>Ga0068855_100009017_pt1 | contig 12054 bp, 12 predicted proteins | sample KBSCornC52_FD_66592 | JGI IMG/M metagenome (GOLD analysis project Ga0068855, IMG submission 66592) | Corn rhizosphere microbial communities from Kellogg Biological Station, Michigan, USA - KBS Corn C5-2 | ecosystem: Host-associated > Plants > Roots > Rhizosphere > Soil ...
CTGATGCGTCTTCTTCCCTTGCATGGCTTAATTTACTAAAAACCATTGTTTTAATCAATATTTCAAAGAACTTTTTAGACGAGTTGTTTTATTCGCTCGTCTGAGTTGTGCAACAGCCACTATAGCGGAAATGACATTATTTCTTCCTCAGCGAAATAATATAATAATCACCGATATACTTCCACGGCCAGCGGGATTTTAACTTATCTTCTTTTGCTTTGAGGAACCGATAGGCCGCAGGATGCTTCTCTGCAAAACCCTCGATATACGAAGGCGGGACAATACTGCACAAACCTTCTATACCGATCAATTCAAATTCATTTTTCAACCGGTTAATGATATACGAAGGGTTGTAATACCAGCATTTAAAATAAGTTCCCTCAATGTGCGCCCTGGTGCCTTTTTCGCTGAAGAACCTGCGGAATGCGGTTCGAAACTTTCCTTTAAACAGCAAAAGTGTTTCCCAAAGGCAAAACTTTGGCAATATAACCAGGGTAACCAGGCCTCCGGGTTTTAACAAATTGCCGAATGATGCCAACACCTTGTCGAGTTCATCGGTGCAATTTAAGCCGGCAAAATTTGAAAATATGAGGTTATAAGGTCCTTTGTTTTTTAACTCATCTAACTGGGTATAGGAACATAGTTCGTTACTTACCATGCCATCAAGACCTTTAGTTTTTACTTTTTGCACCAGCTGATTTTGCATCCCGATGGAGATATCGGTGGCATGTACCCGGTGACCATTTTGGGCAAAAAACACAGCATCTTCGCCGGTACCGCTGTTTAACTCCAGTATGAAACTATCAGCAGGCAGGTTTTGTAAAACATGCGCCCTCACCCGCTCTCGTTTATAATTCACAATGGTATTGCCCGAATAAATTTCATCAAAAACAACGGACTGCCTACTGAAGGCTTCTTCCGTGAGTTGTTCATTCAGGTTTGCGGCTATCGTTTTCATCCTATAGCCTCCTCCAGTTTCTTTAACTTCAAGCCTTCAATAAAGGTGGCCGGCGCATGATAAAACACCGATAAAGCTTTCCGCAGGGTTTGGGGCGTAATAGCCAGTGGCTGCTTCAGCAATTTTTCCAGGCCGTTTTTAGCAAGATGTTTATGGTAGTTTTGATGAACGTAACGGTGTAACTGTTTATAATACGATGGCGGGAAAGTGTTATGGAACATTAAAGCCATCTCGTCAGAATCGGTCCAGTTGGTTTTTTTCTTCAGATCGGTTTTTACTCTGTCGTAAAACACCGTACCGGGCAATGGGTAAGATACCGAGATACCTATTTCAAAAGGCAGCAACTCGTTGATCATATTGATAGTCAGCCTGATATCCTCCTTCATTTCGCCGGGATAACCAAACTGGATAAAAAACGATGGCTTTATCCCCTGTTCCTTCATCAATGCTGTGGCTTCACGGATCTGCTCAACGGAGATGCCTTTGTCCATCGCGTCCAGTATTTTCTGCGAGCCACTCTCGGCGCCTATCCATACATTTTCGCAACCGGATGCGGCGAGCGCAGTCACTATTTCCCGGTGCGCGAGTAAATCGGCCCTTGATTGTATTTTGAACCTGATTTTAATATCCTCCACCTGTAAAAGCACAGCCAGCTCCTGAACCCAGCCGGGCTTCAAACCAAAAATATCATCACAAAACCAAATGTGATCCATCTGGTAACGTTCCTTCAACAGCTTAATTTCATTAACCACATTTTCGGGACTGCGCGAATTATAGCGGTTGCCATAAATTGGTTTGGCGCACCAGTTGCATTTAAAGGGGCAACCGCGGGTGGTGCTCATGTTTAAGGAGAAATAACCCGCGCTTTTGAGCCAGGTTTGGCGGTATTGTTCCATATCCACCAAATCCCAGGCCGGTAATGGTAAACTGTCCAATTCCTTTAAAACCGGGCGGCCGGGCGTTTTTACCGCGACGCCGTTTTTTAAAAAAGCCAGCCCCAGCACATCTGAATGGTCTTCAATCCCCCGCTCAATTTGCTCTGTGAGTTCCAGCAAGGTATGTTCTGCTTCGCCGATGATCACAAAATCGGCGCCCTGCGCAAGGTATTCGGCATAACGGTCGGTTGAATCCGAACTGGATACTATTACGGTACAACCGTTTGCTTTGGCCAGTTTGCACATGCCAAAGGCTGCCTCGCGCATATTGGTGAGGCACATTTTGGTGAGGTAATTGAACCCGTCGTCGTAAATAACAAAAAAATCGGGTTTACTTTCATTAATATAAGGAGCAGCCTCATCCGGGTGGCTGGCAAACATGGTATCAAACAAACTTACTTTATAGCCGTTCTCCCGCATTAAAGCAGCGGCATACAGTGTTCCCAATGGCGGGTAAGGCTGCCCCAGTTGCCATTGCTTGGGATCGAAGCGCAAAAAGTAAGAATGACTGAACAGGATACTTTTCATACTTTAAAAATCAATCAAGTTTTGCAAATGGCGACAGGTTTAACGAGCAAACACATTTTACACAGGTGGCATTGGCGCCCATATCCAGGTTTTTCCGAAAAGTTATCGCTTCGTTGCCATTGAGTATATCGCCCAGTGATGAATCCCGGATATTACCAATGCTATCATGAAAAAAGCATGGCCGCACACTGCCATCAGCCTCAATTACAGCCGATACCCAGGGCGCATTGCACTTTTTAAATGGGAAAGGGTTTAAGCCATAAAAAGCGGCGTAATACTCATATATCTGCCATATTTTGCTGATGGGTTCCGCAATAAAATGACTGTCAAAATCATCCTGTTTGCCGGCAACTAACCGAGCAATAACCTCCTTTAATTCGGGCAATTCCCGCTCCGAAATTAATATTTCATGCTGTTTAGGCTCCGTCCAGGCCATTTGGCGGTTAAAGGCATGACTGCTAACATCCGCCGGCAAAAAACTTACCTGGTTTATACCCATTATTTTTGCTTCGTTAATAATGGCCTCCCAATTCCTGAAATTAAGCCGGTGGATCACTGTCCTTGCGGTAATACGGTAATTGGGATTGATGGACTTGAGATGCTCCACGCCTTCCTTAAGCTTTTTAAAAGCGCCGGGCACGTTCCTGATAGCATCGTGTAAAGGTTCGTCACCATCCAGGGACACAATTACCTCATCCACCCATTTTAATAGCTCGTCAGCATGTTTTTTGATGGAAAGACCGGTTGAGAGCAGCGTTATTTTAATTTTTTGCTTTTTGAGGATAGCGCACAACTTAAAAAAATTGGCATTCAGCAACGCCTCCCCTCCCGACATGGCTACCTGTTTTGTGCCAAATTTCTTTAAGGCCGTCATCAAGCCGGAAATATCATCTTCAGTAAGCTGCTTCAGGTTTTTATTGTCCTTCCAGATATCACACATCACACAACGGCAGTTACAGGCGCTATGCGGCATCAGTATAACAACGGGCAATGCCGATATCCGATGCGTTTGCAGCGTACGGTAGCGTTTGTAAGTATGCGCGATGGATTGGATCATTTTGTTATTTCAATTGGGTCTATTGCTAAAAACCCTGTATCTCCGGCTGCCTGTAACGCCATATTTTTTGCAGCAATTTTATTTCATAGGGGTATTGATACAGGTTAACCTTGTACCGTAAACCCGCTATTGCCTGTATGGCCTTCCGTTTTAATAAATTGAGGCGGATATCGGTTACCGTTGGATAAACGCCGTTCAGCACCGTTTCAAAATTTCTTATTTTATCAATCATCTCCGGTGTTAACCACGGTGTCAGTGGGTTTTTCCGCAAATCAAAACTCTCCCATGCGGGACTTATCCAGTCTTCCAGCGTTTGGGGGAATTTAAAGCCGCTATCCAAAACCTGCTTATACATTTCCGATCCCTCGGTAGGCACGGGGCTATAGGTATAAATAATAATTTCTGTTTTGGGGTTGATATGCTTTACTTTCTTAATAAAATCTATCTCAAAATCAATTTGCGCCTGTACCTGCTCCGGTGTTGGCGCCGGTGTGCCCAGCACAAAGGAATATTCAGGGATGATGTCGAACTTTTTCAGCCTGGCAGCAAATTCCAGTATCTGGTCGCCGGTTTGTGTTCCGCCTTTGTCCATTTGTTCCAAAACGGCATTATTGCCACTTTCGGCGCCAAAAAATATAATCTTGCAACCGGCCTCGCGAATAGCAGCCAGCGATGAATCTTTAAACTTGCTCATGGTGTCAATGCGGGCCATGCCCCACCAGGTCATGTTTTCGCCCTTAATTAGCCTCGAAAACTCAACTGCCCTTTTTTCGGACACAAAAAAATTATTGTCGTGAAACTCAATGGCGTCGGCGCCCCATTTGTCTTTGATGTATTTTACGTCCTTATAAACCTGCTGTGCCGATTTTGCTTTCCATCGTGCTTCATAAATAGGCACTACCGCACAAAACGAACAGGTAAAAGGGCAGCCAATACTCGAATGGTAAGCCAGCGTCTTTTCGCCAAGGTAAGTCTTACCTAAAAACTTGGGGATAGGGTAAAACGTATTTAGTTTATCGTAGGGCAATGGCGGCAGCGAATCCTGGTCAATAAGGTCCTCTTTAGCCGTTTTAAATATGCGGCCATCAGGGCCTTTGTAGATCAGGTTTTTAATAAACTCAAAGGGCTGGCCATTTTCCAAAGCATCCACCAGGTTTGGGAACGCATGATCACCAGGGCCATTGATGATAAAATCAACATAACCCGAATACAATACCGCATTGGAGTGGTTCGACGGGAAATACCCTCCCCATACCATGGTAACATAGGGATGTTTCTCTTTTATTGCTTTTGATGCCAGTATGGCCTGTTTTAACTGCGGGCCGGGCATTACCGTACACCCCAGGTATTTAAATTCGCCGGTGCCCAGGTAGCTTTCAATTTTTTTTATCGGATCGGCTTCGCAATTACCGTCAACAATCACCCAATCGTATTTCCCTTCAACTGCGGCAGCAATATTTAAGATAGAATTTGGTATCCTGTATTTATTATTGGAGCTTTTGGGGTTGAACAGCAGTATTTTATTCATTTTAATCATTAAACGGATCCTTCACAAAGCAGTGTACATGAGTTTTGCCCCCGCATACCGGCAGGGATTAACCTGCCGGTATTTTACCCACATTTGCGGGGGACACAATAAACAACAAACCTTCCCGACCAGAACCGGGAAAATAAATTCAAACAATTACGCTGTAGTAAATACGCCGGTATAAAAGCCGGGGTTGCCTTGCAGCTAAATAATATTGAGCGAGCAACCTTTAAGCTCATGACGCCGTAATTCCCTGTAAACGTCAACACTTTATTTGTTTCACCGGTAAAGCATAAAAACCTTGATCCAATCAATAAAAAAATACATCAACAAGCATGTTTTTGCTTCTCCTCTAAAAGAACGGGAGGTTGTGGAAGCATATGACCTGTGGGCAGAAAATTACGACTCGCAGCCAGGTAACCTGATGCTCGACCTGGACGAAATTTTATTTGCTGCGCTGTTGCCCAATGCCGGTATAAAAGGCAAAAACGTAGCTGATATTGGCTGCGGCACTGGCAGACACTGGTCGAAGCTGCTGGTGCAGGACCCTGCAAGTTTAATCGGTTTTGACGTTTCCCCGGGGATGCTGAATAAACTTAAGGCGAAATACCCTGATGCCAAAACAAGCGTAATTACCAACAATAATTTTTCAACGGTTGAAGACGGTATTTATGACGTTATTGTTTCTACGCTTACCGTTGCACACATCGAAAATATTGAAGAAGCCCTGGAAGCATGGAGCAGGATACTGAAATATCGTGGCGATATTATCATTACCGATTTTCACCCGGATGCACTGGCATTTGGGGGTAAAAGAACGTTCAGCCATCAAAACACGCAGATAGCCGTAAAAAACCATGTTCATACGCTCGACAGGATTAAAGCTATCCTGTTAAGGAACAATTTTGAGGTTGTTTTGGAGGAGGAAAAAAAGGTTGACGAAACGGTTATGCATTATTACCGCGAACAAAACGCCTTGCATGTTTATGAAAAGTTTAAAGGCTTCCCGATTATTTACGGGATCCATTTCAGGAGGGCATAATGATCCTGGATAATTTAAAAATGGCCGGTACCGACGAACCTGTTAGCATAGCTGTTACCGGGACTAAAATAACCAATATAGCGGCAGCTTCCGATAGCGCTGATACCGGCAAAATCTCCCTCGACAATGCGTTGGTCTTTCCCGGACTCATCAATTCGCATGACCATTTGGACTTCAATCTTTTCCCCCGGTTTGGTAACAAAACCTATAGTAACTATACGGAATGGGGCAAGCACATTCATAAGAGTTACAAAAGTGAGATTGATGCCGTTTTAAAGGTTCCTGTGGCGTTACGGTCAGAATGGGGGGTATTTAAAAACCTGCTTTGCGGCGTAACCACAGTGGTAAATCATGGCGAACCGTCGGGCTTAAAAGAGGAGTTATTAAGCATTTTTGAGGAAACACAATGCCTTCATTCGGTCCATTTCCAAAAAGGCTGGAAATTCAAACTAAATAGTCCATTCGGCGCAAAAATACCGGTTAACATTCATGTCGGCGAAGGCGACGACTGGCTTGCCTTCAAGGAAATAGATCAGCTAACCAACTGGAACTTTTTTAAACGAAAGCTGATTGGTGTTCACGGCGTAGCGATGTCCGAAAGCCAGGCGAAAAAATTCGAAGCGCTGGTATGGTGCCCGGAGTCCAATTTTTATTTATTGGATAAAACCGCCTCGATAGATATTTTAAAAGATCATACAAATATACTTTTTGGTACCGATTCAACATTAACGGGCGGATGGAACATTTGGGAACACCTGCGCCTTGCCCGCCGAACAAAGCTGCTGAGCGACGCGGCCCTTTACGATACCCTTAACAAAAATGCAGCAAAGGCCTGGAAATTAAATTGTGGTGAGTTAAAAACCGGCGCAGACGCAGACCTTGTTGTAGCGCGTATAAAAAAAGGCACAACGGGATTTCAATCCTTTTTTATGACCGATCCGGCCGATTTGCTGCTGGTTATACACCGGGGAAATATCCGCCTGTTTGATGAAACTATGCTCGCGAAATTAGTTGATATCGACATAAAAAATTACAGTAAGGTTTATGTAAACGACGTATGTAAATATGTGCAGGGCAAATTGCCTGCTTTAATGGCGCAGATAACGGAATATTATCCGCAGGCCAGTTTCCCGGTCATTACAACCCAACCCGATTGAACAAATGAGTTTATCGCCCAAAATATCGTCGAAATTGTACCGGGAAGGTAAATACCTGCTGCGGGACATTGGCCATAAACTGGGGCTTTACCGTCATTTTTATAAAAAAGCCCGCGGCAGTCGCATCATGATCTATCATGGTATTTGCCAACGCGACCATACCCGTTTCAATCCAATTTTTTTGAGGCTGAAAACATTTGAGCAGCATCTTAAATTTTATAAAAAGTATTTTAATGTTGTTTCGCTGGATGATTATTACGAGCGCAAATTCAGCGACGATAAGTTTAACATCTGCCTGACATTTGACGACGGTTTTGCCAACAACTACAAATACGTTTTGCCATTGCTCGAAAAATATGAGCTGCCAGCCACATTTTTTATCACCGGCATAAGGGATGCGGGGTACGATATTTTATGGAACGATTTTTTAGGTATTGTAAGTAAATACGGTCCGCATAAACTGATTTACAAGCGAAAAGAATATTACAAAGGCCCGCACGATAAATATGTTTCGGCAAAGGATGGTATAAGTTTGGTAGAGAAGCTTAGAAAGGGCGGATACAAGGATAAAGCCGACATGATGAGGCTGTTAAGTGACATAGTTCCTTTTAAATCAAACCAGGCTGATGAAGATTACTGGCTGCAAATGAGTACCGAGCAAATCAGAAAACTGGCTGCATCCCCATTTGTGACGGTGGGCTCGCATAGCTATTTTCATAACGATTTGGCCAATATTCAGATCAGCGATGTTGCCGAGGAACTGATATTGTCGAAACAATTCCTGGAAAATGTAACCCGCAAAAAGATCCGGAGCCTCGCTTTTCCGTATGGTTCGTACACGCCCGAAGTAGTTAAAGCAGCCAAAGGGGCCGGATACAAACAACTGCTGGCAATGGATTTTAACTCACCCTATGATGAAAGTGACAACACCATGCGCGAGCGTTTCACAGTAAACCCTTTTATAAGCACCCCTAACCAGATGTACGCCACCATTACCCGAAAATATGAACACCACTGAGCAGACATTGGATTACCAGGTAGAAAAGTTAACCGCAGCAAAACTGGCGGATGTAGCACAATTACACGCTGCAGTTTACGGCGCCATCCCTTCTGCCGACTTTTTCCCAAAAAAATATAATACCGCATTTACCGGGGTTGAGTACGTTGGTTATGTTGCTTATAATGCGCAAAGGATACCTGTAGGGTTTTACGCCGTCATCCCTTGTTTTATGCAGTTTGGCGATAAACCGGTACTTGCGGCGCAATCGGCGGATACCATGACCCACCCGGGCTACCGGTATAAGGGCCTATTTGTGGAACTATCGAACATGACTTTCCAGCTTTGCCGGGATTTGGGTATAAACCTTGTGTTTGGCTTTCCCAATCAAAACTCGCTACCCGGTGCAATCAATAAACTGGGCTGGCAAATGACCCATCAGTTGGATTGCTTTATTATCCCGGTGACTCCGCTACTGTTGAGGCGGGCGTTAAACAAACTCCCCTATTTTAAAAACCGTGTTAGCCATCGCCGTAAAAAAGTACTGGCAAAATATGCTGTTAAGCAAAATATAATCGACAATTCAGTTGTGAAAGACGGCTTTGCCGGCGTTTTGCGTAACGATGATTACAGCCGGTACAAAGTGTATAACGAAAGCCATGTTATTCGGATTGGCCAATCATTGATATGGATAAAAATCAGCCATATTTTGCTGATAGGTGATATGACCATACAGGCCGGGGAGTTTGATCAGGCTATAACTGGCATAAAAAAGCTCGCCAAAAAACTGAGCATAAAAGAAATACATTTTCATGCAAGTCCCGGCACGGGTTTGCATTCGTTATTCGCGGCTGGGTGTCAGTCGATCCCCTCGTTTTACGCCTTGTTCCAGGACTTCGACAAACAGCATCCGATAGAAAATATTAGATTCACTTCGGCTGATATAGATACTTTTTAAAAAAACAGACGATGAACCCGCTGCGAAAATTGTTTTTTAAAGATAATGTCATCAGGACTTTTTTTATTACCCGCCTGCAACCCGCAGAGGTGGAGGAAAAAGTGTTTTTGAAAAACGGCGCTGCCACTATCGATATCACTACCAATCACGCCATGATCTGCCTTGATCCTTTTTGCGTGGCGGCATGGATGCGCACAGAGGACGCCACTAACCTGGATCATCAACGGGCAACAATTCAGTTTAAGAAGGGAAATAAACTGAATGCATCTATACAGGTTTCACTCATCGAAAAAACAGACACCCCAAAAGGCGTATTATTGTTATATAAAATTGAAAAAGTAAAAAATCGCCAGCTAAGTTTGGTGCAACGATTGGTATTTTTTGGATGGCTCATCCGCTCAAAAAAGAATACTTTTTACAGCCGCCAAGTTACCAGCGCGCTGTACTCCTATCCGCGCAATATCATTATTGTATCCTACAGCGATAAGGACTACACCAATATTTTCCCCATGGATATTCATGGTTATATCGCGGAGGAAAATATGTACCTGCTGGGTTTAAGGACAACCAACTTAACCCTGGATAAAATTTTGGAAGCCAAAAAAGTGGTGGTTAGTGATACCGATTCGGTAGACCTGACGACTGTTTATAATTTGGGTAAACACTCCAGCAAGTCGCCGGCCCAAAAAGACGAATTACCTTTCGGTACCATCGAAAGCGAAAAATTTGGTTTCCCGGTACCTGATTTTGCCGGATCATATAAAGAAATCGAGATCGTCAGGCATAAAAAAATGGGCTTTCATATGCTGATGATTGGCAATGTGATTAACGCAAAACAAATTAAACCCAACCCATCTTCGCTTTATCATGTAGGTTTTTTGCAATTTAAAACCGGGAGCTATTCCAGTATTGAGGGTTTGTTTTAAGGGGATTTAACATGAGATACGTATCCATAAGCTATAATTACTCACCGGATTTCACCACGCCCGAAAGCTGGTTTAAACGGACAGAAGGCTTTTGGGGCATACTGGAATCTTTAAGCCGCGAAAACGAAGTCATCAATATAAAACAAATAGACTACGAGGGTAATTGCCATTTCCATGGCATTGATTACCGTTTTGTCGATTTTGGCAAAAGAAAAACTTATTTCCCCCTGGGGCTTAACCGGTACATTAAAAATTTAAAACCTGATATTGTAATTGTACAGGGCCTGCACCATCCGTTGCAGGTGATACAATTGCGTTTTCTGTTGGATAAGTCGGCTCATATCATTGTCCATCATCATGCCGAAGTTCCTTTTACCGGGTTCAAGAAATATATCCAGCAAATGGCCGATAAATGTACCGATGCCTATTTATTTGCCTCGATGCAGATGGGCCTGGATTGGGTGAATAAGGGAAATATCGCAACCGCAAAAAAAATACACGAGGTGATGGAGGTATCATCCATTTTTCATCCCATAAAAAAGGCGGCTGCAAAATTAAAAGCCGGGGTATCGGGCTCCCCGATCTTTTTATGGGTTGGCCGGCTCAACGAAAATAAGGACCCGCTGAATGTTGTAAATGCGTTTTTAAAATACGCAGCTATTAATACGGGCGCGCGGCTATATATGGTGTACCATACCGATGAATTGCTTGGTGCGATAAAACAAGTGTTGGGTAAATCGCCTGCGAAAAATAATGTGATATTAACAGGCAAGGTACCACGCGGCGACATGCTCTATTGGTTTAACAGCGCCGATTTTTTCATCTCTGGCTCGCACTACGAAGGTAGCGGAACGGCCCTTTGCGAGGCCATGTCATGCGGCTGCGTGCCCATTGTAACTGACATAGCGTCGTTCAGGATGATAACCGACAACGGCAATTGCGGTTTACTGTATGAAGCAGGTAGCCAGGAGGCGCTGTTATCCGCTCTCAACAGCACAAAAAACATGGATATAGCAGCAAAGCAAAATGCTGCTATGACATATTTCAAGTCGAACCTCTCATTTGATGCTATTGCAGCCAAAATTCAGGCCGTTGCAGAAGCTTTAAAATAGCGCTCACCGATAGATGTAAATCGCCTAGTGCCCTCCGTAAGCTTTCAGATACTGTTGCTGGTACTTCGAATAAATGATCATCAGCCGCTGCGACTCATAGGTCATGTATTGGGCAAATTTCATAGCCTCCGCATAATTGCCCTGGAACTTGTTCTTCAGCCTATCGACTGAAGGCTGTATTTCCTTGGAGCGCGCCTTGTATTTGGCATCAAGCTCGTTGCGATAAGTGGCATTGAACTTTTTCGGATCGGCGGCCAAATCTTTCCAGGCAATCAAATAGTCGGTTATAACATCATCATAAAGCTCCAAAACTTTTCTTTCATCCGGATCGGTTATCTTTAATGAGTCGAGAACCTTGTATCGTCTTGCGGCACCGGGCTGAGCTTTGGCCGAAACAGAAATAAGCGTAACTGCTAGCAGTACAAAAAGGCTAAGTTTTAATTGAGTTCTCATTTTTTAAAATTGTGATGGTTAAAAAATCGGGTCAGATATCCTTTAATCTGTTAGTATAATACTTTAGGGTAGTATTTTTAGTCCGTTTGATATTACGCTGTATTTCAACAACATGCATCATCCGTTTAACAAATAAAGTTATAAATAATTAAAAATAAAATAACACATTTAGCGTATTTTTTGCCATGCCGGAAAATCTATTAAAAACGCGGGGGCAGCTTGCGGGAATCGTTTTTATAGCCGATAGGAGGCTCCGCTGGAGCCAAAACGTTAGCGCCTTTTTGCTATAAACAGTGTATCGTCCTAAAAAAAGTTTACAGTTTATATAATAATCCTGTTATAAGTTTACAGGTGATTTGTTATCCTGTAATGGGTTTACAATTTTAGTATTTTTATTATAATA
>Ga0068855_100009022_pt1 | contig 12051 bp, 13 predicted proteins | sample KBSCornC52_FD_66592 | JGI IMG/M metagenome (GOLD analysis project Ga0068855, IMG submission 66592) | Corn rhizosphere microbial communities from Kellogg Biological Station, Michigan, USA - KBS Corn C5-2 | ecosystem: Host-associated > Plants > Roots > Rhizosphere > Soil ...
ATCTGGATGCTCGACTCGCGCCGCCGCGGCGTCGCCCGCGAGCTCGGCAGCGCCGCCGGCGACTGGATCTCGATCCAGGCGACCGAGCGGGGCATCGCCCGGCCGCGCATCGCCGACCACCCGGCGCTGCCGGCGGCCCGCCAGGCGGCCGACGACGGCATCCGGCTCCTCCGCCGAAGGCTGCGCGGCCGCCTGTGAGCCATCGCACGACCGTGCCCATGCGGGTGCGGTTCTCCGAGACCGATGCCATGGGCGTCGCCAACAACGGCGCCTACCTGGCCTGGTTCGAGGTGGGCCGCATCGAGTACCTGCGCGAGCTCGGCCACAGCTACGCCGACGTGCACTCGGGCGGGATGGACATGGTCGTCGTCGAGGCGCACATCTCCTACCTGCGCCCGCTCACGTTCGACACCACGTTCACGATCGAGTGCGAATGCGTCGGCATCCGCGGCGCGACGTTCACGTTCGGCTACGAGCTGCGCGACGCCGAGGGCGTCTGCACACGCGGCGAGACCCGCCACGCCTGCGTCGACCGGGCCCGCATGCGGGCCGTGCGCGTGCCCGAGTGGCTCGTCCAGGCCGTGCGCGAGACCGATCGCTACGAACCGGTGTCCCAGCTGCGGCCGCCGTCGTCCGAGCGCAGCAGCCGCCCGCCCGACGTCGACGCGTAGGCCAGCCGCCAGTTGCGCAGGTCGAACGCGATCGCGCTCACGTCGCCCGCGCTCGAGGTGTGCGTGAACGTATGCCCCCGGTTGCGCGAGAGCTCGATCCCCTGCGGCGAGGCGATCAGCAGGAGGCGCTGGTCGTCGGTGGTCGCCGCGACCGCCGTCGCCTGGCCGGCGGCGGCGACCCGCTGGAACGTGGCGCCGAAGTCGCGCGAGCGCCACAGGCCGTTCGCCCCGCAGGCGACGTAGATCGTGTCGGGCTTGTGGACGTCGTCGCGGATCGCTGCGACCGCCACGGCCCCGGCCGGCAGCCCGGCCGCCCGCAGCCGCCCCCACCGGGCGGCGTTTCGCACCGAGACCCACAGCCGGCCCTGGGCGTCGATCCCGTAGAGACGGCTCGTGCGGTAGTACGGCGTCGCGACCGCCACGAGCGGCACGCCGACGGGGCGCGGCGCGCGCAGCGTGGCCGCGCCGAAGCCGCCCGTCTGGACGCCGCGCGCGCCCACGGTCACGACCCGCGTCGAGAGGAAGGCGACGCCGGTCGCGCCTCCGCGGCCGGGCACGACCCGCCAGCTGTGGCCGCCGTCTTGGGAGCGGTAGACCCGCCTGCCGGTCGCCGCCCAGATCGTCCCGGAGAAGTCGGGGGCGACCGCGAGCGCCGACGCGGTCGCCGGCATGGTCACCGAGGGCTCCCCCGCGCGGGGGGTGCACGCGGCGGCCAGGAGTAGGACGATCAGCGCAAACGCGCGAAACCGCTCAACCGATCCGGTCATTCACCCGACAAAACTAGAGGACGGCACGCCTGTGCGCGCCGGGTCGACGGACTCGGCTCGCGGCGTCCGCCCAGACCCCGTCGTGGCCCCACCTGATCCCTCAGCCATCGCCCGCCTGCGCGCCCTCCTGGACGTGACCAGGCTCGTGCGCGCCGAGACCGACCCGAACACGATCCTGGAGGCGATCGCCGACTCGATCGCGACGTCGCTCGGGTTCGCCACCGTCGTCATCAACACGTACCGCCCGGCCTGGAACGACTTCCAGGTGACGGCGGTCTACGGCAGCGCCGAGGCCCGGCGGACACTGCTCGGCGACACGCTGCCGTGGGAGGGCTGGGAGCCGCTCCTTGACGACCGCTTCGCCCTCGGCGGCGCCTACATGATCCCGCACGGCGCGTTCGACTGGGAGGACGACGTCGGCGCCCGCTACATCCCCGACTGGGAGCCGAGCGCGAGCCCCGACGCCTGGCATCCCGACGACGAGCTCTTCGTGCCCATGCGGCATACCGACGGCCACCTGCTCGGGATCATCTCGGTGGGCGAGCCCCGCTCCGGCCTGCGGCCCTCGGCGCACGACGTGGCCGGCCTCGTCGCCGTCGCCGAACATGCCGCCCTGGCGCTGCAGAGCGCCCAGGAGGCGGCCGCCGCGGCGTTCCACCGGGCGGCGCTGCGCCAGCTGCTGCAGGTCTCCTCTCGCCTGACCGAGACGCTCTCGGCCGGCGCCATCCTGCAGTCCGTCTGCGAGGGCATCTCCGAGGCGCTCGGCTTTGACAAGGTGTGCATCGACCTGCCCGACCCCGTCACCGGCGTCTTCACCACCCGGGCCGCCACCGGCTGGACGCTCGACGACATGCGCCAGAACACGCCGATGACGCTGTGGGAGCTGGCGCCGCTGCTCGATCCGCCGTTCGAGCGCCAGGGCTGCTTCCTGCTCTCGCTCGAACAGGCGACGGCGCGCCTGCCGAGCGCGCTCCACATGCGCCGCTCGGAGCTGAACGGGCGCGGTCCGCACGCATGGGACCGGCACTGGCTGGCCGTGCCGATGTACGACCGCGACGGCGAGGTGATCGGGCTGATCTGGGCCGACGATCCCCGCAGCCGGCTGCTGCCCTCGACCGAGCTCCTCCAGGCGCTCCGCGTATTCGCCAATCAGGCCACGGCCGCGCTCGACTCGGCCTCCCGGTTCGAGGAGATGCGCTACCTGGCCGAGCACGACCCGCTCACCCGGCTCTACAACCGCCGCGCCTTCAACCACCGGCTGCGGGTGGAGGCCGCGCGGTCGCGCCGCTACGGCACCCCGTTCGCGCTCGTCGTGCTCGACGTCGACGGCTTCAAGGGCATCAACGACGTCCACGGCCATCTCGCCGGCGACGCCGCCCTGGCCCGCGTCGCCGACCTGCTCGGCCATCTGCTGCGCGCCGCGGACGCCGCGTTCCGGATTGGCGGCGACGAGTTCGCGCTGATCCTGCCCGAGCTCGACCGGGAGACGGCCGAGGCGGCCGTCCGCCGCATCGCCGCCCACCTGGAGCAGGTGTGCGCGGCCGAGGGCCGCCCGGTCACCGCCAGCTTCGGCGTCGCCGTGTTCGGCGGCGACGGGAACGACCCGGAGACGCTGCTGCGCGCCGCCGACGCGGCCATGTACGCCGCCAAGCGCTCGGGCGAGCGCGTCCGCCTGGCCGCGTAGCTCGTCCCGTGGTTCCCCCGAATGAGGCTTGCCGGGGCCGGCAGCACCCGCCACACTGAGCCCCGGGACACGCCCCCAGTCCCTGCCTGCTTCTCATATGCCGACACACCCCCTGCAGCAGCTCTCCCGTCTGCGAGGCTTCCTCGAAGTCACGCGCCTCGTCCGCAGCGAGGACGAGCTCGACGACCTCCTCGCGGCCATCGCCCGCGCGATCTCGACGTCGCTCGGCTACGCGACCGTCGTCGTCCATCTCTACCGGCCCGCCTGGGACGACTTCGTCGTGACGACGGTGCACGGCGGCGATGCCGCCCGCGAGCAGCTGATGGGCGACGCCCGCCCGGCGACGATGTGGGAGCCGCTGCTGGACGAGCGCTTCGAGGCCGGCGGGGCGTACCTGATCCCGCACGGCGAGTTCGACTGGGCCACCTACGCGCCCGGCTCGTACGTGCCGCAGACCGGGTCGCAGGCGGATGACGACGCCTGGCACCCCGAGGACGCGCTGTTCGTCCCGCTGCGCCACTCCGACGGCCACCTGATCGGGATCCTGTCGGTGGACGAGCCCGAGGCGGGCCTCGCGCCGCGCAACGAGGAGCTCGAGGTGCTGGTGGCGATGGCCGACCACGCGGCGATCGCCGTCCAGAGCGCCCAGGAGGCAGCGGCCGCCGCTCGCCACCGGGCTGCGCTCGAGCAGCTGCTGGCCGTCTCGTCGCGGCTCACGGAGACCTTCTCGATCGACGCGATCATGAACTCGGTGTGCGGGGCGATCCACACCGCCCTCGAGTTCGAGCGCGTGTGCATCGACCTGCCCGATGCCGACACCGGAGTGTTCCGCGTCCAGGCGGCCCACGGCTGGGCCATGTCCGACGACGCGGTGTCGGTGCCGATGAGCCGCGCCGAGCTCGAGCAAATGCTCGAGCCGGAGCACGAGGTCGAAGGCTGCTACCTGCTCGAGCACGACGAGGCGATGCGGCTGCTCGCCCCGCACCACGACAGCTACCACTCGCAGATCAACGGCACCGGGCCGCAGGCCTGGCGCAACCACTGGCTGCTGGTGCCGCTGTGGAGCCGCAGCGGCGGCCTCATGGGCATCATCTGGGCGGACGACCCGGTCGACCGCATGATCCCGGCCGACGCCAAGCTCCAGGCGCTGCGCGTGTTCGCGAACCAGGCCACGACGGCGCTCGACACGGCCGCCCAGTACGAGGAGATGCAGTTCCTGGCCGAACACGATCCGCTCACCCGGCTCTACAACCGGCGCGCCTTCAGCGAGCGCCTCGAGCTCGAGGCGGCCCGGGCGACGCGCTACGGCAGCCCGATGTCGCTCGTCCTCTGCGACCTGAACGGCTTCAAGGCGCTGAACGACGCCCACGGGCACGCCGCGGGCGACGCGGCGCTCGAGCAGATCGGCGCCGTGCTGCGGATCGGCCTGCGACGGGCGGACGCCGCCTACCGCATCGGCGGCGACGAGTTCGCGCTGATCCTTCCCGAGACGTCGGCTGGAGACGCCGCCGGCGTTGCCGGGCGGGTCTCGGACGCGATGTCCGGGGCCTTCACCGGCAACATGGCCGGCCTCGGCGCCAGCTTCGGCGTCGCCGTCTGCCCGGCCGACGGCACGACGCCCGAGACGCTCTTCCGCGCGGCGGACGCCGCCATGTACGCGGCCAAGCGGCCCGGCGAGGGCTTCGCCCTCCCCCGCGCCAGCTAGTGTCGCGCACCAAGCGGGGTCAGACCCCTTTTGGTGCTTCGCCAGGGGCAACCGTGGCGGGGCAGGTCACCCGCCAAAATGAGGGTCAGGCCCCGCTTGGCGGGTCCGGGCCCGGCCGCCGGAGGCGAAGAGGAAGTTCCCGTGCCGCGTCTCCCGAGCGGCGAACTGCCAGCCGAGCGCGGCCAGCTCGTCTTCGAGCTCCGCCGTCGACCAGAAGCGCTTGACGATCTCGAACTCGCGGCCGTCGGCAAGGTTGCGGCGTGCGATCTCGCCGCCGTGTCCGACGGTGTGCGAGTGGCGGGCATCGCCGACGTCGGGGTGGGCGTTGTCGATGAGGAACACCCGGCCGTCGGGCCCGAGCGCCCGTCCGACTATTTCCCAGAAGCCGGCGAGGCGCCCGCGCGGGACGTGGGAGAGCCAGAAGCTGAAGAAGCAGACGTCGTACGCGCGGGACGGCTCCCACGCGAACAGGTCGGCCACCACGTGCTCGACGGCCGCGTCCGGGCCCACCTTGGCCCGGTTCCGCTCGAGCACCTCCGGCGACGCGTCGACCGCGGTCACCCGGTCTGCATACCGGGCGAGCCGGGCCGTCCAGATGCCCGTCCCGGCGGCCAGCTCGAGCACCTCGCCGGCCGGGCCGAAGCGCTCGAGCTCCGACTCGAGCTGCGCGATGTCCGCCAGCCACCGCTCGCGGGCCTCGTCGTCGAGGGCGTAGCGGTCGCGCCGGAACCACCAGTCGTCGTACTCCGGCGCCCGGGCCCGGTAGTAGCGGCGCTGCTCGGAGAGGAGGTCGTCGATCGCCGACTCGTCCATGGCCCGATGCTAACCGCCTCCCTCCTCCGGGGCGCCCCGATAGGATCACTCGCCGAGAATCCGGCGGCGAGGAGCGGGTGTGGACCTACAGTTGACCGACGAGCAGCGCGCGATCCAGGAGACCGTGCGGGAGTTCGTCGACCGGCGCGTGCTGCCGGTCGCGCAGGAGAACGACATCAACCATCACCTCGACATGGGGATCATCGAGGGGATGGCCGAGCTGGGGCTCCTGGGCGCGCCGATCCCGGTCGAGCATGGCGGCGCCGGCCTCGACTACGTCTGCGAGGCGCTGATCTGCGAGGAGATCGAGCGGGGCGAGTCGGCGTTCCGCACGTTGATCTCCGTGCATGTCGGCCTGAACTCGCTGTCGCTCCTGCGGTTCGGCTCGGACGAGCAGAAGACGACGTATCTGGAGCCGATGGCCAGGGGCGAGAAGCTCGGCTGCTTCGGCCTGACCGAGCCGGCGGCCGGGTCGGACGTCTCGGGGATGCTGACGACCGCGATCCGCCAGCCGGACGGCACCTACCTCCTGAACGGCCAGAAGAACTGGATCTCCTACGCCACCGAGGCCGACTACGAGCTCGTGTTCGCGAAGACCGATCCTGACGCCGGCCACAAGGGCATCTCGGCGTTCATCGTCGAGCGCGAGTGGGAGGGCGTCGAGGCCCGCCAGATCCCGAACAAGCTCGGCGTGTGGGCCGGCTCGACCGGCGAGCTCTTCTTCTCGAACGTGCAGGTGCCGGCCGAGAACCTGGTCGGAGGGGAGGGCGAGGGCTTCAAGATCGCGATGTACTCGCTCGACCAGGGCCGCTTCACGGTGGCCGCCGGCGCGGTCGGCGTCATCCGGGGCTGCCTGGAGGCGTCGGTCAAGTACGCCAACGAGCGAAAGACGTTCGGCAAGGAGATCGGCCGCCACCAGTTCGTGCAGGACATGATCGCCGACATGGTGCTCGGCTACGAGACGTCGCGGCTGCTCGTCCTGCAGGCCGCCGAGGCGAAGAACCGCGGCGTCCGAAACACCCGTGAGACGTCGCTCGCCAAGTGGCACGCCACCGAGAGCGCGTTCAAGGCCGCCAACCTCGCCATCCAGGTGCACGGCGCGTACGGCTACTCGGCCGAATACCCGGTCGAGCGCTACTTCCGGAACGCCCGCGCCCCCATCATCTACGAGGGCACCACCCAGATCCACAAGATGATGCAGGCCGAGCACGCCCTCGGCTACCGGAAGATGAATGGCTAGCGACGGGCGGCTCGTCTCGCTCGAGGACGGTGGCGAGCTCTTCATCGCCGAGCACGGCTCCGGCTACCCGCTGATGCTCCTGCACGGCGGCCCGGGCCTCGACCACCACGAGTTCCGGCCGTGGCTCGATCCGCTCGGCGACATGGGCCTGCGCCTGATCTACGTCGACGAGCGTGGCCAGGGCCAGTCGCCCCGGGTCGACCCGGCGACGCTCTCGGTGCGGGGCTTCGCCCAGGACATCGACCGGCTGGCCGAGGCGCTCGAGCTGACCGAGTACGCCGTCCTCGGCCACTCGTTCGGCGGGATCATCGCCCTCTCGCACGCGCTCGAGCGCGGCAGCGCGAGCCAGTACATCATCTCGGCCGGGGCCGCGTCGAGCGAGGCGCTGATGGCCGACGTCGAGCGCGAGATCGAGCGCTTCGAGCCAGCGGCGATGCGCGAGCAGATCCGGCGCTCGTGGGACGAGGAGGCCCGGCTCACGACCGTCGAGCAGGCGCGCCAGAACACCTACGCGCAGATGCCGTTCCACTTCTGGGAGATGGGCGACGCCTACAGCCGGTTCATGCAGTCCGACGAGACCATCTACGCGCCCGAGGTGCTGGCCCACTTCGCCGCCCAGGGCTACGGCGGCTTCGAGTGGCTCGACCACCTGCGCTGGATCCGCCGGCCGATGCTGGTCATGGTCGGCCGCTACGACCGCACGTGCACGCTGGCGCGGTCGGAGGAGATCCACAACGAGGTCGAGGGCTCCGAGCTGGTCGTCATCGAGAAGGCGGCCCACATGGCCCACGTCGAGCAGACGAAGGCCTACATCGACGCCGTGCGCTGGTGGTTCATCCGCCGGGGCGTCCTGCCCGACCCCACCGCCCCGCCGCCGGCTTGAGCCATCCGCTCGCCGCCCTCCTGGATGCGGCGGCCCGCGGCCGGTTCCCGCGCCCTGACGGCACACTCGCTGTGCTGCCGGCGCCGCCCGGCGCGTCGATGGCGGTCGTCGGCTTCACCGCGCACCACGTGGTCGCCGCCGACGTCGCCCCGGACTGGGTGAGGGCCCAGTTGCCGGGCGACGATCTGAGCGAGCCGATGAGCGCGCGCTTCCTGGCGGCGCTCGGCGAGCGCATCGGCCGGAGGCCGGGCAGCCTGGACGTCGTCCTCGCGGCGCGCGGGCTGGCCGGCGAGCCCAGGCTCGCGGAGGTGTCCGGCGCCGAGCATCCCCGGATCGTGCGCGCGCACCGGTACCGCAAGGGTGTCCGCGTCTTCGAGGCTGCCGATGGCGCCGCGGTCGTGGCCGTGGGGTACGGCTTGGCGCTGCGACGGGAGGTGGCGGTCGAGGTCGATCCCGCGGCGCGCAACCGCGGGCTCGGCGCTGCGACGCTCCTCCAGGCCCGCCGCCTCGTCCCCGAGGACGACGTCCTCTACGCCCAGGTCGCTCCCGGGAACGCCGCCTCGCTGCGGGCGTTCCTGCGGGCGGGCTTCGAGCCGATCGGCAGCGAAGCGCTCTTCTTCTGACCGCTTCACGCCGTCCGGCGAGACGGTGTACGCTCTCGAGGTTCTCGCCCACCTCGCCGCCCAGGGATACGGAGACTTCGAGTGGCTCGACCACCGACGTTGAACCCGCCGGCCCGATCAGTTGGCCGTATCGGCCTGACCCGGCCGCGGCGTGCGGCAGCGGTGCTGGCCGCCGCGTGCGGTCTGGCGATGGCCGCGGGGACGGCTCCCGCACTGGCAGACTCGCCGCTCGGCGCAGTCGCGGGCGTCGGCCGCCTGCGCGCACACGTGGGCGTCGCCCGCGGCATCGTGGCCACCACGGATGGGGGGCGCACGTGGCGGCTGGAGCGCTACACGAGCCACCGCGTCCACGAGGTGCAGTTCCCGACGGCGAAGATCGGCTTTGCGCTGTCGCGGCGAGGCGTGCTGGCGACGAGGGACGGCGGCGCCCACTGGGCCCACCGCGGGCTGCGCGCCACGCTGGCCGAAGTGGACTTCCTCGGTGCCCGGGTCGGCTGGGGACTGGCCAGGACCGCGGGCGGCCTGCAGGTCGTTCGCACCCGCGACGGCGGCCGCACCTGGAAGGCACGGGGGGAGCAGGCCCACTCGGTGTGCTTCACGACCGGGGCGGTCGGCTGGATCGGGAAGGGCAGGAAGGTGCTCTTCACCGACGACGGCGGCGCCACCTGGCAGCTGCAGTTCACGCTCGCCCACAGGGCCGAAGAGGCCGTCGTGCACTGCACACGCGGAGGCAGCGTCTGGGCGCTCTTCACCGACGGCGCGGCGACCAGCCACCAGGCGTATGCCGTCTATGCCAGCTTCGACGGCGGCGCGCACTGGCTGCCCGAGCTGGCCCAGTTCATCCACACCCCGCACAAGGTGCCCCGCATCGACGATTACCCGGGCCCGTTCGACGTCGTCTCCGCGACGGTGGAGAAGTTCCTGGGCCTGTGCGTGGCGTGCGGTCGCGGCCGGCCGTCTCTGACCGCGACGGCAACCCACGGGCGGGTTTGGGTGCACCGGCGGATGTCGGCACCGCGCGGGGTCGGCGACTACGCCCTCATGTTCGTCGACCGGCGCCGGGGATGGGTGGCCGAGGCGAACGGGCGGACCACCCGCATCGTGCACACGGGCGACGCCGGGGTCACGTGGACGCTGCAGTACCTGGGCTGACTTGACTAGCGCTCAGGCGTCCGGCCAGCCAGCACGGCCTCCACGTCGGTGCGGAGGTTCTTGCCCTCGAGCTCCGGGTGAAGCCAGATGCCCGCGACGACAGTTCCGCCCCCTGTCCCGCCGGCGATGCCGGTACCGACGGGCGCATGTTCGTAGAAGACGCCGGCCGAGCCCGGGTACCGACGCCCGTGCGCGTCCGCGAGCATCCGGCGCAGGCCGTCCTCATGCTTCGCCGGCTCGTCTGTCACTCCGCCACGGGCCTTCCTACGCGCACGGGCGCGCGCTCACGCCAGGCTGCGAGACCCGCCCGTGTATGCCTCGGGTCGGAGATGGCGCAGAGCGGGCAGCCGCTCGCGGATGTCCGCCAGCGCGGCCATGTCCAGATCGGCCACGATGACGCCGTCGCCGTCGGGGGCCTGGGCGAGCACCGTTCCCCAGGGGTCGATGATCATGCTGTGGCCGTAGCTCGGCTTGTTCAGGCCGCCCGGGTAGCCGTGCTGGCCGGTGGCGAGCACGAACGCCTGGTTCTCGACCGCGCGGGCGCGCAGCAGGAGCTCCCAGTGGGCCATGCCCGTCAGCAGCGTGAAGTTGGACGGGACGGTCAGCACGGTCGCGCCGCCGTCGAGGGCGAGCGTGCGGTAGAGCTCGGGGAAGCGCAGGTCGTAGCAGACGGTGAGCCCGAAGCGGACGCCGTCGATGTCGGCGACGACCGGCTGGGAACCCGGCTCGGTGCCGTCGGACTCGCGGTAGCTGATCCCGCCGACGTCGACGTCGAAGAGGTGGATCTTCGTGTAGGCCGCGATCCGGGCGCCGTCGCGGTCGTAGACGATCGAGACGTTGCCGACACGGTCGCCGTCGCCGAGGATGGCGATGCTCCCGCCGATCAGGTTCACGCGGTGGGCGCCGGCCCAGTCCGACATGGCTTCGACCGTCGGGCCGGCGTCGAGCCGCTCGGCCTGGTCGCGCAGGCCGGGGCCGTCCAGCCAGGCGTTCCACTTCTCCGGCAGGAGGACGACGTCGGCGCCCAGGTCGGCGGCCTGCGCCACCAGCGGCGCCATGTCCTCGATGTTCTGCGCCTTCTCGGCCCGGGCCTGGAACTGGATGCAGGCGGCTCTCACGCCTCGAAGCCTACCCCGGCGTCGCCGGCCTCGTCGTCCGCCATCAGCCTGAAGAAGACCACCGAGCAGGCGGCGAACAGGATGGCGGCCTGCTCGACCGCCATGGCGATCGCGCCGAGCTGCTGGTCCTCGAGCGGCGAGATCCCCCACAGGCGCGGGGCGTGGACGTAGAAGCTGTACTGGGGGTGGGTCAGGGCGAGCGCGAGCGCCACCGGCGCGGCGGCGATGAACGCCCCGAAGAGGTAGAAGAGCTTCGGCCCCGGCTGCATCCGACCGGGGGCGAGCACCGGCCACCAGAAGACGATCCCGGCCGTCAGGAAGACGAGGTGCTCGATGCCGAGCGCCCAGCGGTGTGTGAGCGCGTACCCGTAGACGGCCGGGATGTGGAGGACGTACCAGGCTGTCAGCCAGTAGGCGAGCGCGAACGCCGGCGACGTGACCAGCCGCACCGGGCGGCGGCGCTCGCAGGCGGCGATCATGGCGGCCGTCAGGCCGAGCACGAGCAGGGGCGGCGCCCAGTCGGCCAGGATCACGTTCTGGAACAGGTGTAAGGAGAGGAGCGAGTGAAGTGCGATGTGCTCGAGCGGCGAGAGCAGCGCGATCGCGATCAGGGCCAGGCCCGCGGCGAACGACGCGATCCGCCATCTCGGCGTCTCGACGCCGCGGCGGCGCCAAGAGCGGACGACCACGGCGTAGTCGACGGCTGCGATGACGATCGCCGCGGCCCATGCCGGGTCGGCCTCGATCCGCCAGGGGTCCACCATCGCCGGCCGGTCAGCCCGCGGGGGTGAGCGGCGCCATCGTCAGGCCGAAGCCGGCCAGCTGCTCCCAGTAGAGCTCGGCCCGCTCCTTGTCGCCGGTCCACACGACGGCCTTGCCGGAGTTGTGGATCGTGTTGGCCATCGCCTGGCCGCGCTCGAACGACACGCCCGGGATGGTGCGCGCGAGCGCGAACGCGACGCCGTCAAAGGTGTTGTGGTCGTCGTTTCGGACGATCACCATCCACGGCTTGCCGGAGCCTGACCCCGGCCCCGATCGGCGCGGCTTCTGCTTGCGGACGGGCGGTGCGACCGTGGTCGCCATGGAGTCATGGTACCCCGCCACCCTGAGGGGTCAGACCCCTTTTGGTGCACGCAGATGTGCGCCGGACCCGGACTGCGCCGCACCAAAAGGGGTCTGACCCCGCTTGGTGCGGCCCGAACCCCAGCCGCCGCCGCCGGGGGTGCGGATCTCGAGGACGTCGCCGGCGTGCAGGTCGAGGCTGCATTTGGCGGGCAGGCGGCGGCCGTTCAGGGCGTTCCGGCCCGGGGAGCCGTCCGCGCCGCCCGCGGCGCCCTTCGGGCCGTGGCGGCGGCGCTCGCTCATGATCCCCAGGCGGCAGTCCTCGAGCACGCG
>Ga0068855_100009023_pt1 | contig 12049 bp, 11 predicted proteins | sample KBSCornC52_FD_66592 | JGI IMG/M metagenome (GOLD analysis project Ga0068855, IMG submission 66592) | Corn rhizosphere microbial communities from Kellogg Biological Station, Michigan, USA - KBS Corn C5-2 | ecosystem: Host-associated > Plants > Roots > Rhizosphere > Soil ...
ACAGTGAAATTCCTGAAACCCACTCGATCCGGATCGGCTCGATCATCGGAGGTACCGCATGAACGTCAAACGCTTTGCTGCCCGCACTTCGCGCGAGGCCCTCGCGCTCGTGCGCCAGGCCTTTGGCGTCGACGCCGTGGTGCTGTCGACGAAGCCGTGCGCCGAAGGGATCGAAGTGCTCGCGATGGCGCCCGACAGCGTCGCCGGCCTCGAGCGCCTCACCGCCGAACCTGAAGGCCAGGCCCCGGCCCCGCGCCGCGCCGCGCCGATCTCCCAGCGCGCCGCCGCCGCGGCCGCGCCGGCGCCCGCGCAGAACGCCCTCGCCGGCGCGCAGCGCGAGCTCGCCACGCGCATGAGCGCGCCGCAGAACGAAGTGGAAGCCGACGCCGACCAGCTCGCGATGAGCACGCTGTCGTTCCAGGACTACGTGCGCGACCGCATGCTCAAGCGCCGCCACGCCGAACTGCACGCCCAGCCGGTCGAGACCCCGCCGGCGCGCCCGCCCGAGTCGACGCGCAGCGCGCTCGCCCAGACCGGCGCCGCGCGCACCGCGCTGTCGCGCGCCGCCGAGCGCCAGCAGCAGATGCAGGCCATCGACGCCAACGACGACTACTTCGACACCCCGGCCCCGGCGCGCCGCGCGGCGCCGCAAGAGCGCGTCGAGCCGACGCTCGCCCCGCAACGCATGGAGCGCGCCGAACGCCCGTCGTACACCAACGCGCCGGTGCTGCACGACGAGTACGCGCAGGAGCCGCCCGCGCCGCCGGCCGCGTCCGTGACGCACCTGGCCGACGTGGTCAGCCGCAACAACCACCTGGACATGGTCAATGAGCTGCGCTCGATGAAGGGCCTGATCGAGGAGCGCTTCGGCGCCCTGGCCTTCATGGAGAAGCTGCAGCGCCAGCCGCGCCAGGCGATGCTCGCCCAGAAGCTGCTGGACGTCGGCTTCTCGCCGGCGCTGATCCGCAAGATGGTCGACGCGCTGCCCGCCACCATCACCGACGAGAACGCCTGGGCTGCCGGCGTGCTGGAGCGCAACCTGCTCACCAGCGAAGCCGAGCTCGCGATGGAAGACCAGGGCGGCGTGTTCGCGCTGATCGGCTCCACCGGCGTCGGCAAGACCACCACCACCGCCAAGATCGCCGCCGGCTTCGCGGCGCGCCACGGCGCGGCCAACCTCGGCCTGATCACGCTGGACGCCTACCGCGTCGGCGCCCACGAGCAGCTGCGCGCCTACGGCCGCATCCTGGGCGTGCCGGTGCACACCGCCCACGACCGCGCGTCGCTGGAAGACCTGCTCGAGCTGCTGGCCGGCAAGAAGATGGTGCTGATCGACACCGCGGGCATGGCCCAGCGCGACGGCCGCACCCGCGAGCTGCTGGAGATGCTGGCGCACCGCTCGATCAAGAAGGTGCTGGTGGTGGACGCCTCGTCGCAGGGCGAGACCATCGACGACGTGATCATCAACTGGAAGGCCTCGGCCTGCGCCGGCGTGATCCTGTCCAAGATCGACGAGGCCGTGAAGCTGGCCCCGGCGCTGGACGCGCTGATCCGCCACAAGCTCAAGAACATCGGCGTGGCCAACGGCCAGCGCGTGCCCGAAGACTGGCACCACCTGTCGGCCAACGCGCTCGTGCATCGCGCGCTCAAGGGCGGCGGCAGCGCGGCCTACCGCATGGATCCGCAGGACGTGCATCTGGTGTTCGCGCACGCCGGCGTGAGCCAGCAATCGGCCGCGCAGCTGCGCGTCTGAACACCGCGACGAAACACCGCTTTTCGCCCGATCGCCTCCCCGCCCGAACGACATAGTTGCTTACATGACCACCCGTCGTCGCAACCCTCCCCCGACCGACCAGGCCGACGGCCTGCGCCGCATGTTCGCCGCGAGCCAGGGCGTGCTGGTGCCGGTCGTCGCCAACCCGCACGTCGAGCACCACGGTGCCGTGCTGGCGCGGCTGGCGAGCGTGTTCGCCGAGCAGGGCCTGAACACGCTGGTGGTCGACGCGGCCGACACCGCCCCCGAACCCGGCGAGCTGGCCTTCATCGACCTGGGCGCGTGCGTCGAGGCGCTGGCCCCGCAGCTGGCCTACCTCGCCGCGCGCGGCCTGCCGATGCAGTTCGTCGACACGCGCGGCTCGTGCACGAGCTTCGTTCCCCGCATGATGAGCGTGGTGCAGGACATCGACGTCGTCGTCATGCATGCCGAAGCGCGCGTGCTGGCCCGCATGCTCGGCGACCAGCCGCTGCGTCCGGTGCTGCTCGCATCGGGCGCCGCCGAGAGCATCACCCACGCGTACGCCGCGCTCAAGCTGCTGTCGCAACGCCTGGGCCTGATGAGCTTCGACCTCGTGATGCCCTCGAACAAGGGTCGCGGCCCGACGCCCGCGCAGGTCGCGCACCGCGTGTCCGACTGCGCCGACCGCTTCCTGGGCGCCGCGCTGCACGACTCTGCGACGATCGACCCCGACATCGCCTTCGGCGCGCCCTCGGGCCCCGACCTGATGCGCCTGGCCGCCGCGCAGTTGCGCGTCCCCGCGGCCGCGCCGGCCACGCCGGTCGCTTCCGTCGCCGCACCTGCCTGGACGACCGAGCAGACCGCTCGCGCCCTGAATTCCTTTTTGTCCGCCTGAACGAGAATCCGGAGATCGCCATGTACACCGCCAAGGGCCAGCTCGACGCCAACGCGATGCTCAAGCAATACAGTCCGCTGGTGCGCCGACTCGCGCACCAGATGATTGCCAAGCTGCCGGCCAACGTCGAGATCGACGACCTGATCCAGGTGGGCATGATTGGCCTGAACGACGCCATGTCGCGCTTCGATGCGGAGCAGGGCGTGCAGTTCGAGACCTTCGCCACGCAGCGCATCCGCGGCGCGATGCTCGACGAGCTGCGCGGCAGCGACTGGATGAGCCGCGGCGGGCGCCGCCAGCAGCGCGAGATCGAGACCGCGGTGCACAAGCTCGAGCAGAAGCTGGGCCGCGCACCGCAGGAGAGCGAGATCGCCGAGATGATGGGCATGTCGCTGACGCAATACCAGGAAGTGCTGGGCAAGGTGCGGGGCACGCAGCTCGTGTACCTGGAGGACATGTCGGGTGACGAGGGCGGCGACGACTACCTCGACCGCCACGTCTGCAACGACGATGCGAATCCGTTGTCGATGCTGCAGGACCACCGCATGCGCGAGGCCCTGGTCGAGGCGATCAAGAACCTGCCGGAGCGCGAGCAGTACGTGATGTCGATGTACTACGAGCACGACATGAACCTCAAGGAGATCGCGGCGGTCCTGAAGGTCACCGAGAGCCGGGTCTGCCAGCTGCACAGCCAGTCGATCGCGCGGCTTCGCGTGAAGCTGCGCGAGTGGTAGATCCTGTAGCCCCGAGATGAGCCGCCTTCGGGCGGCTTTTGTCTTCATGGACGGACGTCCGCTATGACGCTGTCATCCTGCGCGCAGGATGACCGAATGGGAATGGACAGCGCGCGGCGTCGCGGCGTGCGAACCGCGGGAGGCCTCCCGATTGCGACAGCGGCGTCATGAATCGTCACTGCGGGCGGCGCGCGGCGGCGCCAACTGCGCGGATAGTGCGATTCCAGGGACGCCCAGATGTCCCGGCCAACCCCCGGAGATCGTCATGTCGGATCGAAGTACATCGCTCGTCGCCGTCACCTTGCTTGCCGCGCTCGTTGCCGCGTGCGGCGGCGGGGACGGTGGCTCGCCGTCGCCCGCACCGGCCCCCGCGCCAGCGCCCGCGCCTGTCCCCACGCCTGCGCCCGCGCCCGTGCCAGCGCCGCCGTCGGTCGTGAACGCCAACCTCCTGCCGCAGGTGATCGACCCCGCCGTCACCACCGCCCTGGAAACGCACGTCGCGATCAACCCGTCGCCTGATGTCGCCGCGAAAAACCGCTTGTTCGTGTTCCTGCCCGGCACCGGCGCGCACCCGGCGTCCTACCAGAAGATCCTTGTGAGCGGCGCCGCCAGGGGCCTGCACACGCTGGGGCTGAACTACCCGAACCCGGTCGAGGTCGGCGTGCTGTGCGCCGGCACTGCGCCGAGCGAGGCCTGCTTCTGGAACGTGCGGCGCGAGATCCTCACCGGCGCCGACCTCACGACCAAGGTGTCGATCGCGCCGCCGGACGCCATCGTCACACGCGTGGCCGAGGCGCTCGCGTACCTGCAAGCCAACTTCCCCGACCAGGGTTGGGGCCAGTACCTGCAGGGCGACGGCAGCGTCGACTGGCGCAAGGTCACCGTCGGCGGGCATTCGCAGGGCGGCGGGCATGCGGGCGTGATGGCCAAGCTGTACGCGATGCACGGCGCCTGCTACTTCGATTCGCCGGCCGACTGGGACCTCGTCCCGGGCCAGCCCGCGGGTTGGGAGGCCTATCCAAACGTCACGCCGGCCGCGAGCCAGTTCGGCTTCAGCAACACGCTCGATACGCTCGTGCCGTGGGTGCAGCTGCAGCCGATCTGGCAGAGCATGGGCCTGGCCGCGTTCGGCGCGCCGATGTCCGTCGATGGCGCGGCCGCGCCCTACGGCGGCTCGCACATGCTCACCACCACCACGAGCGCCGCGGGCAGCACGGGCCTGCATTCGCTGACCGTGGCCGACCTGGTCACGCCGATGGCCGGCGGCCAGCCGCTGTTCGATGCGGTGTGGAACCAGGCCTGTTTCCAATGACCCGGAAGAAGATCATGAGGGATCGCATGACGAGGCTGGCCACGCTGGCCGTCCTGGGGACGCTGGTGGCCGGCTGCGGCGGTGGCGGCGGGGCCCCCGCGCCGGCGCCGGCACCTTCGCCCACGCCCGCCCCGGCTCCCGCGCCGACCGTGGCGCAGCGCGCGTCTGCCGCCGCGAGCGCCGCTTCGCAGGCGGCCGACTGCGTCGCGGTGCAGCCGTTCCACTGGTCGGTCGGCGATGCCGGCGGCAAGCAGGGCGACGGCAGCGTCGGCGTCGCGCCGCCGACGGCGCAGACGATGATGTCGATCGCGTCGGCATCCAAGCTGGTGTACGGCGCCTACGTGGCCGAACAGCGCGGCGGCGTCCTCACCGATGCCGACATCCACTTCCTGAACTTCGCCAGCGGCTACACCGACTTCACCAGCTGCCAGCCCGGCGACACCGTGGCCACGTGCGAGGCCACGGGCACCAACGCCACGTACCAGCCGGCCAACGACGGCAAGTTCTACTACGGTGGCGGCCACATGGAGAAGCACGCATTCGACAACGGCCTGGCCGCGGCCGACGACGTCGGCCTCGCGCAGGCGGTCAACGCCGCGCTGGGCACGTCCTTCGCCTACTCGCAGCCGCAGCTGGCCGGCGGCATCTACACCAATGCCGCGACGTATGGCGCGTTCCTGCAGCGCGTGGTCGGCGGGCAGCTGAAGATCGGGGCGTTGCTCGGCGCCCATCCGGTCTGCACGAACCCGCACACCTGCGTCGACGCCGTCTACACGCCGCTTCCCACCGAGAGCGACCATTACTCGATCGGCCACTGGGTGGAGGACGACCCGGCTGCCGGCGACGGCGCGTTCAGCAGCCCGGGCGCGTTCGGCTTCTACCCATGGGTGGACAGCGGCAAGACCTGGTGGGGTATCGTCGCCCGCATGGCGCGCGCCAGCGACGAGCAGGAGGGCGTGGCGTCGATGAAATGCGGGCGCCGGATCCGGGCGGCGTGGCTGTCGGCCCGCTATCCCTGAAGACGAAAGAGACGCGATGACACTCAAGAAGTCCCTCGCGACGCTGCTGCTGCTGGCGAGCGCGGCCCACGCCGCGCCGACCCTGGCGCAACGCACGGCCGCGGCGCGTGCCACGGCGCAGGACGCGGCCGACTGCCAGGCGGTGCAGCCGTTCTACTGGTCGATCGGCGACGCGCACGGCGTGCTGGCCGACGGCAGCGCCGGCCGGCGCCCGCCCACGGCCACCACGCCGATGCCGATCGCGTCGGCATCCAAGCTCGTCTACGCCGCCTTCGTCGCGGAGCAGCGCCACGGGCAGCTGACCGACGACGACGTGCGCTTCCTGCACTTCACGAGCGGCTACACGCACTTCAGGAGTTGCCGCCGCGGGCAGACGGTGGGCGAGTGCGACGCCATGCGCGAGAACGGCGTGCACGATCCGGCCGAGGACGGGAAGTTCTTCTACAACGGCGGTCACATGCAGCAGCACGCGGTGCGCGAGGGCCTGGGCAGCCTCGACGACCGAGGCCTCGCGAACCGCATCAATGCGGCGCTGGGCACCTCGTTCGAGTACATGGAGCCGCAACTGGCGGGTGGCATCCGCGCCAGCGCGGCCGACTACGGCGAGTTCCTGCGCCGCATCGTGGCGGGCCAGCTGCAGATGAAGTCGCTGCTCGGGGCGCATCCGGTGTGCACCAACCCGCAGACCTGCCCGACAGCCGCCGAGTCGTTCATCCACGCGGACGTCCACTACGCGATCGGCCACTGGGTGGAGGACGATGCGAGCGGCGACGGCGCGTACAGCAGCGCCGGCGCGTTCGGCTTCTATCCGTGGATCTCGCAGGACGAGACGACCTGGGGCGTGCTCGCGCGCTTCAAGTTCACGCTGGCGGGCGCGCGCATCGGCACGGCGTCGCTGGTTTGCGGGCGCGAGATCCGCCAGGCGTGGGCCCGCGGCGAGCCGCGCTGAGGCCGCAAGCGCTCAGCCCTTGCGCGCGGCCTCGATGCGGGCGATGTCGATCTTGCCCATCGACATCATCGCCTCGAAGGCGCGCTTGCGGGCGCCGGCGTCCGGGTCCTTCATGGCGTCGGTGAGGGCGCGCGGGGTGATCTGCCATGACAGGCCCCACTTGTCCTTGCACCAGCCGCAGGCGCTCTCCTGGCCGCCATTGCCCACGATCGCGTTCCAGTAGCGGTCGGTCTCGGCCTGGTCGTCGGTGGCGACCTGGAACGAGAACGCCTCGGAGTGCTTGAACATGGGGCCGCCGTTCAGGCCCAGGCAGGGGGTGCCCAGCACGGTGAATTCGACGGTGAGCGGGGTGTCCTTCTTGCCGCCGGGGAAGTCGCCGGGCGCCTTGTGCACGGCGATGACCTTGCTGTCGGGGAAGGTCTTCGCGTAGAAGGTGGCGGCTTCCTCGGCATCGCCGTCATACCAGAGGCAGATGGTGTTCTTGGGCGTCATGGTTGGCTCCTGCAGTTGATGGGTCCTGACCGGGCGCTTCGCGCCTCGGGGAGCGGCCAGCATCGGCGATCGCACGGCGTGCGTCAACGCGCCTGAGCTCGACAGAGAAATAAAAATTCGAGGTGTCGAAACGGGCGACCGCCGAACGTCGTAGGGGCATGCAGGCTGCGTCTGCACCCAGGTGCCATCCAACCGAAACGACCCCGAGGAACCGATCATGAACAAGCAGATCTTCATCAACCTGCCCGTGCGCGACCTTCCCAAGGCCAAGGCCTTCTACGCCGCCATCGGCGCCGTCAACAACCCGCAGTTCACCGACGACTCGGCCGCGTGCATGGTGTGGTCGGACACGATCTACGTGATGCTGCTGACCCATGCCAAGTGGGCCACGTTCACGGACAAGCCGATCGCCCCCGCCGGTTCCAGCGAGGTGTCGCTGGCGCTGGGCGTCGACAGCCGCGACGCCGTCGACACGATGCTGGCGGCGGCCGGCGCGAGCGGCGGCAAGGTGGACGTGAACCCGCCGCAGGACCTGCCCTTCATGTTCAGCCGTTCGTTCGAGGACCTCGACGGCCATGTCTGGGAGCCGCTGTTCTTCGACATGTCCAGGTTCCCGCAGGGCTGACGGCGCCGTACGGGACGCGGTATCGGCGGCGCGGCGCGTCCCGCCGGGAGGCCGGGTTGCGCAAACGTGCGTTGCCTCGCATCATCGAGGTTCCGCACCACGGCCGCCGGCCTTCGTCGTTCCCATGTCGCCACCTGCCTGCGGGAGCTCCCGACCGGAAGACCGCTTCCGCGCGATCGTCGAGGCGCAGCCCGAGCTGATCTGCCTCACGCGCCCCGGCGGCGACCTCGCGTACGTGAACCCGGCTTTCGCCCGGCACTTCGGCCTGGCGCCCGACCAGATGCTGGGCGGCAACCTGTTCGAGCACGTGCTGGCCGAAGACCGCGTCGCCGTGCGCGGGATGCTGGCCCAGGTGCTGTCCAGCGGGCGCGCCAGCGTCAGCGAGCACCGCATGGTCGACGCGCAGGGTCGCGCGTCCTGGGTGGTGTGGACGACCCGCGTGCAGCGCGAGGGCGACGAGACCCTGCTGTGCAGCATCGGCCACGACGTCACGCGGCGCAAGACGCTGGAGCTCGAACTCGTCGAGAGCGACGCGTTCGTGCGCAAGATCACCGACAGCCTGCCGCTGCGCATCGCCTACGTCGACCGCGACCGGCGCTTCCGCTTCGTCAACCAGGCGCACTGCCGCCGCTTCGGCCGGCGACGCGAGGAGATCCTGGGCCGCACCCGCGAGGAACTGCTGGGCCGCCCGGCGTCGCCGGAGATCGAGGCCCATACCGAGGGCGCGCTGGCGGGCGTCATGCAGCGCTTCGAGTACGACGACCTCGTCGACGGCACGACGCGGCGCTTCGACATCCAGCTGATCCCCGACATCGACATCGACGGCTCCGTGCGCGGCTTCTTCTACACGGGCCTGGACATCACCGACCGCGCGAGCGCCGAGCATGCGCTGCGCACCCTCACGCGCGAGGCGCAGGCGCAGTCCGACATCCTGCGCCTGGTGACCGAGGCCATTCCGGCCACCGTGGTCGTGGTGGGCGCCGACGGCCGCTACCACTTCGCCAACGGCGCCTTCGAGCGCTACTGCGGCCTGCCGCGCGACCAGATCATCGGCCACACGGCGGTGCAGGTGCTGGGCGCCGCGGAGGTGGCGCGCCGCCGGCCGTACATGCAGCGCGCGTTCGCCGGCGAGAGCGTCACCTTCGAACTCGACTACGCCACGCCCGAGGGCACGACGTGGCTGGAACTGAGCTGCATCCCGCTGCGCCTGGCCGGGCACGGCGTCGATGGCTTCGTCGGCATCGCGCAGGACATCACCGCCCAGCGGCGCGAGCAGGACCGCCTGACCGCGCTGTCGCAGCGCGACCCGCTCACGGGCCTGCTCAATCGCGCCGGCTTCGAACAGTTCCTGGAGCGCCAGGTCGAGGCGGGCCTGGGCGCCACGCTGGGCCTGCTCTACATCGACCTGGACCGCTTCAAGCCGGTGAACGACCAGCACGGCCACGGCGTCGGCGACCGGCTGCTGCAGGCCGTCGCGCGCCGGTTGACGGCCCTCGTGCGGCCCACCGACGCAGTAGCGCGCCTGGGCGGCGACGAGTTCGTGATCCTGCTGTGCAACGCTGGCGCGCTGGCACACAGCGATGCCGTCGCCGACAAGGTGGTGGCCGCCATCGGCGAGCCGTTCGACGTCGATGCCCAGGTGCTGCGCATCGGGGCCAGCGTGGGCGTGGCGTTCGGCGTGGCGCCGGCGGCCGACCGCGGCGAGCTGATCCGCCGCGCGGACGCCGCGCTGTACCGAGCAAAGGCGTCCGGCCGCGGGTGCTACGCGAACTGAGGGGCCATCAGGCCGCCATGCGCTGCGGCAGCGCAAGGTCGTCGCGCATCGTCGTCTTGCCCAGCAGCTCGTCGAACAGCGCGCGGAAGTGCACCACGGCCTTGCGCAGGTCCTCGGTGCTTGCCTCGCCGCGCTGGTCCAGCGACACGATGCGCTGTGCAGCGCGGTAGTTGTTGACGACGATCGGGTGGTCCACGGAGATGTCCGCCGCCCGCAGCTCGAAGTCGGCCACCGGGTAGCCGCGCTTGACCAGCAGGTCGCGCACCAGCTTGTCGGCCTCGATCAGCACGCCCTTCGGATCGTCGACGAACGACCCCTGCAGGCGGCTCCAGGCATTGGAGAACTTCGCGACATCGGCGGCCGACAGCGGCACGATCTGGAACTTCTGCACGCGCTGTTCGCGCTCCCGCAGTTCCTTCTCGGCCTTGGCCTTGCTGCCCGCGCGGCGCACGACGGCGTCGTACTCGGGGCCGAAGCGGCTCTTCAGGCGCCGGGTCTGGTACGAGCTCCAGGCGAGGGCGGCGATCACGGCGATGACGACCACCGCCGCGGCGGCGATGGCGATCAGGGTGTTGTTGTCGAGGGAGTCCATGGCTTTCTCCGGATGAGTCCAGTGATCCCCGGATCGAGCAAGCGGTGTTCCGTCGACTCTTCCTTGTGCAACGGGATGTAGGCCAGAACGACTCGCCTCCCCCGCGGGGGTGGCGCTTGGGCATGCGTGCATCCCGTGAATTCGCGCGGCATGACAATCCGGTCATTCGACACGAGAAGATGAGCATGAATCCTGGACATTGCGACGCGAGGCCCTTCGGCGCCGCCTTCGCGCTGGCCCTGGCGATCGCGCGCCGCTGCGGCCGCTTCGACGGCGGCCACCGCGCGACCGCGCTCCGGGAACCGTCGCCACGATGAGCGAGGGCACGTTCCGCTCGCTGCGCAACCCGGGCTACCGCACCTGGTTCACGGGCTCGCTCGTCTCCAACATCGGCACCTGGGTGCAGCGCACGGCACAGGACTGGCTCGTGCTCACCCAGCTCACGCCGCACAACGCCACCGCGCTGGGCGTGGTGATGGCCTTGCAGTTCGGGCCGCACATCGTGCTGCTGCCGTTCACCGGTTCGGCGGCCGACCGCTTCGACCGCCGCCGCATCCTCGTGGCCACGCAGTCGGCGATGTTCGTGCTGGCGCTCGCGCTGGGCCTGCTCACGCTGGCCGGCGCGGTGCAGCTGTGGCACGTGTACGCGTTCGCGCTGCTGCTCGGGTGCGTCACCGCGTTCGATGCGCCGGCGAGCCAGACCTTCGTCTCGGAGCTGGTGGGCGACAAGGACCTGTCCAATGCCGTGGGCCTGAACTCCACGTCGTTCAACGTCGCGCGCATGGTGGGGCCGGCGATCGCGGGCGTGCTGCTGGCGACGCTGGGCACGGGCTGGGCCTTCACGGCCAACGCCGTGTCCTACCTGGCCGTGCTGGCGGCGCTGTGGCGGCTGCGCACGACCGCACGTCACGCGGGCACGCACGCGGCGCGCGGGGGCTTCGTCGACGGCCTGCGCTACGTGCGTGGGCGGCCCGACCTGATGGCGATCCTGTGGATGCTGTTCCTGATCGGCACCTTCGGGCTGAACTTCACGATCTTCATCTCCACGATGGCGGTCAGCGTGTTCCACGCGGGGGCCAGCCGCTACGGGTTGCTGATGTCGATCATGGCGGTCGGCACGATCTCGGGCTCGCTGCTGGCGGCGCGCCGGCAGCAGCCGCGCATCGAGATCCTTCTGTGGTCGGCCACGGTGTTCGGCTTGGGCTGCGCGCTGGCCGCGCTGATGCCCACGTACGGCCTGTTCGGCGCCGCGTTGATGGTGATCGGGGTATCGGCACTCACGTTCGCCAATTCCACCAACAGCCTGCTGCAGCTGGGCACCGAGCCGGCGATGCGCGGCCGCGTGATGGCGATGCGGCTGGCGATCGCCCTGGGCGGCACGCCGATCGGCGCGCCCATCGTCGGCTGGGTGGCCGACACGGCCGGCCCGCGCTGGGCGCTCGGCGTGGGCGCGGCCTCGGGCTTGGCGGCGGCGGTCGTGCTGCTGCACTACCTGGCGCGCCACCGCGGCCTGCGCCTGCGGCTGGATGCCGGGCGATTGCGGCTGTCGATCGATCCGGGTTGACGCGAGGGCGGCGCCTGCGCAGGTCGCCCGACCAGGCGGACGCCGACACGCGGAATACGCGGTGGGCGAGGAAAAGTGCCGCGCGCGGGGTCAGCGGCCCCCGCGCGCGGTCGATGAGCAGGGCAGCGCGCATCGGCTGAGCGGCACCACCGCCCGCAACGCCCCGTTCATCGGCCGATCGCCCGCTCGCGTTCGCTGGCAAATTTGCGGGCGGATCCCCCACGTCGACGCCTCGCCCCGGAGCCCCATGTCCGCCCTCACCGAAGAACAAGCCCGCACCTACATGCACAAGCTGCTCGCCGCGATGGCGGCGGCCGGCGGCTCCGACCTGTTCATCGCCAACGACTTCCCGCCCAGC
>Ga0068855_100009025_pt1 | contig 12046 bp, 7 predicted proteins | sample KBSCornC52_FD_66592 | JGI IMG/M metagenome (GOLD analysis project Ga0068855, IMG submission 66592) | Corn rhizosphere microbial communities from Kellogg Biological Station, Michigan, USA - KBS Corn C5-2 | ecosystem: Host-associated > Plants > Roots > Rhizosphere > Soil ...
TCAAGGAGACACAAGCCTCGGAAGTTTATTTCATGCGGAATTTGCCTTTGATTTGGAAAGAAAGTAACGTTCTGCTCCATTTTGACTATAAAATTAGAAGAGATTTTTCTTCGTTTTTTGGCAAGTTTTGTAAATGACCGACGAGCTGGAACCAGGTAGCAAGGTTTTGTGCGTTGGTCATGTTTGTGCAGGTCCCAAAAAATTTATACATGCTGCTCTGCTGTGCAGAAGGAAAAAAAACCTTGCAGGGAAAATCCTGCAAGGCATATCTAACTTAACATCAGCATTTAATCAAAACCTATCAGAACCAACTGCCGATCCATTTCATTCCTACCTCGTTTCCCATCGCTCTTTTTCTTCTTCTCACTTTAGCTTTCTGAATAAACATGGTGACGAACATCAGTGGAATAAATAATAAGGTGAGTGGAGGAATTCCCATTATGGAGATCCATTTTCCACCGAACTGCCTGCGCATCGGGCGACGTAATCTTTCTGCAATCAAATACATTCCCGGAACCATGATCAATGTCATGAAGAAGGCAAATGCCAGACCGAAGATGATCGTCCAGGCAAGTGGCTTCCAGAACACGACACTATCACCACCAAAGAAAATATGAGGGTTCAGTTCAGAGAATAAAGTCACGAAATTGATGTTGAATCCAATGCCCAGCGGTATCAGGGCGAAGATCGCTGCAAGTGCGGTCAGCAGCACAGGAATGATCCTGATCTTTCCGGCTTCAATCACCGCTTCTTTTGTCTTCATGCCTCTTGCCCGCAATTCATCGGCAAAGTCTATCACCAAAATCGCATTTTTTACCACAATACCCGCCAATCCCACAATACCGATACCGGTCATTACTACAGAGATGCCCATTCCCGTAATGGAGAATCCAAGGATTACCCCAATCACACTAAAGAGAATTTCCGTAAGGATAATGATGGATTTACTGATAGAATTAAACTGCAACACAAGAATGAACAAAATGATCATTAACGCGATCACCAATGCCTTAGCAAGAAAGGCGCCGGTCTCGGCCTGTTGTTCGCCTTCACCGGTTTGCTTGATCGTGACGCCGGAGCCTTTTTTATTGAAATTATTAATAGCCGTGGCGATATCTTTATTTACCGCTGTTGGCGTATATCCTGTAAGCACATTGGAGAAGATGGTGATCACACGTTTCACATTTTTCCTTTTGATACTTCCGTAAGTGCTGGTATAATCCACTTTCACGAGTGAAGTGATCGGAATCGATTTTACCTGGCCACCGCTGGCCATATCACGGAAAACGATTTTCATATTCAACAGGTCGGAAAGGCTTTTTCGTTGCACTTCATTATTGCGCAATTGAATTTTATACTCATCCTCGCCAATCTTGATCTTTGAAACTTCCAGGCCAAACAAAGCGGTCCTGATCTGCTGGCCGATCTGCGCCGTTGACACACCTTCTATTTGTGCCCGTTCACGATCTACAGAAAGCGTGATCTCCGGATTGGTCAGGTCGATGTCTAACTTCAGTTCTTCCACACCGGGGATCTGAATACTGTCTAAATAGTTTTTCAGCTCAGTTGCCGTAGAAGTAAGCTGGTCAAAATCTTCACTGGCCACTTCAATATTAATTGGCGGTTCGGTTGGCGGGCCACTGCTTTCCTGGTCTACAGAAATCTGTGCACCAGGAATTCCTTTGATCGCCTGCCTGATAGAATCAAGATATGGCGCAGTAGAAACTCCATTTCTGTTTTGATATTCGACAAAAGAAACCTGAACGCGGCCTAAATTCGGCTGGGTACTTTGGTCGCCACTTGACGGATCGGAAGCACCGATGGCCACATTGGAAATAATACTTTCCACGATCGGATTTGGTTTCTTCGACGGTCCATCCAGAATGTTGGTCACTATATTTTCTACATTCTTTGTGACAGAATCAGTATAATCGACACTGGTTCCGACCGGCAATTTTAAATAAACATAAATAAAGTTCGGATCGCCTTTCGGGAAGAAAACAACCGGCACATTCCTGAGATTGAAAAAGATAATGGAAAGAACCAGTAATCCAAATGTGCCAGCGAGCAACCAGACCGGGCGCCAACGGGAAACCGCCCAGCGCAACAGCTTTTCATACCTGTTCATAATCGCCGGTAATGCCTTGTTCTGGAATTTATGAATAAGGCTGTCGAAAATATACCTGTTGAGCACAACAACGAGCGAAAAGAAAATGAGCAGGTTGCCCACAAAAGGAACATGAATCAGGTCGAAGAAAATACCCCCAAGCAAAGGAATCAAAAATGCTTTGCTCTTGAATACATCAGATTTCCTTTTCACTTTTCCTTCCGGATGATTCATAAAATCTACTGCGAACACCGGGTTCATAATGAATGCTACGATCAGTGATGCAGTTAAAGTAAAGATCAACATTGTAGGCAGATAGATCATGAATTTTCCAATGATTCCCGGCCAGAAAAGTAAGGGCACAAAAGGTGCTAAGGTTGTCAAAGTTCCTGAAAGCACCGGGATAAATATTTCTCCTGCCGCCATCTTGGCAGATTCGGCAGTGGATAGCTTACCTTTATTTTCCACAAAGATCCGGTGAGTATTTTCTATCACCACGATAGCATCATCCACGATAATTCCGAGGCCAAAGAGGAGAGCAAAAAGTACGATAAAGTTCAGGGTTACATTTCCGCCAACAATCAGGTCTGCAGCAGGCAAAAACATAAATGCCACAAACATACTCAGCGGCACAGAAAGAGCGACGAAGAATGCATTGGTAACGCCCATGAAGAACATGAGAATCAATAAAACCAGTACAAATCCAATAACGATTGAATTCACAAGATCATTAAAAGAAGCACGTGTAGAGCGGCTTTGATCTCCGGTGATCACTACATTCAGATTGGAAGGCAAGGTACTTCCCTTCATTTCTTCCACCGTTTTCTTTACATCATCTGAAGTCTGGATTAAATTCTCGCCGGCTCTTTTTACAATGTTTAAAGTAACCACATTTTTACCATCAAGGCGCGCATAGCTTTCACTCGTTTTTACCGTATCTTTTATGGTAGCGATATCTTTCAGATAAATCGGAGCGCCGGAAGTGTTGCGGACAATTATTTTTTCAATGTCAAAAGCATTTTTAAATTGCCCACGGATCTGTAAAGTTCTTTTCATATTCCCGACATCCAGCAAGCCGCCTGAAATATCTACATTTTCAGCCTTTACCGCATTGGAAATATCATCAAAAGTGACTCCGGCACTTTGCATTTTGTAATTGTCAACGTTGATCTGGAATTCTCTTTCGGGTGCTCCAACAATATCTACCCTGGTTATTTCAGGAAGATCTTCAAGCCGGTCCTGGGCATCATCTGCAAACTTTTTCAAGCTCATCATATCATAATCGCCGCTCAGGTTTACATACATGATCGGCAATTCACTGATGTCAAAATCCTGCACATTCGGTTCCTCGGTAAGATCAGTAGGTAAATCTTTTTTTGCTTTATCAACCGCGTCTTTTGTCTTTTGCAGGCCGACTTCGGTTTTTACATTTGTTTCAAATTCAACAGTGATGATTGAATAATCCTGCAAAGAAGTACTGGTGATCTTGTTGATCTTGGCGCCTGTAATGCCTTTTAATTGTTTTTCAATTGGCTTGGTAACCAGGTTTTCAATATCCTTCGGAGAATTTCCAGCGTAGATGGTTTGTACAACAACGGTAGGAATTACAATATCAGGAAATTGTTCTTTCGGTAAAGTAACAAACTGGTAAACGCCCATCAGTGATACAAAAAGCACCAGCAGATATATGGAAGTTTTATTTCTGATCGACCAGCTTGTCGGTTTAAACTCCTTGTATTTTTCTTTAAAATTTTCAGCTAAGCTCATACATATTTTGTTAGTGCTTTTTTGCAAAAGCAGTTCTCATTTATTTTCGTCTATTGAATACCGGTAGTGACCGGTTCGCCATCAAATACTCCCTGGAAACCTTCAGTGATCAACTGATCGCCGGGTTGCAAACCACTTTTGATCTCGATACTGTCGCCGGATAATTGCCCGATTGTTACATCTTTTTTAGTAGCAATAGTCTTGTTACCATCTTTTGCGGCCACCAATACATATTTTCCTTTTTGACCGGTTTGCAAAGTATTTACCGGGATGGCAATTGAATTAGGAGCAGTATAATCGAGGATCTTTACTGTTGCGATTTGGTTAGGACGCAAATTGATCGCTGAGGGTACTTTTATTTCAGCGGTGAAACCCCGGCTGGTCGTTCCGATGGCCTGGCTGATGAAAGTAATTTCGCTTTCAAAAGTCTTATTGATGTCAGGCACATAAACGATCACTTTAGAACCTTTTTTTACCAGTCCTGTATAATTTTCCGGAACAATAACCGTGATCTTCAGGTCTGTCTCATTCACAATTTTGATGTATCCGCCGGTGAGGGGATTGCCATTAAATGTTTCACCAACGTGAGCAGTGAGGTCATCTACAGTTCCATTTACATTGCTGTATACATTTGCCTGGTTGGCTTGTTCCTGGGCGGTATTTACCTGCGCCTGGATGGCTTTCAACTGATTTTGCAAAGTTTCCACATTTGTTTTTGCCTGCAATAATTGCACTTCAGTTCCGATGTGTTGAGCCCAAAGATTACTTTGTCTCTCATAAACAGATTTAGCTAGATCGAGTTGTGCTTTTACGCTTCCTAATTGTTGTTTTACGGCAGCTACATTCTGAACTGCAACTGAATTATCCAGTTTCAGGATCAGTTCTCCCTTATGCACTTTATCGCCCTGCTTTACATAGATCGCTTTGATCTGGCCGCCCTGGCCGCTTGGTGCGATGTAAGAAATGTTTTTGGCATCAACACTTCCCTGTAATTGGAGAAAGTGGCTGAAATCAGTTTTTTGAACTGTTGACAAGGCTACCAATTTTGGTTTCAATGCAATTGCAGCACCTGTGTCAAGTTTTGCAATTTCTTTTTGCAGATCTGCAATTTTGGTATCTAAACCATCTTTCTCGGTTTTTAGCTTCTCAAGTTTGGCTTTCTTTTCTTTCAACTCTGCGTTTTTATCATTTTTGCAGGAAGAGATAAAAGCTGCAAACAGGAACACTAAGCCGATCGTAATTAATTTTTTCATTGTTTATTTATTTGGTACTTGATTTTGTATTTAATTATAATTTTCCCGCTGCTTTCAGGTAATCGATCTTTGCAATGATGGCATCATACAAAGAGCTGTAATAATTGTTTTGAGCTGTTACAAGATCAGCCTGCGCGGTTGAAATTTCCTGGTTGCTTCCAACACCTTGTTCGTATTTTAATTTGGTTGAATTGTAAACATCTTGTGCCAGGCCGATATTTTTCTTTTGTACATCCAAAGTGAGAATTGCAGATTTCATATTGATCCTTGATTGAGCAACATCATTGTCGATTGAAGATTTCAACTGATCGAGGCTATTGTTCATTTTGATCAGATTCAGCCTCGCAGTTTCGATATTGGCATTTCTTGCACCTCCATCAAAAATGGGAATGGATAAATTGAAACTAATGAATGAAGAGCTGAACCATGGCTCATCTTTTTTGAAAAATGTAAAACCGGTACGTTGAGCATTCCTGTTATAGTTTGCAGAAAACGTAAGCCTTGGAATTTTACTTAACTGGTACCTTTTTATATTGTATTTACCAAGATCGATTGAGGTTTCCAATTGCTGAAATTCTTTACGGTCTTCGTAATTATAATCTGTATCCAGAATGTTTGATTTCAATTCTTCATCAGATAAAGTATCAGTAAGAATGATGGAATCAGATTGCGGCACATTCATCAATAATTTTAATCCTTCTTTTCCGGCATCAATCTGGTTTTGTGCTTTTAATTTTTGCGTCTGAAGATTGCTTAACTGAACCTGCACTTTATCGACATCTAATTTTTCTGCGAAGCCGTTTTTGTAGATCTCTTTTGTGTCGTGAAGTAGTTTTTCATAATTGGCAATGTTCGCATCTAATGTTCCGATCTGCCTTTGGCCAACCACCAGCTGATAGTACACTTTGTACACATTTGTTTTGATCTGTTCTTTGGTCACATCTGCAGCAAGTGTTGCACTCCTGATAGCTGCTTTTCTTGCCTGCAGGCCAACAAACACCTGGCCGTCGAATAGGATCTGCTCAAGATTGGCGCCATAAGTTGCACTATATTTTGTGCCGAATTTAACCGGGAAGTAAGTGCCGGGAGGGCCACCCGCAAACTCAGCGGGGATCAGCTGAGTTGGAATTGACAGGTAATCTGTGAAACCAACACTTCCGTTTACCTGTGGCAGGGCCTGGGCGGTGATCTGTTTATTTTGTTGTTGCTGAAGCTGAATATCAAGCAAGGCATTTTTTACCTGTACGGTATTTTGCATCGCATAATCAACGGCTTCTTTTGCAGTAAAATAATGAACACGTGAAGAATCTGCTGTCTGTGCATTTGTGGTAAAAGATAGACCACTTAATAATCCTGCTAAAATAAATTTCATAAACCTTGTTTTCATTGTACGTTATTTTTTCGCCTTGTTTTCTGCGCTTTCTTTTTGATATTTTGTAATTAATTTATAGCCTTTCGGTGTCGCCATTGCATATAAAAAATATTGCATCATTTCCTGCTGGATATACAGAAGTGAATATTGATTTTTTGGGAAAATCTCTTCATTGAATGCCAGCACGATCGTTTCAAGGCGCACTTTTGAGATCAGTTCAGCATTGATTTCGGGACGATACAAACCTTCCTCAATTCCACGTTCCACATTTTTTTTCATTAAGTCAAAAAGGAAGTTGTATTTGTATTCGGTAAATTTTTTGAATGTTTCAGGATGGCCTCTCTGGATATCATATAGGATCGTAGGATTCATATTATCCAGCATAGATTGCAGCGCTTCCATTCCCAAATACACTTCATGAATAGCGTTTGAAGCTTTCCTCCGGCTGTCCTGGCAACTGGTTTTATTGTGCTGGAGCATTTCTGCAAACACTTCATCCACCAGTTCGTTTTTATCTGAGAAACATTGATAAATAGTTTTTTTTGACACGCCCATTTGCGCGGCAATCTCATCCATTGTCACAGACTTTACACCATAGCGGCGGTATAATTCATCTGCTTTTTGTTTGATCCTGTCTTTTAATTCCATAGCGGCGGCAAAACTAAGGAAACTTTTTATGTCGCCAAAGTTTCCGCGAAAATTTTTTATGAAATACAGATTTTCACGGATAAACGGTTTTTAATTGAATCGTGAACGTTTCCGCCTTTATCTATGAAAGCTTCACAGCCTTCCTGATCTTTTTAATTGAAATAATTTGCAAACAGCCTTTCTAAGTTTGGCAACATTTTTATTCACTTACCTTTGAAACTTAATTATTTTAAAGATGAAAAAAACCGCGAGTTACCAGAGAACGATTCAATACTTTCTGCAGGGATTGCTGATCCTTGGACCTGTTTCCATCACTATTTATTTTATTTATATCGTTTTTGATAAGATCGACAGCATCCTGCGCCCGGCAATAAATATCCCTGGATTAGGATTTGTCATTATCATCGCTTTCATTCTTTTTGTAGGGTATTTAAGCTCCTTTTTTGTAATGGGCAGGATACTTTCCATTTTGAATAAATTGCTGGAAAGAACTCCCGGTATCAAGTTGCTTTATTCTTTTGTAAGAGATTTTTTTGAAGCTTTTGCAGGTAATAAAAAGAAGTTTACCAATAATGTTTTGGCCAATGTTGACGATACCGATATCTGGCGTGTAGGCTTTATAACTCAGGAAGATATGAGTATTTTCGGAATGGAAAATTATGTAGCGGTCTATTTGCCAATGGCCTATTCTGTTGCAGGAAATGTTTATATTGTTCCCAAAGAAAAGATCCGGCCAATCACGAGTATCAGTGCAACTCAGTCAATGAAATTTGCCGTGAGTGGCGGTGTTACCACGATTTCTGATTCAACAGACGAAGTATTGGTTGGGACAACTACTTCTTAAAAATAACTGGTTAAAAAAATTTTTTCTGATCGCTTTAATGGCAATTACGGCCCAATGTTCTTGCTGGAGTTTTTTTGGAAAAGAGATCAATTATTTCGCAACATTTCGTTGCCGCCAGCATTCATCCATTCTGGAAGATCCGGTTGGATTTATTTGGGAAAGAGTTTTGGGAAGTAACAAAGCCGCTGATTCTGTTTTGAAACTTGTGAAGAAATTATCCTTTCAATTTTGCCGGTAAAAAGTATTCTTTTGAAAAAAGAAACAATGTTCTGATGAGGCAATATTCTTCAGATTATACCATCGCTCATGAGAAAATCTTGAATTAAATGGTTGAAAGAAGAACTCCATATTTGCAATCGCTTCTTTTTGGGTAAACGGGGGTCAGCCGGATCTTTCAAAACCTGCCAGCCAAACTTTTCCGGAAAGCGGCTGAAAGGATTTGAACAATTGAATGAAGATTGGAGAAAGGGAAATGGAATAGTGGGCCCAGAGCATGAGTGAGTGAAGAACGGTCAGGTATCAGTAAAAAGTTATCAGCAATTAATGCACAATTTTATTTTTCTATTTTATACAAATTCAAAAAAGCGGAACTTTGCAATTCTAAAAAATTTCAGATTCAAAAACATTCATAAAAACTGTGCTATAAATAAAATACATGATCCATAATTTCAACGCCGGTCCTTCTATTCTTCCACAAAGTGTTTTAGAGGAAGCTTCAAAAGCAGTTATCAATTTTAATAACAGTGGTTTATCAATTCTTGAAATCGGGCACCGTACCCCCCTTTTTGAATCTGTAATGAACGAGGCAATTTCATTGGTAAAAGAATTGATGAATCTTGATGAAGATCATGAAGTTTTGTTTTTGCATGGCGGCGCAACAGTGCAATTCATGCAGGTACCGATGAATTTACTCAATGAAAAGGAAACTGCTGCTTATGCGGACACCGGAGTATGGAGTACGAAGGCAATCAAAGAAGCGAAACTATTCGGAAACGTTGATGTAGTATGCAGTTCAAAGGAAAGTAATTACAATTTTATTCCGAAAGATTTTGCCGTTCCTAATGATTCAAAATATTTTCACATCACCACCAACAACACCATCTATGGAACACAATGGCATCAAATTCCAAAAGTGAGTATGCCGGTGATTGCCGACATGTCGAGCGATATTCTGAGCAGGAAATTGGACTTTAATTCATTCGGTTTGATCTTCGCTGGTGCCCAAAAAAATATGGGCGCCGCAGGAACCAATTTGGTTGTGGTGAATAAAAATATTCTCGCAAAAGTGAAACGCCCGATTCCTGCAATCATGGATTACAGAAATCATATAGAAGCGAAAAGTATGCTCAACACTCCGCCGGTTTTTGCCATTTATGTTTCAATGCTTACGCTTCGCTGGCTGAAAGAAAACGGGGGAGTGGAAGTGATGGAAAAACTAAACAATGAAAAAGCTGCAATGCTTTATGCTGCCATCGACAACAGCAAAATATTTAAACCGACCGCTGCCAAGGAAGACAGAAGTAAAATGAACGTTTGCTTTGTGATGGAAGATTATGAAAAAGAAAAGGCATTTCTTGATTTTGCCAAGCAGAATAATATTTATGGAATCAAAGGACATCGTTCTGTTGGCGGTTTCAGGGCTTCCTTGTATAATGCATTGCCATTAAAAAGCGTAGAATATCTCGTGGAGAAAATGGAAGAATTTGAGAAAATTTGATCCGTTCCCGCTCTCTTTTATAAAATGGGTTGGTTATTAGAAAAATTTCAATTTCTGCGGGTTAGGGTAGATTTCCAAAAAACCAGTAAATCCATGTCATTTTTTAGCGCCTTATATATAAAAAGTCATTATGTGCAGCAATAGAACGGATGTTGGCATATTTTTATTTGATTGACTTCCGGTTTTTGGGATGTTTTGACAAATTGTCTATTTTTTATCAACCACAATTACGAAGTCTTATTTCTTTTGCTGACCACGGCTCTTCTATTGATTTTAAATTGGTAAACAAAAAGCAGGAAGTTTGAGGCTGGAAGATAAAAATTCATGGCTAATTCGTTTTAATAAGGCATTGATATGCGTGGAATAATTAAATATTATCCTCACTTTCGAAATCTCAAAAATATTCTTTGATTGAATTATATTTGCAGCCCTTACAGGGGCTTTTATTGCCTTTCCAGCTTGAAAATTAATTTTAAACATGATATCTATTTCTCCTTTTAAAGCATTACGTCCTGAGCCACAGTTCGCTAAGCAGGTGGCATCGCGCCCTTACGATGTTCTGAGCACAGCAGAGGCAAAAGTGGAAGCGCAGGGAAATCCATATTCTTTCTTACACATCACCAGGAGCGAAATTGATCTTCCTGCAAACACTAATGTTCACAGCCAGGAAGTGTATCAGAAGGCGAAGGAAAATTTAGATGCCTTCATCAGCCGGCCGGTTCTTTTTAGCGAAAGCAAACCTTGTTATTATATTTACCAACTGACGATGAATGAGAAAGCACAGACTGGTTTGGTTTGTTGCAGTTCGGTAAATGATTATGAAGAAGGATTGATCAAAAAACATGAGCTTACGAGGCCTGAAAAAGAACAGGATCGCATCGATCATATCAAAACGACCTGTGCGCAAACGGGCAATGTTTTTCTGGCTTTCAGAGATGTGGATGAGTTGAATGAACTGATGGAAAAATGGAAAACTGATAAAAGCCCTGTCTATAATTTTACTGCTGAAGATGGTATCCAACATACTATTTGGGTGATCAGTGATGAAAAAATTATTGACCGGATCACTGAATTATTCAGAACGGATGTTGAATGCACTTACATTGCTGATGGGCATCATCGTGTGGCATCTGCAGCAAAAGTAAAATATGCTTTGGCTGATGATGAAGAAGCCGGCCATTTTCTTTCTACTTTATTTCCTGCATCGCAGTTGAAAATAATGGATTACAACAGGCTTGTAAAAGATTTGAATGGATTATCAGAAGAAGAGTTTTTTGATAGAATCAATAAAAACTTTTCAGTTACAAAAGTGTCTAAAGCTTTTTCGCCGGGTGAAGCCCATGAATTTGGCATGTATCTCAATAATCAATGGTATCAGTTAGATGCATTAGACGGAACTTTTTCTACTGATCCGATTGGTGTTTTAGATATTACCATTTTGCAAAATAATTTGCTGGATCCGGTTTTGGGCATTAAAGATCAACGTACAGATTCAAGAATAGATTTTGTTGGCGGAATCAGAGGCCTGAGTGAATTGGAAGAAAGAGTGAACAACGGTGAATGGAAAGTGGCTTTCAGCCTTTATCCTGTAACGATCCAACAATTATTCGATATCGCTGATAGCAATAATATCATGCCACCAAAAAGCACCTGGTTTGAACCAAAACTGAGAGACGGATTGCTTACTCATCTCATTTGCTGAATTTGTAAAAGTTCAATTCGTCGTATAAAGCTCTTGGAAAGCTTCCATAGGATTTTTTTCAATTTACATTTCTGAAGAAACTTCCTGAAAGTTAAATGAGGATTTGAAATAATTTTTGGTTTTTATAAAGATTTTCGCTGATAAAGTATTTTATCTTTACCCGATGAAAAAAATTCTAATTGCAATAATTTTTTGGTCTTGTACGGCTGCTGTTTTTGCACAAACAGAGATCTCGCAGCTTCATGATAATGCAAGGGCTTTTATGCGGCAGGGTGATTATGCAAATGCCACACTTATTTTGACAAGGGCTTTGCAGCAGGATCCGAAAGATGCTTCCATTATCAAGGATCTTGCGCTTACCTATTATTTGCAAAAAGAAAATCAAAAAGCACTTAACACGATCAAACCTTTGATAGATGATCACATTGCTGATGATCAGACTTACCAGATAACAGCCACTATTTACAGGGCTTTGAACCAGGATAAAGATGCAGAAAGAATTTATAAAGAGGCGATTAAAGAATTTCCAAAGAGCGGCGCTTTATATAATGACTATGGCGAATTGCTTTTATTTAAACATGATCCTGCATCGATAAAATTTTGGGAAGAAGGCATCAAAACTGATCCTTCTTTTGG
>Ga0068855_100009029_pt1 | contig 12045 bp, 18 predicted proteins | sample KBSCornC52_FD_66592 | JGI IMG/M metagenome (GOLD analysis project Ga0068855, IMG submission 66592) | Corn rhizosphere microbial communities from Kellogg Biological Station, Michigan, USA - KBS Corn C5-2 | ecosystem: Host-associated > Plants > Roots > Rhizosphere > Soil ...
AGTTCTCAGGGCCGTATGTCAGGTTTGAGTGGGTCGGCACAAACGCGATGAACTGTCCGCTCACTGTAGTCTCCTTTCCTCTGGCTAAATTGCCTAATGAAATAGAAACTTAAGAATTGGGACGGGTGAGCTACGATCCCTCGCTCCTGCCCGAATTACAACCGAGGGCTGGTTGTCGGAGAAATTAGAATAGATTAATGAAGCTATTCCAGTTAGGACCTTTACCTAAATGGAGAACTCCAAAGATTAAGCCTGTACTTACTGCAATCACTACTAAATCCATAGATATGGAGAAAAGATACCATGCAATTAAGAGTGAGGGTTTAATGTAATTTTCCCACATTAGAACAACTGCTCTCTATCTTGATCTGCTAATTCACCAATCTGACGTGCCTCAAAGTCTGAGATATCCGTCTTCTTAAATGGAATTAAGTTATCAATCCGAATGGCCTCAAGCCTAGCTGCGACAGCCTTACCGCCGGATGGCGTACCGTGCTCATAAATCTGAAGCTTAATTACACCGTCTGACCCATTCCCAATCGCGACATCACGTAACGGAGGAAATGAACCATCGGCAAGCTTAGGCTGAGTACCATCCAGAAGTTCAACTGGAGTGAAGGCTACAACCTTACCCTTCATCATCTTCTGGGTAGGACGTCGGAACGTTACAACGTAACCATCCTCGTCCTTTCCAATCTTGTTCTTCATACCCTTGGCTGCTAATTCTCTAATCTTCTCAAGAGACTCAGCATCAGGATGGATGGTAGCCTTGTAGTTACCCCAAGGGTCTGGTTTGTCCGGTCTAACCCAAGACAGTTTACCCTTGATGTATTCGTTATACGTCCTTGCCATTAATTAACTAATCTCTCTGATTTTCAAAATTTCAATATCGTGGATATCGTCATAGATTTCCTTGATCTCTGCCAGAGCAATGCTTTCTTTCTCTGTCTGATCAAGCTCTGCATCCATCTCAATCTGTAATGCAGTCCACTCGGGAATGTAATAACTAAACTCTACCTCATGTAAACTCATGTGTCAATACCTAATGTTAATGTATTTCATACCAATTAAGTCCCACATGACCGTCACCGGCTAGTGGGCATTTCAATTTCAGAATTTTGCCCGTCTCCGTAATCTCTGAACAAAATACTTCTGCGCATCGTTCAGCTCGGATAACGTCGTTGGGAAGCTCGAAGATGACTTCATCGTGGACGATGTTAACGAGGATTGCCTCAATGCATTCTGCTCGGAGCGAGTTAATTGTTCGGAGTACAGCGGACTTGACGACGACGGCTTCTCCGTTTTGGAGATATCCCGACATACATAGATGCTTTCGGTATCCGATTTCGTCTCCCGGTATAGCAACTCTACGCCCATCAATTCCAGTGAACCATCCTCTGCGAGCGTCAGCAGGTATGATTGTTTCCTTGAGGTGCTGGAGTCCTGAGTACCGATCATACAATCGGTCAAGAGCCGATCTCGCACTGTGTTCATCGCAACTGAGAATCTCTGCAAGCTTTCCAACCCCTGCTCCGAGAAGGAAAGCGAAGATAAACCGTTTTGCTGCTTGGCGGTTTTTACAGACCGAACCAAGAATTCGAGCATTGAGGTTATGTGGATCACTCTTATCCTCCTTCTTTCCATTTACAAGCGCGTTGGTGAACTCAGGGTCATCGATGTAATGTGCAAAGATACGGAGTTGAATGCCTTCGGCGTCTACGCCTACCAACAATCTATTCTTGGGTGCACACCAGAGTTGCCGCATCTCCTTACCAAGTAACTTCACGTTGTCATTCGTGTCGTACTCGTTAGGGATATTGGCCGTATTTGGCTTCTGGTGAGCCATTCTGTGCGTCCACGCACCTATACCGAAGTATTCACCGTGGATACGCCCATCAGGCTGTACAAGCTCTATCCATTCGGTAAGGGTACGCCTCCTAGACTCAAGCAAGATGCGCTTGGCTAGGAGACGTGCCGGGGCGGGAGCGTTATTGGGTAACGTATTAAGATTGGTCTCATTGATCTTCCAACCAGAGACCTTCAAATCTTTTAACTTATCTTCTAGCTCTTTAGTATCTACAGTACTCTTAGAGTACTTAAGCTTGTTGAGTTCCCGTTCGGTTTTTATATGAGTAGTTGTTTTATCGACGGGAACCCAACCAGCCTCACCTAGAACCCCAATAAGCTGCTTATGGCTACTGGGATTAAAAGGCTCAGTTCGATATACAGGGTAAGTAACCCCAATATCAAACTCGTGTATACGATCCCAAAGGCTACGCGGGACGGAACTCTTCGAAATAGTGCCATGCTTTGTTGCCCTCGGGGTGAATTCTCTAACTAAGACTTCCTTCGGAGGAAAGGCTTCAAGTATGCGTCCATCCAACTCTTCAAGCTCTTTGGCCACGTTATCCAACAGGCGAATAGCCCTGCTGCTATTAAATGCAAAGCCGCTATTGTGGAGTTGATTAACAACGATTTGGAACTCGTGTTCCATACGTATAGAAGGCTGATGCTCAGGTTTGTTAAGATACCTAAGATACATACGATAAATACGTTCAGTGATTTCCACATCCCGTATGCAGTATTCCTCCATTTCCGGAGAGTATTTAGACCAATCATTGAACTCTCCTTTAGGTAGGTTGAACTGACGACCATAGGCTTCCACACTATGGCCATCCTCTCTGGAATAGTCGATCAGCCTCGATACTATAAGGGTATCGACACTAAGCTCTGGTAAGCTGCAAGCAGCAACACCAAGGAGATTAGTGAGCACAGGGCCGTCAAAACCAAGCCAATTATGACCAATCCATAGACTAACTGTGCTGGCAAATTGAACAAATCGCTGAGCTTCTTCCGGATCATCTGACACTCTCCTAAAGATGTGAAGCTTACCGCTGTCAAGTTCCTTGCAAACAATAAGCCAAATCTTATCAGGGTTGTCCTTACCGTTAGCCTCAATGTCGCATATAACTTTCAAATCATTCTCAATATAAATTAAAGCAGAGCGCCCCGGTATTATCGTGGCGGCACTTGAAAGCCCCGGCGACTTATCGCTCTGCTAACCATTACGCGGCGTTACTTACAGGCACCTTGGCCTTGTATTCCTTCAACAGACGTGTCTCACGGTCAAGTGCACCGGAGTAGTCGTTGTTGTCGTTAGCTGCGGACCGCATGTAACGGATATCCGCATTGAGGAACCGCATGGTGTTCCAAGTGTCCTGATCGATAGGACCGTACACAGTGTTACTCATTGATCTCTCCCACTATTTTATCTTCTTCTTTGGAGGGAACCCAGATAATCTCTACACACTGGTGTAGATTACTAAACAATCGTTTGTCCACGTACTTGTGGATATCAGGAGCATCCTCGACCCACTTGGATAACAGTGCCGATTTCTCGAACTGGTGGCTAACTCGCCACACATCTAAGTCCGGTCCGGGATGTTCAGTCCTCTTACGATAGAGGAATACAGTCCCTTTGTCAAGCCGGTCTAACCAGTTCTCATGGTCGAAAGGGTCCTTTGGTGCAGTGGCGGTAGCTTTACCTCCGTCAATAACTCTCAATCCTTTATCCTCTTTAGCCGCCTCTGCGTTGGTCATCTCATTCCTCATTACAGGTTTGTCCCAAATCCCTGCTGCGGGTTTGACGCTATGCCAGAGTTCGGCTCTGCCACAGCTAGGACATTCACAAAGACTAATTCTAGAAGGGTGATCTATGTTGTGTCCACAATCACAGATGACCTTCAGGTGGTTAACGTTGGGTGTCCAGTACACATCAATCAGACGCATGGACACCTCTCAATTTAGAAGGCACCTAGGAGCCCGTAGGAAGCTCACTGGTGCGTTATTTCTGCTTCTGGGTACGTGGGTACAGGCGCTTCTTCGCGGGCTTCCTAGGCCCTTGTGAGCGTTTCCTACTGTACGCGGCGCGGCTCATAGCCTTACTGTAATCCCCGTTCTGATCGATCAAGTATCGGTTCATAGGACACAGATGACTATGGATGAGAATACCTTTATCCTCGCTGCCCCTAGGCCTCCAGAGAGACCCCAGACGGTAAGCCAGTACACCGACCTCTTGACAGGCAAGGCATTCGCCTTTCCTAGGGAGTTCGTTGATACCTGTGGTGATCCTTACCGTCTGTTGAGCTGAGAGGACAAAGACAATTTTTAGATGTCCCTGCCCTCTGCGCATCAGTGCTCGCCTTTCTTCCAGTTTATCGGAGGAAGCGTCTTATCGTTCGGACCGGGCTGGTGCCGAACGTAGCGAACAGCAGTAGGATCAGTGGGGTGAGAAGCGGACTGAAAGCCGCAATGATTACTACACACCCAAGCATACAGGTCGGGCTCAACTTTTTCCGCGGTGAAGCCGTGTTCATGCTTACACCCTCCGAACAGTTTAGCAGTGTCTGCCACGTTGTAAACCCTCCCTCTTCTAACAAGAACCACATCGACGCCTTCAAGGTCGACGAATGTTGTCATGACAATAGCGGCTGACATTGCAACTGCCCCTATGTTAGTGATGCGATACGCGGTGATTACCTAATCTGAGGAAAGTCCTGCCGGTCCACCACGTTACAGTAGATTACACGGGTAGCGGTCTGAAATAGAAAATAATCTCTAAACTGTTTCTTAATAACTACGTCACCGATGAACAATGAACCCTTTCTGTAGACATGAAATAAATCATATCTTACGGTGCCGTACAGCTTATTTTCAAAAGTTGACCACAGCTCCAGCTCCATGATGATGGGGGTTGTTGTCGTTAGCATATTCGATTTCCTCGTAAGAGTGTGTGTCAAGGTTGAATAACAACGCACCCGCAGGGCCAGTCTTTCGACCATACCTGTTTTTACTCACAGTCAAATATGTCGTGTTGCGCATGATAGGATCGGCATTCAAAACATCCCGTTTCAGGTCAATGCGCAAATGTGCAATCTTACTAATGTATCTAGAGCCTCTGGTTAGTCCGTCATCGTTGACATGGGAGACGACGATGAGAGCGAAGTCTAGCTCTTTCACCATCATCTCCAGCTTTGTCATAATGCGGTCTAGGGCTTTACGTTCATCGCGGTCAGCACCGCCGCTAACGACCATGCTAATATGGTCAAGCAGAACGCAACGGCAACCACGGGCACTAACGAGATACCTAATACTGTCAAGAAGAAGCTCTGGATCGTCGCTGCCATAATGATCATAAACCAGAAGGCGGCCATCAGTCCGTACAAGTCCTTCCACCGCAGCACGAACTTGATCCGTGGAATAACCGCTATCTGGAAGATGTACTGGGGCCTTAAGTACAAGGCCCGCAAGAGCCTGAAGGTGACGGCGCTTATCCTCTTCGAGGAAGATAGCACCGACGTTCCAGTCTGTTTCAGCAAGAAGCTTGTGTTCGATAGCATGCATAACCTCCGTTTTACCGATGCCTTCTGGAGCGGTAAGCAGGACAGTTTCACCCGTCCTGATACCGTACGTCATATCAGTCAGAGTATTCCAAGGGTACGCGACTCCCATCGTTGGAGCTTGTCCCAAGATTTCACGGAAATCCGATAAATCTCCGATGATGTTCTCCGGACTGTATCTACGAGCAGAACTGTAAAGTCCTGCAAGTTCGTCGCGCTCTCCACGAATAAGGTATTCGTTACTATCCTTGTACTTGGTGAAGCGGATATCAAACACCTTGTCATAGTCGAAAAGTCTAGCGACTGCCGCTGTTGCTTCCCGTCCATGTACGTCGTTGTCGAACGCGAGATACACTCTCTCGAATGAGTTAAGATAGGCCCGGTCATTACTACAATCCCGAACAGCACTACTGCTACTTTGCACACTGACAACGGGACATCCACAAACAGAGTGTAGAGCAAGCGCATCGTATTCCCCTTCGGTTATGCACACATATTTGTGCGAGCCTATTTCAAAGCGGTCACGACCGAACAGTCCTGCCCCAGAGATGCTCTCACCTGTAGGTGAAGGCTTACTGTAGAACTCTTTCTGATCAAATAACCTAATTTTATAGGACCCGTTAGGGTATCTAAAGCCTACACGGATAGGCTTACCATCCTTGTCGATGGCTGTCTTAACATCGTAAGTCTTGAATGCAGACTTAGGAATCTCTCTATGAGCTAAATGCTCAAAGGTAACAACTTCGTCTTCCAAAGACATATCCTTATTGGGTAAATATAAATACTTGCATGAATAACAGTAGCCATGCCCGTCGTCATACAGGCAGTAAGCATCTGACGACGGACATGACGGGCACGGTATATGTTGTTGAACTATGGCGCTCATCTAAACTCGTAAAACTTATCCATCCACTTCTTGCGGGATTGGTACAGGGTGCCGGGCTTGAACAGATAACCTGCGTCGATCTGTTTATCCCAGTAATCTTCCACACCTTCGTAGAACCATGCTGAGTAAATCCAAGTCTTCTCACCTGAGAAGTTGGCCTCAAGCTGTCCGGTATCCCGGTTAACCTGAGTGATCGGGTCCTTGTAGGGAAGGACTACTTCGATCCTTTTACGAGCGAATTCTACTCCGTTCAGCTTGTGGTTGTCAAGGTTTTCCATCAAACAATCGGGAGAAACCCAGTACAATTCACCCCTGATACGGGCTGATGGTGGGTCAAAGTGGTCATTCAGACGCGTTCGGATGACCTTACGCTCTGCGACACCGGGCAGTGGGATGGGAAAGGACTCATTGCCGAGCTGTTTAACGTACATCATGTATTTACCACGAGTGTACGCCACACCCTGATACTCGGGAGAGTCCGTTAGGAGGGAGTGGTACGCCTTGCCCTGCTGTAAATTGCAGGGGAGGAATACCAGATGACGTTTAAACTGCTGTAAAGCGAGCACGTCAGGGGTGTGTTTACGTCCGTACTTACGAGGATCGAACTTCGGGGGTTCGATTGCGTTCACGATGCGCTTGAGAAATGTCGACATTGCACTTATCCCTGCCTGCCCGTTAAATTGACAAAAGAGGGAGAGGGTTTTCTCACAGGTTTGGCGATCCGTTAGACCTAACCCTCTCCCCAAGTTTCAGCTAGCTAGTCCAGTAGACGTTCGCGTTGTCTCTAGCCAGCCTTCTTGAACGTGCCGAGTAATCCCTTCTTCAAGCCGGTCTCCGGCTTCTGTTCGGGAGCTTGCACCTGTTTCTCAGGCGTCTTGTTCTCGGCCGCCTTGATGCAATAGAGTGAATACAAACTATCGCGGAGCAGCAGGAAGGCGAGATGGGGGTGCTCATTCATGAGTTCCATCAAGTCTTCTTCCGACCACCCCAGAGTGTCGTAGACACCCTGCTTCAGGCCAGACTGTTCCTCGAACGTAGTGCTGGCCCGATTGTCCCGCTGGAACTTCGGACTAGCGATGAGTTGACGGCTCTCGGCAATCGCCGACATAACCGACCCGCGGGTGCGGAAGACCTCGTTGAAAGCCTTCTTCTCTTCGGACGGGACGATATGCGTCACATCCGCTGGTGTCTTCGGCGTCTCCGTCTCCTTCGGCGGCTCTGCCGGGATATTGGTCAGAACCGATTTCGGGACGAACTTGGTGGACGCCCCGGCAGCAGCTCGACGAAAGTTCTCGTAGAGCTTCTGGTTCTGGAACTTCATGCCGTTCTGAGGAACGGGAAAAGAACCTCCAGTCTTGTACGTATCCCATGCACCGTCAGGGACACATCCAAGTTTATCGTTGCAGGCCCGATGCAGTTGTTTGTCCTTGGTGATGCCGGGCTTCGGCTTCCACATGGCAAACTCGATCTGGCCCTCCGGGACAACTGTATCCGGAGAGGGCGCGACAACAGGGGCCGGATCGTTCTTCGGTACCTCCGGAGCCGGTGGGGCTGGCGGAGGCGGAGTAGGGGCCGCTTCGCCGGTGATCTTCTTGAATGCACCGAGCAGTCCACCCGTCTTCTCAGGAGCAGCCACCGGCTTCTCGGTATGACCGAGATTGTCGGAGATTGCACCCCAAGGATACGAGGCACTCTTCGGAGCGTTGCCCTTGTGCACCAAGGTGCCGTCGAGCATCATGAAGGTGATTGCACCGTCGCCCTTGCACAGGCTGTCCACGTCCTCCGTGAACTCCACATCGTCCTTGAGCAGTTCAGCGAACTTGCCGAAGTTGGATGCCGAGTTGTAGAGACGCTCGACCTTGCGCTTGAGCTTCTGCGCCGCGTGATAGGAAGCAGAGTGTGCACTCTTCTCCGGCGCATCAGCACCGGGGAAAGAGCCCGCCATCAGAGCGATACAACACACCTCGTCATCAGGACGACGAGCCATGACGAACGGCTGACGGCTCTCGACCGACTGCTGCCCACCCTTGGTCACCACCCATCCGAACGTCCGATCCTTGAGATCATCGGACGTCTGCATGTCCATGAACTCTTTGGCCGAAACGGTCTTGTCGATGCGCTGCATCATGATCGAGTTCTCATGAGCGAACACCAGTCCAAGGGACGTGGAGTCCTTCATAAGTGCTTCGACCAAAGCCTGAGGCATAACTTGCCCTGCTTCACGAATACCCGTAACCTGTCTGGTTGCCACCTTTGTTTCTCCTGTTAGGCTGGCAGATTGGAATTGATCACGCGACTTTCTGAAATGTGAGTTTCGTCTCCCCCTCTCCTTTCGTATTCGTTAACAGCTTCGGATCAAGGCCACCGGCCTCCGCTGCTTCCTTGAGGGTCATAGGCTGACCCAAGGCCTTACGCTTCGCCTTGATCGCTTTCTTCAAGCCCGGAAGCTTGTTCTTGGCGAACATGGACGGATCACGGAACCTGTAGGCAAGGTCCTCCGTGAGCTTGTGGTACGTAGCGTTCGAGATTTCTCCCGCACACCACGCCTGTTCGATGACGATCAGTTGGCGCAGAGCGATAAGCTCCCGCTCCATCTGCTCACGTTCGTGCTTCTGCTTTCGGCCCATGACGTAACCCCTCGACCTAAAATACTGAAGGCGAAGGATGCGTACTTTCTCACGGACCGAAGTCTTAGCTTCCCCTGCCTTTGCTGCGATGGCAGCCTTGGTAACATTTCCTCGACGCCACATCCATACCATGACGCCTGCGACCAGTCCTGCGATGACGATCTCAGTGAGGTTCCTAGTGCCCCAGTTGAGCAACGCAGCGACGGTCAAGTTATTCACCCACTCATTCTCCATTCTCCTGCTCCCTATGGCCATGATTGGCTAAAATAATACTTGACAGGGCTAAAATGGCTGTATATACTACGCGAACAGCAGCCCCGCTTTAGTTATATACTATAGGTACCCTACCCCGGCTTATCCAGTCCGGGGTATTTCTTTAGGAGACCTTGGTAAACTCCATCTTAGTCTCCACAGCAGTATCACTGAGCACCACTTCCTTCTCAAGGACGAAGTAGTGAGCAGGATACAGCAAAGACATAGCATCCATAATAGCCATAGCATGGTCCAAGCTACGGGACGTACGATCTTCGGAGAATTCCTCTCCATTATCCGTATACCAACAGGTAACCTTCCACATCTACAGTCTCCTTCTTTCTATTGTGGTGCGGACCACGGGACTCGAACCCGTACACCCATAAGGGTCACAGATTTTAAGTCTGTGTCGTCTACCAATTCCGTCAGGTCCGCATAAAGGCGACCACTCTTGAAGTGATCCCCACCAGCACGAGCAGCAGCAGTTTAACGTGCGGTGGCCATCAAGAGGGCGCTCAAAGGTCCTCCCCAACGGGTGGAAGGGATCGGACCTGAGCTGAATAGCGAACCCATGCGCCAGTTGGGGGACGTACGCATGGGCCGCTCAACCTGTGACTGGCAACCTGTGCACAGGTGTGAGCTGAATAAAAAAGGCCCCACCATTGCTGGTGGAGCCAGTGCACGCAGTCAACTCCGGGTGTGTAATCCTTTCTGTTGAACCTGCGTGTTTTCTTATAATCTAATGAAAACAGAAATCCCCTGTAGGCTGAGTGGACTAGGAAACTCAACGCTACAGGGGATACTGAGCGCCCGAAAGGAGGGGGACTAAACGGGCGCTAAGTCTCGGGAGAGAGGGTTTCGAATGGATGCCACGCCAACATGTCCGAAAAGAACCATGTGTGGGCTAAGTCCCGAGACGGGCAGGTGAAGGACCTGCGAAATCGAGGTGGATCACTGTGGAAGTAGATCACCTCTACAAAGAAATACTGAGTACGGTTCCTGTTCCAGAACAAGAACACCTTGCGAAGCTTCCCCTTCACGTAAGCAATCGGAGGATCAACAACATCTTCCAACTCAGCAAGGATTTTCTCTCTGAGCTTTAGAGCTTCAAGCCTAGGCTCATTCTGCCCTTCATCCACCAAGCCGAACAGCTTGGCGAAGTTATCCTCATCCAACGGACGAGCACGTGCACGGTAAGCGAAAGTATCCGAAGTGTTAGGTCGCGACGGTCCCGTGTTGATCGTCGTGAACCTGTTGGTGAGAAGATACCGCTTCTTGCGCATAGCTTCTCTACGCGGTCCCTGAGGCTTCATTGTCTACCTCAGGCCGATACGAAGGTACCGAAGCGGGGCTCAAACGAGTACAGAGCGTACTCGATATAAACATCCTCATCCCAATGGTTTTCACCAAGGTACATAGGCTGTTCCCGACCTTGCGGATAGACGCAGGTGTAATCATCACCGAACATTATCTCCGCAGTCTTCTCCGCCAGTATCTTCGCCATTAAACCGTCCGTGGCGGACGAACGATCCAGAACAACCTTCCCATCCTTCCGGTGGGTAGTAACCTCAACTGCCCAGAACATCGTGACCTCCCTCGTTCTGACCAAATTCCCAGTGTCTATAGTATGACATAAGTGGTTGTAGAACTCAAACCGAACAACCTAACGGCCAGCTATAGCGGCCAATAACATCTAAAATAAAAGCCTAGGGCAGCTCATTTAAGAGCAATTACCCTAGGCCTCACCGAACGAGCCTGCACAGCCCGCGATGATAGGAATTTACTCGCCTTCCTTGAGCGAGATCATGGAAAGTGAATTAGCTACGTGCCTGCACTCATCCTCATACTTTACAGCCTGAGTGATGGTGTCCTTCATAGAGTGCAGGTCAACCAAGACTTGATCCGCACGGCGACGTAGCTCCGCTGCTTTGGCTTCCAGCCTAGCGGCAGAATTGAGCAAAAGGTCGTACGTCTGCTGATACTGCCTGTCGGCAATACCAAAGAAACGATCCACGACAGGTGGAATAGGGTCCACCTTCGGCACAAATGGTGCCGGTTCAGCCTCCGCCGCAACATCTGCGACGGTCATCGCTGCCTTGATGGCTGCAATATGATTGCTCATTTACCCTCCGTTTTGTAGGGCTCAAGGATATCAGTCCGAATGACGTCATACGTCAGCTTCGGGTTCTGTCTACGTAACTCGTGAGCCCTATTCGACGCAGCTACGTAACTCGTGGTGGACACGCCCATGAGCAGCTTATTGTAGTCGGCTGCATTCACGACGTTCCAATACCTTCCCTGCCCAAGGAGCGGCATGTGTGTCTCCTGTTTCTCAATCTCCAGTATCTCAAACACTCTACCCGGATACTTAATAGTACGCGTAGCTTTCTCAGCCTGCGCCTCATGCAGGAATGAAGTCTCTCGTGTCAGAGGACGCGTAGGCTCAGCCGTATCAACCACGATATAGACAATCGGGTCTTTAAGCTTCTTGCCCGTACGGTCCCTAAGCACACGCTTAGGAAACTTCTTCTCGGCCAATTGCTGAGCGTAATTGGATATCTCCGCATAACGCGGATGATCTAAAGGAATAGACACAGGCTGAATAACCTCAACCTGCGTAACGTTATTAATTACCTTATGAATGGCAACACGTTTGCCATAGCTGTCCCGCACGATACGGATATCGTACAGGAAATCACGGTTGGGCAACCAATACCGCTGGTGCTCAGGGGTATTGATAAGCGAGATGGGCTTCCCAAGGATGCTGTCGGTCATCGCCATTGCTCCACAACGAAGCGGAAAGGCTGACCAGTCTCCCGTTCCAGCCGAGTGCACTGGTCCTTAGCCCAATTGTTAGTTGGGTTCAGGTCAGTAAACGGAG
>Ga0068855_100009031_pt1 | contig 12044 bp, 11 predicted proteins | sample KBSCornC52_FD_66592 | JGI IMG/M metagenome (GOLD analysis project Ga0068855, IMG submission 66592) | Corn rhizosphere microbial communities from Kellogg Biological Station, Michigan, USA - KBS Corn C5-2 | ecosystem: Host-associated > Plants > Roots > Rhizosphere > Soil ...
TCCTTTGTATGGTATGATTGGTTGTACATAATTAAAGATTACAAACGTGCATCTACTAAATCCTTACTTAAATGTGATTTTACATCGAACAAAACGCACTGGTCGTTGCAAACCTGTTTAATGGTTTCGTAATTAAACTGTTTATGTGCTACCGCCAGAATTACGGCATTGTATTTATGGTCATCGGGAAATTCGTTTACTGTGCTTACGCCATATTCTTCCATTACTTCGTGCGGGTCGGCCCAGGGATCGTAAATATGTACGTCGAGATGATAGCTTTGTAAGTGGCGAATGATGTCAATTACTTTGGTATTGCGTACATCGGGACAGTTTTCTTTGAATGTAAACCCTAATACGAGCGCTTTGGCGCCTGTGATGGGAATGCTTTTCTTTACCATCAGTTTTATTACTTCACCTGCTACGTAGGCACCCATGCCATCGTTGAGTCTGCGTCCGGCAAGGATGATCTCAGGATGATATCCTACTTCGAGTGCTTTTTGCGCCAGGTAATAAGGGTCTACACCGATACAGTGACCGCCAACCAAACCGGGTTTGAATGGTAAGAAGTTCCATTTTGTGGCAGCTGCGGCCAGCACTTCCTGTGTATCGATATTGAGCAGGTTGAAGATCTTGGCAAGCTCATTCATGAATGCGATATTGATATCGCGCTGTGCATTTTCAATTACCTTGGCTGCCTCGGCTACTTTTATGGAAGGGGCCATGTGCGTTCCGGCGGTAATGATGCTGCCATAAATTTCGTTTACTTTTTTACCTGCTTCGGGCGTAGAGCCGGATGTTACCTTTTTAATTTTGGTAACGGTATGTTCTTTATCGCCGGGGTTAATACGTTCGGGTGAATAACCGGCAAAGAAATCTACGTTGAATTTGAGCCCTGATATTTTTTCGAGAATAGGTACGCACTCATCTTCTGTAACGCCGGGGTATACCGTAGATTCGTAGATAACGATATCGCCTTTCTTTAATACTTTACCTACTGTTTCGCTAGCCTTTACCAGCGGTGTGAGATCGGGGCGGTTATATTTATCAACCGGCGTGGGAACAGTTACAATAAAAACGTTGGTTGATTTAAGAGCATCCAACTGATCGCTTACGAATAAGCCCGGTGCGTTATCGAGCCTGGTTTTTAAAACCGAAGCGAGCTGTTCGCTGCTTACTTCGAGTGTATGATCATTACCATTTTTTAATTCGGTAACCCGGTTTTTATTGATATCAAAACCTACAACCGGGAATTTTTTAGCAAATTCAACTGCTAATGGTAAGCCTACATAACCAAGGCCGATTACTGCCAAATGATACTGCATTGTCTCTTCCATTCAATGATACGGTTTGTTGTTATTATTTTATTGTGAGGGACCTTTCGACAGGTTGTTTTTTTCGATGGCTACGAGTGCAAAACCGAGTGAAGGCAATAACACTTTTACCATTTTACTTTTCACTTCCTGCACCTGTCCTTTTTGCTGCATGAGCGGACCGGATAAAATAGTTACCTCATCGTTTATATTCAGATCAATTTTTTCAACCTGCACATGTTCATAATCTTTCAGAAACTGCTTTATTGCTGCTATTTCAGCATCGGGTATTACGGCGGGTTTGCCTTCAAAGGTAACGAAACTGACCACCCCATCTGTTTGCAAAACCGGTATGTGTGCTTTAGGCGCTAACCTTACCAGAACGTACGAGGTAAACAAAGGCTCCAGGATAATTTTTTTTCGGTCGCTCCATGTGCGTTCGGTTTTTTGCAAGGGGCAATAATGTTCAATTCGTTGATTTCCCAGCAAATCGGCCACTCTTTTTTCCCACCGGGGTCTTGTATATATAGCGTACCAGCGTAAATTTTTTTCCATGCTTACGGGGTAATTTGAAAATGAAATACAATATACAGAATACAGCCTTCATTTTCAGCACAAAGCTCCCGCGTCTCTCAGTCACATCAGTACTGAGAATCAAAAAGTTACAAACTCTATATTCGGTTCACAAACACCTGCTCATCATCATTCATTCCCGAAATATCAGATTACAACAGGCCAACGCAAACCATCATCATCATAAATGGTACATAAGTAAATAGTAAACAGAGGCAATTCGAAGGATTCGATTGGTCAGAGGTATTCGAAAGGAGATCGGTAAGGGGTGATTCGGTAGGAAATCGGGTAACGATCGGCTATGTTCAAAGGATTCCGGACGATCAAGAAGCTAATGTGGTCGCTCAAAAGTAGAAAGTTTTTTCAAATTACGCAATATAAGTCTCTGTTTTTTATATACCATAATGTGGGTACCCGCGTTGGGCAAGGATTATACGCAGAAATGGCAGCATTTTTTGGTGATAAGTTGACAAAATGGTAATACTGCTCTGGCAAAGGGTATGTTTTTTAAAAGAAGGAGCACTAAAATGCTATTTTCCTGGTTTCGCTCCAACCCTTACCATCTCTTACCTGCACTACATAGATGCCGGCAGGCGTTGTGAGATCAATTGTAACCCGGTAAGATGCCTGTTTATATTCTTTTCGTGCTATGACTTGACCGCTCATAGTTACTACCTGAATAATAACGTTATTTTTTATATTACTATTAAAATCTACATTGATTGCTTGTTTGCCGGCGGCGTAAATATTTGCAACCGGAGCATCTGCGTTGTTGTACACGGTACGAATAGCAGAGTACTCAGAGCTGCCATTTAAATCAAACTGATGTATGCGATAATATACAGTAGCGTCAGAAATATTTTTATCAGTATAATTATATTGGGTTACGACAGAAGATGTACCTGAGCCTGAAATTTGAGCTATTGCTTTCCAGTTTCTGCCATCGATACTTCTTTCGATTTCAAAATACTTATTATTGAACTCGGCACTCGTTGTCCAGTATAATTGAATGTTACCAGCCTGCCGGGTTACATAAAAAGACTGGAAGATAACAGGAAGAGTAGAGGAAATAAAACCGAAGGGAGATGTTCCGGTTGAATTGTTGGCAAAACTATATCCGGATTTATTCAATTCGGTTCCGCTGAATTTAAGTGTGCCTCCAATGGTTAATTGGTCATTGGAGTTGATGCCGGTGATTTTACCGGTATTTTCGACAATAATCTGACTGGGATTATCCAATCTTAATTTGCCATTATTAAACCCCAGCGTACCATATACAAGAATTACAACATTGTTGAGCTGTACGTTTACATCGAGTGTAATTGTATAACCGGCCGGGATAATGATGGAGTCATTGTCTTGCGGTAAGCGGTTGAGATTCCACGAAGCTGTGTTTTCCCAATAATTATTTTGAATAGCTTTTATTGTTGTGGCAGAGCTTGTGAGTGCGATCGAAAAGGCGATCAGAGTTAGGTAGATATGTTTCATCGGTAAACAGATTTATGAAATCATATTTTCCAACTTACATACCTGAAAATATTGGCATGCCGGAAAAGGGTTTCGAAAGCCTGGCAAAAACATTTGCACTTAACTTCAAAACAGTGAAAATCAATTGAGTCGAAGACTAAATTTTCTTTCCGCGAAAAATCATTTCCGGATCTGCAATTCAATTGCATTTATGGAAATACTCCCATGAAGGGAAAACACGTGTTGTGTTTGGGAAAATTTGAAGGGTGCGGGTGTTCAATCAGCCTCAAATGTACTGCTGTAATAAAAAGACGGCTGCTCCGGCAAAATAGCCGAGCAAAGCCAGCAGACTGAATCTTTTGAGGTACCAGAAAAAGCTGATCTTTTCCATACCCATAGCAGCTACACCTGCGGCAGATCCGATAATAAGCACGCTTCCTCCTGTACCGGTACAGTAAGCGAGGAACTCCCAGAAATAATGATCGGTTGGAAATTTATCAAGGCCGTACATGCCCTGGGAGGCAGCTACCAGAGGCACATTATCGATGATGGAGGATAACAGACCAAATGAAAGTACAATAATGTTGTTGTTTTTAAGGTGTGCATCCATCCAACCTGCCAACCCGCTTAATACCCCGGTGACCTGTAAAGCGCCGATGCTGATAAGAATGCCGAGAAAAAACAGAATACTGGGGCTATCAATTTTCTCCAGTGCGTAAGAAACCGAGAGTATATGTTTTTGTTCTGCATCTTTATGACCATGCATAATTTCTGTAATTATCCATAAAATACCAAGACCCGCGAGCATACCCATATAAGGGGGCAAATGAGTAACCGTTTTAAAAACCGGCACCAACAGTAGGATCAGAATTCCTGTAAAGAACACTATATGTTTTGATCGTTCTGATACGAGATGGTTGTTGGAATTGGGTTCCTGTACGGGCCGCTCCGCTGTTCCTTTTACCTGAAAGGTTAATACCACTAAAGGAACAAGGACGCAAACCAGGCTGGGTAAAATTAATTGCACTACTATGTTAGCCGCGGTGATTTGACCTCCTATCCATAGCATAGTTGTTGTAACGTCACCGATAGGCGACCAGGCTCCGCCGGCGTTAGAAGCAATTACTATCATACCGGCAAACAATAATCGTTCATTGGGTTCTTTTATCAGTTTTCTGGTAAGGGAAATCATTACAATTGTAGTAGTCAAATTGTCAAGGGCAGGTGAAAGAAGAAAGGTTATACCTGAAATAATCCACAGGAGTTTTCTTTTACCTGTTGCAGTAATTCTTCCGGTGATAATATCAAAGCCGCCATACGCGTCAATCAGCTCTACAATGGTCATGGCGCCCATTAAAAAGAACAGGATGCCTGATAGCTCGCCCAGGGTTTCAGTTAATTGTTCTGTAACCAGGTGTTTATTTGAAGCAGAGAGTATATATACGACCCAGCAAATTACTCCGGTAACAAGGGCAGTTGCTGCCTTGTTGACTTTTATAAAATGCTCTGCCGCAATTCCTATATAGCCTGCGACAAACAAAACAACGACCAGCCATATCATACTGAAAGAGTTTTTTAGCTTTGACGAGTAAAGGGCCCAAATTATCCTATTTATGGCAGGATAATGGTTTTTTCCTGAAAGAATTTCTCCCGAGTCGGGATCGTCTATGCAAAAAGTTTCCAGGCGTTTTGTATGATATGTTTGGGATTCACCCCGTTGCCCTACTGTTGTACAATTTTGAGGCTGGCGCCATTGGCCAGGTGCAGCAGGTACATACCGGCGGTCAGGTTATCGAGGCTTATAGGTGTATTGTAATCGTTAATAAAAATGGTTTTCATTTGAAGGCCTTTCAGATCTACCAGAACCGCCTTTGTATGCAGTAATGCATCGGATGTTATTTGTAGGGTAATATTTCCCCGTGCCGGTACGGGAAATACACTAGCGGCCGAACGCGTCTGCCCGGCTGTGATGCAAACAACGGTGGAATAACTAAACCGCTTATCTATATCCGTTTGCAGAATTTGGTACCAGGCTGTTTGATTGAGAGCTACGGCTTCTGTATATGTATAGCTGTTTGTACCGTTACCCTTGCTATCCAATGATGCGATTTTGCTGAAGGTGGAACCCTCTATGCTTTTCTCAATAGTATAATCAGCAACGTTTTCTTCGCTTACGGTAAAATTGAGTGTAGACTGCTGCCGGTTGTTCAGGTGACCTTTCAGCGAAATCCAGGTAAGCGGCAATGAGCTGCCTGCAGCCTGCGCGAGTTGAGTAAAATATATACCTCTATCATAAGCTCTGGCGATAACTGTATCCGGACCGGGGTCCAGGTCAATTGAATGAAGAAAATTTCCAGCCGTATATAACCGTTGCATGGCATCTGTGGCAATGGTTATAACCGGATTGTTATAGCCGTAAGTCAATCCCCATAACTGGTTACCATTTTTATCCCATTTGGCAAAACTGGCATCGCCACCGGCGGTGTATAAATTACCAAGCGGATCAAAATTCAGGGACATGGCGTCGCCGATGGTGTTGTAGCCGCCATATGATTTGGCCAATACATAGCCGCCATCACTGTTGAGTTCCCAAAAATAATCGGTTGAAAAGCGGGCTATACCAATATTGACGGTACCTGGGCCTGGATCCATATCGGCGACACCGAAAAGACGTCCGGCCGTATATAAATTGCCTGCGGCATCTATTTTAAGGTCATAAGCGCTAACGGCGTTGTTTTGTATGGCCCAAACCAATCCGCCACTGGTATTGAGCTTTACCATGTATATAATACTGGTACCGGCCAAATAATGGGCAGAATCGGGCCCCGGGTCAAGATCAATAGTGCCATTTTGAAAAATACCGACGGTATATACATTACCGGCGGCATCTGCTACAATGCCGGTGGCATTGTTAAAAGAAGTACCGCCTATGCGGTCACCCCATAATGTTATGCCGGCAGCGTTGAGTTTGCATATAAAAACATCGCTGCCACCCAGGGCAGTAAAGGAACTATCGGTAGTAAAGGAAATAGTGCCCGAAAAATTTCCGGTTACGTATACGTTAGCGCTGGCATCTACAGCCACTGCTTTGCCGGTGCTGTTACCACTTTCTGCAAAACCGGTGGCCCATATATAATGACCGGCACTATCGTATTTTGCGACAAAGGCATCTGTTCCGGCCTGGGCAGATAATGAAGCGGTGCCCGCACCGGGATCAAAATCAACCATACCGGAAAACCTACCGGTAATATACAGGTTGCCCAGAGCATCCTGGGTAATATATTCTGCTGCGTCGACGCCAGTGCTGCCCAGTTGTATGGCCCATACAAAGTTGCCGGAGGAATTGAATTTACAAACAAAAATATCGGAATCGCCAACTGCAGTGAGATTGCTGATGCCAGGTCCGGGATCAAAATCAGCCTGTTGGGTAAAAGTCCCTGCCAGGTATGTATTACCGGTTGCATCTACAACGCTGTACCCTAAATTAACAATGCCACTACCCGAAATGGCGTGGCCCCAAACATATTGTTGTGCATAATTGAGTAAAGAACAGCATAAGAAACAAATCACTGAAAGTAATCTGCGAACGAAAGAAAATAGCGAAGGCATATTGTTAGCGGTTGGTTGCTTTTTTGTAGAAATTAATTCATAGCTTTCTTCTTTTGAAGCTTTATTCCAGTCTATATCTCACCCACCCTAATATGTAGATGAAAATTGTGTGCCACCGCCCCAATAGTTACTTAAAGATCTTGTCCTTTTCTGTTCAGTGTTACTTGCGCTGGCTTGCATTAATTAATTCGTGGAACCTATGTTAATGAAAAGGATAGATGAGATGGACTGAGGGGGAGTATCGAAAATCACCTCTTAAAGTTAATTATCCCACCAAAAAAATCTTTCCCGAGATGGAACATCTATGGAAAAAAGTATGACGTGAAACCCCACATTTACGGGACAAAAATTTATTTGCCATGCGGGGTTTCAGTTTTGTTTCATACGGATTTGATACAGCGGCCATACGGTTTTCATATGGATTTCATATGGCCGTCATATGGATTTCATATGGATTTGATACTTACGGCATACCGGAGGCATACCTGAAGCATGCCGGAGGTATTCCTGAGGTATTACTCAAGCATATGGACTTCATACTGATCTCATACCCTTTTGATACGAAAATCATACATCGATCATACATAAACCATACATGCGGCATACATGAACCATACATGGGGCATACGCAGCATCGTTGTGAAATAAGCTTACAGGCCCGGCTGTTAGTTTTGGGTGAACTTTCATTCCAGATTGCCACCCTGGCTATTGAGGTGGCAACACTTCGTGGTTGCTTATTGGTTGTATTTTATTTTTTCAAACCTATCTTCTCTTATTCATCCATTCAACCTTTGCTTTTTCTAAATCAGCTTTGAATTGGGTATTCTTATGCCAGTATTTCAGTAAATACCAACCGATCACCCGCGATGCTTCATTATCGCTCGGGTAATGAATGCCCATTAATTCCCGGGACCAGCGCTTTTTAGCTTATCGCTATGCTGCTCCCAAATTTGCGATGAAGTATTGCAGGAATTCATAAAACGGATTGTATGTGTTTATTCTATTTTATGTAAGAGGCTTTTTCATCACAATTGCACTAACCGGGCAAACGTGGCTGAACTCCGAAGACATTTGAAGAGATTGCGGCACTTCTTCTCTTGGTATTCTTTGGTAACCTTTTCTCTCAAAATACCCGGGTGCTGTTTCTGTAAGCAGGTACATGCAATCAATCCCTAATTCAGCGGCATAGCCTTCTAATTCTCGTACAAGTTGTGAAGCAGTACTTTTATTTCTGTACTCTTTATTTACAACCATTGACCGCAACAGCCCGCAATGATCATACTTCTCTAACCCTATTGCACCAATTACTTTGCCATTATGGACGGCTACAAAGAAATTATCGAGTGAAGGAGGCAAATCCTCTATCGGCAATTTCTCTGATTGAAGCAATGTAATAATGGCTTGCTTTTGCTCATTACGTGCTTTTGTAATTTTAGTTTGATCTGTTGTATTCATGATAAAGAGGATTATTGGTTACAACAAATTTAATCAATATGCCTTACGCAAACTTTCCGCGTATCAGGAGCAACAACCGGGAGCGCAGCAGGCTGTTTTTTCAGGCTGCACCGGCTTTTCGCCAAATACGGTGATGCTGTAAATACCCACTCCGCTTTGTTTATATTGAGTGATTTCCTCAACAGTTAAATAGTTCTGTAAAATGTCATCAGGTATAATAATGGGCTTTTCTTTTTGAAGGGTAATATTTTCAAAGCCACTCAACTGAATTATTTCCAGGTATACTTCTTTTTGTAAGGCACCAGACACACAACCGGCATACATTTCGGCAGCATTTTTTATTGCAGGGGGAAGCTGACCTACCAGCACTATATCGGAAATACTGAAGTGGCCGCCGGGTTTGAGGATGCGGAAGATTTCTTTAAACGCTGCATTTTTATCGGGAACGAGATTCAAAACGCAATTACTTACTACGACATCAGCGACATTTGATGTCATTGGAATATCTTCAATATCGCCCTGCCGGAATTCTACATTATGAAAGCCTAACGTTTCGGCATTCTCCCTGGCTTTTTTAATCATAGCAGGCGTAAAATCGATACCGATTACTTTACCGGTTTCGCCGGTTTCAGCGCGTGCAACAAAACAATCGTTACCGGCGCCTGAACCCAGGTCAACCACAACATCGCCTTTGTTGATTTTTGCAAACTGTGTGGGTAATCCGCACCCCAGCCCGAGGTCTGCATCAGGATTATAGCCTTCCATAGTGCTATAATCATCATTCATGATATTATATACTTCTGTGGAACAGCATCCCGATCCGCAGCAGGAAGACTGATTGGTTTCTTTATCCTGTAAAGCGATTTCGCTGTATTTCTGTTTTACCAGTTCTTTCATTTGTTCGGCAGTTTCCATTTTCTTTTATTTTATTGGTTTATCGCAATATTGCGATTAATTAAGGCAAAAAAATTTAACAGCAGGAACTGTCACTTTTGAAGGCAACAAAAAATGCCTCGAAAGCCGTTTTGTATTGGTTCCACACCTTTGGGTCAATGCAATAGCAAACGCTTGTTCCTTCAATAGTTCCTTGAATTAAGCCGGCGTTTTTCAATTCTTTTAAATGTTGCGAAATAGTTGCCTGTGCAAGCCCTAACTCATTCACCAGATCGCCATTAATACAGGCTTCTGCTTTTATCAAATGCTGTATTATGGCAATACGGGCAGGATGAGCCAGCGCCTTCATCATTTGGGCGAGCTTATTTTGCTTTTCGGTGAATATTTCTGCTTTTGTGAGCCCCATATTAATCGCAATATTACGATAATACATTTAAGCGCCAAAAAAATCTTGCTCTTTATGAAAAGATGGAAAAACTGGTTGAATAGAACTGCGAAGCTAAATACTTCGCAGAGCTATTCGAGGGTTATTAATGATTTTTATCCCTGCATTGAACGGGCGATACCCAGTTCGAGTCCGCGCAGTTCGGCCAGTCCGCGCAGGCGGCCAATGGCAGAGTAGCCAGGGTTGGTCTTTTTATTGAGGTCGTCAAGCATCTGATGGCCATGGTCGGGGCGCATGGCAATATTGATCTTCCGCTGCTGCATCACTTTGACAAGGTTTTTTACCACATTGTACATATCTACGTCGCCTTCGAGATGATTGGCTTCATAAAAGTTTCCGTCTGCATCGCGCTGTGTGCTGCGCAGGTGTATGAAATTTATGCGGTCGCCAAACTGCACTACCATAGCCGGCAGATTATTATCGGCACGAACGCCAAATGAGCCGGTACAAAAACACAAACCGTTGCTGGCATTGGGTACGGCATCGAACAATTGCTGTACATGTTCGGCAGTGCTTACTACCCGGGGCAGTCCAAAAATAGCATATGGAGGATCATCGGGGTGAACAACCAGTTTTACGCCTACTTCATCTGCTACCGGCGATACCTGTTGCAGGAAGTGGATGAGGTGTTGCTGCAGCTTTTTGGCGTCAATACCGGCATAGGTATCGAGGGCAGCCTGAAATTGCTGCAGGGTAAAGCTTTCTTCGCTGCCCGGCAAACCGGCAATAATATTACGTTGCAACAGTTGTTTTTCTGCGTCGCTCATGGCGGCGAGGCGTTGCTGTGCTTTGGTCAGATCGGCAGCCGAATAATCTTTTTCGGCTCCGGGGCGCTTCAGGATCAATACGTCAAAGGCTACCATGGCTGCTTTTTCAAAGCGAAGGGCTTTGCTGCCGTCGGCTACGGTATACGCCAGATCGGTGCGCGTCCAGTCGAGCACAGGCATAAAATTGTAGGTAACGATATATATTCCGCAGGCTGCCAGGTTACGGATGCTTTCGCAATAATTGGCGATGTACTCCTGGTAACGGCCTTTTTGAGTTTTAATATCTTCGTGCACAGGAACGCTTTCAACGACCGACCAGGCTAACCGGCGGCTTCGATTATTTTTTTGCGTTGGATGATCTCTTCTTTGGTCCATACAGCGCCATTGGGTAGGTGATGCAGGGCTGAAACAACGCCTGTACATCCCGCTTGCCTGATATCGGCGAGGCTTACAGGATCATTAGGCCCGAACCAGCGCATAGTTTGTTCAAATTGATGCATAGTAGAATATTTAACGCATTTTTTGCAAGGTTACTATATGTATGCGTAGTTTATACAATTTCTGTTTTCAAATTCTTTGCAAACGTTTTCGAAAAATGTTGCAAAAATAGCGGGTAATTCCTAATCTTTGCCGGGGACGCTCTTATGGATCAGGTGAATTTAAAGAAACTTGCGAAAGAACTTAATCTGGCCGTTTCAACGGTTAGCCGTGCATTGCGGGACAGTCATGAAATAAGCCCGAAAACCAAAGAACGGGTACGTGCACTGGCCGAAAAGCTCGGCTTTCAGCCCAATCCACATGCCAGTAGTCTGCGGCAGAACAAAAGCAAAACTATTGCAGTTGTAATTCCCGAAATTGAAAATAACTTTTTTTCTCAGGTTATAAATGGTATTGAATCGGTTGCTCCCGAAAAAGGATATCATGTTTTAATCTATCTCACGCATGAAGATTATGGGAGAGAGCGCGACATCCTTCAATTATTGCGTAACGGACGTGTAGATGGCATTATGATCTCTGTTTCCAATACGACTGTTAACATGGACCATATTGACGCCTGGCGCCAGGCGGGTATTCCCATGGTGCTTTTCGACCGTACCAGTGAAGACATTGACGTACCGAATATTATGACAAATGACGCCGAAATGGCGTTCAAGGCAACGGAGCATTTGCTAAGAAGAGGATGCAAAAACATCGCGTTTTTGGGTATGGCAGGTAATTTGTCTATTTCGAACCGTCGTAAAGCGGGTTATCTGTCGGCCCTGAAAAAATATAAAGTAGCCGAGCCTCCCAGAACAGTTGAATTATCAACCCGCGACTATATAAACCGTGATATTTTAAAGGATTTACTGCAACAGCAGCCGAGACCGGATGGCATTTTCGCAGCTATTGAAAAATTCGCGGTGAATACCTATGAAGTTTGTAAAGAACTGGACATACATATTCCCCGGGATATGAAAGTGATCAGTTTTTCGAACCTGCCGGCGGCAGCCCTTTTCGATCCTCCGCTTTCTACTATTATACAAC
>Ga0068855_100009032_pt1 | contig 12042 bp, 14 predicted proteins | sample KBSCornC52_FD_66592 | JGI IMG/M metagenome (GOLD analysis project Ga0068855, IMG submission 66592) | Corn rhizosphere microbial communities from Kellogg Biological Station, Michigan, USA - KBS Corn C5-2 | ecosystem: Host-associated > Plants > Roots > Rhizosphere > Soil ...
GAGACGGAGCTGAAGGAGAAGAAGCACCGAATCGAGGACGCTCTGTCGGCGACGCGCGCGGCGGTGGAGGAAGGGATTGTCCCCGGCGGCGGCGTGGCGCTGCTGAAGTGCGTGAAGGCGGTGGAAGCGGCGGGCGCTCAGGCCGAGGGTGATGTGAAGATCGGCGTGAACATTGTGAAGCGCGCTCTGGAGGAGCCTTGCCGGACGATTGCGGACAACGCGGGCGTGGAAGGCTCGGTGGTGGTGCAGACGATCCGCAACTCGGCTCCGGGCGTTGGGTATAACGCGGCGACGGACGTTTACGAGGACATGCTGAAGGCGGGGATTGTGGACCCGGCGAAGGTGACTCGGTCCGCTCTGCAGAATGCGGCGTCGATTGGCGCGATGGTGCTGACGACGGAGTGCCTCGTGGCGGAGAAGAAGGAAGACAAGCCGGCGGCGCCGATGGGCGGTGGCGGCGGTGGCATGGGCGGAGGGATGTACTAAAGGCGCAGTGCTGAGTGCTGAGTGGCCCCGCGGTTCCCATGTGGAATCGCGGGGCTGTTTTTGTCCCGGTGGGTTGGTGAATCGGGGGGATTCGCGGGGAATCGCCTTTGGTGGTTCGGGAGCGCCGTTATCGGGGCGAACGGAGCAATCGGGGGTTCGCGCTGGTTTGTTTTCGCGACCGCTCTCTTTGTCCGCCTGTTGTTGTCAATGTGCGCAGGTCACGCGCTTCCGCTCCTGCTTAGTACTCTGTGGGAGCTGTTTGGTCACGCGTCCGATATTATCGTGTGCTCGGAAAACGGTTGACGGTCCGGATTGGATACCGGGACGGCGCTCTTGTAAGCCGGTGGGACTTGTCTTGTACTCCGGTGAGACTTGTCTTGTACGCCTGTTTCACGACATATTGGAAGCCAGCACACCTCCGAGGAGGCGTGACGCATAGCAGATGCGTGTCTGCTATTCTGTTAGGCGAATCTGGCGGGCGAAAAGTTCCCGGAATCGTGAAAAAAAGTTGTCGCCCGTCTACCAGTTGGCAATGCGGGGAAGCAGGCCGATCCGGCGGCTCTGACATGCGGCGGGATGTAGAGCCGCAGGCATGAGGAATGAGACATGAGGCATGAGCCTTGTTGGCCCCCGGGTTCCTTTTGGAATCCGGGGGCTCTTGTTTGACTTACTCCTTACGTGGTTGCGCGCCGAGGCGGATGTGTTTGGTCACCTGACCAAAGCACCATTGCTGAAGCATTTGGCATGCGAACCGATTCGCCATCGATCTGCGTCGGTCAGCGTCAAATATTCGCGAAATGAGCTGGCACTGGCAGTATGAGAATGATCATTTGTCAGTAGTGGCAGCTTTTTGCGCCTCACGTAGATGAGAAACTGCAGTCTCTATTCGAGCCAGGTTCTCAGCTCTAGCCGATTGAGGGGTGCATTGCGCGTCGGATACCGCGCGTTTCGAATACCGAAGTGATTCAAGTATAGTAACGAGATCTTGGCCTGTAAGTTCAACGAGCAAAATATTCTCCTTGGCTTTCTCGTGTGATCCTTGTATCCATCGTAGCGATGGCTTTTGTTGGCTCATTCGCACGTACGCATTGAATCATACGTACTTGCCGGACCAAGGAACAATCGAATTGCTGCGGACAGTGTCGCCTGATCACGGGTATCACATTCCCAGATAACCTTGACTCGCCATCCAAGTGAGACGAGCGTGGCTAGGTGCTCAGCGTCGCGTTCGACGTTCCGCCGCAGCTTCGGTAACCAATAATCCTGCCGGGAATCCGGTTTGCGACCGTCGGAACAATGGTGTTGATGCCAAAAGCATCCGTGGACGAATATTACCGCGCGGCGACCAGGGAAAACCAAGTCAGGTTTGCCTGGCAGATCTCGAACGTGCAAACGGTACCGATAGCCTAGCGAAAAGACTAACCTGCGTACAATAGTCTCCGGTTGAGATCCCGTGGACCGTATCGCGGACATACAACGTCGGCGCTGGATGGTACTTAATACATCTGGCATGGCAATATTCTCCCATACCACGCCATCGTCATGCAAGCGAACGGTTAAGCGACAATCTCTCCGGCCTTCACCCAGCTGATATACTTTTCCCGGTCGTATCCTGTCGCCGCGAGGAGGTCAGCTTGAGCATACATCAACTCATCGTGCAACGCTTCGTCAGCATCAAGCCGGTCGTCCACGTCCGCGATAGCTTTGACGGAACGTACGAGCTTCACCGCGCACTCATTCTCCAGCGGATAGGTCCTCCCGGCGACTGGGAGGGTAGAAACGCCTGACAAATCGGTCGGAGGAGATACATTTGCACGAAACTCAAAAGCCAAAGCAAGCATAACGACGCCCTTTGTTTCGCTAATGTTGTATCGATAGCTCGGTCGCATCGCAACACTCCATTTCGGCTGTGCGCTCTGCGACAACTGCAGAATCCATTTCCCAAACGAGATGCCAAACAACGCGATGAGCTGGTCAGCACTTAGACCCTCTAGATCGATAGTCGCATCCGCGACCTTGAGATTTTCTGCTGGAACTACTGCTGAAAGCGCTTCGGCGAAATCATTATGTTTGTCGAAATTCTGACGAGTGGGTTTACATAGGTCCTGAAGTCTCGCCACATCGACGATATCCGGTTGCACTTCTGTCGTGACAAACAACAACCACTCGGAAGTATGCGCCCCGAATTGGTATTCAAGCAGCCGATGGATCGCGTTCATGTATTCCTGCGGGTCCTTCTCCGTATTCGGACAGATGGAACCGCAGAAATCCAATATCACAACGTGAAACGGGCCGTATTCCCGCATATAGCGACGTGCTTGGGACTCCTGGTGAGCGATCATCTCGAACCGGTCAGAGGTTACGTACGAATCGCGTGCGACCCGGGGAAGTGAGGTAACTGCATTATTGTTTATGTGAATTCGAGTTCCGGGTTCGTCAGAGCCGTGAGCCTGATTGAATCCTAGGTACCGTACGAAACACCTTAGCGGCTCGATGTCTCGAATTAGCGCGCGCATATCCAGAAGGTCTTCACCGGGAATGACTAGACATTTCAGTGGGCGGTCCAAGGCCACATTTGGTGGTATCTCGAACTCCGTGTTGCCAGTTTCTCCTTCATCCAAGGACCATTCGACTTCAGTCGCACCGAGTTGATGTCGCCAATATCGCTTGATGGTAGCAACTGTGATCTTTCCCCATTGAAACCTGCGAATGAACTCCTTACGAACACGATGCCAAGGCAAAAAGGTATCGATGGGTGGCGCAATATGCGCCGGTGGTTTGTCTCCGACGATTTCGTCAACGAAGCTTGATCCGTCGTCGCTCATTTGTATCTACTCGGCCATCATTATTTCAAGAATGTCGCGAACAAGATGTTCCTGTTCGTCGAACGATAGCTCGCTAAGCAATCCCCATCCGTGGAGCAATTGAACAATTGCGATGGCCTTGGCATCGGCTGTTTTCCGGCGTTCGGCCTCAGTCTTGGTTGCATGAATTGCGGTCGATGCGGGAATGATGGCCTCTCGGCGGATTGCAATTGTACCTTCAGCCCTAAGTTCAGGTGCCCGAGATCGATTCGAGGAATCAAGTAAGAGGACTGATGGTAAGTCCTTGACACCTCTGGATCGAAGAGATTCCGCAACTCGTGCGGAAACGTCGGCGCGAATTGTCTCACCTTCCTCCCGGAGCCTCTGTGAGCGAATCGAACTTCCAATGCCCTTTTGTCTGTTGGCCAACTGGCGCAACGCAGAATGAATCCATCGGACCAGGTATTGGTAGTGTGGATGAGCATAATTGAACGACTCGCGGTCGAGGTTGATCGCACCGTCAAGTCCAGTTTTGACAAACACCTCAGCGGTGATTTGCCTCAACCGGTTTTGTTCGGAGATTTGATATCCAAGGAACGTTCGATCAAACAATGCGCCTGATGCGTTCCCCACCCGAATGATAACGCCTTGATGTTGCTTCGGAACTATCCGTGGCGCCCAGAATAGGTACGCTTCGAACTCTAATGGGCCTCCGCTCAACTCAATGGGTTTGCCACTAAAGTCCTGCGAGTGCTGGCCGACAAACAATAGCGGAGTCTGCAATGCAGTCGATGCCTTAGGCAATCCCTTGTACACAATCGGGCGGCATAATTGAACCCCGTCGACAAAAACGTCGAATGGAATGCCGCCTGAGCCGTTTGGAGTCGTCAATCCGAAATGTTTGCGTGGGGACTCATTGATTTCCAGATCTATCTCGCGCGCCTGGCCCCTAGGGGCGTTCTCAAGCTCGTAAAAAGCCATGTCATCTAACGGAACTAGATCAAAGGGGTGAATCTGAACATATTCAAGAGGCGCAGACAATGCCAATGTCCATAGCGTTTGCAAGTACCGGTCGCACAATTCATCCAGGTCGACCGTCTCACCCATCGTAGTCGATGTTCTCAGTACCGCGTCGACAAGCCGCTCAAATCGTCGCCGGGGCGCGTCGGTTTCCGTCCATGGCAGTTGAGGCTCTTTAGACAACATTCCAGAGCTACCACGTTGCATTCGCCCGATATGGAATTTAGGGGGTAGTACCTTAATTGCCTCTTCGTCGCCGTCGTCAAACTCAATCTTTGCCCATTGGTCCTCACTTGCGAGTTCCGCGCGGGTCCTCGGCAACAATTCAAGTAACTCGATCTGGGTCCCGTGTGAGTCTTTGTCTTCAGCGTATTCGCGCCAAATTCTCGCTTGCCCGGTCCTAATTCGTTGTCGGCTAGTTCCAACCGCTCGCTTCGATGCGTCGCTTCCGGCCACTGGCCCGAGTGTTATATCGGCAACGGTCCGATAGGAATCGCCCTTTGTCTTAGTGATGATCAGAAAGTGACGAGTGAATTGAGCAACGGAAAACAATCCGATCCCGAGTTTTCCAATGAGCTTTCGGCCGCCGGGGCTGTAGTCTTCGTTGTCTGCAGCTGTGACCCCAAGGTCCTTCCCCTCTTCCGATCGCTTTGCACTTCCTCCGATATGACCCACTAGGTGTTCCAGTACCTCCGGCGTCAAACCCTGTCCGTTGTCCCGTACCGCTATCTGACCAAACCTTGGTGCATCTGTTAGAATCACAACCTCGGTTGCGTCAGCATCATACGCGTTCGAGATTAGCTCGCGCAATGCGGACGACGGTTGCCGATATATGCCGTCCGTGATACGCGCGAGCACTCGCTCGTCGGTTGCCAGTATCGTCTCAACTGGCTCATGCGACGTTTCAGAGGCGCGGATCTGCTCAGCCAGAGTTGTTGTTAGGTCCATCATGTTTGAGTGGTAAGGTTAGCAAACTTGCTACAGCACGCATTACAGGTCTTGCGAGAGGAGGTGGTACGGCATTGGTCACCTGTTCCATTTGGTTCGCAAATGGCCCCATTATACGGAAGCTGTCTGGAAAACCCTGTAATCTCGCCGCCTCGCGCACAGTAATGCTGCGCGGTTCATTATGATGAGCGGGCGGCGCTCGATGGCCAGAGAACAAAGTGTTGCTGGGCCTGTCTGGGTGTAGCCGCCTGTAGGACATCGGCCCCGTACCTGGAAGAATCTTTTCGATCTTTATCTTAACGGTTTCAGAATGGACCATTGTGAAATGATTGGTCGGCGGATTGTTGTCTGCTTCGTCATTGTATTTCGACGGGCGAACAGCGGCTGTGGGCAGACCAGCCAGCGCTTGGGCCGCTCCAATCGATCCGCTCTTGTATAGATCGATCTGCCTGATCAATTCAGATTCGGTTATAGATTTTAGCGTTGCAATGAAAAATGCACGCTTGCGAACCTGTGCCAGGCCGAAATCCGATGCATCCAGTATCAGAGTATGAATGGTGTATCCTACACCCTCTAGGCTGCTAACGAACTGCCTAAGTTGAGGTTGGTTCTTGCTCAGCAGTACGGCTGGTACATTCTCAACGATGGCGCAAGTCGGTTTTAATGACGCAATGGTACACCCGACCGATCGAAGGACGTTATTCCGCACGTCGTTCGGGTTTCTCGGCCCTGCAGAAGAAAACCCCTGGCACGGGGGGCCAGACAAAACTATTGATTTGTCGTCAGGACGGCAATTGGAGAGAATGGTGTGGCATACCGCGACGGTTAGCTCCGAGCCGACATTTCGGTTTATTGCCTGGGCTTTTGGAAAATTGTGGGCGAACGTCTTTAGCGCGTTTAGGTTAACATCAAGCCCAGCAGCGACCGTAATGCCGACCTGCTCTGCTGCAAGACTCAACCCGCCGAGCCCACAACAAAGATCAATTGCCAACGTTACGCTTGAGTCAGTGAGGAGATGGGGGTAGCCAACGCTTGGCTGGTCCTTTATGACCGGCGATCCTGTCGGCATGCTTGTCTAAGACCTCTCTATCGTGTGTCGAGTCTGGGTTTCGCCAGCTTGTCATCCGACCTGATGGGTCTTGTATGCGTCCAACCATCAATGTTCGTTCGTCGGAACCTCGCCAATGTCCTTCCGCTCGGTTCAACATAATTCAATGACGCCTGCAAATTGGACAACGTTCCCGATGAACTCGCCAAGGCACATCTTTGTCCCACTTTCAGCGTTGTATAATGCAAACTGCGCTGCGGTGGCGATTCCGGAGTTCAGGGACGATGGGTGGCTGCCGGAGGGGCACTGGCGGGCGACGTGGGAGGAGATCGAGGCCCGATTTGACGGTCAGGCGGGTGGGCGGCGCGCTTTGCTGACGTCGAAACTGCTTGCACTGCGGGACGGGCTTCGTTCAGCCGGCGTCACTGGCAGGATGATCCTCGACGGCAGCTATGTGTCAGCGAAATCCGAGCCCGGCGACTTTGATGTGCTCGTGGTCGGTCCCGCCGATTTGCAGGTGCGCAAAGACACCGAGCCCGACGTGGCGGCGTTGCTGGACACCGAAATGGCCGAAAAGGAACTCGGATATTCACTGTTTTACATGCCGCTCGATTCGCCGATTCTGTCGCTGCTGTCTACCCTCTGGGATGTCTCGAAGCAGGGGATACCAAAGGGCGTTGTGGAGGTCGAAATATGATTGCCAATTCCGTCGAACTGCGGGTTGCGATGCGGAATCTCGGAATACTGGAAGCCTCGCTTGAGGCGCTGCGGGGAGAGATAGAGACAGCCAATCCATCGTTGTACGAAGTTTCCGCCAAGTCATACGCGAGGCGAATCGCGGCTCTCCAATCAGAGATAGCCGAATACCTCCACTCGCATCCGTCGGAGATTTCGGCCCTGCTTCCTCGTGAGCCTGCCGCCGTGCGATGATCGCAGCCACCCCGGAGCCATAGCCGAGCCCGTTCGACTCGCGCCGGTCGAAACGGCAGAATGTCCTTCCGTACCCTTTCCGGTTGTCCGCCCGTCTACAGAGTTCATGTAGACGGGCGACAACTTTTTTCATGAATCCGGGAACTTTTCGCCCGCCGAATGCGCCTATATAGTAGACGTGCAACTACCAATCACATCAGGAGGAGATTCACGCGGCGCCGGCCGCACTCGCGAGCACAACCGGAGTACTCTCGCGATTCGCGCGCAACACCTGGGCCGGCGCAGCCCAACCCAAACAAGTGAGGGCGCCCGATTCCGGAAAGACACCGGTTAAGCCAGCTGCGTTAACCACGCCAGTGCTCCCCGCCCTTGAGTCGTGCAAGGATCTGCCGCACCAATCGTCGTGCAAGTATCCAGTCCGCAAGGACACCTTCGTCGTGCAAGTATCTCGCCTTGAGCCGGACCGGAAAGACAGACGAGGAGACGAGGAGACAGGGAGACAGGGAGACGAGGAAAAGACAACATCTCTTCCCTGGTGTTCCTTCGTGTCTTCGTGCCTTTGTGGTGAGAATCTCTGAATCTGCCGTTCCCCGGTCGCGCCGTTGGGCGTTCGCCGAGACCACGATAAACAGGCCGACCGCGCAACAAACCTGCCATTGCCGCAGTGACGCGGGCGTCATCAGTTCATTGATAATTCGCCGCTGGCAGCCAGACGCGACCCAAAGTTGCGCCTCCTCGCCATCAGCATCGGATGGGTTCGCCCTCCCGCCTCGGGGGGTTCGGGGGTGGGCTACTGGCTGGCGGCCTCCTCGATGGCGGTCATCTCCGCGTCGGTCAGGCGCCAGCCCATCGCCTGCGCGTTCTCGTCCACCTGCTCCGGCCGCCGAGCACCCACGATGGCCGCGGTCATCGCCGGGTGCATGAGGGTCCAGGCAATCGCGAGCTGGCCCACGGTCCTGCCGTGCCGCGCCGCAATCGGCCGCAGGCGCTCGACCAACGCCAGATTCCGCGACAGCTGGGGCTCCTGGAAGAAAGGGTTCCGGCGGCGCCAGTCGTCCTCGGCCACCCGCGATAGATCGAACGTACCGCTCAGCAGCCCCGACTGCATAGGGCTATAGCAGAGGACGCCCGTCCCGTTCGCGAGGCACCAGGGCAGCACGTCCGCTTCGATGTCCCGGCGCAGCAGGCTGTAGGGCGGCTGGACCGAATCGACGTGGCGGACCGCCTCGCACGCGTCGAGGAGCGGCACGTTGAAGTTGCTCACCCCGATCCACCGGGTCTTCCCCTCGTCCTGAAGGGCAGCCATCACCGCCCACGACTCCTCGATCGGCGTTCCCGTCTCCCGGTCCGGCCAATGGAACTGGTAGAGGTCCAGGTGGTCGACCCCCAGCCTCCGCAGGCTCGCCTCCATCTCGCGGCGGATGGAGGCGGGCGTGAGGTCGCTGTGCGGGGTTCCGGTCTCGTCCGGCACGCGCCCGCACTTCGTGAAGACCATGACCTCCTCGCGCCGAATCCCCCGAATCGCGCGGCCGACCACCTCCTCGCTGTGCCCCAGCCCGTAGATGGCCGCCGTGTCGATCCAGTTCATGCCGAGCTCGACCGAGCGCCGGATGGCGGCGATGCTGTCGTCGTCGGATTGCGGACCCCAGCCCACCTTCCACGGACCGCCCGCCGCCCACGCCCCGAACCCAACCGTGGTAATATCGGGTCCGCTCAGCCCCAGCCGCCGCTCACTCATTGGTATCACTCCTCGCATGAATCGTGCCCGCGCGCCGCTACTTCGCGGGCTTGAGGAAGCCGCTCGCGGCCATCCACTCCGCGGCGCGCGCCGGCCACGTTGTCACCGCGTTCTCCGAGGGCCGCAGCCCGTATCCATGCCCGCCCTTCGGGTAGATGTGGAGCTCCACCGGCACTTTCGCGCTCTTCAGCGCCAGCGCATAGCCCATCGCGCTCTCGACGTGCACCGGGTCGTCCTCGGCCATCACGATAAATGCCGGGGGTGTGGAATTGCTCACCTTCAACTCCGGCGCGACCGTCGTCGAGGTCTCCGGCGCGGTCAGATAGGCCGGGTAGATGAGCACCGCGAAATCGGGCCGGCAGCTCTCCCTGTCCGCGTCGTCGACGGGCGGGTAAGTGCGCGAATCGAAGTTGGTTGACGCCGCAGCCGAGAGGTGGCCGCCCGCCGAGAAGCCGAGGATTCCAATGCGCGACGGATCGATTCCCCACTCCCTGGCGTTGTGCCGGACCAGCCCGATGGCGCGCTGCGCGTCCTGGAGCGGAGCGGCGTACCGGGGCCGATCCTTCCGAATCGGTACGCGGTACTTGAGCAGCACGCCCGTTACCCCGATGGAGTTGAGCCACTTGCAGACCTCGGTCCCCTCGAGGTCCATCGCGAGAATGTAATAGCCTCCGCCCGGGCAGACCACGACCGCCGCGCCTGTGTCTTTGGACTTCGGCGGCTTGAAGACCTCGATGGTCGGCCTGGACACGTTGCCGAGCCGGATGATGTACTTGCCGGGCGGATCCTGTCCGGCCTTCGTGGTGTCCTTCTCCTCGCCGATATCGCCGGCATCGCCCGGCGCTACGCCCGGCCAGATCGGAATCGGCCCCTTCGGCACCGGCATCATCGGTGTCGCATCCGCCACCACAACGCTCGCGATCAGCGCAGCCAGAGCAACAAGCATAACGCGGGGAATCATCATATCCATTCATTCACTCCTGACGGACAGACACGGAGACAGGGAGACAAGCGGCCGTGATGCGTGAACGGTTCCGTTACGGTTGTGAATCGCACAGGACGTATTTGAGCCAGATTCGCGACGAGCGCTCCACAATTCCGTCTGCACCGTTCACGCATCACAAGTCCATCACGCAGCGGAATCCGACGTGGCTGGCGCCGGTGTCGACCGCTCCCTTGCCGCGGCCGCCGGGCATGTAGCGCGAGCAGTACTGGTCCGAGCAGAGGAAACTGCCGCCGCGCTGGACCCGCTTCGGCATCCCGGGCTCCCGCGGGTCGAAGCTGTCGGAGGGGCCGCGCGGATTCTTTCGCGGGCTATGTCGATAGTAGTCCGGCCGGTACCAGTCGGCGCACCACTCCCACACGTTCCCCGACATGTCGTAGAGACCGAATCGATTCGGTGGGAATGCGCGCACAGGCGATGTCCGCGCGTATCCATCGCGCTTCGAGTTGCGGTCCGGGAAGCGCCCCTGCCACGTGTTCGCCATCTGCTTCCCATGTGGCGTGGGCTCCCGGCCCCAGACATAGGGCATCTGATTTAGGCCGCCGCGGGCCGCGTACTCCCACTCTGCTTCGGTGGGCAGCCGCTTGTGCGCCCACTTCGCATAGGCCGAGGCATCGTCCCAGCATACCTGCACGACCGGGTGATTTGCCCGGCCCGCGAGATCGCTCCGGAGACCTTCGGGATGGCGCCAGCTTGCGCCGGGGACGTACTCCCACCACTGCGACGGGTCATCGAGCGAGACCGGATGCGCAGGGGAGTGAAACACGAGCGAGCCCGGAACGAGCTTGTCGGCGGGCACGCCGGGAAAGTCCTTCGGATTCGGCTTCCGCTCCGCCACGGTAACGTAGCCGGTTGTCTTCACGAATCGGGCGAACTGCGCATTGGTGACCGGCGTGGCGTCCATCCAGAAACCATCGACCACGACGGTATGGACGGGCCGGGCGTCGTCGAATGCGGGGAAATCGCTGCCCATGCGAAACCTGCCGCCCGGAATCCAGACCATGCCCGGCGGACCGTGCCGCCGCGACTGTGTTTCAGCCTGAACGCTGAGCGCAATCGTGGCGACCGCCAGCAATATGGCGCGCACTGGCCGGCCGGCGCTCAATCTGTGTCTGTCGCCGCGAGTATCGCCATCTCGTCGCCGTCGGGATGGAGACAGACGATGCCGATGTCCCATGCCACGTCCTCGAACCATCCCGAATCGGCCTGAAACATAAACCAGGCGCATCGTTCGGCTCTCTCCCCGATGGATTCTGCGCTCGATCCCGCCTCGATTCCTGCCAGACCGCCGAAACTGATCCACGCGTCGAGCCGGCCATAAGCGCCTCGGCGACCCAGGGAGTATGCGCCGCCGCCCGCGGACGCTGCAAAGAGTATCGCGAATGCGCTGTCCGGCGTGGCTGCTCTCAGTTCCACCTGATCGTCTGTCGCGCCGCCAAAGGATGCAAGGCCGAGGCCGCGCAGGAGGGCCGTGCCGACCTGATCTGGTCGGATGGGGGCGGCATGGCGGTACAGTTTCACTTCCGCCCTGCCATTGGATTCTGACATCCAGTCCGCCACCGATGCACGGATACGTTCCTCGCGCGCCGCATCGGTGACAGGCTCGAAGCTGCGTTGCGGTTCCCGTGCGTCGGTGATGCGCGGGCCGTGGTCCGGGAGAACTGGCGGAGGAGCGGGCGCATTCCTGAATCGGGGCAGCCAGGCGGAGACCGACCGTTCGACCGGAAGCAGGCGCGGCGGCAGCAAGCCCAGAGGGTGATCCGAAGCGCGAAGGGACTGGAGGAATTGCGCCGTCCTTGCGTCGGTCTCCGCGTCGAAGCCCCGTAGAATCATCTCCTGGAGGAGGCAGGCCAGCGTCTCGCGGTGGAGAGCCTCCGAACCGAACGCGCCGAAGAGAGAGACCAGCGTTTCGGTCTGCTGCCCTGACGCGAGATACTGTGCGACATGACGCCTTCTGTCGTCGCCGGTGCGCCCGGCCCGCGCGCTGACGATTTGGGGCAGGATGGAGAGCCGCATCGCCGCCGCCGCGAAGCCCGGAAGCGGCCTGAGCGCAAGGGAATCGATT
>Ga0068855_100009033_pt1 | contig 12041 bp, 7 predicted proteins | sample KBSCornC52_FD_66592 | JGI IMG/M metagenome (GOLD analysis project Ga0068855, IMG submission 66592) | Corn rhizosphere microbial communities from Kellogg Biological Station, Michigan, USA - KBS Corn C5-2 | ecosystem: Host-associated > Plants > Roots > Rhizosphere > Soil ...
AAAACTATTGGATGAGCTTATTGAAAATAAAGAATTAGAGGCTTCTATGCCAGATGAAACTGCCGCTTCTATTCTTCAAAATATTTTCGAAAAAGATAAAGCTCAGGTTGTTACTATAGAAAAGAAGGGCTCAGTTTTCACGCTTTGGATGCGTGTAGCTGCAGCCGTTGTAATTTTATTTATTTCCGGAACAGCCTGCTGGGTTCTCTTTAAAAATAAAGATAAAACAACTGCGCCGGTTGCTCTTTCATCTGCAAAGCCTTCACCGGTTTTACCAGGCGGTAACCACGCAATTCTTACTCTCGCTGATGGTACCAGGATTGTGTTAGATAGTATTCAAAACGGGAATATTAAAGGAGGAAACGCAAACATAAATAAGAAAGGGCCATTATTAGTGTATGACGGTTCTTCCGGATTCGAAACCAATGCACCTGTTACTTATAATACACTTGCCACTCCCCGCGGAGGGCAGTACCAGCTTGTCTTGCCTGATGGAAGCAAAGTATGGCTGAATGCATCTTCATCCATACATTTTCCTACCGCTTTTACCGGGAACCAGCGTGATGTTGAATTAACCGGGGAGGCTTATTTTGAAGTCGCTAAAAACAAAGAGAAGCCCTTTCATGTAAATGTAAAGGGAATGCAGGTGGAGGTATTGGGAACCCATTTTAATGTAAATGCTTATGGGGATGAGGGTAACATAAAAACAAGTTTATTGGAAGGCAGTGTGAAAATAAAAAGCGGACAGGCTTCTGGCTTATTGAAACCCGGAGAGCAGGCGATATTAGGTGGGAATGTAAACAAAATAGAAATAAAAAAGGCTGATATGAGTGAAGTAATGGCCTGGAAGAATGGATTATTTCAATTTGATGATGCTGGTATTACAACCATCATGCAGGAAATTAGCCGTTGGTATAATGTAGAAATAGTTTATCAGGGAGAAATACCTGTCCGAAGATTTGAAGGAAAGATTAGCAGGGATGCACAGCTGTCTGATGTATTGAAAATTTTAGAATTAAGCGATGTGAAATTTAAGGTAGAAGGTAGAACGATCGTTGTAGAATAAATTTTTATAGAATGATACAAATAAACTTTTCAAGCGGCTGATTAAATAAAAAAACCAGCAATGTTTGCGGCATCGCTGGCTAAAGGCTAAAAACTGTGTTCAAACAAATTATTAACCAAAAAATCAAATCAAAACTATGATTTTAACTGTATGGTTCCAAAATAAAAATGGCACCGAATCATTGGGAGCCAAAACATGGATGATTATGAAGTTGACAATTATCTTAATGTTATTTTTCACTTTCCAGGTTACTGCAAAAAGTAATGCACAAAGGGTAACTATTGTGCGGAATAACATTCATCTCTCAGAAGTGTTCAAAGATATTGAACAGCAAACTGGTTTCCACTTCTTCTATGATAAAGATCTGATACAAAATACGGACCCAATTGATGTTGCATTAAAGGATGCAACACTTGAGCATGCTTTGGCAACATGTCTAAAGGGCGAACAGCTTACCTATAATATTGTAAAGAATACAGTTGTTATAAGGAAGAAAAAGGCAATTGCCGGCGTTAATAAATCCGGTAGTATAATTGCCCTGCCTCCTCCTATTGAAATCCACGGAAGAGTGGTAAATCAGCAGGGAGAGCCTTTGCAGAACGCTTCTGTACTAATAGAAGGCACTAAAACCGGGACTACAACAAATAATGACGGACGTTTTAAATTGACTGCTCCGGATAATAAAAATATTGTACTTGAAATTTCAATTGTAGGGTATCAAACTAAAAAAGTGGCGGTGGGAAAGGAAACTGAAATCAAAGTTATCCTGGAACAAGATATTACGGGGCTGAATGATGTAGTGGTGATTGGTTATGGTACCGCACGCAAAAAAGATTTAACGGGTGCTGTATCGCAGGTAAAGAGTGAAGAGCTCGAATCTGCTCCTGTGTATGATATTGGCGAAGCCCTGAAAGGACATTCAAGCGGCGTGCAGGTTACCAATAATTCAGGAGCACCCGGATCAAGAATACAGGTGAGGATACGTGGGGGCAACTCTATGATAGGAAGTAATACTCCTCTTTATGTAGTAGATGGTTTCCCCCTTGTAGGAGGAATAGATTTTCTGAACCCGTCTGATATTGAATCCATCAATATTTTAAAAGATGCTTCTGCAACTGCTATCTATGGATCCAGAGGAGCTAATGGTGTAGTAATTATTACTTCCAAAAGGGGAAAGAAAGGGCAGAAAGGTTTAATCAGCATTAGCAGTTACTACGGTCAGCAGGAAGTAGCTAAGCGATACAACGTATTAAATGCAAAACAATATGCTACTGTAGCTAATGAATGGTTGAAAAATAGCAATTTACCTCCTTATTTTGATGTCGATACTGTAAAAAATCCGGGTACCGATTGGCAGGATGTTATCTTCCGTGTTGCCCCCATTCAGAATCATACCATTACTTTTTCAGGAAGTTCTGAAAAGACGAGGTATTCCCTTTCAGGAAACTATTATGGCCAGGGCGGAATTATCATCAATTCGGGTATTAAAAGAGGGTCATTCAGGCTCAATCTTGATCATGATATTAAAGACTGGTTAAGCCTTGGGGTAAATTTTAGTGTGTCACGCAGAGAGCAGTTTTCTGTACCGGTAGATAATGGTTCGAGAGGAAACACCGTATTTACCGGAGCGCTATCGGCGCCACCGACAGCACCTGTTTATGATGCCAATGGACAAATCAACCGCATAGAAACCTTGTACCCATTTGTTGATCCGACTGATATGAGAAACCCTCTATTGCGCGCTAAGCCATGGAAAGACAGGACATTCACGAACTCAGTATTGCAGAATACAACCCTGCAGGCAAAAATTATTGAAGGACTTACTTTAAAAACTTTAGTCGGACTTGAATATGAAATGGGGGATGAAGAAACTTTTGTTCCGATTATTTTTCCGAATGATAAAGGAAGCGCATCTACTTCAAATTCTTATCTGAATTCCTTCCTTAATGAGAACACGTTAACCTATGCTACCAGTTTTGCTAATTCGCAAAGACTTGATGTAACGGGAGGTTTTACTTATCAAACTAATTTAAATAGAAATTCAGGTATATCTGTTTCCGGATTTCCAAATAATATTACCCAGGACTATAACCTTGCCGCTGCCACAACTATAAATCCACCTTCTTCAGGAATTTCTAAATGGACTTTAGCCTCCTGGTTAGGCAGAGTAAATTATTCAATTAAGAGCAAATATTATGTTACAGCCAGCGTAAGAGCAGATGGTTCTTCCCGGTTCGGAGAAGAAAACAAGTGGGGTATTTTTCCATCAGGCGCTGTTGCCTGGAGGGTTTCTGAAGAATCATTCATGCAAAACATTAAGGCAATCAATAGCCTCAAACTGAGGGCAAGTTATGGCATCACGGGTAATACTGCTCTTTCCCCGTATCAATCATTAAACAGGTTGTCAGCAGTGAGGTATATTGATGTGGGTCAGACAGAGAGTATTGGTTATGCTCCTTCCGGGATAGCAAACAGTAAGCTCAGATGGGAAACCACCGCCCAATTAGATATTGGTTTCGATTTATCGATTCTTAATGACAGGTTAGGATTTACATTTGATTACTACAAGAAAAACACAAATAACTTACTGGCATCTGTTCCTCTTCCACCTTCGGTAGGTTTTGGTTCAATACTTCAGAATATAGGTGAAATTCAAAACGCCGGGATTGAATTTGCAGTTAACGCAGATATCTTTACGGGTGCATTTAAATGGGATGTTTCTGGTCAAATATCAGCCAATAGAAATAAAGTGATTAAGCTCGCCGGTGATAAGGATATTATTTCTACAGGATTTATTTCAGGGTTATCAGGATATAACATTGCACGGGTTGGATTACCATTAGGAATGTTTTATGGATACATAGAAAATGGACTTGACGATAAAGGGCTTATCAAATATCGGGATATCAATAATGATGGTGTTATCAATCCCTTGGATCGTACTATTATAGGAGATCCGAATCCTGATTTTATTTTTGGGTTTAATTCCAACTTCTCTTATAAGAATTTTGATTTAAATGTTTTTATAGAAGGGGTTCAGGGGAATAATATTTTCTTTCAAACTGGATATACCAGTTTGAATTCTTTTCAGAGAGGGCAAAACCAGCTTGCTGACATATTTGGAAATTATTGGACAGCAGACAAGCCTGATCCGAATGCAAAGTATCCTAAAATCAGCGCAGGTACACAAATGGCGGCCTCAAATCGTTTTATTGAAAACGGCAGTTATTTAAGAGTAAAGACTTTACAGTTAGGATATAATCTTCCGGTACATAAAATGGGTGCCAATTTTATTAGTAAGGCGAGAATATATGTAAAAGCAAATAATCTTTTCACACTTACTAATTACATAGGATTAGACCCCGACGTAAATACTACCGGAACTGATTCACAGGATGTAGGAAGCCGTTTGGTAATAGGAACGGATACAGATGGTTATCCTAATGCAAAAATATATGCAGTAGGAATTCAAATAGATTTTTAATACCAAAAATTACGAAAATTATGAAAAAGGTAATAATATTTTTATTATTCGGAGCGGTTTTTTCATCCTGCAAAAAAGTACTTGAAGAAGTACCACAAAGCTTTATCAGCAAAACTAATTTTTATCAAACAGAATCGGATGCAGAAGCTGCAATAAGAGGAGCCTATTCTACCTTCAATACAGATTATTATGGCATAACTTATTATCTGTTTGTAGTCCTCCATTCCGATTATGCTAACGGACGCGGTTCACAGGCTCCCATCACTATCTTTGATCATCTTTTAGATCAGACTAATATTGATCGGGCAGCAGCAAACTGGTCTTCGCTATATCAGGCTATTAACCGTTCTAATTCAGTGCTGGATAATGTGTCTAAAATGACTAATATCAGTGATGCTGCAAAAAAAAGATTTTTGGCTGAAGCGCATTTTCTTAGAGGTATGGCTTACTTCAATCTGGTAAGGGGTTGGGGAGCGGTTCCTATTAAGACAAAAGAAAGCGCTGATTTGAGTGCAGTGAAAGGACCCAGGGAGCCTGAAAGCAAAGTATATGATTTAATTATAGCAGATGCCTTAGCTGCAGAACAAGATCTGCCGGAATCAGTAGGAGATCAGACCGGCCGTGCTTCTAAATATGCTGCTAAGATGCTTTTAGCCCAGGTATATCTTACTCTTGAGAAGTGGAATGATGCGGCTGCAAAAGCCAATGATGTTATTGCCAGTGGGCATTATTCATTGGTGCCGGTGCATAAGCAGGAAGACTTTTACAACATATTCGCTACCATTACTAATTCGGAGGATATTATGTCGGTACACCATTCCAATACAAGACAGTCTGCAATTCCATCTTATGAACACAGGCCTAATACGCCTCCGTACAATTATGGTAGTGGGGGTAATTTTGCATGGTTACCCAATTTAAACTCATTTATTGGAAATAGTTGGGATAACAATGATCTTCGCAAATCCTTCAATTTATATACAAAATATATTGGTCCGAATGGAGACAGCGTTTCCCTTCCTGCTGCTTCACCGATCCTTTTCAAAAAATTTATTACTACTCCTCAGGGGTTTGCCAGCTATAGTGTACCTATTTACAGGTATACAGAAGCTTTCCTTATTTACGCAGAAGCTTCCTGCATGGCTGAGGGAGCGCCTTCCGCTTTGGCTTTGGAAAGGTTAAATATGATAAAAAGAAGAGCTTACGGCTACGATTTTTCCGTAGTATCCCCTGTAGATTATCCTTCAGGACTGAGTAAAGATGCTTTCAGGGATATTGTCTTAAAAGAAAGGGGGTATGAATTCATTCTTGAAGGAAGGCGCTGGTGGGATTTAAAAAGAACCGGAAAAGCTAAAGAAGCTATGTTGGCTGCCGGTAGAGGTTTTATTGATGCAAGACTTTTTTGGCCGATACCGTCAGAAGAAATTAATAACAACCCTGCATTAACTCAGGCAGACCAGAATCCGGGTTATTAATTTGATTATAACAGTGATCACTCTAGCCGCCTATTCTTAATTATAGAAGGGTAGCAGGTACTTTTTTCTCAAACTTTGACCAGTAAATCATTCAATTCAAAAAAAATCGAAATGGCCAGCTTCATAAGGAAATCAATAACAACATGCTTCTTAATCAGTTTGTTCTTATTTAATGGATGTGCTCGTAAAACTCCTGATAATTACCAGGCCGATATTATAATTTATGGAGGCACTCCTGCCGCTATTGTTGCCGCAGTTCAGGCCAAAAAAATGGGTAAGCATGTGATTGTAGTTTCTCCTGATAAACATTTGGGAGGATTATCTTCAGGAGGATTGGGATTTACTGACACTGGTAACAAAGAAGTGATTGGAGGTTTGGCGCGTGAGTTTTATCACGGTATTTTTGAGCATTACCAGAAAGAGGATTCCTGGAAATGGCAGAAGAAAGAAGAGTACGGTAATAAAGGTCAGGGTACCCCCGCCATTGATGGTAATGAAAGAACCATGTGGATATTTGAGCCTCATGCTGCCGAACAGGTGTTCAACGATTTTGTAAGAGATAATAATATTGAAGTACTTAGGGATGAATGGCTGGACCGGGAAAAAGGTGTCAAAATGGATCATGGCCAGATCAAATCTATCACAACATTAAGCGGTAAGACCTTTAAAGGGAAAATGTTTATTGATGCAACGTATGAGGGAGACCTAATGGCAGCAGCCGGTGTAAGCTATACAGTAGGCAGGGAAGCAAACAGTTTGTATAATGAACAATGGAATGGAGTGCAAACAGGCGTATTCCAGCATGCTCATTATTTTAAATCGAATATTGATCCGTATAAAATTGCGGGTGATTCATCCAGTGGGTTGCTTCCTCTTATTTCGCCTGATGACCCGGGCGTAAAAGGGGAAGGAGATAAAAAAGTACAGGCCTATTGCTTTAGAATGTGCCTCACCAACGATCCTGATAATAGAGTTCCTTTCCAAAAGCCTGAAGGATATGATCCTGCCCGGTACGAGCTTTTGATAAGAGTATTTAATTCAGGCTGGCGGGAGCTCTTCAATAAATTTGATATGATTCCCAACTGGAAAACAGACACGAACAATCATGGTCCTGTAAGTACAGATTACATAGGAATGAGCTACGATTATCCTGATGCTTCTTATGAAAAGAGACGAGATATTATTAAGCAACATGAAACTTATCAAAAGGGTTTGATGTATTTCATGGCTACCGATCCACGCATACCGAAAGATCTTCAGCAAGAGTTGAATAAGTGGGGGCTCGCCAAAGATGAATTTACTGATAATGGAAATTGGCCCTGGCAGATTTATGTTCGTGAAGCTCGTCGTATGGTTAGTGATTTCGTAATGACTGAAAATGAAATTTTATCAAAAAAACCAGTGCCGGATCCTATTGGAATGGGGTCTTATACTTTAGATTCTCATAATGTTCAGCGATATGTAACTCCTGGGGGTTATGTGCAAAATGAAGGAGATATTGGTGTGAAGACGCCGAAACCCTATAGCATTTCTTATGACGCTATTATTCCAAAAGAAAATGAATGTAAAAATTTGCTTGTTCCTGTTTGTTTATCAAGCTCACATATTGCATTTGGTTCTATCAGGATGGAGCCTGTATTTATGATTCTCGGCGAATCTGCTGCTACCGCAGCTTCTATCGCTATTGATAAAAATGTTGATGTGCAAAAGGTAAACTATGAAGACCTTAAAAAAGAATTATTAAATCAAAAACAACGATTGACATTTAATTAAGATAGGTGTAATAGAACTACAAAGGAAAGATTTTTCATTAAACTACCATTTAAAAAAATCATCATGAAAATAAAAATAATTGTTTATTCCATACTACTACTGTGCAGTAATGCCCTGTCAGCTGCACGTGAACATTTTCATTTAAATCCACCCCAAAAATATAGAGTGGATGTTTGTATTTATGGAGGCACAGCTGCCGGAGTAATAGCCGCCTATACTGCCGAGAAATGTGGTAAGACAGTCATCCTTATTGAGCCGGGGAAAATGCTGGGCGGAATGACCACAGGAGGTTTAGGCCAAACTGATATTGGAAATAAACAGGCGATTACTGGTTTATCACGCCAGTTTTACAAAAATGTTGGGGAAAAATATGGCGTAGAAGAACAGTGGACCTTTGAACCTCATGTAGCACTGGAAGTTTTGGAAGGTTATATTAAAAGCGGAAAAATTAAAGTATTGTTTCAACAGCAAATATTTAAGTTGAACAAATCAGGAAAAACCATTCAATCTATCCTCATTAAAGACCCATCCAAACCCAAATCAGCATCTGTAGAAGTGAGTGCAAAGCAATTTATTGATTGCACTTACGAAGGTGACCTGTTGGGCATGAGTGGTGTTTCTTATACTGTAGGGCGCGAAGACAATAAACAATATAATGAAACAGTGGACGGTTTTTTGTTGGCTGAATATCATAAACAATCAGGACACCATCAATTTCCTGATGGAGTAAGCCCTTATAAAATTCCGGGTGATCCATCCAGTGGATTACTTTGGGGAATTAGTAGTGATCAGCCGGTAGCTGCGGGAACCGGAGATAAAAGAATACAGGCTTATAACTTTCGTATATGCCTCACCGATAGCCCCGAAAACAGGATACCTATTACCCGTCCGCGCGATTATGATTCCTCTAAATATGAATTATTAGTGCGCCTTTTCGAAGCGCAACCTGCTATGAGGAAAATAAATGAATACTTTATCTGGAGCCGCATGCCCAACCGTAAGACGGATATTAATAATCGCGGAGGATTTTCAACCGACATGATAGGTATGAACTATGAATGGCCAGAAGGCACATTTGAACAACGAAAAAAAATATTTGATGCGCATGTTTCCTATACCAAGGGTCTGTTATATTTTTTTAAAACGGATAAAAGGGTACCTGAAGAATTGCGTGAGTTTGTGAGTAATTGGGGATACCCTAAAGATGAGTACCAAGAATATGGAAATTTTACTCCCCAATTGTATGTAAGAGAAGCACGCAGGATGATAGGCGATTATGTAATGACAGAACATAACTGCCGCGGTGAGAAGAAAGTTACTGATGGTATAGGGATGGCAGCCTATACTATGGACAGCCACAATTGTCAGCGCATCGTTGAAAACGGAATGGTAAAAAATGAGGGAAATGTGGAAGTGGGTGGTTTTCCTCCTTACCCTGTTTCTTATCGCTCACTTACACCCAAACAAGATGAATGTACCAATTTGCTCGTGCCTGTATGTCTATCCGCAACTCACATTGCTTATGGCTCTATCCGTATGGAGCCGGTCTTTATGGTGCTCGCACAGTCGGCAGCCATGGCCGCCTCGATGGCTATTGACGCAAAAGTGCCTGTACAGAAAATTAATGTAAGCAAGCTGCAGCAATGGCTACAGGATGATCCTTATTTAGAAAAGTAAAATTTTAAAGCTGAATTATGGATGCCCCAAATGATTATGCCTGAACTTATAATTTGTTTTTTTGATTTTCGTGAATTTAAAAATAATACCTGCTGAACTGCAAACGCATGAAGCTTATACAAAAGACCTTCTTAATTTTTTAAGTTACGATGAAAAGTGTCATAGCGTATTAGAAAGGAGACGTTCAGTTCGGCCTTATGGTAAAGATAGATTTAAAGATCCTGATGGATTTTCAAATCAATTGCAGGTGAAGCCAGAGGATGATCAGTCTTGTGATGATAAAGCTACATGTAGGACGAATTTTGATTACGATTTTTCAACAATTGTTCCGACACTAAATAGTAATAACTAAATTATAATAATGGATATCCGCGAAAAAAAGAGTAGTATGTGGAGAGTAGTTGCCGCCTCTGCATCTGGTACTCTTATTGAATGGTATGATTTCTTCATTTTCGGAAGCATGGCTTCTATATTATCTGCAAAGTTTTTCCCCCACACCAATCCTTCAGCCGCTTTCCTGTCCATCCTTGCTACTTTTGGGGCAGGCTTTGTCGTGCGGCCGTTTGGTGGCCTCATCTTCGGCAGGCTGGGAGATATGATTGGCCGTAAATATACCTTCATGATCACTCTGCTTCTGATGGGGATATCAACCTGCATGATCGGACTTGTGCCGGAATATGAAACGATAGGTTATCTGGCTCCTTTACTCGTGCTGCTCTTACGTCTTCTGCAAGGACTGGCTCTGGGAGGTGAATATGGAGGAGCGGCGACGTATGTTGCCGAACATTCAAAAAAAGGTACCCGCGGCTTTTGGACTTCGTGGATACAAACCTCCGCATCAATTGGTATGCTTATTTCTCTTGCGGTGATCTTTATTACCAGAAACTCCATGACGCCTGAGAATTTTGATTCATGGGGTTGGAGAATTCCTTTCTGGGCTTCTATCTTCATGATTTATATCTCTTTCGTTATAAGGAGAAGGATGAGCGAATCTCCGGCATTTGCAAAAGCAAAAAGAGAAGGAGCAACTTCGAAAAATCCGCTAAAAGAAAGCTTTGGTAATCGTTACAATCTCAAGTTCGTATTGCTCGCATTATTCGGACCGGTAATAGCTCAGGGGGTTGTCTGGTACACAGGACATTTCTATGCCATGAATTTTATGGAAAATACGATGGTAGTAGATTCGGAACAGGTCATTACCATTATGGTGGTAGCGCTGCTGTTGGGCTCTCCTTTTTACACACTATTTGGATGGCTAAGTGATAAAGTGGGGAGGAAATTGGTGCTGATGGCGGGGATGCTGCTCGCCATTCTTTGCTTCAGGCCTATCTATAGAAGCATGTACCAAACTGTTGATTTGGCCAAGAAGACGGAGCTAACGGCAAAGATGATCTCTACTTCTCAACTACATCTAAAAGGGGCTGTCATAGATTCGGTATATACTACCCGGAAGTTCTACGATGATGGTACCGTCTTAAAAGAAGTTACCACAGTACATTTAGGCCAATCGGGAGCTTCGAATACTGAAGAAGATATAAAAAAAGATGTATCGACAGTGAGATCCATTACCGTGTCGACCTCTGCCAAATGGAAACTTATTTTCCTGGTGTTTATCCAGATTGTCTTCGGCACGTTGACCTATAGTCCTCTTGCGGCGTTTTTGGTAGAATTATTTCCTGTCAGAATTCGCTATACTTCTTTCTCTGTTCCCTATAACGTTGGGATTGGTATTATGGGCGGACTGCTACCAGCAGTGTCTGTTTTCCTGGTAACGAATGCCAAGCGTATGGGAGATACAACATTTTATCTGCAGGGGCTGTGGTATCCTATTGTGCTTGCGGCTATTAGTTTTTTGGTGACGATGGTTTATATTACTAAGAAAATGACGGCCCTGCATACAGATTAAAAAGGGTATTTAAAATGCAAGATCAAATAATAGACTAAAGTTTTTTTTAACAGATAAAATTTAAAATAATGAATATAGTGAGAAAAATATTTGGCGTCCTGTGGATTTTGTTTGCTATAGTCTGTGCTTATTTCTTAATTACGTTTGGAGTGCCCAAGTTTACTTCCGGTACCCAGGAAGGAGTTGTTTTCGGAATCATCATTTTGTTTATTCTGATGCCACTGACTGTTGCAGGATTGGCTGTGTTTGGGTATTACTCGGTAACCGGAGAATATGATGAAAATAAAATGGTAGACAAATAATTCAAAAGGCGTAATAAAAATAATTATATCCGTACGCCTAAAGAGAGATAAAAACGCAGGCATTTCTCGAGTTATGAATAAATATAGTGGGGATAAGGAGTATTAGGAAAGAAAGTTTTTTGTCTGCTCTTAAAATGCGGTAATGTACTTGCAAATAATATTTTTTCCATATAAATAGGCTAAACAGGCTCTGCTGACAAAGAACCTATTTTGAAAGGTTGCTAAAGTTTTGCGAGGTCGCATGGGGACTCAAATAAATTAAATAAGACAATAAATGAATCGAAGGAACTTTGTTGAATTGCTAACATGTGGCAGCGGTATAATCGCATCCGGAACTATTCTCGGTTTCTCAGCTCCC
>Ga0068855_100009038_pt1 | contig 12040 bp, 8 predicted proteins | sample KBSCornC52_FD_66592 | JGI IMG/M metagenome (GOLD analysis project Ga0068855, IMG submission 66592) | Corn rhizosphere microbial communities from Kellogg Biological Station, Michigan, USA - KBS Corn C5-2 | ecosystem: Host-associated > Plants > Roots > Rhizosphere > Soil ...
TTTCGCCGACGCGGCGGTCGAGAACCGTTTACCGAAAGCGCTGATCGTCGTGCACTTGTACGGGCAGCACGCCGACCTCGACCCGCTGGTCGCGGCGTGTGAGGAGTACGGCGTCACACTCGTCGAGGACGCCGCTGAATCGCTTGGCTCGACGTACAAAGGCCGCCAGACGGCCACCACCGCGCCGTTCTCGATCCTCAGCTTCAACGGCAACAAGATCATTACGACGACCGGCGGCGGAATGTGCGTGAGCAGAGATCCCGCGGCGGTCCCGGTCTTCAAGAAGTGGTCGACGCAATCAAAAGAGGCGAAGATCGAATACGAGCACACCGAGCTCGGTTACAACTATCGGATGAGCAATGTCCTCGCGGGAATTGGTCGCGGCCAGCTGGAAGTGCTCGATGAGCGCGTTCGTCAACGGCAGCGTGTCGCCGAGCGCTATCGTGAAGCGTTGGCCGACGTGCCGGGTGTTTCGTTGCAGCCCGAAGCACCCTGGGGTATGCATACGCGTTGGCTGAGCGTCATACACATCGACCCCGAGATACACGACGTTCGGCCGGCTGACATCATTCGCTCGCTCGAGATGCGGAACATCGAGACGCGTCCCGTGTGGCGGCCAATGCATACGCAACCGCTGTTGCACGACGCGAAGGCCATTGGCGGAACGGTATCCGAGCGACACTTCGCGCGCGGACTCTGTTTGCCGTCGTCGTCGAGCCTTACGGAGTCCGATCAGGATCTGGTGATTGAATCGCTGCGGAAGTGCTTCGCTGAGTCTCCGGCGATGAGTACCCTGTGAAGTAGGGCATCGTTGTCTCACCAGGGGCGTTGATTCCGCTGCGGTCGAAGACGGCGCGGAGCGTCTTCGCGAGGACATTCAGGTCGACACGCAACGACACATGCTCGACATACCATACGTCGAGATCGAACCGCTCGGGCCAACTGAGCGCGTTCCGTCCCGAAACTTGCGCGAGGCCGGTGATGCCCGGACGAACGTGGTGGCGCCGCCGATGATTGTCCGAATACAATGGAAGGTATTGCACGAGCAGCGGCCGCGGTCCGACGAGACTCATATCGCCGCGCAGCACGTTGAGCAGCTCCGGCAACTCGTCGATCGACGTCGATCGCAACCACCGGCCAAACGGAGAGAGACGGCGATGGTCCGGCAGCAGGTTCCCCTCGGCGTCGCGCTCACCGGTCATCGTGCGAAATTTCAAGAGCTGGAACGGCCGATCGTCGAGACCGGCGCGAACCTGCCGGAAGAACACCGGCCGGCCGAGACGCGCGCGAACCAAGACGGCGACGACCAGCAGCGTCGGAACCCAGAGTGGGCTCGTGAGGGCGACGAGCGTCAGATCGAGCAGGCGCTTTCCGGCGTACGTTTGCATCAATGACCAATCTGCCACCCTTCGCTCCGCCCGCGAAAGCCGAACGACACAATAGCTCGCCGACAGTGATCGTTGGCGGCGGCATCATCGGTCTCGCGACCGCGTTCAAGCTGCTCGAGGCACGGAGCGGTCGCCGCGTAGTCGTGCTCGAGAAGGAGGCGACCGTCGCACAGCATCAGAGTGGGCACAACAGCGGCGTGCTGCACGCGGGTTTGTATTACGCGCCGGATTCTCTCAAAGCGCGGCTGGCGGTGGATGGCATTCGTCAAATGAAGGCGTTCTGCCGGCAATACAGCGTACCGCATGAAGTCTGCGGGAAGTTGGTTGTTGCCACGACTGACCAAGAGGTTCCACGGCTCGAGGCACTGATGCGTCGCGGCACGGCCAATGGTCTGTCAGGGCTTCGGATGCTTTCACCCGCTGAAGCGCGCGAACGCGAACCGCACGTGCGGTGCATCGCGGCGGTGTTGGTGCCCGAAGAAGGTATTGTCGATTACATCGCCGTTTGCGACACGCTCGTGGATCGCATCGTCGAGCTGGGCGGCGAAGTTCGGAGGTCCTCCGCGGTGGAAGCGATCGCGTCGCGTGCCGACGGCTGGACGATTCAAACGCAGCGCGGCGAGCTGCCGGCGTCCTACCTGATCAATTGCGCCGGCCTCCATTGCGATCGCGTCGCCCGTATGGCCGGCGAGACGCTCGACCTCCGCATCGTTCCTTTCCGCGGCGAATACTTCAAGCTGCGTCCCGAGCGCCGATCATTGGTCAATCATCTCGTCTATCCGGTTCCCGATCCCGCCTTTCCCTTCCTCGGCGTTCACTTCACGCGGATGGTCGGCGGCGACGTGGAAGCCGGCCCGAACGCGGTGTTGGCCTTGGCACGCGAAGGATATCACGCCCTGAACGTGAACATTCGCGATGCCGCCGATGCGCTGCTGTTCCCGGGCTTGTGGCGCTTCCTTCGCCGTTACCCGAGTATGGTCGGCTATGAGCTGCGTCGCTCCCTTAGCCGACGCGTGTTCTGCGCGTCCCTTCAGCGTCTAGTTCCCGAGTTGCAGCTCGACGACCTCATGCCGGGCAATGCCGGCGTGCGCGCACAAGCACTCGCATCCGACGGCACGCTCGTCCAAGACTTCGTCATTCATCAGACGCCGCGTGCACTGCATCTTCTCAACGCGCCGAGTCCTGGGGCGACCGCATCGTTGGCGATCGCCGACGTTTTGGTGTCGAGGCTGCTGGCGTCGTCCTGAGCGGGGCAAGGATCTCTCGCTGTCATCCTAATCGATGCGAAGGATCGCCGTTTGTCGCCAGGAACGCCGATCCTTCGTCGCTTCGCTCCTCAGGATGACCCCGGGCGATTGACGCGCACCCGCGCCCCGGGCTTTGTCTCCACCAGCGCCGACACGACGCGGTTGGCGGCGCAGCCGTCCCAACCTTCAGGTGGCTCACTCCTTTCTCGTCGACGCGCATACGCATCCCGACATGCAGCGACGACTCCTTCTACAGTCAACGGCCACGGAGCAAGACGGTTGGTGCCATGTGTGATCGTCACCGGACGCTCGGTTGCCTCGCGTAGCGTGACACACGGTATTCCCAACGCCGTCGTCTCCTCCTGCACGCCGCCGGAATCCGTGAGCACGATCGAAGCTCCGTCGGTCAAGCCGAGCATCTCGAGATATCCAAGCGGCTCACTGACTTTCACGCGGTCGAGTAGCGATTCGAGACCGAACTCGCGCACCCGCGCGCGTGTTCGCGGATGCAGCGGCAGTACGACCGGCCGCTCCTCAGCAACCTGCGTGAGCGATTGCAGCAGGATCGACAGCGTCGCCGGATCGTCGACGTTTGACGGCCGATGCAATGTTGCGACGACGTAGTCGTCGCCCAAGCGTAAGCGTTCAGACATGCCGACGGCGCGCGCCGCATCGCGTTGCGCGAACACCGTATCGATCATCACATTGCCCACGAAGCAGATGAGCTCATCCGGCGCGCCTTCGCGGATCAGGTTCTCACGCGCGTCGCGAGACGGGGTGAGCAGAAGATCGGAGAGCTGATCCGTCACGACGCGGTTGACCTCCTCCGGCATTCGCCAGTCGCGACTCCGCAAGCCCGCTTCGACGTGCGCCAGGCCGCACGCCAGCTCTTCGCGTCGCTTCGACACGACCAGCGCAACGCCAAGTGTCGAGTTGACGTCGCCGACGACGACAACCCAGTCAGGACGAGTCTCGAGCAGCACCGGCTCGAATCGCTCCATCACTCGCGCGGTCTGCACCGCATGCGTCGCGGAGCCAACGTCGAGCGAGAAATCGGGTTTGGACAAACACAGCTGCTTGAAGAACGTGTCACTCATCTGCGGGTCGTAATGCTGGCCCGTGTGCACGAGCACCGAGTCGATGCCCCGCGCCTTCAAGGCGTGCGCGATCGGCGCGACCTTCATGAAGTTGGGGCGGGCGCCCGCGACGAGAAGGACTTTCAAGCGATTGTTAGCGCTCTCGAGGCCCTACGCCGACGCCAGCGCCGCGTGCGACTCGGGGTGCGCCAGCACCTGGCGAAGCGCCTGCACGTTGTGAAACACCGGATCCATGTGCGTGCGAAGACTGTGATCCGCCCGCATCGCGGTCGACACTTCGCGTACGCCGTCGCAGACCGAATACTCGGGCAGGAAGTTCAGCACCCTCTGAATCTTTTCAAAGCTCACACGATAGTCGCGCGGATCGGGAATCTCGTTCTGCAGGTTGATCTGAACATCGCCAACGACCGACGCAACGGTGTCGCCGATCTCCTGGATCCGGTGATTGTTCGCGTCGCCGCCAACGTTGAAGATCTCACCGGCGACCTTGCTACCCGGCGCCTCGAGCGCGGTGAGGAATGCGCGCGCCGCGTCACGGCAGTGAACGTTGGGCCGCCACTGGCGGCCGCCGAAGATTGAGATCTTGTGGTCGGCCACGGCGCGCGCTGTCAAGGTGTTCACCACGAGGTCGAAGCGCATACGTGGCGAAAGACCGAAGACCGTTGCCAACCGCAGCACCACCGGCTCGGTGTCGCCGCAGCGATCGAAGATGATGTTCTCGCTGAGCAGACGCGTGCGCGCGTAGAGCGACACCGGATTCAGCCGGGAGCGCTCGTTGAGAAGATCGTCCTCTTTCAGGCTCGCGCCATACACGCTGCAGCTGGATGCGAACACGAGCCGCTGCACGCGATAGAAATCGGCCGCTTCCGCGACGATCTTCGTGGCGGCGTAGTTCAGATTGATCGTCTCTTCGGGATCGAGGTTGCATGCCGGATCGCCAACGATCGCCGCCAGGGCGATGACGCCCTCGACATCGCGCATGGCGCGGCTGACGTCGCGCAAATTGCAGATGTCGCCCTTCACGATCTCGAGCCGCGGATGCGAGCGAATTGCGGAGAGGCCCGCCATTCCGTAGGTGAAGTTCTCGAGGACGCGGACCTGGTATCCCCGCTCCAGCAGCATGCGGGTGAGGTGCGAACCGATGAACCCGCCGCCGCCCGTCACCAGCACTCGTCGCTCCGCACGCGGCGCGGCGCGCCTCATCGCACTCGGCCACTCGACGACTTGCTCGGTCGATGAAAGGTCGCCGAGGTTGATTGTGCCCGGCCGCGGCGCGTCGCCGTTGGCGAGCAGTCGGCCGACTCCGCCGGCGATTCGCGCTCGAATGCCGATGTCTTCCGCGCGGCGCACCAGCGCGCGCACGTATTCGGACGGCGCCGACGGCATCGCGATGATGACCTCGGTGACGTCTTCGCGCTCAGCGATCGCGAGCATTTGCTCGACCGGCCCAAGTACCGGCACCTGATCGAGCAGAGTGCCGATCTTCGCGCGATCGTCATCGAGGTATCCAATCAGCTCGACGTCTCTCGGTCGACGTTCGTGCATCTGTTGGCCGATCGCGAAGCCGACATCGCCGGCGCCGACGATCAGAATGCGATGACGATCGGCGATTGGACTGATCGCTCGTCGATATGCGTCGCGGCGGCGGCGAATCACGGCGAGCCGCCAGCGACGCAGCGTGCGCGCTGAGCTGCACAGGAGTTGCGCGAGGACGGCGGAGAGTAGAACGGACGCCCATGTGAGCGGCACGAGTCGCGTCACCTTGAGCATGCCCAGCGCGGCGAACACGGCGCCGCTGCAGGTCATGAAGACGAGCGGCTCCTTCACGCCCATGTAGCGCCACGTCGTGCGATAGCTGATGCCGATCGCGTTCACCGCCGCGACGATCACGCCGGTGAGCGAACACGTCAGTGCAACTTGAAGTGCGATCGATTCGAGATTCCCGCCCTGGACGACGAAACCAACGAGGGCGGCGACTGCCCCGCAGCTAAAATCCACCGCGATCTTCAGCGTTCGGCGAACGGTTGGATCTTGCGTCAACTTCCAGCTGGTTCGTGCGCTCGGCATGGAGTCACAAGAGCTTAGGTTCCGCGCCATGCGTGACGACATGCGCGACGGTCATACCCGCGCGCCGATTGCGGGTGAGCGCGCTTGCATGCGGCAACCGTGCCAGCGCGTCGAATGAGTGGGCGCATCATCGCGCGTTCGGCGATTTGGTGTAGCTTCTTTACCTTCGGACGACTTCTTTTTTCGACGACTGCCTCCATGCCCCCACGGGTCACCTACCTGATCGGCGCTGGCGGACACGCCAAGGTGATTGCCGATATCCTCATCGCATCGGGGCGCCCACCGACGGCGTTTCTCGACGACGCTCCAACGCAGAACCGCATTCTTGGAATAACGGTCATCAAAGGACTCGAATTACCACAGCCGGACTCGGCGGTGATCGTCGCGGTTGGCGACAACGCCACACGTCAGCGACTCGCGCAGCGATACAGCACGTTCGCCGTCGCGATTCATCCATCCGCCGTCGTGTCGCGCGATGCAGAAATTGGACCGGGGACCGTCGTCATGGCCGGAGTCGTGATCAATACCGGAGCGCGCGTCGGCTCGCACTGTATCATCAACACCGGGTCGATCATCGATCACGATTGCTTAATTAGTGATTTCGCGCACATCGCGCCCGGCGCCAAGCTCGGTGGCAACGTGCGGGTCGGCACGGGCAGCATGGTTGGGCTCGGCGCCAACGTCATTCATGGTCGTTGCGTTGGTGACCACACAATTGTCGGAGCCGGCTCGACCGTGGTGCGCGACCTTCCGTCGCGCGTCGTCGCAATTGGATCACCTGCGCGCACAGTGCGAGTACGCGCGCCCGACGACCGATATCTCTAAATCAGATTAGCACGCTCTCTCGAGACAGAGACGCGAGCTACGGCCGGAACCGGACGCCGGTCGTCAATCGGATGTTCGTCGCGTCGGATGTGAAGTTCCGGTTGAGCTCGCGCGCCGCGGTGACGGACCAGGTCCAGTCGAAGTGCGGTTGGAAGGCTGCGCGCTCCAACGTCAGCGCGTGAACGACGTCCGTACTGTCCGCGACCGGCAGTCGATCCTTCGCGCTGAGAAGTTGTTCGCGGGCGGTTCGCACCCACGACATCGTCCACCGCCCCGTCTTGTCGTAGCGCGACATCTCGATCGTCGAGCCGCCGCCGCCATAGACGGCTGCGCCGCCAAGCACTTGGCCGTACTGCGTGTGCCCCTGAGTGACGATGGTGTGGACGTAGAACGGATTCTGCGGCCGCCCGAGCTGGATCGAGCTGACGCGCGCGTCCGTGTGCTCGCCGCGAAATGTCAGCAAGCTTCCGTCCGCGCGTGTCCAGACTTTCTGTAGACCGAGCGTGAACGCCGACTCGTGGTCCGGCTCGAGCAACAGGTCACGCGTGTCGAGGTTGTGGTCGTCACGTCCGTACTCGCCATAGAGCTCCACGCCGCTCCGCGGAAAGGTCCAGCGAAAGAAAATGGATGCGAGTTGATTGTCGCCCTCGAGACCGACCGCCGTGTGCCCCGGACCCTGCGTCGCCAAATACTCGAGACCTTCGAACGGTCGCAGAAAGTCGTGCGATGTAAAGCCCGAGTCCGGCCAAATGGTGTGGAAGAATCGCGCGCCCCCAATCTGCAGGTTGTCGACGCCCCGCGGACTGAATGACGCCACGATGCCCGAGACGAAGCGTCGCGTCTCGCTATCGGATGGAAACGCGAATTGCGATTGGCTGAGGCGACCGTATTCGATTCGACCATGGAGGTGGCCGATGAAAATGTTTACCGGTTGTGACGTTCCGATGAACACATGGGGAAATCCGGCGGCGTTGTTGCCGAGGATCAGCGGGTTGTCGATCGCTGGGCCCCAGTGATCGTTCGCGGTCGAGATGCCAAGAGCGATGAAAGGGAAATCGAGTCGCACCGTACTCTGCCCTGGATCGATGCGCTGATACGCACCGTCGCCGAACCGCTGCGGAAGATCGATCGTTTGCGGGTTGGTGGGATCATCGAACACGTACTTACCCGTCTGCCCGTTCGCGAGCAGCGCGAACGAACTATTCTGCGCGCGAAACGCGATGGGCTCGATCGCGAACGATAACGGACCGACGCGCCCCCCAAACCCGGCCTGCACCGATCCCGTAAGACCGCGACCCGCCCAAACCGCACCGTCATTGAAGCCATAAGGAAACGCTGAATTGTAGATCAGCGCTGCCTGCGGCGTGAGGAAATAGAAATCCGCAGTCTGTCTCGGCGGACGCATGACACGCGCCGACCAGGGATGATTGTTCGTCGCGGGCAGCAGCGTATCCAGGTCGCGCGGTCCGAACGCACGCACGTCCCATGAATACGCTGGAATCACGCCCTTGTCTTGCAGCACGCGCAAATAGCGTTCGACTTCTGTATTCACCGCCACGAGCTCGCGCGTCGACGATCCGGCCGGGATTTGCGCCGCCAGCGGCGCCGCGATCACGCCGATCACACCGGCCACAACTGCTTGTCGAAGGACGACGCGCGATCGAATCACGCCGCCTGCCGCGACGGATCGTCGATCGTCGGCATCGAACGGCGCATGAGACGACGCACCGCTTGACGCTCGCTCGGTGTGATGAGGCCAAACCACGCGACCGGCAGGTAGACGGCTGCGGCCGCGAAGAGATACGCGACTCGCGCCATGGTGAACGGCAGCATCGCGCCGACGAGCAATGCCAATCCCATGCTCAGCCAGGTCACCGCCGGCGTGTGAAGAAGCTTTCGATCGACCGCGAGGCTGCGTCGCGCCATTACCCAGAGCGCCGCCGTATCGATGAACACGCGGACCGTCCAGGCGATTGCGACTCCGGGCAATCCTAGTGTCTTCGCGAGCACCCAGATCGCGGCGACGTACAGCGGAAGCTCGACGAGATTGAGCTTGCCGGTGAGGTCCGGCCGCCCAACTCCCTGCAACACCGCGAACCCGACGAAACCGACGCTGTTGATCAGCGCACCGACCGCCAGCCACTGGAGAACGACGGATCCCGCTCGCGCGAATTCCGCTCCGACCCAGAGATGCAGAATCTCGGACGCAAGCGTCACCAGTATGAGGCTCACCGGAAAGATCACCAGCACAACGGCGCGCACACCCTTGTCGAACAGCTGCGCAGTCCGCACCCGATCGCGCGCGAACGACTCGGCGAATGCCGGGAAGAGCACACCCATGAGGGCTGACGGAAACAGCAACAGCTTCATCACCGCTTCGAACGGCGTCACATAGTACGCGACCGCGGCCACGGGCAGCAGCGCTCCGATCAGGAAGCGATCGAAGTACGTCATGAGCGGACTCACGATGTTGCTCACCGTCATCCAACCGCCGACACGTAACAGCGGCCCAATGACTTGTCGCCGAATCGCGATGCGATTGCGCAGGAATGCATATCGTCTCACGCACAGCACCAAATGCGCGATCCACGTGATCACACGGCCGACAACGAGGACGGCGACGACCACGTCCAACCGGTTGGTGAACGGCAACGCGGCGAGCGGCCCGACGTAGGAAAAGACCGCCAGCGGAATCCGCAGCACCGTCGCGAGCCCGAAGTGCTGATGGGCTTCGATGATTCCGCGCAGCCCGGCCGTCGAGACGACGATCGGTAGCGACAACGCCAGCAGATAAAACGATCGCGCGCTCTCCGCCACGAGCGCCGGCGGAATCTTGAGCAGGTCCGTCACGAGCCACGGCGTCACTGCGGCCAGTGCGACAGCACCGGCGGCGCCGAGCAGGAACATCAGCGCCAACGCCGTCCACGCGACAATCAGCAGCTCGTCTTCGCGGTCCGAGCCGAGGCGGGTGGCCACGGCATGTGTGAGCGCGCGGCCCAGCCCCAGATCGACGAGACCGAAATAGCCGATCGTCGCCCAGGCGAGCGTGAGCACACCGAACCGGTCGGCTCCCAGACCGTGGATCAGCCACGGGATGGCGACGAGAGCGGCGACGAGCGGCACCCCTTGACCGGCAAGATTCAATGCCGTGTTTCGTGCGAGGAGTTTCGAGTTCGTCACGGCGCGAGCGTATGGCCCGGGTCGGCAGTGCGTCCTTCCGAGACCGCGCTGAAGAAGTCGTGATACGCCGTCATCACCGGCCGGGCGCGTCCCCACTGCCGGCGTACGAGCTTCGGTATGAGACATCTCGTAATGGACCAGGCGACGGCGACCGGCAGCCGGCTCGGCTCGAATTTGTGGATGAGCAGGAGCGCGCTGCGCACCGTGTGGTAGTCGCGCCGGTCGCTGGGCCGCTGCACCGAGCCTTCGCCTTTGTGCCAGATCCGCGCGCTCGGCACGTATCCCAGTCGCATCCCCGCACGGCGCATGCGGAGACACCAGTCGACTTCTTCGGAGTACATGAAGTAGCGCTCGTCGAGCAACCCGACACGTTGCAGCACGTCGAGCCGCAGAAGCAGACAGGCCCCGGAGATGAAATCGAATCGTGCCGGAGCGGTTCGTGCGGCACTTTGTGTCTGCGCCACTTTCGTGAATCCACTCCAGCGCGACAGCTGGCCGCCGCCGGCGACTTGAATACGGTCCGGGCGATCGTACCAGTAGACCGTCGCGCCGACTGCGCCCAGTTCGGGGTCGTTTGTGAGGCGCGACACCATTTCTCGGAGCGAGCTTGGTTCGACGACGGTGTCGTTGTTGAGAACCCAAACGAGGCCCGCCTCACCGCGTGCCTGTAGGTATTTCAGCCCCACATTATTGCCACCGGTGAAGCCGAGGTTCTCCGCGAGTCGCACGAGCACGAGCTGTGCATCGACAGCCGAAGCGTCAGCCAGCATGCCGGCTTCGGCGTGTGCTCGGTCGCCGAGCACATAACGAATTGGTTTTTGAACTGACGTGGTGTGAACGGTGGGCGGCAGTGGTTCGCGAGCAAGCGTCGCGAGCTGCGTTCCTTCGGCCCACGCCCGGATGCGTTCGACGGAGCCGTCGGTCGAGCCGTTGTCGCAAACGATGACTCGGAAGTCGGGATAGTCGAGGCGAAAGACGCTCTCGAGACACTCGAGGGTGTCCCGCCAGCCGTTGTAGTTGACCAGCAGGACGTGGACGCGCGGCAGAACGTTCATTGAATCCTAAAGCTTAGATACTCCTGGACATCTTCGGACACCAAGGAAATCCCGACGACCATGCCCTGTCCAAACCGCGTCGCACTGGCGTTGCTCGTCGCCGCCATGCTTCCGATTCAGGCGCAGGACAGCGCAACGAGCCCGTTCGCGAGAAGCACGCGCACGGTTCTGCTTGGCAGTCCCGACGAAGATCGTTTGCGCATCGAGCAAATCCGCGGTCGCAATAAACCGGCCGGCAGCCTCATCCGTTCCGCGTCTGCGTTCGGCCCGACGACCGATTCGACCATGACGCGTGGTCTTCACTGGTCGATTCTCGATCCGGTCGTCGACGCGACATGGAACTCGCAAATTCCTTTCTCCATAGACGACGGCGGCCTGTGGGCAGGACGCGGCATCAGCTCTCGGTTGACCGCTGGTGTTCGGGCAAACCTTGGACCGTTGCACGCCCAGCTCGCACCGGAGTTCATGTATTCCGAGAACCGGCCGTTTCCATTGCCGCCGTCGGGCATCCCGGGCCGCAGTGACTTTGCGTTGCCGTATCATAGCGGGCCAGTGTCGATCGATTTGCCGTTTCGGTTTGGATCCGAGCCATTCACCATCGTCGATCTCGGACAATCGGCTGTTTGGGCGCGGCTCGCCGCCGTCGACGTCGGCGCGTCGACCGAGAACCAATGGTGGGGTCCAGGTATTCAGAACGCGCTCATCATGAGCGACAACGCTCCCGGAATTCCGCACGGATTCGTGCGCACCAATCGGCCAGTACATACCGATATTGGTGACTTCGAAGCAAAACTGATCGCCGGCGGGCTCACCGAGTCACTCTATTTCGATCGCGATTCGAGCAACGATCGCCGGTCCATCAGCGGTGTCGTCGCGACATTCGCGCCCAGTCTCGAGCCGAACTTGTCGATCGGCGCAGCGCGCGTTGTGTATAGTCCTGCGCCGAGAGCGAGCGATATCACGACGCACGCCTTCGACGCGCTGTTCCGCGGAAGCACACAGCGCCCGGATTCGACGCACACCGGCGCAGGCACATTCGATCAACTCTTTTCACTGTTTGCGCGTTGGGTGTTTCCCGAGAACGGATTCGAGGTGTACGGCGAATGGGCGCGAATGCTGCCCCCGTCCGGACTGCGACAACTGCTCGTCGACCCGCAATACACGCGCGGTTACACTGTCGG
>Ga0068855_100009042_pt1 | contig 12039 bp, 7 predicted proteins | sample KBSCornC52_FD_66592 | JGI IMG/M metagenome (GOLD analysis project Ga0068855, IMG submission 66592) | Corn rhizosphere microbial communities from Kellogg Biological Station, Michigan, USA - KBS Corn C5-2 | ecosystem: Host-associated > Plants > Roots > Rhizosphere > Soil ...
GTTCGTCACATCCTGGGGCTGGAGAAGGTCCCAAGGGTTCGGCTGTTCGCCGATTAAAGTGGCACGTGAACTGGGTTCAGAACGTCGCAAGACAGTTCGGTCCCTATCTGTGGTGGGCGCTAGTAAATTGAGTGGACATGCTCTTAGTACGAGAGGACCGGAGCGTACGTACCGCTGGTGTATCTGTTGTGCCGCCAGGTGCAATGCAGAGTAGCTATGTACGGCCAGGATAAACGCTGAAAGCATCTAAGCGTGAAACCTTCCACAAGATGAGTTTACTTTTAAGGGTCGTTATAGACGATAACGTTGATAGGCTACAGGTGTAAACATAGTAATATGTTAGCCGAGTAGTACTAATTACCCGTATGCTTTAATTTTTTTCTTGATGATAAGCTTTTCCAATATGTACTTTATTAAGGTGTGAGGTTTAGGGTGTAGGCGTAAGGCCTTCTACCTTTTGCCTTAATCCTTCTACCTTTTTATGGTGGTTTTTCCGAGGGTGTTCACCTCTTCCCATTCCGAACAGAGAAGTTAAGCCCCTCATGGCCGATGGTACTGCACCAAAATGTGGGAGAGTAGGTAGCCGCCATTCTTATTTAAGCCTTTCACATTTTCTGAGAGGCTTTTTTGTTTTGTTCAATGCCTGGTTGAATGATTGAACCACTTAACATATCAACCTATAGTAATCTGCCAATCAATTTACTCAATGTTAAAGTGATTTAAATAAATAAAAAGCAGTCGTTGATAAATCAGCGAACTGCTTTTCTGCTTGTTAAACTATAAGAAAAATCCTCAATTGTTTTTGCCCCTTGTATTATTATCAATCAGCCGTGACTATGTAGGGGATGTTTCTGATGAGCTGGCCGTAGGGTGCACTGACGATATCATCAACAGTCCACACCTCACCGCCGAGTGTGACAATGTACGCTGTGTTCCCAATGATCTCAAAAGAAGTAGGGATATTAAGTTTGTCTGCGATAATGCTAAGCGACCCATCCCCGTTAACCCTTACAAGTGAACCGGTATTCGGCAGCGCCGGAGAGCCTGCGGGGTCGTCGCTGAAATTCCCCTGGGAAAGAGCAAAAAGCATTTGACCACGACCGAACTCCACATCAACGAGCAGCGGAGCGCCCGAGGCAATATTTGTAACCGTCGGCGAATTAGGGCCGAAGGACACAACCTTCCCATTTTCAGGAAGATGAGGCACGGGGCCAGCTTAGGACATGTATACCAAAATCATTACTGTACTGCATCCGGGCTGGACGGAGGCTACTCGGCAGATTCAGTTAACTTGTACTTTTAATTATTATTAGGCGCCAGTTCCGGGCTTGACATAACGCAGCATCAACATTTGTTTTGCTATTGTGCTGCAGTTGTAGGAGCGACGGAACTTACTCATCAAAAAATTTTATCTTGAACTTTAAACCTGCCTACCGGCAGGCAGGTAAAAAATCAACAACGGTTCCGGCAGACGGAATGTTACTATCCGCACTTCGCCAAGCCTTAAACGTTATATGCCATTCCCCTTATTTCGAGACGAAATTAATTTCCGAAGCTAACGTTAGACAGGTCCATCATCTTAATTATTATCTTGTATCGCTCTATTGCAAGACCGATTTAAAACTGGCGTATAAAAACCCGAGTGCCATTCTGGTTGAAATGTAAAAAGCCTTCAGTATTACACTAAAGGCTTTGCGATAATTTCAGTGGTGGTATGCCTAAGAAACAGAACCCCGTTCAAAATAATCACATTGCTAAGATACATTTCCTTAGAGCATTTTTTATTCATCATTAAATATTAATTCATGTCAAACAAGAAAGTTGCTCTGGAAATTGTAAATCCTCATGCTGCCGGTATTGATGTAGGCAGTCGTTCACATTATGTTGCTATTGGTCAGAGTGCTGAAGATGTAAAAGAGTTTGGAGTATATGCGGAAGACCTGAAAGAACTTGCCGACTGGTTATTAGAAAACAATATTGAAACAGTGGCAATGGAAAGTACAGGTACCTACTGGCAGAACCTGTTCGCTACTTTACAACAAGCAGGATTAAAGGTAATATTAGTGAACGGTAAGTTTACTAAAAACATACAAGGCAAAAAGACCGATGTAAAAGACTGTCAGTGGTTACAAAAACTACATAGTATCGGATTATTAACAGGCAGTTTCTTACCCGATCATGCAACAGAACAATTAAGAACTTATTGCAGGCATCGCAGTAGCCTCATCGATACAGCAGCAGATACTACACGTAGAATGCAGAAATATTTGCGACTGCTGAATTTAAGATTAGACATAGTAGTAAAAGATATTACAGGATTAACAGGTCTTGCCATTATAGAGGCAATATGCAAAGGAGAAACAAATGCAGAAGCACTTTCATCACACAGACATGGCAACTGCAGAAAGAGTAAAGAAGAAATTGAAAAATCACTTCAAAGCAATGGAAGGCAAGATTATCTTTTCGCACTTCAACAAGAGTTTGAGATGTATAAGATGTTGCAAAAGAAAATAACAGAGTGCGATGCAGCTATTAATAATTTACTTATTGAGCAAATAAGTAATGATGAAAACAAAAAAAGATTGAAAGCGGAAAAGAAAGTGCATAAACGCATCAATAAAAATGCACCCAAGAATATAGACATTAATCAACTCGCCTATCAGCACTTCAATGGAATAGATTTAATGAATATTGAAGGAGTAAGTCATAACACGGTAATAGCATTGATGAGTGAAGTGGGATATGATGGACTAAAAAAGTTTGAATCTGCAAAACAGTTTACATCCTGGTTAAGATTAAGTCCAAATAATAAAATATCAGGAGGAAAGATATTAAGTAACAGAATAGCTAAGGGAAGCAACCGGTTAAAAATTGCATTACGCAATGCAGCCAATGCAATAGGAAATCTTAAAGACACACATTTATCCAACTTCTTTAAAAGAGTATGTTTCAGAAGAGGACGACCTGCCGCAATATCTGCTACCGCAAGAAAACTTGCAGTAGTCATTTGGAATATGATAGTAAAAGGAATTCCTTATCAGCCGCCAACTACATATGAATTTCTGGATCAAAAGAGAAAAAGAAAAGTTCAAGAGATGAAAAAACTAATACATAAGTTTGATATAAAGACTCATGAATTAGGATTGCAATTGATCCGATTATAAAACGTTAGTCAAAATTTTATTCAGACACTTCTAAAATTAAAAGAGCGATTAACACAGAACAAAATTCCTTCAAGATTAAAGAAGCAACTGCTGCTGACGTGAAAGCATTGGCTGCACTGCATGTGACAACTTTCAATGAAACACACAGCGGTTTTAAAGCACCAACTTATGAAACACGTGAGTGGCAATGGCAAAAGGCTTTTCAAGATAAAGATGACAGTTGGTTCTGTTTGGTAATTGAAAAGAAAGACGAAGGTTTAATTGGATTTGCCAAAGGACAATCTTATAATCATGCTGACCATGCAGAATTTTCGGGTGAGCTTAATAAAATCTATCTTCTTCGCAAGTATCATAAATTAGGTTTAGGGCGACAATTAGTTTGTAAAGTTGCCAATGAATTTATAAAGCGTGGAATAAATTCAATGTTGCTATTTGGTGACGCAATTAATCCATCAAATAAATTTTATGAACAAATGGGTGCAGAAAAATTGTTTGCAAAGAATGGAGAATTTCACGGCGGTTATGGTTGGACAGATTTAAAAAAACTTGTAGCTAATTGTAAAAATGTTTGACCGCTGCTTTATAATTTTTAAAAACTTATAGACAAAAAACGGCTTACAACAAAAGTTTGCAATAGCAGGGGGTGACGGAAGAGCAATCGGCAGCAGTAACATTAATCATCTTCAGTTCGGGCTTAAGATTAATAAGTAAGCGTAATGAGACATACCCTAATATTTATAGCGACAATTTTCCGTTCCTACAGAGTTACTTGTAGAGAATTCTGTAGTTGTAAATACAATACAGCGTTCTTTTGAGGTAACACTATGACGAATAAAATAGTTATATGTTTTCACCGCTTAACGTCGTATTCCCTGTATCATCAAAATTATGATATCTAAAAAGTTCTTTTGTTATGATACCACAATTCTCCTGCAGTTGCGGTAATGTGCATGATAATACTTTAAGGTTTTTGGGGAGGCCTTTTTCTATTTCAAAAAAATCGAGTGATAGCACATTTTTTTCGTCTACCGTGTGAGACCCTTTTAGCCCTTTAAAAATACGATAGGCTGCATCCCGATCATTGCCTATTGCAAATCTGGCAAAGGTTTCCGTACCATTAAAGGTTTTAAAAGTAAATGATATAAAAAATTCCAAAGCCATAGAAACTGTATTGCATAAGAAATGCCATGCAGGCCCAAAGGCGGAAATCTGTCATTTTGCATGACAATTTTTCAATTTTCGAAAGAAAAAAATCAGGTATTACGCATATAAGTTGACCCGTAGTTATCTAAACATTGTTTAACCCTTTTTAAAAGAAAATTGCCATGAAAGTATTGACTAAAACTTTTTACAAACGTGCTGCAAATTTACCAGAAAAGTGCTTAACACAAACGCCAAGACGATGATTTTAATAACCCATACCACATATTTTAAAATATATCTATAGCAAAACAGCCTTATACAAGCTGTTTATTTTACCACACCGAATTTTTGACATTGAATCTGAATTTTTTTCTTTTTACTAAAGTCATTTTTTCATATCTCAAAAAAAAATTTCCCATGGCATATAGATTGTGTTTCCTGATTTTAAAATCATTTTTAAACATTTAAAACGGAGGTAAATATGACACTCGTAAAAAGAAACGGAAGTTTTTTAAATCCGCTGCCAATGCTTTTTGATGATTTCTTTAACCGCGATTTGTTTGGCTGGAGTAATTCCAACTTTTCAAACACCAACACTACTATGCCGGCAGTTAATATTAAAGAAACCGCAGAAAACTATGAAGTTGAGGTGGCGGCCCCAGGCATGAGTAAAAACGATTTCAAAGTAGAACTTGATGGCAATGTATTAACCATCAGTTCTGAACGAACAAGTAAAAACGAAGAAAACGATAACGAACGTTATGCCCGTAAAGAATTCAGTTATCAATCTTTTCAGCGCACTTTTACTTTACAGAAAGATGTGGTAGATATTGATAAGATACAGGCAAAGTATGAAAACGGTTTGCTTCACTTACTCATTCCTAAAAAGGAGGAAGCAAAACAAAAGCCTCCAAAGCTTATTCACATTTCCTAACCAAATATCTTATTTGTTTTTCAAAGAGGCTGTCTCAAAAGGGCAGCCTCCTTTCATTCACACTGTGTGGAAAAATACCAGTGAGAAAAATCTCAGAAATATTGTCTTAGCTGCATGACGCAAGCGAAGTTCAAAACATATTCAAGGCAACAGATACCACTGCTTCCCGCCACATACGAAGACAAGATAGCTGCCAACCATCCTGTGCGGGTAGTTGATGATGTAGTTGAAAAGATTGACCTGCGCAAGTTGTATTCAACTTATAAAGGCGGCGGCACATCTTCTCACAATCCGAAGATGTTGCTTAAGGCAATTATCTATGCCTACATCACCAACACTTACAGCAGTCGCAAGATAGAAGAAGCCATCAAAGGCGATGTAAGATTTATTTGGTTGTGTGGCAACTGCGAGCCGGATCATAATACTATCAACCGTTTCAGGGGCGACAAGGTAGCGACAGTGCTCAAAGATATATTTAAACAAATCGTTCTGTTGCTTGCAGAAGAAGGTTTGGTAAGTTTGAAAGATGCTTATGTGGATGGAACAAAAATAGAAGCCAATGCCAACCGCTACACTTTTGTTTGGGGCAATGCCATTAAGACCAGTAAAGAGCGAATGGTAAAGCAGTTGGATGAACTATGGGAATATGCGCAGGGCATTGCTAAAGAGGAGTTGAAAGACCCTGCTCCGCTTGATTTTAAAACTATTGATGCAGATAAAGTAAAGGAAACTGTGCAAGCAATTGAAGAGGCTATAAAAGATAAAGAGGTATCGGAGTCAACAACATCAATTTATTTCATCAACCAGGTTTATTAATTTAACGAAATAGCTAAATGCTTCGAAACCGCAAAGTCCTTGTCCATCACACATTGCCTTTGAAGAGACTTGCGGAGGATTGAAAGTATTTCCATTTAGTGGCTATGCACATAAACATGAAATGGCATTGAGAAAAAATCATCAACCTTTTTGTTGAATTCATCAGGATACATCCACAGAGTTGCATGCCTGGAATTGGGCAACACCCATAAATATGCCTGTGGAATATTTTTATAAATGAGAACAGTGTGTTCAACAGAGATCACATCATGGTCGCCGCAAATAATAAGCGACGGACATTTAATTGTATGCAATTGTTCTAATGTTATATTCGGTTGATTCCAGTCAAGCAAAAACAATTTCCAGGCATTCTTCTCTTGTTTTGTTTTCCAGGTTTTGTTGTATGATGTATCGTAATAACGTTTTGAATCTTGCCAAACGCCTTCAGCAAATGCGGTAGAATCAGGTGTGATGTTTGCGCCGGTTGCTGCGAGCTTAATTACTTTTTCGGGATGACGAATTGCAAGCAACAATGCATTTATTCCGCCGTCACTCCAGCCAATTACATAAGCTGAATCAATGTGCAGCGTATCAAGCAGACTGGCAAAATCATCTGCCATCATTTCAAAACTCAAAGAATCATTATCATCTTCTGATCTTCCCTGCGCACGGCTATCAACAGCAATTACTTTATATTTTTTGGAGAAATAAGGAATAGTTTTAGTAAATGCGTCTATTGAGCCGCCGTTGCCATGAATCATCAACAAAGGCTTGCCGCTTCCATAAATTTCATAATACATTTTTATGCCGTTTACATCAGCAAATTTTCCAACCTTATTATTTACGCCATAGTTGGGTACATTATTACCTTCAATCAATAACACTTTGCTTTTGTTGCCAGCATCAGTAATTGTTGCAGTATAATCGTTATTAAACCCATATTGTCCACGTTCAAGTGTATCGCTGTTGTTTTCAAAATCGTCAGTAAAAATAGTTTTCCATTTACCTTTTGATGTTTCTACATCAAGCTTAATATCATCATAATAAAACTTGCCGTTGTATTGACATAAAGCGCCAAATGCAAGTTGGTAAGCACCGGTATCAATTTTTCCATCAATTGAATATGTTTTCCATTCTTCATTGCGAATGGGCTTATCCCACATGTTGTCAAAAAAGCCCATTCCATTTTTTTTATCAGCTCTCACCCATAAACGCGCAGAAGCGCTATCATCTTGCGGTTCTGATCTTACCATTGCCACCAGTCGAAAATTATCTCCTCCGTAATCTTTTACGTTTATTGTTTTAGAATAAAAAACCCAATTTTCCTGCGCATTAGTTTTGCCGGGTAAAAAATATAATAGTGTAAACAGTATAATTATTTTAAACAGTTTCATGGTAACTCGTTTTATCCTTAATGAAAAAATTATACTCGTCAAGTTACATTTTTTTTATAGTGAGCATCCCAAACTGTATACAGTAATTCTCACTTCTCTGAATGTCTCTCCGGGGATTTATGTTTAGTCGAGGACATTGCGGCATGTTTAGCACAAAAGCCGGGATATAAACTGCAATGAAGTTCCGAACGATAAAGTGATTGCGATTCCGAAACAATACTGAATCAAGTTCAGGGCGGCATTATCTTCAAAGGCGATGTTTATTTAGATTTACGGGCACATAAAAAGGTAAAAAAGGAAAAACGCAAACGTCCTCATCTGCATCTTTAGTTTTTTGCTGTGATTAATACAAAATAGGATAATAAGTAATCCGACTTAGGGTAAAAAATGGCATTTGTTGTGTATTATCTTTAATAGTCATTTCTTCGAGAGTCCTCTTTTGTAACCAAAATTATCAGGTTTATGAGAAAGCTATTATTGCTCCTCACCTTGCTTATAGTAAGTGGTTCACTTGTTTATTCCCAGCAGCATATTGTAAGTGGGTATGTTACCGGGCAGGATGGAAATCCAATTCCCTCTGCTACTGTTCGTAGTAATATTGAAAATGTTGCTACGCAAACGGATGAGAATGGCCAATTTAAAATTTCTGTTACGGGTAATGCAATTCTTACTATTTCATCCATTGGGTATGACTCGGTTGCGGTGGAAATTAAAGGCCGGTCAACCATAAATGTTGTCCTTACCGCAAATACCAAAGCTTTAAATGCTGTTGTTGTTACAGCCTTGGGCATTGTGCGACAGGAAAAAGCTTTAGGGTATTCAACAACGCAGGTGAAAGGAAAGGACCTGGTTCAATCAAGACCTGTAAATGTGGCTAATGGACTTACCGGCAAAGTTGCGGGATTGGAGATTGGTACAGTAAATAATGGAATATTTGCTCCGACGCGGATTACATTGCGCGGCAATCGTTCTTTAACAGGAAATAATCAGGCTTTAATTATTGTGGATGGAGCTATCTATTATAACGATATCAACAATCTGAATCCTGATGATATTGAATCCATCAATGTTTTAAAGGGTTCAAGTGCCGCGGCTATTTACGGATCAGATGCCTCGAATGGGGTTCTGGTGATTACTACAAAAAAGGGAAGTTCGGGCAGGCCTGTGATCAACTTTTCTTCCACGGTTCAAGCGGAGACAATATCGTATATGCCCGACCTGCAAAACAGGTTTGGAAGTAACGGTGGTGAGAGCTTTCCACAGGATTTCAACGATCTCAGATATTATATCCCTCCTGAAAACCAGCAATACGGCCCCGAATATAATGGCAAAATTGTTCCTTTGGGAAGGCCTATCGGGGACGGGAGCTTATTAATGGTTCCTTACGCACCGATAAAAAATGAAAAAAGGAAATTCTTCGATAACGGTATTACTACGCAAAACAATATTTCTTTCGCCGCGGGAGATGAAAAAAACAGTTTTTTTCTAAGCGCCCAGGACGTGCATACACATGGGGTAATGCCGGAAGACTTTGGATATAGGGATATATTCAGAGTTGGCGGTTCAAAAACCTATGGAGTTTTTTCTGCAAATTTTTCAGCAACCTATACTTACAAGTTTACCGATGTTACCAACACCGGCGATGTATATAATAATGTGTTGAATGTTCCGCAACATGTGCCTTTAACCAGCTTAAAGGATTGGCAGAATAATAAGTTTGCTGATCCGAGTGGTTATTTTAATGATTGGGCCGATAACCCTTATTTCGTTATTGATAACGAGAGAAACAAGACAACTTTAAATGACTTCGCGGGGAACGTACAGTTAAACCTTCAGGCTTTATCGTGGCTGCATTTGAGCTACCGTGCCTCAGTGAATAACTCAAATTCCAGATATGAATATATCGGAGGGATAGCACATTACAATACGCATGCCCAAACCAGCGACACCGTGATTTATTCCAATTCTGACGGAACAGGTTTAGATACTGCTTTTGAGTATGTGAAACCGCAGGCGAGTGGTCCTGCCACAACACAGGCGAGATATAACACATCTACCTATTCTAATTTCCTGTTTACTTCCGACTTTTTGGCAACTGCTACAAAAAACATCAATAAGAATTTAAATCTTACGGTTACGCTGGGAGCATCCTATATAAATAATAAAATAAATTATTTGGGTGTGAATGCCGGGCCTCTGTTTGTGCCTGTATACAATATAAATTCCCTTACGGGCATCCCTGGTTTAGGTCAATACAACAAGCAGGCAAAAAAACTCGGATATTTTGGAGATGCCACCTTGGGGTATAAGAATTTTGCATTTGTTCATGGTTCTTATCGAACAGATATTGATTCGAGGTTATCAAAAGACAACCGGTATATCCCTTACTATGATTTTGATGGATCTGTTGTGTTAAGCGAAATTTTTCCTTCGATTGTAAATGAACGGGTTCTTAACTATCTAAAAATAAGAGCAGCTCATTCTTTAACAGGTAATGCCTCTGCCCTTGGCGGCGGCTCTCCTAACATTGCAGATGGAGCTTACACTACAGAACCGACGTTCACCACCGCTCCCGGCTTTCCATTCAATGGTCTCGGAGGATTCCTTTTGAGTACCAATATCGCCAACCCAAACATAAAACCGGAGAAAATAACCGAAAATGATATAGGTGTTGAGTTAGTTCTTTTTCACAACAGGATTTCATTTATCGCTAATGTTTATGAGCAGAAATTAAAGGATGGAATCGTGTATAGCAATACCGCAAGTTCTTCCGGTTTTACTTCTTCACTGATCAATGCCGCCAATACAAGAACCAAAGGTTTGGAAGTTGAGTTAAAGGCGGCACTTATCAGATCCAAATCCGTTATCTGGAATGCAGGCGTTAACTATACCCACATTCAAAGCAGAGTTCTTTCTATAAACGGGGATCTTTCATCTATTAATATAGGTGGTAATTCTTATGCTGTTGTGGGTGAGTCTTACCCGGTTATCGAAACGGGTGATTGGAGCAGGGATCCGGCGGGTCATGTAATTGTTGACTCGATTACCGGAAACCCAACTTATGATCCGAATTTAAAAATTCAGGGGAACGCAAATCCGATTGACCTTCTTGGGTTTACTACCAGTATAAGCTGGCATAATTTCACATTGAGCGCCACGGCAGATTACAGAGGAGGGTACAAGATTTTTAATTACCTCGGCCACACGATGGACTTTACGGGCATAAGTACCACTACCGTAAAAACCGGCCGGCAGCGTTTTGTATTTCCAAATTCAGTAATAGATGAGGGAGGAGGTAAATATGTTACGAACACCAATTTTACAACAGATGATGCAGGTTATAATTTTTGGGGCGGGTCCTATTTGAATGTTGGATCCAATTATATTACCAGTGGATCAGTATGGAAACTGAGAGAAGTAGTTTTGAGATATGATTTTCCAAAAAAATGGTACAGTCGCGCAAAGGTTTTCCAGGATATAAGTTTTGCTTTATCAGGAAGGAACCTGCTCATGCTGAGGCCAAAGACAAATGTCTGGACCGATCCTGAATTTAGTGAGAATACCGGTAATGCAGTGGGAACAAATTCTGTGAACCAAAGCCCTCCAACCAGAATTTTCGGCGCCACTTTATCAGTAAGGTTTTAATGATTGTTGAATCACGAAACTTATGATCATGTATAAAAAGATAAATATAGTTTGGGCGTTCATCTTCGCTATAGCCATAATATTGATGGATTCCTGTACTCAAAAAGATTTTGATATTAACAGCCCCAATCCAAATCAACCATCCTCAGTTCCGCCGGATCAGGTATTATCAGCCGCATTATCTTCATCTGCGACGCTAATGTTGGGAGGTAACGGTGATTTTCTGAATGGTTGGATGGGTTATTGGGCAACTTATGGAGAACAATCTCCTGCAGTCCTCTCATACAATATTACCAGTGATTCTTACGCTGAGAACTGGGATGAAACTTATGTTACACTCGAAAACTATAAGTTTATTGAAGATCAGTCTGCACAACCCGAAAAGGCTTACTTTCTTGCAATCGCAAAAATCATGAAGGTTTTTCATTTTCAGCGATTAGTAGATTTATATAATAATATTCCTTACGAAAACGCATTATTTGCAACAAATAGTTTTCCTACGTTCGACGATGCCGGAATCATTTATAAAAACCTTGTGCTTAAACTCGATTCGGCAGAGCAAATAATTAAAATGGCTGATGTTTTAACTGCAGAAGACCCAGGCTCCAGTGATATAATGTTTGGAGGGAATATGGGACAGTGGTTAAAATTTGCCCATACGCTGAAATTGAAAATTCTGATGCGCCAGACAGAAATGGCTGATGGTCCCGCTTATATTCAAACCAATTTAACAGGGTTGACTACCGGTGATTTTTTAGAAGCCGGAGAAGATGCTTCGATAAACCCGGGCTATTCAAATTCTTCTTATGAACAACAAAGTCCTGTATGGCGCAGCGTAGGTTATACTACCGATGGATCTCCGAATGGTGGCCATTTTTACAACCGGGCAAATAGTTATGCGGTAAATTTCTACAACAGTACCAACGACACGCAAAGAATTAAT
>Ga0068855_100009043_pt1 | contig 12038 bp, 11 predicted proteins | sample KBSCornC52_FD_66592 | JGI IMG/M metagenome (GOLD analysis project Ga0068855, IMG submission 66592) | Corn rhizosphere microbial communities from Kellogg Biological Station, Michigan, USA - KBS Corn C5-2 | ecosystem: Host-associated > Plants > Roots > Rhizosphere > Soil ...
TCGCAGGCCGCCACGCGGCGCACGGCCACGATGTCGGTATTCGGCTTGAGGTTGGGGAAGGCGCAGTCCACCGGGATCGCCGCGCCGTTGTCGTAGCCCTGGATGTGCAGCTGGATCGCCGCGGTCCAGTCCACGGGATTCACCGAGCACGGATCCATCAGCGCCGGCGGCGGGCCGACGGAGCCCGGGTCGAGCTCGCCGTAGAAGCCCGCGAGCCGGATCTCGCTCGTGATGAGGTCGAGCGCGAAGCGGCCGTTCTCGATCTGCCGGCTGTTGCGGTCGAGCTCCGCGCGCGTGCGGCTGGAGTTCGCGAAGATCGAGGCGAGCGCCGCGAGGACCATGAGCCCCAGCGTGATCGCGATCATCAGCTCGATCAGGGACACGCCGGACATGCGGCGGCGCGTCGCGACCGGGCGGGCGCGTGAACCTTGCATCGCGGGGCTCCTCATGGCGGGAAGGCGCAAAGGCCGGTGGCCGGGTTGTTCTGCAGGCAACCGATCACGACGGTCGCGGTGATGCCGCGGCGCATGCCCGACGGGCCGTAGAGGCCCTGGCCGCAGGTCGAGCCGGGGCTTTTCGTCTTGTAGGTCCCTTGCCACACGACCGAGACGAGGAAGACGCGCGGCATCGTGGGGCTCACGTTGTCCACGCAGCCGCGCGCGCCGATCATCGCGCCGACGCTCAGGCCCGCGTTGGATTCCGAAGCGCCGAGGAGGGAGTTGTTCCACTCGCAAAGGTCGAGGGCCGCGCCGGTGAGGGCGCTGCAGTCCTGGGCGGGCGTTCCGGTCCCGAGGGGTGCCGCGGTCACGTACGCCATGGAATTGAGCGGGTTCGCCTGGATGCGGTCCACCATGTCCTGGAGGAGCTCCACCGCCTGCGCGCGCTGGAACGACTCGACCTCGGTCACGCCGCTGCGCGCCTGGAGGCCCGCGAGGCCCAGGAGCCCGATGATCACGATCACGATGGCGACCAGCACCTCGATCATCGAGGCGCCGCGCGAGGATCCGGGACGCGTCAGCATGCGGCCTCCTTGGAAACGGCGCGGCCGCTCAGGTCCACGGTGACGCAGCGGTGCTTGACGCCCTGCCCCGCGCCCACGTCGGAGACCAGGCTGAAGGCCGCGACCGCGGCATTGAGGCGCCCGGTGCCGTTGAAGACGACCGTCGCCGGCCCCGTGATGCTCGTGGTGTCGATGGCGTTCTGGCGCTTGAGGACGTGGCCGTTGGGATCGGTGATGGTCCAGCCCGTCGACCAGTCCGCGCCGACCGGGGCCATGGTGACCGAGAGGTTGCGCTTGATCGCCTCGCTCCGCGCGAGCTGCAGGCTCGCGAGGACGTCGAAGGAGGCGGTGCGCAGGCGCTGCGTGCGCACCATCTGGCCCATCCAGGGGCCCGCCATGGCGGTGAGGATCGCGACGATCACCACGACGATCATCAGCTCCACCGCGGTGAAGCCGCGAACGGCGCGGCGCGGGGAAAGGGGGCGCATGGTCACCAGCCCTTGTCGACGCCGCCCACGATGCGCTGCTTCGAGCCGGTATTGTCGATGCTGAGCACCCCGTCGTCCGTGGGGGATTGCTGCACGCCGCCGGCGATCGGCGTCGCGGTGATCGTGAAGCTCGGCGGGACCGTGGCCGCCGCCGGCGTGACGGTGATCGTGTAGTAGGCCGTGACGTCGTTGGGCGCCGTGACGTTGAGGTCGGTGAGCGCGGTGGCGCCGAGGGCGTACCCGCGCGCATCCAGCAGGTACTGCTGCTGGCGCGAGGCGACGTCGCTCAGGAAGGCCTCGGCGTTCGCCCGGCGGCCCTTGCGCAGGTGCTGCTGATACGACGGGATGGCGATCGCGGCGAGGATGGCGATCACCAGCACGACCAGCATGAGCTCGATCAGCGTGAAGCCGCGGGTTCTTTTCACAATGGCCCTCCCTTGGGGTCCGCACACGATAGGGAGGGGCGGGGGACGGGGCAAGCCCATCCCGACCGGCGGCGCAAATCCCGGGGCGAACGGCAGGGTTTCCCCGATGCTAGGCGGGATGCGGCCCCAGCCCCCGGGGAAGGGGAAAAGTGATGGCTTCGCTGATGCCGGAAAGCTCGCGCACGCGGCGGACGCCCAGGGCCTGGAGGCGCAGGATCACTTCCTGGACGAGGACCTCCGGCGCGGAGGCCCCGGCGGTCACCCCGACCGTGCGCCGCCCCTCGACCCATTCGGGCCGGAGCTCCTCGGCGCTATCCACGAGATAGGCGTCGCGGCCGAGGTTGCGTGCCACTTCGCGCAGCCGGTTCGAGTTGGAGCTGTTGGGCGAGCCCACCACGATCACCACGTCGCACTCGGGCGCCATCACCTTCACGGCGTCCTGGCGGTTCTGCGTGGCGTAGCAGATGTCGTCCTTCTTGGGGCCGACGATCGCCGGAAAGCGCGCCTTCAGCGCCGCGATCACCCGGGCGCAATCGTCGATCGAGAGCGTGGTCTGGGTCACGTAGGCGAGGCGCTCGGGATCGCGCACCTGGAGCCGCGCGACGTCCTCCTCGTTCTCCACGAGGTACATGCCCGATTCCGACTGGCCGAGCGTTCCCTCCGCCTCGGGGTGCCCCTCGTGGCCGATCATGACGACTTCCCGGCCCGCCTCGCGCATCTTCGCGACCTCGACGTGGACCTTGGTGACGAGCGGGCAGGTCGCGTCGAAGATCCTCAGGCCGCGCTCCTTCGCCTCGCGCTGGACCGCGAGGGGGACGCCGTGCGCGGAGAAGATCACCGTCGCGCCGGCCGGGACCTCCGAGAGCTCCTCGACGAAGACCGCGCCCTTCGCGCGCAGGTCCTCGACCACGAACTTGTTGTGCACGATCTCGTGGCGGACATAGATCGGGGCGCCGTGGAGCGCGAGCGCGCGCTCGACGATCGCGATCGCGCGGTCGACGCCGGCGCAGAAGCCGCGCGGCTGCGCGAGGAGGATCTCCGCGTCCGGGGCGGGGCGCGCGGCGTGCCGTTCGGTCATGCTTTTTCCTTTCGGGGCTGGGGCGCCGCGCTCTTCGGCCACACGCTCTCCCAGGCGAGGAGCGCCACGCCGACCGTGATCGCCGAATCGGCGACGTTGAACGCCGGGAACGTGTACGCCCCCGCGTGCACGAGGATGAAGTCGACGACGTGGCCGAGCGTCGCGCGGTCCCAGAGGTTGCCGAGCGCGCCGCCCAGGACCAGCGCGAGCGCGAACGCGGCCGGCCGATGGCCGTGCTGGCGGCGCAGCAGCACCACGAGCGCCACCGAGATCGCGACCGCCACCGCCACGAAGAACCAGCGCTGCCAGCCTCCGGCGTCGGCGAGGAAGCTGAACGCCGCGCCCGTGTTGTAGACGAGCACGAAGCGCAGGAACCCCGTCACGTCGTGGCCTTCGCCCGGAGCGAAGACCGAGGCGATCCAGGCCTTCGTCGCGAGGTCGAGCGCGACCACCGCGGCGCTCACGAGGAGCCACCGCGCCCAGTGCGGTGCGCGGGCCTCAGGCATGGGTGCGGGCCTCGCCCGGGCCTTCGAGGTTCGAGACGCAGCGCGCGCAGATCGTCGGGTGGGCGGGGTCCGATCCGACATCCGGGCGCCAATGCCAGCAGCGCTCGCACTTGGGGCTGGGACTCGCCGCGACCTCGATGTTCACGATCGCCTCGCCGCTCGAGGGCCGCAGCTCCGCCTTCGACGTGATGAGCACGAACTTGAGGTCCTCGCCCAGCGAGCGCAGGAGCTCGAGATCCGCGCCGCCCGCCTCGATCGCGACCTCGGCCTGCAGCGACGATCCGATCGCTCCCGCCGCGCGGCTCTCCTCGAGGCGCTTCGCGACCATCGCGCGGATCTCGCGCAGCCGCGTCCAGCGCTCGCGCAGCGCCGGCTCCCCGTCCTGCGCCGGCAGGACGTCCTTCCATGTGTGGAAGAAGATGCTCTCCTCGCCTCCCGGATGCAGCACGGCCCACGCTTCCTCCGCGGTGAACGAGAGGATCGGCGCCATGAGGCGCAGCACCACCTGCGTCACGTGGTGGAGCGCGGACTGGGCGCTGCGCCGCGCGCTCGAGGCCGCGGGCGCGGTGTAGAGGCGGTCCTTGAGGATGTCGAGCCAGAACCCGCCCAGGTCCTCCGAGCAGAAGTTCTGCAGCCGTTGGGCGACGAGGTGGAACTCGAACTTGCGGTAATCCTCGATGCAGGCGCTCGCCATTTCGCGCGCCATCGCGAGCGCGTAGCGGTCGATCTCGAGCCAGCGCTCCGGCGGGAGGAGGTCCTTCGCCGGATCGAAATCGGCGGTGTTGGCGAGGAGGAAGCGCAGGGTGTTCCGCAGCCGCCGGTAGCTCTCGACCACGCGCTTCAGGATCTCGTCCGAGATGAAGAGCTCGCCCGAGTAGTCGGTGGACCCCGCCCAGAGGCGGATGATCTCGGCGCCGAGCTTGTCCGTGACCGACTGGGGGGCGATCACGTTGCCGAGGGACTTCGACATCTTGCGGCCCTGGCCGTCGACCGTGAACCCGTGCGTGAGGAGCGAATCGTAGGGCGCGCGACCGTCCATGGCGCAGCCCGTGAGGAGGCTCGACTGGAACCAGCCGCGGTGCTGGTCGCTTCCCTCGAGGTACATGTTCGCGGGGTACTTCTGGTCGGCGAGGTGGCGAAGCACCGTGAAGTGCGTGGTGCCCGAATCGAACCAGACGTCCACGGTATCCGAGAGCTTGCGGTACTTCGCGGGGTCGACCCCGAAATCCTCGCAGCTCGCGGCGAACCACGCCTCGATGCCGCCCCGCTCGACCTTCTTCGCCGCTTCCTCGAGGAGGCGCTCGGTCTCCGGATGGAGCGCCTCGGTCTCGCGGTCGAGGAAGAACGGCAGCGGCACGCCCCAGTAGCGCTGGCGGGAGAGCGTCCAGTCGGGCCGGTTCTGGATCATCGCGACGAGGCGCGAGCGGCCCCAGGAGGGATAGAAGGTGGTGTTCGCGATCGCGTGCATCGCGAGCTCGCGCAGCGTCCGGCCCTCGGTCCCGGGGGCGCCGACGTTCGAGGGCTTGTCCATGCCGATGAACCACTGCGTCGTCGCGCGGAAGATGATCGGCGTCTTGTGCCGCCAGCAATGGGGATAGCTGTGCGTGAGCGTCTCCGCGTGCAGGAGCGCGCCCTTGTCCGCGAGCGCCGCGAGGATCGGCTTCTCCGCCTCGCGCACGCCCATGCCGGCGAAGTGCGGCACGGATGCCTTGAAGCGGCCCGCGTCGTCCACCGGCTGGTCGAGCGGAAGCTTGTACTTCACGCCCATGTCGAAGTCTTCCGCGCCGTGCGCGGGAGCGGTGTGCACGAGGCCGGTGCCCGCCTCGAGGGTCACGTGCTCGCCGAGGACCATCGGCACGTCGCGCGGCTCGAGCGGGTGGCGGAAGGCGAGCCCTTCGAGGGCGACGCCGGAGGCGCGCCCGAGCACGCGCTTCGCGGCGAGGCCGTAGCGCTTGAGGCACGCCTCGCGCAGCTCCGCCGCGAGGATGAGCGCGCCCTTCTCGGTCGCGACGAGCTCGTAGACGAAATCGGGATGCGCGGCGATCGCCTGGTTTCCGGGGAGCGTCCACGGGGTCGTGGTCCAGATCACGGCGAGGACCGGCGTCGCCGCGCCCTCGGCGTCGAACGCCTTCATGGCGGCGGCGGGATCCGCGGCGGCGAAGGCGACGTCGATCGCGCTCGAGGCCTTGTCCTCGTACTCGACCTCCGCTTCGGCGAGCGCGGAGCCGCATTCGATGCACCAGTTCACGGGCTTGAGGCCGCGGTAGAGGAGCCCGTTCTTCCAGATCTTCGCGAGCGCGCGGATCTCCGCCCCCTCGGTCGGCGGATCCATCGTGCGGTACGGATGGTTCCAGTCGCCGAGCACGCCCAGGCGCTCGAAGTCCTTCTTCTGGCGCTCGATCTGCTCGGCGGCGTAGGCGCGGCACAGGGCGCGCGCCTTGTTCGGCTCGAGGTTGCGCCCGTATTTCTTCTCGATCTGGTGCTCGATGGGCAGTCCGTGGCAATCCCAGCCGGGCGTGTAGGGCGCGTCGAATCCCGCCATGGTCTTCGACTTCACGACCATGTCCTTGAGGATCTTGTTCGCGGCGTGGCCCATGTGGAGATCGCCGTTCGCGTAGGGCGGCCCGTCGTGGAGCACGAACCTGGGACGTCCCTTGCAGCGCGCGCGCAGGCGCTCGTAGAGCTGCGTCTCCTGCCAGCGCCGGATCCAGCCGGGCTCGCGCTTCGCGAGGTCGCCGCGCATCGGGAACGGCGTCTCGGGAAGGTTCAGCGTCGCCTTGTAGTCGATCTTCGTCTCGTTCGGCATGGCTCTCTCATCGGGTCGCGCCCGCGCGGAAGAACGCGCGCGCGGCGTCGCAGTCGCGCCCGATCTGGGCGGCAAGCTCCGCGTGGGAGGCGAAATGCGCCTCGTCGCGCAGCTTCTTCACGAACTCGATCGAGAGGCGGCGCCCGTAGAGCTCGCCGGAGAAATCGAAGAGGAACGCTTCGAGAGTGGCCGGGCCGCCGACTTGCACGGCCGGGTTGATTCCGAGGCTCGCCACTCCCTCGAGTCCGCGAGTTGCAACGCCATGACATCTTACCGCAAAGATGCCTTTCAAAGGCGGCCTCGCGCGCCCGAGGCGCACGTTCGCCGTCGGGAACCCGAGCGCGCGGCCGCGCTTCGCCCCGTGCACCACGTGTCCGCAGATCGCGTAGGGCCGGCCGAGGAGCCGCTCGGCCTCGGGGAAATCCCCGGCCGCGAGCGCCTCGCGCACGCGCGTGCTCGAGATGCGCTCGGCGCCCGCGCGCACGGGTGCGATGGTTTCGACCTCGAAGCCCAGCTCGCGCCCCGACCGCGCGAGCGCGGCGACGTCGCCGCGGCGTCCGGCGCCGTAGCGGAAATCCTCGCCGACCACGACGCGCCGCGCGCCGTAATGGGTGCGCAGGCGCCGCGCGAAGGCTTGCGCATCGACCGCCGCGAAGGCGGCGTCGAAGCGCTCCACGAACGCCGTTCCGATTCCGAGGGGCGCGATGAGCGCGAGGCGCTCGGCGAGGCTCGTGAGGCGCGCGGGCGCGCGCTCGGGCGCGAAGAACTCGCGCGGGAGCGGCTCGAACGTGAGCACGGCCGAGGCGAGCCCGGACGCGGATGCGTCCTCGTGCACGCGGGCGAGGATCGCCGCATGGCCGCGGTGCACGCCGTCGAAGCTCCCGATCGCGATCGCCGCGTCGGGATTTCCCGGCGCGGCATGCCGCACGATGCGCATCGCGCCGGTCTTCACGACTGGCGCGAGAAATCGCGGAAGCGGAAGCCCATCACGGCGAGGGAAGCGAAGTACGCCGCCGCACCCGACACGATCACGAGCGCGAGCTTCAGCGCGCGCGGCCACGCCGCGATCTCGAACCAAGAGGACTCGGTGCCCATGGCATACCAGAGCGCCCCGCCCATCATGTAAAGCGCGACCGCGAGCTTGAGGAGGAAGGCCGCCCACCCGGGCTCGGGTCGGTACATGCCCTTGCGCACCATGAGCCACCAGAGCCAGGCGCTGTTGAAGCAGGCGCCCAGGCCGATCGAGAGCGCGAGTCCGGCGTGCCGGAGGTACGGCACGAAGAGCGCGTTGAGGAGCTGCGTCACGACCAGCGTCACGATCGCCACTTTCACCGGCGTGCGGATGTTCTGCTTCGCGTAGAAGCCCGGCGCGAGGATCTTCACGAGGATGATGCCGGTGAGGCCGACCGCGTAGGCGATGAGCGCGTGCCGCGTCATGATCACGTCGTGGCGCGTGAAGACGTCGCCGTGCCAGAAGAGGGTCGAGATGAGGGGCACCGCGAGGAGCGCCAGCGCCACCGCCGCCGGGGCCGAGAGGAGCAGCGTCACGCGCAGGCCCCAGTCGAGGAGGCGCGAATAGCCGGCCGCGTCCTCGGCCGCATGGCGCCGCACGAGGGACGGCAGGATCACCGTGCCGAGGGCGACGCCGAGGAGCGCCGACGGGAACTCCATGAGGCGATCGGCGTAGTAGATCCACGAGACGGGCCCGTCGCCGAGGTGCGATGCGATCTGGGTATTGATGAGGAGCGAGAGCTGCGCGACCGAGACGCCGAGCGCCGCGGGCGCCATGAGCCGGAGGACGCGGCGCACGCCCTCGTCGCGCGGGTCCCAGCGCGGGCGGGCGAGCATCCGGATCCGCCCGAGGAAGGGCACCTGGAACGCGAGCTGCGCGATGCCGCCGGCGAAGACCGCCCACGCGAGGGCGACGATCGGGCGCTGGAGGTGCGGCGCGAGCCACAGCGCGAAGGCGATGAACGAGAGGTTCAGCAGCACCGGCGTGAACGCGGGCGCCTTGAACGATCCGTACGTGTTGAGGATGCCCGCGCAGAAGGAGACGAGCGAGATGAAGAGGATGTAGGGGAAGCAGATCCTCACCATCGTCACCGTGAGGCCGAACTTCTCCGCGTCCGCCGCGAAGCCCGACGCGGTGGCATAGACCACGAGCGGCGCGGCGACCACACCGGCGAGCGTCGCGACGAAGAGCGCGATCGCGAGGACGCCGAGCACCTTCCCCGCGAGCTCGCGCGTCGCCTCGTCTCCGAGGCGCGAGCGGTATTCGCCGAGCACGGGCACGAACGCCTGCGAGAAGGCGCCCTCCGCGAAGAGGCGCCTCAGGAGGTTCGGGATCCGGAAGGCGACGAAGAAGGCGTCGGTGAGGGCGCCGGCGCCGAAGAGCACGGCGATCAGCGTGTCGCGCACGAAACCGGTGATGCGCGAGAGCAGTGTCATGCCGCTCACCGAGGCGGCGGCGCGCAGCAGGCTCATGGCGGCGCGCGGTCTAGGGCTTTGTTTCGTATGGACAAGCGGTGTATGATATCAGGCTTCGTTTCGCGATCCCCACCGGAATCAAAGCCATGGCAAACACCAAGCAGGCCGCCAAGCGCGCCCGCAAATCCGTCCGCCAGCGCGCGGCCAACGTGACGCTCCGCACGACGCTCCGCACCGCCATCAAGAAGGTGCACAAGGCGGTCGCCGCGGGCGACGCCAAGGCGGCGCTCGAGGCCTTCAAGGCCGAGCAGGCGACGATCGACGCGATCGCGCGCAAGGGCATCATCCACAAGAACAAGGCCGCGCGCCACAAGAGCCGGCTCGCCGCCCGCATCAAGGCGCTCGAGGGCGCCCGCACCTAGACCCATCCCGAACCCCGGCCGACGGCGGCCCCCGGGCCGCCGTTCTCGTTTCTGATGAGCGCGATCGAGAGGCAGACATGAGCGCAGAGCACCTGATGCAGACCTACGCCCCGCAGCCGGTCGCGTTCGTGCGCGGCGAGGGCGCCTGGCTCTGGGACACCGAGGGCAAGCGCTACCTCGATGCGCTCGCGGGCATCGCCGTGAACGGCCTCGGCCACGCGCACCCGGTCCTCACGCGCGCCATCGCCGAGCAGGCGGCGAAGCTCATCCACACGTCGAACCTCTTCCGCGTCCCGGAGCAGGAGCGCGCCGCGGCGAAGCTCTGCGAGATCGCGCGGATGGACAACGTCTTCTTCGCGAACTCCGGCGCCGAGGCGAACGAGGCGGCGATCAAGCTCGCGCGCCTCTACGGCCACCAGCGCGGCGTCGAGAGCCCGGCGATCGTCGTGATGGAAAAGGCGTGGCATGGCCGCACGCTCGCCACGCTTTCCGCGACCGGCTCGCGCAAGGCCCAGGCGGGCTTCGAGCCGCTGATGGGCGGGTTCCTGCGCGTGCCCTACAACGACGTGGGCGCGATCGAGCGCATCGCCGACAACCAGTCGATCGTCGCGGTCCTCCTCGAGGTGCTGCAGGGCGAGGGCGGGATCCACGTCGCGGACATGGAGTACCTGAGGAAGGTGCGCGAGCTCTGCGACCGCAAGCAGTGGCTCTTCATGATCGACGAGGTGCAGAGCGGCATCGGGCGCACGGGCAAGTGGTTCGCGCACCAGTGGGCGGGGATCGTCCCCGACGTGATGCCGCTCGCGAAGGGCCTCGCCTCGGGCGTCCCGATCGGCGCGTGCCTCGCGCGCGGCGCGGCGGCGAAGGTCTTCAAGCCGGGCAACCACGGTTCCACCTTCGGCGGCGGCCCGCTCGTCTCGGTGGCGGCGCTCACGACCCTCGAGGTGATCGAGAAGGACGGGCTCCTCGCGCACGCGCAGCGCATGGGCGAGCTGATCCAGGGCGGCCTCAGGCGCGAGCTCGCGGGCGTGCGCGGCGTGAACGAGGTGCGCGGCATGGGGCTCATGATCGGGATCGAGCTCGATCGTCCGTGCGCCGACATCGTGCGCCGCGGCCTCGAGGCGGGCCTCGTCGCCAACGTGACCGCGGAGCGCGTGATCCGGCTCCTGCCCCCGCTCGTGATCCAGGAGGCGGAAGCGAAGACGATCGTCTCCATCCTCGCCCCGCTCGTGAAGGCGTTCCTCGCCGAGGCGCCGGCGGCGGCCGCCGCGTGAGGCATTTCCTCCAGCTCACGGACCTGGAGCGCGCCGAATTCGAGCATCTCTTCGAGCGCACCCGCATCATCAAGGAGCGCTTCAAGAACTACGTCGCCTACCAGCCGCTCGCCGACCGGATGCTCGCGATGGTCTTCGAGAAGAGCTCGACCCGCACGCGGGTGTCCTTCGAGGCGGGCATCCACCAGCTCGGCGGCTCCTCGATCGTGCTGAACACCGGCGAGACGCAGCTCGGGCGCGGCGAGCCGATCGAGGACGTGGCGCGGGTCATCTCGCGCATGGTCGACATCGTGATGATCCGCACCTTCGAGCACGCGATCATCGAGCGCTTCGCGAAGCATTCGCGGGTGCCCGTGATCAACGGCCTCACGAACGAGTACCACCCGTGCCAGGTGCTCGCCGACGTCTACACGTTCCTCGAGGTGCGCGGGCCCATCACGGGGCGCACGGTCGCCTGGATCGGCGACGGCAACAACATGTGCAACACGTGGATCCAGGCCGCGCGGATCTTCGATTTCCGCCTGAACGTCTGCACGCCCGCGGGCTACGGCATCGCGCCGGGCCGCGCCGAGGGCGCGACCGCGCGCCACCTCCAGGTCTTCGCGCGCCCGGCGGACGCCGTCGCCGGCGCGGACCTCGTGACGACCGACGTGTGGACGAGCATGGGCTTCGAGGCCGAGACCGATGCCCGCAACCGCGCCTTCGACGGCTTCACCGTGGACGCGGCGCTCATGGCCCGCGCGAGCCCCGAGGCGCTCTTCATGCACTGCCTTCCCGCGCACCGCGGCGAGGAAGTGACCGAGGAGGTGCTCGAGAGCCCGCGAAGCGTCGTCTGGGACGAGGCCGAGAACCGCCTCCACGTCCAGAAGGCGCTCATGGAATACCTGCTGCTGGGGAAGGTCGACACCTAGGGAAAAAGGGGTCAGATCCCTTTTCCGCAGGTGCTTCGCAATGACGAGCACTCGGAAAAGGGATCTGACCCCTTTTTCGGTTATTTTTTCGAGCCGTCGTCCAGCAGCGGCACGCCGTCGGCGCCGGAGCCGAGGAGGCCGGTCTCGGAATAGATGCGCAGCTTGTCGCGCGTGTCGGCGATGTCGAGGTTCCTCATCGTGAGCTGGCCGATGCGGTCGGCGGGCGTGAAGAAGGCCTCGCCCTTCTCCATCGTGAGCCGCTCGGGCTTGTACGTGAGGTTGGGGCTCTTCGTGTCGAGGATCGAGTAGTCGTTCCCGCGGCGCAGCTCCACCGTCACCTCGCCCGTGACCGCGCGCGCGACCCAGCGCTGCGCGGTCTCGCGGAGCATCATCGATTGCGGATCGAACCAGCGGCCCTGGTAGAGGAGCCGCCCGAGACGCCGCCCGTTCGCGCGGTACTGCTCGATCGTGTCCTCGTTGTGGATCCCCGTCACGAGGCGCTCGTAGCCGAGGTGCAGGAGCGCCATGCCGGGCGCCTCGTAGACGCCGCGGCTCTTCGCCTCGATGATGCGGTTCTCGATCTGGTCCGACATGCCGAGGCCATGCCGCCCGCCGATGGCGTTCGCCTCCGCGAAGAGGGCCACCGCGTCCTTGAACGATTGGCCGTTGAGCGAGACCGGCATGCCCTCCTCGAACGCGAC
>Ga0068855_100009045_pt1 | contig 12036 bp, 10 predicted proteins | sample KBSCornC52_FD_66592 | JGI IMG/M metagenome (GOLD analysis project Ga0068855, IMG submission 66592) | Corn rhizosphere microbial communities from Kellogg Biological Station, Michigan, USA - KBS Corn C5-2 | ecosystem: Host-associated > Plants > Roots > Rhizosphere > Soil ...
CGGGAGTTTCCGGTACATATGCAGTTATACCGTAAAGGCAAAGGCTATTATCTTCAAATAACCGGTAAAGCCTATATTGTAAGCGATCCCGAAGAGTTAAACGGGTTAATTGGCCTGTCGGACGATGTGAAAGCAAAAGCCTTTAAGGAAATGGTGCTGGTAAAAGTGAAAATAGGCAGCGCTGAATATTATGAATACCGGCCGCCATTTGCCTACAAGAATAATTTAAAAGGACTGCTTATCCGTGTCTATGACTGGCTATTCAGTCCGCCACCCCGCCAGGAGCCATATATTTTTCAGCCAGCTCCGCGTTTGGGTTTTTAAACCGCAGTTGCCAGCTGCTATTCATATTGAAGCCCTTCTTTGAGGCTTTATAGAAAAACCCCATAAAGTAATACGCTTTACGGGGTTTTTACATATGCACGCCGACTTAGGGAACTTATAATTGTGATAACTGATGCAATTGCTTTTTCTTAATGCTGCCTGGTGAATAGCCATGATACTTCTTAAATATATCAATGAAATTACTCACCTTTTCATATCCCATTAATTCAGCTGTTTCATTAACCGTTAGCGGACGTTGAAGTATCAGCTCCCTGGCCATTTCCATTTTTTTGTTCAGATAATATTCATATATGCTCCGGCCGTATATCAATTTGAAATACCGTTTCAAAGTAGATTCGCTAAGAGCTACTTTTTGGGCAATAAAACTTAAGCGGGGTAATGTATTCTGCAGATGCGATACCAGCATTGCTTCCGCTTCTTTTATCTTTTCATAATACAGGTCAATATGAGTTGAAGTTTTATCGGTTTCTTCGCGCGAAGTGCTGTTCAAAAAATCTCTTATCAGAGCGACAGACAGTGAAAGCAAACCCGTAATATCCTGCGTTTTGCCATTCAGCGAGCTAAACAATTTACCTGCTACCGGATTGTTCCTGACCGAACAGGGCGCTGTTAATACAGGAATATCTGTATCGCTTATCATGCCGTCATTAAAATAACGGCCAACATGTATATAACCGGGCTGTTGTTTCAGCCAGTAAGAAGATATGGTAAAGTCAATCAGCTGAACCGGCAGATGTGGATGTAGATGCATGCCGGCGTTTACCGCGTCGGGCACCAATGAAAAACTTTTTTCGCGCAGTTTATTAAACTGCTGATGCTGGTTTATACTTTTTAACTCAACCGATTCGGGTGTAAGTATACCAAGTAAACTAAATCCGTTATTGGTAACAAACATTGGTGATGCTTCCTTAACCAGCTCAACCGGTTTTGAAAATACACAATCCCACATCCGAACATACAGTCCGGCATCGAGATGCCACTTTTTAATGTAGCCGCGACCTAAAGCACCGGAAAAACGTATGGCAGTATTTTCATCTTCTAACTGGCCGCCTGTTTCAAGAGAGAAATTTTTAAAGTCTTCTTCACTGTCAAGTCTGAATAATGGTATTGAGTAGGCTTTCATTGCGCTGGGTTTTGTAATGGTTAATATACCTTGGCTGATCCTATTATTATAAACACCCATATGTAGCATATGAATCCTTGAAAATTCGCCATTTTGTGTGTTTTAGCATAAACACCTGAAGGCCGCTAAGCATTTCCCTTTATTAAAATGAGAAGATATTTAGGTTATTGATAAATGTCAACTATTAATGCTCTTTGTTTATGACGTGGCCAGCTATGTGTTTCCTGATCTGATTCAGGTACTCCGACAAAAGCGTCACACCAGACATAAACTACTATCGTTTAAAGATGGTTGAAAAAGCCAGGGTTTACACTTATTCGCAGATAGTTACTTTCTCTGTGTCGGAATCTATTCGTGAAAAAACACTTGTTACACCTGGTCCTGTTGTCAGCAACATAATTCGAATACGGTTTAATGATATAAGTGATAACTCTTACAATATTCAGTTAAGAAATGTAAACGGCACGCTTTTTATCGAACAACCGGTTCACCTTACCCGATACGGGCAATTCAGTACCTCATGCGGACTGCCTCTATGACACCGGGTATTTATTTTCTAACTTTTTTTGAAAAAAATAATAAGAAGATCAGTTGTAAGAAGATCCTCGTTCTCTAAGTGAAGTTGAAGAAAAGGCCACCAAATTGGTGGCCTTTTCTTATTTGTAACCAATTGCACAATGATGCCTATTTGAATTTACTTCTCTTCTTTTTTAATTTCGTTTGTCCATTTTAGATATACTCCTGACTCTTTGGCAAAACGGAAAAAATCGGCAATTTTTAAGGAATTCAGGCCGTTAATGGCACGCAATTGGGAGGTAAAACGACCTGTTGAAGCATTTGTACAAGTAGCGTATTATTTTTCTCAAACTCTATTTAAAAACACCTTGGAGAGATGACAATGAGTAAAGGTCTGAATCGCCGGTCATTCCTGCGCAATATGGGATTGGCCGCCGCCGCCGGAGCAGTAGCTTCATGTAATAAAATATTGCCTGGGTTAAACAATGCAACGACTGCAACGAACACCACTGCCACCACAACAACATCATCAGCAACAAGCGATGCCCTTGCGAATCTTGGCAAACTTCCAAAATGGAAGGGGTTCAATATAATGGATTTCTTTCAGCCCGATCCATGGTATGTAGGTACTCCTACTACTGAAGACTTCTTCAAATGGATGGCCGATTGGGGATTTGATTTTGTTCGTGTTCCCGTGGCATATCCTACATATCTGGATATAGCTGCCTACCAGAATTACATTTCAGCCGACGATGTATACAAGATCAGTGATGACAAAGCCAGCAAAATTGAACAAACTGTATATCTGGCGCAGAAATATGGTTTGCATGTAAGTTTGAACCTGCATCGCGCTCCTGGTTATTGTGTAAGCACCGGCTATCATGAGCCGTATAATTTGTGGACTGAGCAACAGGCACAGGATGCTTTCAACGCTCACTGGAGCTATTGGGCAAAGAAGTTCAAAAACGTATCAACCAGCAAGATCAGCTTCGACCTGGTGAACGAGCCCTGCTTACGTGCCGATGTTAACAATGCCAACTCTCAAAGCGGACCTGTTCCCGCACCTACTTATCATACCGTAGCAAAGGCAGTTACAGATGTTATCCGTAAAGAAAATCCGGCTTATTTTATCATTGCCGATGGCAACAACGGAGGCGCTAATGCAGTTCCCGAACTGGCCGACCTGAAAATTGGTCAAAGCTGCCGCGGATATTATCCTTTCGAGATCTCTCATTACAAAGCACCATGGGTTTATCCTGATCCTGCTTATCAGCCAACACCATTATGGCCTGGCACTGTAGGTGGTCAGTATATGAGCCGTGCTATGCTGGAAGACTATTACAAACCCTGGATCGATCTCGCAAAACAGGGAGTGGGTGTTCATTGTGGCGAATGTGGTGCATGGACTCAAACCCCGCATGATGTTTTTCTGGCGTGGTTTGGTGATGTGTTAGATATACTGTCAACCAACGGGATCGGGTTTGCGCTGTGGAATTTCAATGGCGACTTTGGTGTTCTCGACTCAAATCGTGGAGATGTGCAATACGAAGACTGGTATGGCCACAAGCTCGACCGTAAGTTGCTCACTATGTTGCAAAGCAAATAAATGTGATCCCGGGAGTAACATCCCGGGCTATATAAACCCGGCTTATACTGCTTATTCGAAGGACGGTAACTATAACTACAACTCTTTGGCTCATCTGGGATGAAGATTACTCTTTGATCCTGGGTGATGCCGAAGAGTTATTTTCAATGGCGTACAAATTGTATTGCATAGGCCACTATGGCCGAAGAACAATTCTTTTATATTGAAAGCCTTAACGGTTTGTATGAAGCCGTGCAGTCGCAAAAAATTTTTCCCGACGCAAAGCATTTTGTAGATTGTACACCCCGCACCGATCCGCAGGCGATAGTGTCAGAATTTGAAAAACTGCAGCATGAACCTGACTTCGATCTGAAGCTGTTTATAAATACACACTTCATTTTTCCGCCCGAAGCTCCTTCCGGGTATCTTTCAGCCAATAAACCATTGCTGCAACATATTGAAGATCTATGGACGGTACTCAAACGAACACCCACCATTCAAAGTCATAATGGCACGCTGATCCCTTTGCCCGAAGCGTATATTGTTCCAGGTGGCCGCTTCAGAGAAGTATTCTACTGGGACAGCTATTTCACTATGCTGGGTTTGCAGGTTTCGCGCCATATAGATCTTATCAAAAGCATGACGGATAATTTTGCTTATCTGGTTAAACGTATTGGTCATATACCCAACGGCAACAGAACTTATTTTTTATCACGATCTCAGCCACCCTTTTTTTCACTAATGGTTGAACTGCTGGCCGAAGAAAAAGGAGAAGAGATGCTGCCCCACTATTTGCCTGCACTTGAAACCGAATATTCATTTTGGATGGAAGGCGCTTCTCTGCTCAGTAAATCACAAACAACACACCGGCATGTAGTGCTGATGCCCGATGGTAGTATCCTGAACCGGTACTGGGATGATAAAGACACCGTTAGGCCCGAAGCATATTATGAAGAAACAAAGTTGGCTAACCGGTCGGGCAGACCGGTTCATGACGTATACCGGAATTTACGGGCTGCCTGTGAATCGGGCTGGGATTATTGCAGCCGCTGGCTGGCCGACGGTCAGCAATGGGAAACTATTGAAACGATTCATATCGTTCCCGTTGATCTCAACTGTTTGTTATTACATCTTGAAGAGCTGTTGCTGAAAATATATACCATGCAGCATGATGCCGATAGAATAACCGCCATGCAAACTGCCATCAATAAAAGATTTGCTGCTATACAGGAATACTTCTGGAATAAAACCTATGGATTCTATTTCGACTATCACCTTACACAACAACGGCAAACGGGTATATACAGTTTGGCGGCAGTATATCCTTTATTCTTCAAAGTTGTTTCAGCTGAACAGGCACAACAGGTTGCAAAGATCATTGAAGAAAAATTCCTTTGTGAAGGTGGCCTGGTAACTACATTATATAATACCGGTCAGCAGTGGGATGCACCTAATGGATGGGCGCCGTTGCAATGGCTTGCATATAAAGGCTTGCAACACTATGGTTTAGTTGAACTGGCCGCCAAAATAAAAGACCGATGGCTTAAAACCTGCGAAAAGGTATACAACGAAACCGGTAAAATGATGGAAAAATATAATGTAATGGATGTGGAAGTCAAAGCCGGCGGCGGGAAATATCCAAACCAGGATGGCTTTGGCTGGACAAATGGTGTTTACCTGAAATTGTTATCCTCCAAATAACGAGTATTATAATCTTTCGTTGACCGGTCATAGCCTTTATGGCCAGGCATTTTGTATGGGTTGCATATGAACTTTAACCAGACCTCATACAGACCTCAAACAGACCTTAGACAGACCTCATACAGGCGCAATCTGTTTTAACTCTGTTTTAACTATGCCTAGTATCAGTTTTATTCTAAAATGATGTATATGTGAAAGCCGGAGAAGGAACCAAACACGGAATGGATAAAGCAACATTGTTTCATAATTGAGTTTCAGGCACTTACCTGTTTAAACACTAAGCCCCGAGATTATTGATAATTACCCACTTACCACAGGCTAACAACCGTTCAACAACCCATTTCTGCACTTAGCCTTTTATATTACCGCTCATAATACATACTTTGCCGATTGTGAAATGAAAAACGCCACTCGAACCGGTTTTCCTAAACGAAATGTTAACGCCACTCTATCTTTGATATATCAAATCAAACAGGAGATACTTCTCCAACTAAAATGAATCACTTCTTAGAGTTCCGGTTCGCTCGTTTTCGTCAAAGGGTAAAACCACCGGCAACCTTCAGATTTTAAATCTCACGTAAACGACTGATGATTTTGTGGTTTTGAGACTTTGTGAATTCAGGGTTTCGCTTGAAACCTCTGTGTCTGCAATCTCAAATCAGTAATCCTTTCTTTTTGCTTTAACTAACAAACGATGAAATTAAAAATCTGGATAGGTCCACTGATAGTTGTAATAATTCTTTTCACGTTGCGACAGATGTTAAACAATTCGATGCAGAATGAAAAACAACAGTCAGCTATACACGAAATAAAAAGACCGCCGGTTTTAAATCTCCCTATGGCCGGTACCCATCTGCTTACTGACACTCTGCCCTTCTGATTTTATCAGCATAACAATAAGGCAGCAAACAGCAAATGACATAACAGTATAACTGTTGTGGGTGACCATGCTTTATTCAGATGTAACGATTGTTACGCTGAATTTCTCCTCAAAAAGAGGAGCAGGGAGCGTCTTGACCCTATTCATCAAAATAAAAACAACAACTATGGCCAACTTAGGAAAAAAAATTTTGTCGGCTTTTGTGGAGGTAACCGACGACGACAAAAAAAAGGTTACTGAAAAAACGCCTGAAGTTACACCAGGACCCGCAAAAGCAACTGCCGTGAGCAGTTATGCTTCACCCGTAAGCAGTAAGTTCAAAGACTATTTTGAAAAGCTGTTCAGTGAAGCCAATATACCGGGCCCCGACTATTACGAATTCAGTAAAATGATAGAAGTAATGCAGGGTATACCCGATGAGCACGTTCGGTACATCACAGCCTTTGCAGGTTTAAACGTACAGGGACTTGATAAACAAAAACTGTTATCAACCGCTGCACAATACCTGCAAATCCTTGATACTGACGCTGCCAACTTCCATAATTCTGTAGATGCAGCCTTGCAGGAAAAAGTGCATGAAAAGCAAAGAACAATGGAAGAAAAACAAAAACGCATCCAGGAGTTAACACAGGAAATAAGCAGCCTGCAAAATGAACTGGTAACGCTGCAAAGCGAAATAAAAGAAAATGAAGAAAAAATTGAAGCCAATACGGGCGGTTATAAAAATGAAAGCGAGGCGATGAAATACCGTATTGCTTCAGACATTGAAAAAATAAAAAGATATATACAATAAAAAGAACCAAAGAGCAAATAACAAGAACCCAAACAACAACAACAATAATAAAACCAATTTTTAAACTTTTATCAAAATGATAAACCCGATTCAAAAAACAAAAACGCCTGGCTGGTTCTCAGAACCAAAGAACATAGCCACCACTATTATAGGTATATCACTACTGGCCGGATTAACATACGGCTTTGTAACCTATATACTACCCTGGCTCATACATGTAACCTGGAGCCTGATAAACCTTATCATTGGCGGTGTGATCCTTGGCTTTATGCTGATGATCGTTACCAATAAAAAATTCTGGAGAGCTTTAAAATACTTCTCTGAATTTATCGCCAACTATACCATAGGCATTGCTATTGAACTGAATCCGTTCAATATACTACAGGCCAAAATTGAGCAGGGTTATAAAGATCGTAATACATTATATCAGCAGGCTGCCAAATTAAAAGGCAAACAAAGCGAGCTGACAGATAAGCTGACCGATAAGGAAAAAGAGTTACAGCTTAATATACAGAAGGTAAAAATTCTGCAGACTGAACAAGGCAAGAACAGCCGGCAGATCGATCTGTATGCCAATAATGTATTGCGTTGCCGCGAGTATATAGACAATGTAACGCCTATAGTGGGCGACCTGAATAAGCTGATAACATTCGCCGATGCAGCTTATGAAGAAAGCGGCATCATGCTGGAAGATGCAAAGCTTGATCTGGAAGCCAAAAAAGATCTGTATTACTCAGTTACCACAGGTTTATCTGCCGTAACAAGCGCTATGAAAGCCTTCAAGGGTGATGATGACCTGAACCAGGATGCCGAAAAAGCTCTGGCCATACTGAAAGTACAGATCGGTGAAAAGATCGGCCATATTAAATCGGCCATCGATGTAACATCGCGCTTTATGGATGATAAAGTGCTTGAAGATAAAGCAAAATCGGCTCAGGCTATTGAACTGATCAATCAGTTTAACATGAGCAGCGATTTTAACTACACCAAAGATGCCCTGAATAAAAATCAGGACAATGGCAAACTGAAAGGAGTTAATCCTCCTGACCGCTACAGAGGTTTGTTGGATTAGAGCTGAGGTCGGAAGTCAGAAGTCCGATGTTGGATAATACAGCTTCTAAATTTCAATAGCCAAATAGAATTGGTGCAGATGAACGGAGCGTCGCAACCGGTGTTTAGCCGGAGCGATGCAGCCGATAGCAAAATCCTTGTCTGAAAAAAACCAAAAAAACTAAAACCAAATTTAAACAAATAAAAGAGCTGAGAACCTAAAAGATGGAACTCAGTACTTATAAAACTTACAACTATGGCATTCAAACTAAAACCCGCCGGAAAAGCTTTTATCATTATTGCAGTAGTAGCTGCAGGTGTTCTTACAGTAAGATGGTATCAAAACCGTCCGAAAGATGTAAGCGGATCAATTGAAGTAGGTAAGGTATCGTTACCCGATGCACCAAATGCTTCATTACAGGGCAATGCTGTAAAATTAGCTTTGCCCGAAGATGCACAGGCCGTAAATGGCGGTACCCAGATCACCTGGGAACGTATGGCCTGGAACGCTCAGTTCAGCGGTATGTATGCTAACGGTGGCGTACGTACTACCAAAGGTTCATTGTTCGACAAAGCCCATCTTGATGTTACTTATATACGTCAGGACGACTGTAACAAACAAATGGCCGACCTGGTAAAATTTGCGAACGATTATAAGAGTAATCCGAATACGCCTGGTGTGCTCATTAGCTTTATGGGCGACGGTATGCCAGCCTTCGTAACCTCTCTCGCAAAAGAACTGGAACCGTTAGGCGCCGAATACCAGCCCATTATTATACCGGTTACACACGGTAAATCATTTGGTGAAGACCAGATCATGGGCCCCTTATCATGGAAACAGGACCCTCACAACGCCATCGGTAAATGCGTAGCTGGTGTGCTACGCGACGGTGACGTAAACATTCTGTTGAAATGGGCCGGCGACAACGGCATCAAAGTAAACCCCGATGAAACAACCTATGATGGTAATGCCATCAACTTAATTGCTGCCAACGACTTCCTTGATGCGCCTAACAAGTACATCACCGGCTATACCGAAAAAAGGAAGGTTATTGCCTCAGGTAAAACTACAGGTCGCGATACAACCGTTGGTGTGGATGCTGTTGCTACATGGACGCCCGGCGACGTTAATGTGGCCACCAAAAAAGGTGGTCTTGTAACTATCGCCAGCACCAGACAATATGCATCGCAAATGAGTGTGCAAACCATTGCGGTTAAAAAATGGGCTTACGATCACAGGACCGATATCGAGAATATGATCGTTGCTCTTGCACAGGCCGGTGACCAGGTACGTTCGTTTAACGAAGCTGCAGCATTTGCGGCTGAAGTAAGCGCCAAAGTGTACCAGGAACAAAACGCCGCCTACTGGTTGAAGTATTTCAACGGGGTAGAAGATAAAGATATTCAGGGTTTAAAGGTGAACCTCGGTGGTTCTGCTGTATTCAACCTGAATGATATGGCCAATACCTATGGACTGGGTGACGATAAGGTAGACCGTTATAAAGCTGTATACAACACCTTCGGTAACCTGATGGTGAAAATGTATCCTGCTATTATGCCCAGCTTTGTGCCTTACGAAAAAGCAGTGGACAAGTCATTCCTGTTCAGTGTGATTTCGAACCACCCCGAGCTGTTGCAGGGTAAGGCCATTGAAACAAAATATGCAGAACAGATCACCGATGCTGTTTCATCCAAATCGTACCACATTGAGTTTGAAACCGGCTCTGCCGCAATCAAACCTTCATCGTACCAGTTGCTGGATGAAATTTTTGAATCGGCCGTTGTGGCTGAAGGTTTAAAGGTAGGTGTATATGGTCATACCGATAATAAAGGTAGCGATGATGTAAACATACCCCTTTCACAAAAACGTGCCGAAGCTGTTAAAGCTTACCTGCTTCGCAAAGGTTTAAAAGAAAACCGCATCGAAGCGCAGGGTTATGGTTCACAAAAACCTATTGCCGATAACAGCAATGAAGCCGGCAGAAGCAAAAACCGTCGTGTGGAAATTGTTCTGGGTTCGTAATTGAACATTTTGACTATGCGAAGTCGCGACACTTTGTATAGTCCATGGATAAAGGGCGGATGCCGAAAGGCGTCCGGCCCTTTCTTAAAAACAACCAGCTAAAAAAACTATTATGAAACAACTTATTCAGCCATTCGCAAAGGTTAGTAAGCAAACATTTATGATAATGATTGCTGCACAGGCAGTTGTTACATTATTGTTGTGGCATACGTTTTCGGATGGTTTAATTCCAAAACCCTTAAAAGTAGCTGAAGCCTTCATTCATTTGCTTGGCACCAAACTACTTTTCGACAACGTGCTTGTAAGCCTGTTGCTTACTTTAAAAGCTATGCTGTACTCGATTGTTATTACACTGGTATTTGCATACTTATCTGTAATACCATTCTTTAAAAGTATAGCGCGCTTTATAGTAAAATGCCGCTACCTGACCTTAACAGGTTTGATATTTATTTTCACCCTGTTAACCAAAGACGGTAGTGAATTAAAATTATCATTGCTGGTGTTTGGCATAGTGCCATTCTTTGTAACCTCATTTCTTTCGGTGATATTAACTATTAATCCGCAGGAATATGAGTTGTGCAAAACATTAGGCTATAACAACTGGCAAACTCTATATGAAGTAATCGTTATCGGTAAAGCCGATCAGGTATTTGAAATACTACGCCAGAACTTTGCCATCTCATGGTTAATGATCACCATGGTAGAAGGTTTAAGTATGAGCGAAGGTGGTATTGGTACTTTACTGATCAAATACAACAAGTACAACGACCTTACCAATGTACTGGCATTACAACTGGTGATTTTTATAATTGGTTTGTGTCTTGACTATTTACTGGGATCAATGCGTTACTGGTTGTTCCCTTACAGCAAATTAAAAACAGGAGAAGCATCATGATCAATCATACCAAAGCGCAGGTTTTATTACAGGTAAAAGATGTACAGCTTACCTACGACCGGCCCATCCTGCGCGATATAAATTTTTGTGTTAAAGATATTATCCGCCCCGGTTTTAACCAGGGACAGGTAGTTACTCTTATCGGACGAAGTGGTATTGGCAAAACGCAGTTATTTAAATTATTGTCGGGTTTGCAAAAACCTACTTCCGGACAAATTACCATTAACAACGATCAACCGGTACAGGCTGGTGATATGGGTGTAATTTTCCAGAACTATTATTTGTTCGAATGGCGTACAGTTTATCAGTCGCTGTTACTGGCTGCCCGTAAAAACAAAGCATTGAAGGGTCAGGAAAAACAGGCGATTGAACAATATGCCGAACAATTCAATTTAACCAGCCACATGCGTTTGTACCCTCAGCAATTGTCGGGTGGACAAAGACAGCGTGTAAGCATCATGCAACAGATCCTTAAAGGATCAAATTTCATCTTACTGGATGAACCTTTCAGTGGACTGGACGTATGCATGCTCGACAAAGCGGTAGAATTGTTATTGCAGGTATCTCTGTCAGATGAACTGAAAACGCTCATCATTGTATCACACGATATAGAAACAAGCGTAGCTATCAGTGATACCGTATTCATTTTAGGTAATGAACCCGGCAAAGAAGGCGCAACTATCAAGAAGGAGATCGACTTAATCGAGCGCGATCTTGCATGGCAGAAGAATATCAAAAAAGAAAAACGATTCTTAGACACGATAGATGAAATTAAGGCCTGCCTGTAGTTCAGCCTTCGCGATCTTTGCGTTCCCTTTGCGTTCTTTGCGGTGCTATTGGCTTCGATTTTAGTAACGCAAAGGGCGCAAAGAAGACGCAAAGGACGCTAAGAAAAAAGTACCTCTTGCCACCAGCACTTACTGTATCATGTGCAGTTGAAATACGATGCAATGTAACGTTCACTACCTGCACATCTTTAAAATTGACAGAAAAAAGTATACTGTCTGTTTTATGACCTGCTGCTTTTACAATAAGCCAGTAATGGCCTGCGGGCACTGCACGAAATAAATAAATGCCATTACGGTTAGTGACTGTGGAGCCTAAACCTGAAATCTGTACAGAGGC
>Ga0068855_100009047_pt1 | contig 12034 bp, 12 predicted proteins | sample KBSCornC52_FD_66592 | JGI IMG/M metagenome (GOLD analysis project Ga0068855, IMG submission 66592) | Corn rhizosphere microbial communities from Kellogg Biological Station, Michigan, USA - KBS Corn C5-2 | ecosystem: Host-associated > Plants > Roots > Rhizosphere > Soil ...
GCGCCATTATAGGGCAGCGCGCGGGTTTCGGGCTTCGGTCCGTATCTTCTTTATTAGAGCGTTTTATTAGAGCGGGTCGAGTATTAGAGCTTGTCGCGCTTCTCCGGATCAGTGTTTTGGTGAGAGCAATTCGCGAAGACGCACAGCGATCTGGTCATGTTGATCGGCGAGCAGCGTATCGACGGCTATGACAAGTTTGTCGTCGAGGGGAACGGTGGCGATGGAGGGTTCGCCCTTCAGCAGTTCCGTGCTTATGCGATCTACTTCCGCGGCACCACCTTTGAATTCGATGGTCATACAACTGACAGGTTCGTCGACGAGCCGTTCGTCCATGGTGAAATAGCGAGATGCGGTCTTGATGTGCTTCAGGTCGGCGAGCTGATCGCGCATGGAGGCGACTTTCGCGGCGTAGCTTGACCAGCGCGCGTTGTGATCCATGGCAAACCACTCTTCAAGAGCAGCGACGGTCGCGACGATGGTGTGGCGATCGAGTTTGAAGGGACGTCCGAAGGTGAGGAATTGTCCGGATTCGTAACGCGTGAAATCGATGCCGGCCACGGCTTCGATGAGGTCGCGGCGTCCGCAGATGAAGCCGCCGGAGTTGGGTCCCCAAAAATATTTTGCGCTGAAGCAAAGCAGGTCGGCGCCGGCTTCGAGGTATCCGTGCATGATGCTGGTGGGGTAATTCATGTAGGCGGCGTCGACGAGCAGGGGGATTGCATGCTGTCGGGCGATGCGGCTGACCTCGACCAACGGGAGCGTACCGGTGCGGCCATCGAGATGAGCGGGGAACATGATCATCGCGGTGCGCTGGGTGCAGGCCTTCTGAAGGTCGGCGGCAGTTGTGGTGAGCGTGGTGCCAACCTCGATGAGACGACCTCCGGCGATGCGAACCATGCGGTCGTATTTGTAGCGGTGGGCTTTCTGGATGAGGACTTCGTTTTTGAGACCAGTGGTATCGGGGAGTTGCTCCCACGCGTGTCCGTCTTTGCCGGCGATGCAGGCAGCGGTGCCAAGGGTGATGGCAGCGGAGGCGCCTGGAACGACACGAGCGGCTTCTGCACCGACGAGCTTGGCAAGGATTTCGCCTGAACGATCGAGCAGATCCACCATCCGCACGAAGTGGGTGTTGATTTCCTGCATGGCCTGCGAGACGCGGGGGGAAAACACTGTACCTCCGAGATCGGTGTAGATCCCGCAGGCGTTGATGACCGGGCGCACTCCAAAGCGCTGGAATGCGGTGGTGGCGAGCTTTGGAGTCGGATTCATCGGATCGCGGAGGGACCGGGAGAGGATTGTATCTGAAACTGGCCGGTCAACGATGCGTTGATGACGCGACAGATTGGGGTAACTGCAACGGTTGCTCACTGGAGACGCGAAGAGTTCATTCAAGGCTTGAGCGTTTGTCGAAATTTATTTTTGGAAAAGAAAATCCATTTGGATTTTTTCTACTGTTAAATGCGACCAACTGGTCGATCGCGGCAACCACTCCGAGGCTTGGGGCACCCAATGCATGCAGGTTAATTCAGTAGCGCGCCGCTACGCGGTGCTCAAGGAGAATTTCCATGGCAGACGACATTAAGAAAGAGCAAGGCCAGAATCCGGGACAGAATCCCGGTCAGTCTGGGCAGCAGCAGCAACAGCAAAAGAATCCGCAGGATCTTAACAAGAAGAATCCTGGACAGGATCGAGACGAGAGCGATGAGAATCAGGGCCAACGGGATCAGGGCGGACAACGTCGCGCTTCCTAAATGCTGTGATTCGGGGCCCCGGCCAAAAATCAGTCGGGGCTTTTCCTCATAGAAATTGAAGTTCTTTATTACCGGAGGAAAAAATGGCGAACGAGAGCTTGAAAAAACTTTATATCGATGAGCTGAAAGATCTGTACAGCGCGGAAACCCAGTTGGTAAAAGCGCTGCCGAAAATGGCCAAGGCTGCATCATCCGACGAACTCCGGCAAGGGTTTGAAAAACATCTGGATCAGACGAAGGGTCAAGTGCAACGTTTGGAGCAGATTTTCGCATCTCTTGACGAGAGCCCGAAAGGAAAGAAGTGCTCGGGCATGGAAGGGTTAGTGAAGGAAGGCTCCGAAGTCATGGAAGAGGACTTCGAGGGCGCGGTCATGGATGCTGCTTTGATCGGTGCCGCCCAGCGGGTTGAGCATTATGAGATAGCGGCGTACGGGACGGTCAGCGAATTCGCCAGAGTTCTGGGTGAAGATGAGCACGTGTCATTGCTGGAAGAAACGCTGGAAGAAGAGAAAGAAACGGACGAAAAGTTGTCGGAGTTGGCCCAAGAGATCAATGAGCAGGCCAATGAAGATGAATCTGCCGAGGCGGAAGATGCTGACGCGGAGGACGAGATCAAGCCGGTGAGAAAGCCGCGCAAACGAGCTGCATAGTCAGAAAAATGATCTGGGCCACACGCTGGGCGCAGCGGGTGGCTCAGGTTGTTTTTTACAAAACTTCCTTGTGTCAAAAGCTCCCTATTTCCAAGACATTCCCCACTGTCAGTTTTGCGAGTTGGCAAAACGCTTCGTTGCGCCGATAAAAATGTTTAAACATGAGTGGTAAGCCGGAGAATCCTCGCTACCGTTGGAGCGCAGGGATGCGTTGGACAATTTGCATGGTCGCACTGGCGCTCGCGATTGGGAGTGGCGCAAGGCGTCTGGATGCGCAGGTCGCATCGAGCGATCGCGCGAAAACTGTCAACGCCAAGCAGAGCCTCAATTTGAATCTCAGTCGGGCGGTTGTTCTGAAGGAAAACGCGATTGTGTTTCGCGCGGATCTGGTGGATCTGCCTCCCTGGGCCTTGCCGGGTCTCTCGTTGACCTACCCTCGAGACCCAGGCAATGCGTTTGATGCGGCGTTGCCTGATATGGGAAGTTCGTCGTCGAGCAGGGAAGCGTACCGGCTGGCGTCTGCCTTGGCGGTGACCACAACTGCGAAGCCTGAGCCGACGACTTTTCAGTGGAAACCTGCGCTCGCACAGTCGTTCGCATTCCTGATGTTTGAGCACGGCGTCCGAATTCTGCGAGAACCGAGTACACGCAAACAGCTGCCGGGGAAATTCTGGAAAGACTATTGCGATTCTGTGCTGGGGCTCGATGGGTGGCGAGACGGAGACCCATTTTACGTAAATTATGTTGGACATCCGATGCAGGGAGCGGTGACAGGTTACATCCAAATTCAGAATGATCCGCGCGGGAAAAAGCTCGAGTTCAATGATCCTGGATACTGGGTAAGCCGCTCGAAGGCAATGCTTTGGAACGCTGCGTACAGCGTGCAATTTGAGATTGGACCAATCAGCGAAGCGAGTATTGGAAATGTAGGCAAGGCGATTGATCCAAGGACTGGGCGCAGTGGTGCGGCTGCAGTAGACCTTGTGGTGACGCCAACGGTCGGCACGGCGTGGCTGATCGGAGAGGATATCGTGGACCGGTATGTGGTGCGCAAATTGGAAAACAGTACCAACAATCGATATCTGAAGAGCGTGTATCGAGGACTGCTGAATCCGGATCGAGCATTTGCGAATATGCTGGCGGGCAAAGTTCCGTGGCACCGCGACACGCGCGGTGCAATCTGGGGTCGTCGGGTGGCTGTTGCGCCGGAAGGAAAGCCAGCTCCGGATGACCGAGTCGACAGCCCAAGCGGGGCACTGCAGGGATTGAATTAAAGAGAAGTTGCGACGCGGGTTGGAGTTCCACGCTGGTAAGTCGGTACAAGCAAACGCGAGACAAAAGTTGCGCCAGCAGCTAAGATGTTTGTCCGCAAATTTCTAAGATTTCCAGAGAGCGATAGGAGTTTTGCAAAATGAAGATGAAGAATCTCATGCTCGTGCTGACGATTGCATGCCTGGCCGCGGGTGCGGCCTTCAGTCAGGACACGAGCCAGTCGGGCAACGCGGTTATCAACATCAATGTTTCAAGAACGATCCAGACTGTGAACTACTGGGCGCGCGGATCAACCAAGGTGGATTTTATTGGCACCGCGCTGATGCCGCGTGGCACCGGGGAAGCGAAGATCGAGAGCAAGAATGGCTCGTTGGCGATCGAAGCGCAGTTCAAGGAACTTGAAGCGCCGTCGTCATTTGGAACTCCTTACCTGGTTTACGTGCTGTGGGCGATTACTCCAGAGGGGCGCGTTTCCAACCTGGGACAGCTCGAGGTGAAAAACGGCCAGGGCAAAATGGCGGTGACCACGAAGCTGCAGACGTTTGGTTTGATCGTTACGGCTGAGCCATATTTCGCAGTGACTTATCCAAGTGATCAGGTTGTGCTTGAAAACAAGGTGCGCAGCGATACCAAGGGAGCAGTGAATCCGGTGGATGCGAAGTTCACGCTCCTGCAACGCGGCCGTTACGGCGCAAACCTTCCCGCTCTGCAAATCGACGACAAGACGCCTCTCGACCTGTATCAAGCGGAGAACGCGGTAAACATCGCCAAGAGCCAGGAAGCGGAGAAATACGCGCCCGAAGCTTTTGCCAAGGCGACTGCCGCGTTGGCGCAGGCGGAAGACTACCAAAAACGTAAGCAGAAGAATGCGGTTCCAACCGCAGCGCGCAATGCTGTTCAAGCGGCCGAAGATGCGCGCTCAATTTCTGTGAGACGACAGGAAGAAGAGAAGGCTGCGAACGAAAAGAAGGCGGCTGCGGACGCTGAAGCAGCGGCGCGCGCGGCGCAGGATGCAGAAGCCAAAAAGCGCGCCGAGGCAGAAGCAGCGCAAGCACAGGCCGAAGCTGCATCAGCCAAGGATGCCGAAGCACGTGCAGCGGCGGAGGCGGCGCAGAAGTCGGCGATGGCGCAGGCTGAGCAGGAGAGAGCGGCGGCAGCGAAGGCGGAACGTGATAGGCAAGAACTGCGCGCGCGATTGCTTGAACAATTCAATCGCGTACTGCCGACGACTGATTCCCCGCGCGGACTCGTCGTTAATATGGGCGACGTTCTGTTCGACACAGGGAAAGCGGATTTGCGCCAACCGGCTCGTGAGGCTCTCGCGAAGCTGTCCGGTATCGTGTTGAACTATCCAACGCTGCATTTGACGGTGGAGGGTCACACGGACAGCACGGGCACGGAAGAGTTCAACCAGAAGCTGTCAGAACAGCGGGCGAACAACGTGCGCGATTATCTGGTAAGCCAGGGATTGAGCGCGGATTCTCTAACAGCGCAGGGCTTTGGGCAGGCTGACCCGGTAGCTGATAACAAGACCGCTGCTGGCCGGCAGAAAAACCGCCGCGTGGAGATCGTCGTTTCCGGCGAAGTGATTGGAACGAAGATCGGGGGCACACAATAATTTCTGTCGGCGTTCGTCGCCAGTCGTCTGACTGAGGCGGCGAAGTCGCCAGCGGTAAATCTAGGAAACCGAGGCTGCCCTGCGTGGGCGGCCCCTTTTTTTGTAGGTGGAACCTTCTGGGCTGGCTAACATCTTATGGAGGGCGGGGCGCGTCCCGAAAAGGAGAATCTTGATGGCAGAAGTGAAAGTTGGGTTGCTGGTAATCATGGAAGCAAAGCCTGGGAAAGAACAGGAAGTGGAGAGTTTCCTGAAGGGCGGCCTGGCGCTGGTTGAGCAGGAGCCGGCGACCTCCACGTGGTATGGATTTCGGCTCGGTCCTTCGAAGTTTGGCATCTTTGATACCTTTCCCGATGAGGCAGGAAGGCAGGCACACCTTTCGGGTCGAGTGGCGGCGGCGCTGATGGCCAAAGCATCTGACCTACTTGTGAAGGCGCCGTCGATCGAAAAGATAGAAGTGCTCGCGTCGAAGTAGGCGCGTCGATGGCATTGCGGTATGCTCGCGCAATGACGGCAATGAGGCGACCTGCAGGCGATCGTAAGCTCGTCCAGATTGTGGACGCGGCGCTTGGAGATGCGGGTCGTCGCGCGGGCGACTGGCTGGCATGTCGTCCCGGCTGTACGCAATGTTGCGTCGGCGTGTTTGCGATCAACTCGCTGGATGCGGCGCGTTTGCTGGACGGCCTTGCAATACTTCGCAAACTGGATCCAGCACGCGCGGAGCGAATTGTTGCACGAGCACGTGAGGCGGTCGCTCGACTGTCTGCTGATTTTCCTGGAAATCCTAAGACCGGTATGTTGGGTGCAAGCGCGGACGCGGAGCGGCGTTTCGAGGAGTTCGCGAATGACGAGCCGTGTCCGGTGCTCGATCCGGATACGGGGCTGTGCGAGTTGTACGAATCGCGCCCGATGACATGCCGCACGTTTGGTCCGCCAGTGCGGTCGGAGGGCGGTCTGGCGGTCTGCGAATTGTGCTTTCAGGGAGCCTCTGACGAAGAGATTGCCGCGTGCGAGATGGTTGCGGATCCGGATGATTTAGAGTCGCGGCTGGTAGAGCAGATGGAGCGGACGACACAACGGCCTGGGCAGACGATTATTGCCTGGTGTGTGGCGAAGGCGGGACACTAGATTTTGTCAGCAACTCACGAAGAATCTGGTTGCACTCCTGACTCCCAGCCGCTTCGCTGTGTGGGCTGTGGCGTCCGCTCTCGATGAAGCGAACGTCTGCTTTGGGAAGTAGTTCCTGCACGCGTTGCATTTCTCCCGATTCCGTTCTCGGATCGCCTCGGCCGTGCATGAACGTAACCGGAACTTGCAGTTCGCTGAGGTGCCCGTCGTAGAGGTCCTCATCCAGTCGTTTGCTCTGCGCCGCTAGTTCCAGCCACACGCGGCAATTTCTTTGCACGACATTTTCCCAATGGTCAGGGCCGTGATCTGCTGCTAACTGTTTTCGCAGCTTTTCGCCTATGCCGCGAGGATGATCGGCAAACTTCTGAAAGAAAGCATTCTTGGAAGATGGTTTGTTCCGGCAGAAATGGAATGCTTCAAGGATCAGGCGCTCGCAGCGCTCGGGCGCGGCGAGCCCGATCTTCGCGGCGATGACCGCGCCATCGCTATGTCCCCAGAGAACCGCTCGGTCGATCCCCAAGGCATTCAGAACCAGCAGGGTCTCTTCCGCTGCCCTGTGATGAAAATCTATTGGCAATGGTCCGGGGAAGCGTGAGGAATGGCCGTGACCGGAACGATCTGGAATTAAGAAACGAACTCTGGCGCTCAATTCCTCGATCTGTTGGTCGATAGGGTAGGCTCCATAACCCCAACCGCCGTGCAAGAAGAAGGTCGGAGTACCGCTGCCGATATCTCTGTAATGAATGCGCACAGGTGAAATGTCGCTCGCGTGCGGCGAAGCCTTCAGTTCCACAAACGGCATAGGATCTAACTCTACAGTAGGTTTCAAGTGGTTGATCGAATTGAAGAGGACGCGAACCACGCTCTTCAAGACGCCAGCCTTTGCCAAGATTTTGGCCGAAAAGGTGTTTAGGTTCCGCAATACTCGTGGCAGGATCCGTCGAAAGCTGTGAAGTTGTCCGAGTCAAGGAAGACGGAGTAACAGCTAGCAATTCTGACAGTTCTTCCAATGCGAAGGCTTGGATAGGGTGGGTAAGTAGGCTGACCGGATTCTGGCGAATTTGTGAAGAAGGTAGGCTGCCATGAATGCCAAGACACCTTTGTTAGTAACAATATTGTTGTGCCTGCTGGTAGCAACGCCTCTCGCGCAGAACGTTGAAGTCACTGGGCACGTCGGAGGTCAATTCAATGGCGGACTTGATCTTTCAACTTCGCTGTTTCGTCGTATTGAGGTAGGAAACAGCACCAATTACGGCGTCACTGCGGGTTACTTGCTGGGCGAACGCTACGGAATCGAGTTTCAATGGAATCACACGAAGGCAGATACAGTTGCGCAACCAGCTGGGGGCGGCAGTGACATCAAAGTCTTTTCTTTGAACATGGACCAATACATGGGCAACTTATTGTTTCACTTCGCCGACCGAGAGGCGAAGCTGAGACCATTTGCCTTTGTGGGTCTGGGAGCGAGCGACCTATCTCCTGATCGCAGCGGTGTAAGCGGGGCAACGCGTTTTGCGTTTTCGCTGGGAGGCGGAGCGAAATACAACCTCAGTAAGCATTTCGGCCTGCGCGGCCAGGCCAAATGGTCTCCGACATACATAACGTCAACCGACGGAGGATATTGGTGCGACCCGTTCTGGGGAGGATGCTGGGTCGTCGGCAACGACCATTACCTTCACGAGTTCGACGTCACAGGGGGTATCACGTTCCGGTTCTAGCTGCGTTGTCGCGCGATCCATCTGTTTGTGACAGTGCTGTGTGTTTGTGGTGCAGGGAGGAATTCGATGAAGAAGCAAGTAGTGCATGTGATGCTCTTCGTTTTATTGCTGTGCGCGCCCGTACTCTCGCAAAGAGTGGAGATCTACGGCGGAGCCCAGTTCGAGCATCTCCAGAGCAGCTATAACGCGGCTGGTTGGAATGCTTCCCTGACAGGGAATTTCAAACACGTGCTGGGAATTACAGCGGACTTCAGTGGGGTGTACAACTCGGTGCGGACTGACTCTTCCGTCTACACTTTCACTGCCGGTCCAGTGCTCACGGCTCGCTTACCTGTCGTGCAGCCCTTTGTCCACGCATTGTTCGGTGGCGCAAGGATTTCGGCTGGAGGAGCGAGCGATACCGCGTTTGCCATGTTTCTTGGCGGCGGCTTGGACATAGGATTTCGGAAAGGCATCGCATTCCGCCTGATACAGGCAGATTGGCTTATGACAAAGTTCTCCGATCAAACCCAAGACAAGCAGGGGAGAGTTTCAGCCGGCATCGTAATAAAGTTCTGAGGTTGAGAGTTCGTCTCAACGTGATGCTTGGCAGCGCTTAGAGAAGGAGGCGCGATCGAAGCTGCATCAAAGGGCAAGTCTTAAGAGCCGATCAACTATCTGGTCGAGAGGAATCATGGTTAGCGTTAAGGGAAGTAGCGGCACAATGAGCAGGATCACCAAACGGACGATCGTCTCTTTTCCCATTGGCAACAGCCGCATTTCGGTGACGGTAGTGTAAGAGTTACCAAGATCAGCGAGGGACTGGATGTCACTTGTTCCGAGCAGGGGTTCTGCTCCAGATGGAGGTTCCTCGATCCATTTGTGACGAAAATCGTCGACATATCGGCTTGACAGACAGCCGAAATCGCGGAGGGCGACGCGCCGCCCCACTGTCAAGCGATTGAGGAAGAAGCTCAGCGGAGCCGACACTAATACCACAAGAAAAAGTATCGCGCCGACGATTTCCATCTTGAAGTCCGGCAATGTCGCAGTAGTGTGCCAGATTCGATCACCGATGAATCCTGCCAGGAAAACCGTGTGCGCCAGCAGCAAGGGTGAAAATGCAAATACACTGCCCGCGAGAAAGCCAAGTCCTCCGGAGCGGTCAGGGTGAAACAGGTTGAGTTGCAAATTCAATCCCCGGACTTGCCACAAGAAGCGATACCAGAGGAACAGGCGGAAATACCACCGATAGAGGATGAAGCGGAGAAGGGGAAGACTGACGAACGCATACCAGTAGCCTGCGGGGGTGAGACGAGTTCCACCGGAAACTGTGAAGGCATACCAAGTGCTTATGCCCAAAGCAAAATGCTCTCGCCAAACCCAGTGCCCCACGGTATAGACGAAGACCAGGATCAGCACCTCAATGAGGACGGAATTCCGGAGAGATATCGTTGAGTTGATGATCGCCTCAAATTTCGCGCGATCCGACTGAGTGATGATTCCACGATCTATGAACTGCCTGACAATGGGCCTGATCCGACCATGGACGACCACCTCAGCCGCGATCAGCAGGGGGACAGCGGCCAAGAATCGGGTGTGAACATCTACGTCATACAAAAAAGGTACAGCGACCCCACCCATGATGTGGCGCGAGAAGAGGGAAAGTAGTAAGAGCGGAAGCCAGCAAAACAGGGAAATGCCCACGACCCGGCGCAACAAGAGGTCGAGCGGTCGCCTGGTTAACTTGGTTCGCAAATAGAGCTGATATAAGGGGCCTCCCAACACCAGAGAGAAGATCTGATCGTCCGCCAGAAGACCATCTAGTGGCTCATTCTGCAGGCTACGAGGCAGGCTCATTGCCTTGCCTGCGAAATCGAGATCGTCTGGCAACTTCTTTCCTTCTCGCAGGGAAATATTTCGGCCACTTGCGTCCGTGACCGCTGCGCAACCGAAGTGACAATTTTTGCTGCGCGGGCTTGGGCCAAGGACTCGCGAATGGCGAGCGGTGCCAGAGGACGCAACAGCGCAGCGCGAAAAGACTATGAGTGCCCCCTCCGCTTAGGTACTGGCAGAACTGACAGGTCCATCAGATAGCAGGGTTGGCTCGGAGCCGGTGACCAGATTAGAAGCCTGAGCGATTCTCAAGCTACCGATCAATCGCAAGTCCACAGGTAGTGCGAATGATGACCACGCAAATAACCATATATATGAGGTAGCGAGCAGGAATGTAGGGTTTCCTGCGTTTAAACAAGTGCATTCATTGACATATCTATTGTGCCTACATAACATTGCCCGATCGTGATCGGCCCAGCTGTCTCGCGCTTATTAACCCGTGCTCGCAATCGCTCATCGTTACATCTCACACATGTTGATTTTCTGCCAACGTGGATTGTGGTGTGCCTCGTTGTGGCCCTGTGCTACCTCGTTCCAAAACTGACTGGGGCATTGATTTCAAATCCCAAAACAGTTTGGCCACTTTGGCCTGGTTGCGCGATTCTGGCAGCAGGGTTGCTGGTGGTGCGACCCAGAGTTTGGCCATTGCTCATCCCAGCAGGTCTAGCCGGGTTTGCTCTATACGACCTGCAGGCGGGCGTGGCGATGAGCTCGATCGCCTGGTTCGTTCTGGCTGACGCCGTTCAAGTTCTGATCGTGGCACTTGGCCTTAAGTACTCGTTCGACGGTGTGCCGCAGCTGAACAGCAAAGAAGCCTTGGCGAAGTATTCTTTCTTCGCGGTATTTTTTGCGCCACTCATTGCAGCATTTATCAGCGCCCAAGGTATCGGGCACGCCTATTGGAGTAGTTGGAGGATTTGTTTTTTTTCCGATGTACTCGCGTTCGTCACCGTAATGCCTGCCATATTGAGCTGGGTGGGCATCGCGGCTGCAGCGAGAAGAAAATCGCGATCGTATTATTTGGAGGCGGCAGCGCAGCTCGCCGTGTTGGTTCTTTTCGGCTCCGTGACCCTAGCGTCTTCCGGAGAGAACAGTTCGCCGGCACTGCTTTATTCTCTAGTGCCAATTTTGCTCTGGTCGGCGTTGCGAATTGGGTGGGCCGGGATTAGCACCTCGTTGATTGTCGTCGCCTTCCTCTCGATTTGGGGAGCGGTACACGGCCGGGGTCCATTCGCAGTGGAAGGTCCACTCGGAAACCCGATGTGGCTGCAGCTGCAATTGTTTCTGATCTTCGCTGCGGCACCCTTCATGGTCTTGGCTGCTGCGATCGAGGAGCGCAAGGCGGCGGAACAGGCTCTCGCTGGGGTAAACCGCAAATTGATCCAGGTGCAGGATCAGGAACGAACGCGAATTGCAAGGGATCTCCACGACGATCTTGGCCAGCGGCTCTCACTGCTGGCGATTGAGCTCGATGTGCTCGCTCACGACCCAGCCGAGATACCTGCAAGGGTTCGCGATGGGATAGTGCACACGCGAGACCAAGCCTCTGTTATTACAAGCGACGTTCATACACTGTCGCACCGTTTACACTCGCAAAAGCTGGAAATACTCGGCGTGGCTGCAGCCATGAAAGGGTTCTGCCAAGACTTCAGCGATCAGCGGAGAGTGGAAGTTGATTTCAGCTTTCACGGCTTACCCGACTCGGTGCCGGCGCCCGTTTCTCTTTGCCTTTTCCGAGTTCTACAAGAAGGCTTGCAGAATGCGGTCAAACACAGCGGGGTGCGACATTTCGAAGTGACTTTGTGGGCCGCTGCGAGCGAGATTAATCTGACGATCAGTGATCGGGGCGTTGGCTTTGACCCTAACGGCGCCGATCAAAGTCAAGGAATCGGGCTGATCAGTATGCGCGAACGCATGCAAGGTGTTCAGGGCCGGCTTTCAATTGAATCGCAACCTAAGTGTGGCACCACGGTCCACGCTTGCGTGTCTCTCAAGCCCGAAAGCGCAGCGATGCGAGCAGCTGGC
>Ga0068855_100009048_pt1 | contig 12034 bp, 11 predicted proteins | sample KBSCornC52_FD_66592 | JGI IMG/M metagenome (GOLD analysis project Ga0068855, IMG submission 66592) | Corn rhizosphere microbial communities from Kellogg Biological Station, Michigan, USA - KBS Corn C5-2 | ecosystem: Host-associated > Plants > Roots > Rhizosphere > Soil ...
GGTCTCAAAATCATGCCTGCAGGCACTTTTGCCTCTGCAGCAAAACCTCTTGTGGTAGTTCCTATCGATTGGCTGATAAATGAAATAGTTGTATTGAACGATTTATTTACATCTGGAACCTGCACTTCTACTGCTGTTCCTTTTGAAATTTTCGTTGCATAATTTTCAGGAATAGTAACTGTAATTTTCAGATCGCTTTTGTTTACAATTTTGATATAACCTCCTTGCTGAGGATTGCCATTAAATGTTTCGCCCACGTGCGCTGTTATTTCATCAACTGATCCATTTACATCGCTGTAAACATTGCCCTGGTTTGCCAAAGCCTGTGCACTACTTACCTGCGCCTGCAGAGCTTTCAATTGATTCTCCAACGATTCCACATTAGTTTTATCCTGAAGCAATTGAACTTCAGTTCCAATGTGTTGATCCCAAAGATTTTTCTGCCGGTCATAAATTGATTTGGCAAGATCGAGTTGTGCCTTCACGCTTCCTGTTTGCTGGCGGGCTGCATTTACGTTCTCAATAGCCACTGAATTATCCAATTTTAAAACCAGTTGACCTTTATGAACATGATCACCTTGCTTCACCAGGATAGCCTTTATTTGGCCGCCCTGGTTAGAAGGAGTTATGTATGAAATACTTCTTGAGTCAACAGTACCTTGTAAATCCAGGTAATGCTTAAAGTCCTGCAATGCAACCGGCGTTACTGCCACGAGTTTTGCTTCTTGTTTGTTAGCCGCACTGGTGTCAAGTTTTGCAATATCTTTTTCAAGAGAAGCAATCTTATCATCAAGATCAGACTTATCTTTTTTAAGTTTTTCTAATGAAGCTTTTTTATCACTAAGGCTATCTTCTTTTTTGCTTGTATCACCGCATGATGAAGCAACTGCCATAAAGATGATCATCAAACTTAGTCTTGTTATTCTTTGCATGGTATTTTGAATTAATATAATAATAGTTGAGTTTTAGATTTAAAGTTTTCCGGCGGCCTGTAAGAAATCAATTTTTGCAATTATTGCATCGTAGAGCGAACTGTAATAATTATTCTGTGCGGTTATTAAATCTGTTTGTGCAGTATTAATTTCCTGGTTGCTGCCAAGGCCCTGGTCGTATTTTAATTTTGTTGTGTTGTAAACATTTTGTGCCAGCTCCGTATTTTTCTTTTGACTGTCCATTGTTATTAAAGCTGATTTCATATTAATTCTCGATTGGGTAACATCGTTGTCGATGGCTGATTTTAACTGGTCCAGACTGTTGTTGTATTTTAAAAGAGAAAGTTTTGCTTCAGCAATTCTTGCATTGTTCGCTCCGCCCTCAAAAATGGGAACATTCAATCGAAGTGCAACAAACGAAGAAGTGAAATAGGGTCCTTTGAAAAAATCAAATTGCTGTCTTTGCGCACTTTGGCTATAATTAGCAGACAAAGTCAAAGTAGGCAATTTACTTAGCTTATATCTTCTTACGTTGTATTCACCCAGTTTTATTGTTGATTCAAGCTGTTGGTATTCTTTCCTGTTTTCATAATTATATGCTTCATCAAGGATGCCGGATTTTAGTTCCTCGTCAGACAGGGTATCACTAAGGACCAGGCTGTCTTTTTGCGGCATATTCATCAGGAACTTTAAACCAGCCAGGCCGGCATCTATCTGATTTTGAGCTTTTAATTTTTGGGTATTTAAATTATTGAGTTGCACCTGAACCTTATCTACGTCAAGTTTTTCAGCAAACCCATTTTTGTAAATCTCTTTAGTATCGTGGAGTAATTTTTCATAATTGTCAATATTTGCCGTTATCGTCCCGATTTGTCTTTCCCCCACCACTAGTTGATAATAAATTTTATAGACGTTGGCTTTTATTTGTTCTTTGGTTACATCGGCGGCTAGTTCAGCATTATGGATCGTTTCTTTCCTTGCCTGGAGTCCTACAAAAACCTGCCCGTCGAATAAAATCTGTTTTAGATCGATGCCACCACTCAATGCATATTTTGCTCCGAAGGCGGCGTTGATCAATCCATAATCTGCCGGAGCGGTAATAGGATTGCCGTTACCATCTTTTACATTATTCGCCAGTAATACGCCATATGTGCCCTGGGCTATAAAGTTTGGGAAAGTTTGAACGGCTACATTTGGATTGTAGTTTAAACTACCGCTCCCCGTAATTGATGGTAACGCGGCGGCCGTCACCTCCTTATTTACCTGCTTCTGCAACTCAATATCGATTAAAGCATTTTTTACCTGAACAGCATTTTTTAATGCATAATCCACAGCCTGTTTTGCGCTGAACGCATTTATAGTTGGTGCTTCGGTTTGTTGGGCATGAGCATTAAACCCTGCGCCGCAAAGCAAAAAGCTAATTATCAATTCAAAAATTCTTTTCATTTTCATTGTACTGTAGTTTTGTTCTGTCTTTCTTTTTGATATTTTAATATTAACTTATATCCTTTGAGGCTGGCAATTCCGAATAAGAAAAATTCTATGAGTTGTTGATGAAGGAATACCATGGAAAATTTATTTTTCGGGAATAGTTGTTCGTCAAAAGGCAACATCATTGTCTCCAGGCGAATTTTAGCCAGCACATCGATATTGATTTCGGGCCGGTATAACTCTTCCTCTATTCCTCTTACCATATTTTCCTTTACCAGGTCATACAGAAACTTGTATTTATAGTCTTTAAATTTTTTATAGGTAAGCGGATAATTTCTTTCGATGTCATGCAGTATCGATGGGTTCATATTATCGAAAATTACCTGCAGCATATCCAGCGCCATGAAAATTTCATGTATGGCATTCTGGGACTTTGCTTTGTAATCCTGGCAGCATTCTTTATTAAATTGAAGCATGTCCGCAATTACATCATCTACCAGTTCATTCTTATCGGAAAACGAGTGGTAGATTGTTTTTTTTGAAACGCCAAGCTGGTTGGCTATTTCGTCCATTGTAACTGATTTTATTCCGTACCTGCGGAACAATTCATCTGCTTTTTGTTTTATTCTTTCTTTAACCTCCATGGGGCGCAAAACTATGGAAACTATTTTAGTTGCCAAAGTTTCCCATATTATTTTTTTATTAAGGTTGAAATTTTCAGGATGAGCGGCACAAAACTTACCTTTAATTTTAATTTTTAATTCTATGCCTAAATCAGTACGTTACCAGAGATTCATCCAATATTTCTTACAGGGATTACTTATTCTGGGCCCGGTTTCAATCACTATATATTTTATCTACGAAATTTTCGATAAGATCGATAATATCCTCAGGCCCGTAATAAATATCCCGGGTATTGGATTTATAATAATTATTGGTTTTATCATCACAACAGGGTACTTAAGTTCCTTTTTTGTAATGAGCAGGATACTGTCTGTTATGGATAAATTCCTGGAAAGAACACCAGGCATCAAACTTTTTTATTCTTTTATCCGGGATTTTTTCGAAGCGTTTGCGGGAAATAAAAAAAAATTCACTAAAAGTGTACTGGCAAATGTTGATGACACAGATGTGTGGCGCGTAGGCTTTATTACGCAGGATGATATGAGCAGCTTTGGAATGGAAAATTATGTGGCTGTTTATTTACCTATGGCTTATTCGGTAGCCGGAAATGTATATATTGTTCCCAGGGAAAGAGTGAAACCCATTACAAACATCAGCGCCACGCAATCCATGAAGTTTGCGGTGAGCGGCGGCGTAACTGAAACCGGAACAGAAGCTGCCGGAGATGAATTGATGAATTAAATCGTTCATTAAAATTGTTAGCGTTGAAAAAATTTCTTTTTGTTATATGCCTCATAACTGTTTCCTCAAAAAGTTATTGCTGGGGATTTTATGCACATAAAAAGATAAACTATCTCGCCGTTTTTTTATTGCCTCCGCAAATGATGATTTTGTATAAGCCCAATATTGAATTTTTAACGGAGCATGCCGTTGATCCCGATAAAAGAAGATATGCTGTGGCTGCCGAAGGAACGAGGCATTTTATTGATATTGATAATTACGGAAAATATCCTTATACGGAACTTCCTCATAACTATAAAGAAGCAGTTGCCAAATTCGGCGAAGACACTATTATAGCAAATGGCATTGTGCCATGGCATGTTCAAATAATGCTAACAAGATTGACCAAAGCATTTAAAGAAAAAAACTTTTCGTCGATAATGAAAAATAGCGCTGAGATTGGGCATTATATTGCAGATGCACATGTTCCGTTGCACGCCAGCAGCAATCACAATGGACAACTGACCAACCAGCTAGGGATTCATGCATTTTGGGAAAGCAGGGTTCCGGAATTATTGGCCGATAAACAATTTGATTTTTTTATCGGGAAAGCAGAATATATAAAGAATCCGGGAGCTTTTATCTGGAACAGGGTATTGGAAAGCGGAAGAGAAGCCGATTCGGTTTTGTCGATTGAAAAACAATTATCTAACCAGTTTCCCGGGGATAAAAAGTATTCTTTCGAGAACAGAAATAATGTGCTGGTCAGGCAATACTCTTCTGATTATACTAAAGCATATAATAAAAGACTCAACGGTATGGTTGAAAGAAGGATGAGACAGGCCATTTTTGCAATAGCATCTTTCTGGTATACAGCCTGGGTAAATGCAGGCCAGCCTGATCTTTCAAGCCTTGTTTCGCAGTCATTTTCAGAGAGAGACCTAAAAGACTTTGAAGACCTTAACGGTAAGTGGCAAAGCGGGAAAATTAAGGGCAGGGAAGAGTAACATCGCATAAGCAATTGGCAATGAGGGAAGCAATGCAATGTGTACTGGTTAAAAATTTATTCACGCCCGGTTCATAAGACTTTTACCTCATACCTCATACCTGATACCTTTTCCCATATACTTTCCTAAATTTGCAGCCTAATTTTTTATCAATGACAACAGTTATGGAAGACGTTCTAAAAGAAAAAAAGATAATACACAATTTTAATGGAGGGCCTTCAGTGCTTCCAAAAACTGTTTTTGAACAGGCGTCAAAAGCCGTATTGAATTATAATAATACCGGATTGTCGATTCTTGAAATGGGGCACCGCACAAAAGCGTTCCAGGCCATAATGGATGAAGCAAGATTGTTGGTAAAAGAACTGATGGGTCTGGATGACGATCATGAAGTTTTGTTTTTGCATGGCGGCGCTTCCACGCAATTTATGCAGGTGCCCATGAACCTGCTGAATGATAATGAAACCGCTGCTTACGCTGACACCGGAGTATGGAGCAGCAAGGCCCTTAAAGAAGCAAAACTTTATGGAAAAGTAGATGTTGTTTGCAGTTCAAAAGATGCTAATTATAATTATATTCCTAAAAATTTCAGTGTTCCGGCAAATGCAAAATATTTCCATCTTACTACCAACAATACAATTTATGGAACTCAATGGCAAAGCATTCCTAAAGTAAGCGTGCCATTGGTTGCAGATATGTGTAGTGATATTTTTAGCAGGCAAAGAGATTTTAATTCATTTGCATTAATCTACGCAGGCGCACAAAAGAATATGGGGCCTGCCGGCGTAAATCTCGTAGTAGTAAACAAAAATATTCTCGGCAAGGTAGATCGTGCATTGCCAACAATAATGGATTATCGCAACCATATAAAAGAAGGAAGTATGCTCAATACACCACCTGTATTTGCAGTATATGTTTCTTTACTTACGCTTCAATGGCTTAAACAACAGGGAGGCATAGACGCAATTGAAAAAATTAATAATCAAAAAGCAGAAATGCTTTATAATGCGATTGACAGCAGCGCTCTTTTTAAAGCCACTGCCGTAAAGGAAGACAGGAGTAAAATGAATGTATGCTTTGTGATGAAGGATGCCTCTCTTGAAAAGCAGTTTCTTGATTTTGCAGAGCAAAGAGGAATCTATGGAGTGAAAGGGCATAGATCTGTTGGCGGTTTCAGGGCATCTTTATATAATGCACTGCCATTAACCAGCGTGGCATACCTTACTGATGTTATGAGAGAGTTTGAAAAGGATCATTAGTTGTTAAAAGAGAATACTTTAGCTGGAAACAGAAGTTATCGTATCAGGCGGCAAAGTAGAATTAATCATTCCCCTGCCTGAATAACTATCGGATATTTCATATTTTTGTTAAATGGAGAATTACCTTAATAGAATTACAGTAAATCCTAATCAATTAGACGGGAAGCCGTGTATCAGGGATATGCGTATTTCGGTACAAACAATTTTAGAATTTTTAGGAGCAGGTGATTCAGTTGAAGATATACTGTACCAGTATCCTTTATTGCAAAAAGAAGATATATCCGCATGCCTGCAGTATGCAGCAAAAATTTCAGGCAAAGAATTTTCCTTCCAAACAGTAACATCTAATGCCTGAATTTATAGTTGATGCAAATTTACCTTTCAGGATTTTAAAATGGCAAAACGATCGTTTTGAACATGTTTTAAATATCAACCCTTTATGGAATGATGAAGAAATATGGAATTATGCATGTAAAACAGATCTTATAATAATTACAAAAGATAAAGATTTTCGTCTTAAGCAGATAATGTACGGGTCCCCGCCGAAAATTATCCATATAAAATTTGGGAATCTTAAATTGAAGGACTTTGAAAAAGTAATTAATTTGTGTTGGGATCAGGTAGAGCAATTAATTAAAATTCACCAGCTTATAAATATTTATCAGAATACCATAGAAGCAATTAAATAATTAAAATGATTTCAATCTCTCCCTTTAAAGCACTTCGGCCAGAGGCACAATTTGCCAAACAGGTTGCCTCACAACCTTACGATGTTTTAAGCAGCAAAGAAGCTAAAATTGAAGCTGAGGGAAATCCATTTTCTTTTTTGCATATTACCAAAAGTGAAATTGATCTGCCTGCAAATATTGATGTACACAGCGTAGCCGTTTATTCCAAAGCAAAAGAAAATCTTGATGCCTTTATAAGCCGGCCGGTTCTTTTTAGCGAAAGCAAACCCTGTTATTATATTTATCAGTTAATAATGCCCGCCCGTGCCGGTTCGGACGGGAATGGTAAAAGCCAGACCGGCCTTGTGTGCTGCAGTTCCGTGAATGATTATGAACACGGCCTTATTAAAAAACATGAATTTACAAGGCCCGAAAAAGAAGCTGACCGTATTGCGCATATAAAAACAACCGGGGCGCAAACCGGTAATGTATTTCTTGCATTCAGGGATGTTGATGAGTTAACTGATATTATTGATAAATGGAAAGCTGAAAAAAGCCCTGTGTATGATTTTATATCTGCCGATGCTGTTCAGCACACCGTTTGGGTTATCAGCGACGAAGGTATTATAAACACTATCACAAATATTTTTAAGACAAAGGTTCCCTGCACATACATAGCGGACGGGCATCACCGTGCGGCATCTGCGGCTAAGGTGAGATATCAAATGGCAGATTCTGAAGAGGCTGCTTATTTTCTTACTACTTTATTTCCTGCCGGCCAATTGAAAATAATGGATTACAATAGGGTGGTAAAGGATCTTAATGGCTTATCAACTGAAGAATTTTTTGACAGGATTAATAAAAATTTTACTGTTGAAAAAGAGAAAGAAGCATATGCGCCAACAGCGCCACATAATTTTGGAATGTACATAGAGGGCAAATGGTATAAACTCACGGCCTTAGATGGTACATTTTCAACTGACCCTATCGGAATATTGGACATTACTATTTTGCAAAATAATTTACTGGAACCTGTGCTTGGAATAAAAGATCAGCGTACAGATAAACGAATTGATTTTGTTGGCGGAATAAGGGGACTTAAAGAACTGGAAAAAAGAGTCAATAGTAAAGAGATGAAAGTTGCCTTCAGCCTTTATCCCGTAAGTATTCAGCAATTGTTCGATATTGCAGACAGCGGGAATGTAATGCCTCCTAAAAGTACCTGGTTCGAACCTAAGTTAAGAGACGGTTTATTTACACACTTAATTTGAAGATAATTTAATCTTCCTCCAATCATTATTTCTTTTATAACAGTTTACTCATAAAACTATTTTTATCTTTATTGAATGAAAAAAATTCTGCTGTCGTGCTGTTTTTTCCTTTTATATGCATTTGTGTTTGCCCAATCTGACGATGTAGAGAAGCTTCATGAAAATGCAAAAGCGTTTATGCGTCAGGGTGATTATGCCAATGCTTCCTTAATTTTAACCAGGGCGCTATCCCAGTCGCCCAATAATATAGAAATTGCAAAAGACCTTGCCTACGATTATTATTTGCAAAAGGAAAATCAAAAAGCACTGGAAACGATAAAACCATTACTGGAAAAAGACAATGCTGATGATCAAACCTACCAGATTGGCGGCACCATTTACCGGGCTTTGGGCCAGGATAAAGAAGCTGAAAAATTATACAAAAAGGCTATTAAAGATTATCCACACAGCGGCCAGTTATACAATGATTATGGGGAGATGCTCTGGCGTAAACAGGACTATGGCGCCATAAAACAATGGGAAAAGGGCATCCAGGAAGATCCATCATACGGAGGCAATTATTATAATGCTTGTAAATATTATTTTCTTACCACCGATAAAATATGGAGTATTATTTATGGGGAGATATTTATAAATATTGAATCGTTCACGCCGCGAACCGCTGAGATAAAAAATATTTTATTGGATGGGTATAAAAAACTTTTTGCTGATCCTGATTTACTCGCAAATACCAAAGACAAAAACAAATTTGAGATCGCATTTTTAACAACGATGAACAAACAAAACAGCGTTGTAATAAATGGATTGAATGCAGAAACGCTTACAATGATAAGAACAAGATTCATTCTTGATTGGGATCAATCTTATGCCAAACAATTTCCTTTTGCTCTTTTTGATAAGCAGGAGCAATTCTTGGAAGAAGGGTTGTTTACCGCTTACAACCAATGGATTTTTGGTGCAGCGCAGAATCTTTCCAACTATCAAAACTGGATAGGCACCCATAGTGAAGAATATGCTGCGTTTAACAAATTTCAACAGGGAAGGATTTTTAAGATTCCCGAAGGCCAATATTATCATTAAAAAATTCGTTCATCGTTTGTAAAGCAAACAAAATAATTATTTACAATTATTTTGCTTATTTACTTAATTTAGGACGCTGCCAGTTTTAATAAAAATTGGAGAGAAGGAAGCATATCGTAATGTAATTTTTTTATTTTATGACCGAACCCACCCGATTATTTGATTGTATCGAATGGCATTTAGAAAGAGGAGCCACCCATACCGTTATGGCCGCAAAAGAAGATGGTATTTGGAAGGAATATTCCCTTGAGGAGCTTTCTGAAACCGTAAATAAATTAAGTGCCGGGTTATTGAAGATGGGCCTCGGCAATGGCGACAACACACCAGAAGGAAGAGATAAAATTGCGGTAATTGCTAAAAACCGGCCTGAATGGCTGATGCTCGACCTGGCTGTTCAACAAATTGGAGCGGTACTGACCCCGGTGTACCCAACCATAAGCCAATCAGAACTTGAATTTATATTACAGGATGCACAGGTAAAAGTCATTTTTGTAAATGATAAGAAACTGGCCGAAAAAGTAAACGTAATGCGAGCAAACCTGCCTGACCTGCAGGAAATATTTTCTTTTGATAAAACGGAAAACATTAAACATTGGAAGGATATTCTTTCAGAAGATGCAGACTGTCTTCTAAAATTAAAACAGGTATCAGCGCAAATACAATACGAAGATCTTGCTACCATAATCTATACTTCCGGCACTACTGGTAAGCCAAAAGGAGTTATGCTTTCGCATAAAAATATTGTGAGTAATGTAATTGGGTCAATGCCGTGTTTTCCGCCAGGCAACCGGGCGCTTAGTTTTCTTCCTATGAACCATATTTTTGAGCGGATGGTTACTTACCTGTATTTATATAAAGGAGTTTCTATTTTTTATGCAGAAAGTTTGGACACCATCGCTGAGAACCTCAGGGAGGTAAAACCGAATATGTTTACTACGGTGCCGAGGTTACTGGAAAAAGTTTATGAGAATATAATGCTAAAGGGAAGTGAGTTAACCGGATTAAAGAGAAATCTTTTTTACTGGGCTCATTCGTTAGCGGAGAAATTTGAAATTAACAAGAGGCACGGAGTTTTTTATAATATTCAGCTGCGCCTTGCTAACAAAATTATTTTTAGCAAATGGAGAGAAGGTTTAGGAAATGAACTCAATGCAATTATTACCGGGGGAGCCGCTTGCCAGGTAAAGCTCATACGCATATTTACAGCGGCAAAAATTGTTGTAATGGAAGGGTACGGACTTACGGAAACTTCTCCTGTAATTTCAGTAAACCGTTATGATGAAGAAAATAGAATGTTTGGTACTGTAGGCCCATTAATAAATGGGGTTCAGGTTAAGATAGCAGCAGACGGAGAAATATTATGCAAAGGTCCCAACATAATGATGGGTTATTATAAACGGCCCGATCTTACAGAGGAATCGATGGAAGACGATTGGTATAAAACCGGCGATATAGGAATGATGATCGATAATAAATTCTTAAAAATAACAGACCGAAAAAAAGAAATGTTTAAAACAAGCGGAGGCAAATATGTTGCACCCATTGTTGTAGAACTTAAATTGAAAGAATCACCCTTTATAGAAAATATAATGTTAGTAGGAGAAGGCGAAAAATATGTGGGTGCTTTGATAATACCGTCTTTCAATAATTTAAAAGATTGGGCAAAAGGCAAAAATATTACGTTTACCAGCAATGATGAGTTGCTGAAGGATGAAAAGGTGAAAAAATTATATAAGACCGAAGTGGAACATTACAATACTCAATTTAATCATGTTGAGCAAATCAAAAAATTTGAACTGCTGCCGCAGGATTGGAGTATAGAAACCGGGGAAATGACTCCCAAACTGAGTCTCAAAAGAAAGGTGATTATGGAAAAGTATAAAGATGCAGTAAAAAGAATATACGCGTAGGCTTTAAATAAATAATATTATTAATGCGGGAGGCAATTCTAATCCTGGAAAATTTGTTGCTCCTCTCTTTCCTCAACCGGTATTTTTCTTATAAAATCATCGTAGCCATCATTTTCATGATCACTGTACACTCCGTAAGAATCCATACTGTAGCCGATAAGGCCATCGTTGGCTTCAATTAAATAGATAACCGAAGAATCAGCGGGATCGGACTCTCCCTCGAAACGATAGGTACGGATAATTTTCAAATCTTCAGGCTGATAATATTTTTTATTGCCGGCGGTAAACCCATCCGGAGTCATTCTAAATTCATTATCATGTTTCTCAATACGAAGCTTCTCCAAAACATTTGTTACCGTTGTCATGGGGATTTTTTGTTCGGGCATGGGTTTAAATTTATCGGTGAACTTTAATTATAAAATCACCGGCAAATTCCATACCCTTTTATAAAGTCGTCATAAAAAAAAGGAGAGTTATTGTTTACAACGATTGATAGATTTTTATTTTGTTGTAAAGCGTTTTGCGATCGATCTTTAAAATTTCCGCAGCCTTGGTTTTATTAAAATTAACTTCCTTAAGTACATTCATTATAGTATCGTATTCTGCTTTGGCAGCAGCATCTTTTAAATCAAGATCTTTAATATTCATCGGCTCTTTGGTATCCCGCCTCAGCAGTTTTTCCTCCGGCGTGTGTTGAATGTCCGCATTAGTAATTTCCCATGGTAATACGTTGGAGTTTATTTTACCTGATGGTGTAAGTAACACTGCACGCCTCACAACGTTTCTAAATTCCCGCAGGTTTCCGGGCCATGAGTAATTAACAAACATATCTAAAACGTCGTCTTCGAAACCTTCTATATTCTTATTGAGTTCAAGATTTGTCTTATCAAGAAAAAAGTCAGCAAAAAGCGGTATATCAATTATCCGCTCACGCAGTGGTGGCAAATTGATAGAGAATTCATTAAAGCGATGGTACAAATCTTCTCTAAACTTGCCTCTCTTATAAGCTTCCTGCAGATTTTCATTCGATGCAACAATAATGCGTACATCCACATCAGTTTCCTTTGTGCCGCCAACTCTCTTAAATTTCCGTTCCTGGATCACGCGTAATAAGGCAGCTTGCACTTCGGGTGAA
>Ga0068855_100009049_pt1 | contig 12032 bp, 6 predicted proteins | sample KBSCornC52_FD_66592 | JGI IMG/M metagenome (GOLD analysis project Ga0068855, IMG submission 66592) | Corn rhizosphere microbial communities from Kellogg Biological Station, Michigan, USA - KBS Corn C5-2 | ecosystem: Host-associated > Plants > Roots > Rhizosphere > Soil ...
AACGCGTTCGGCCCCCGCGTCGGCATGGCGTTCTGCGGCACCGTCCCGGCGCTGGCCGCGCTCGCGATCGGGCTGCGCCACCTGGCCACGACCCGTGCCTGATCAACCCGACGAGAGCTTGTCCGCCAGCCAGGCCGCCGTCATCGCCGGCGTCGCTCCCGGTCGACGCTCATGGACCTACTTGTGGTCGGCGATCGCGATCACGCTGCTGATCGGCAGCTGCATAGTCTCGTAGGCCTCTTTGAAGACGACGTTCTTGAAGTGCTCGGCCATCGTCGTCGCACTCTCCTCGTCCATCTCCGCGTCGAACGTCATGTACAGGTGGACCTCGGTAATCCCCGACACGAGCAGTTCCTTCCGTGCGCCGGGCGCCGGCCCCCCGCCGGCACGATGCTGGCTACCGTAGGGCAGCCAGCATCGCCGGCGGAACGTCCTTTCGCGTCAGAACGTGATGCCACGAGCGGCGAAGGCGGTGCGCACCGCGGTGGCCGCCGCCTGCCCGTCCCGCGCCAGCGCCTTGGCGTAGATCGCGGCCGCGGCCGCGCTGAAGGACGTGTCGGGCGCGAAGTCGAACTGCGCGTCGATCACCGTCGTGTCGAACGCGCGGGACGACTTGCCCAGCGCGCCGTAGGCCTGCCGGGCGTCCCACAGCGCGCGGCTCCAGATCATGCCGTCGTGGTGTACCTCGCCGGTCTTGTCGGCGACGGTCAGGTTGCTGTCGAGGCGGCGCAGGCAGTGGGGGACGGTGTCGGTGTACGAGGTGGAGTCCCAGTCCATGACGCACGCCGCCGGGGTGCGCACCGGCCAGCCGTACTGCTTGGCCGCGTCGAGCCCGACCGAGACGGCGAGGTAGTCGCCCCACGCCTCGCCGATCGCGCCGGCCTCCTCGCTGCTGCCGAAGCCGGGGACCTGCGAGGCATGCACGGCGTGCCCGTACTCGTGCACGATCACCTCGGCGTCCTCGGCGTCGTCCACGCCGCCCTTGCCGAAGCGCAGCCGGTACGGCTTGTCGGTCTCGTATGAGTTGTCGCCGCCGTACTGGTCGATCTTGACGTCGAGCGGCTGCATGACCACCGGCGGCAACGTCGAGCCGAAGCCGAGCGACTGGATGTACTCCTGCGCCTGGTTCACCCAGAAGTACGCCATCACCTGCTCGAACTGGTCGTCGTGCCGGTTGTAGGCGTAGGTGCCGTCGGCCGAGTACGCCGGCGTGCCGGTCGCCGACTCGACCGTCACCCACCTGCCGCGCAGGTAGCCCGAACCGTCGAGGTTGCGCAGCGGCACGCGGGCGTACTGGTTGGCCGGGACGGCGGTCGCCGAGTCCTTGGCGTCGACCAGGTTCTCGTCTCCGCTCGACTGCACCGGGTTGACCATGAAGACCAGCCCGGTCGCCGTCGACGTCCCCGGCGCCGGCTTGGCCGCGACCGAGCCCGCGCCGAGAGCAACCGGCACCGCGGCCACCGCCGCCGCGGTGAGGAGCCTGACCAGGACGCGCCGCCGCGCGGTCATCGGCCGGGCCCCTTTCCGTGGCCGCGCCCGACGGCGAACAGCTGCGGGCGCAGCAGGTCCCTGACGGCGGCGTCGCGGCTGGTGAGCGGCGCCAGCCCGTACAGGTGCTCGATCGTGGCGAGGATCGAGGTGGTGTCGTGCTCGGTGCGGTCCACCGCGAAGCGGTGCTTCAGCGCCGGCGAGATGAGCAGCGCCGGGATTCGCGTTCCCGGGCCCCACTGGTCGGAGATGCCGCGCCGGCCCATCGGCGGCGCGACGTGATCCCACTGGCCACCGAACTCGTCGTAGGTGACGACGACGAGGGTGTGCGCCGCCTCCGGCCCCGACTGGATCGCCTTCAGCAGCTCGACGAGGTGGCTGCTGCCCGCGCTCTGGCTGGCGTAGCCGGGGTGCTCGTTCTCGGCGCCGACCGGCTTCACGAAGCTGACCGGCTTGAGGTGCCCGCTCTTCGCGGCGGCGATGAACTCCGCCTCGTCGCGCAGGTGGGCGGCCCGGGCGGCCGTCCCCGGCGCGTAGTTCGCGTAGTAGTTGAACGGCTGGTGGTGGTACTGGAACAGCGCGTTCGGGCAGTTCGGGTAGACCGCGCCGTTGGCCGTCTGCGGGTCGGTGCAGGTGCCCGGGGTGTTGCCGTTGGTCCAGCCCGGAGCGCCCACGTCGCCGTCCGCGTTGGACCAACCACCGGCGTACCAGGCCCAGTCGACGCCCTTGGCCGACAGCCGGTCGCCGATGGTCGGCGCGGTCTGCGGCGGCAGCTGCCGCGCCGGCGCGGTGCCCGGTGCGAACGGCTGGTAGGGCGGTTGCATGGTGTTGACGGCGTAGTCGCCGCAGACCGTGCCGGCCGGCGGCGCCGCGACACCGGGCTTGACGGTGCACGAGCCGTCCGGGTTGGCCGCTTGCGTGAGGGCGCCATCCTTCGTCCCCGGCGACGCCGGGTGCAGGGGGGTGCCGGCCGGGAAGCCGTCCGGGCCGACGATCGAGTGCAGGTCGTTGGGGCCGTAGTCACGCACGGCGTTCGGGAACACCGGCGTCCGCGCGGCGATCAGCCACTGGTGGTTGAGGAACGAGCCGCCGAACGCGGCCTGGAAGAAGTCGTCGGCGATCGCGTAGCGCGGTGCGCCGGCCGAGTGCAGGTACCGGTAGATCGGCAGTGACGTGGTGTCGTAGTGGCCCATCGTCAGCCCGACGGCGTCACTGCCGGCGACGTAGCGGTCCTGCTTGCCGCCGTCGATCTGGTACTGCTCGTTGTAGTAGCGGTGGACGAGGTCGCGGGTGCAGCCACCGGGCAGACCCTGACCCTTCGGCACGCCGTTGGGCGCGAACACCTTCGGGTCGGGGCAGGTGGTGTCGGCCGGCTGGATGTAGTCGTCGATCGTGAACGGGTCGTTGGTGAAGGCGGACGAGATCGTGGTGCCGCCCACCGTCCCCGAGCAGGTGACCGGCAGCGGCGGCGACGTGAGGTTCACGTCGTCCTGCGGCAGGCAGGGCAGGACGGAGCCGTCCGGCGCGACCTGCTCCTGCGCGGTCGCGCCGGCGAGGCCGTTCACCCGCTCCCACCCACCGAAGAGGTTGTCGAAGCTGTGGTTCTCCTCGTAGATGACCACGACGTGGTCGATCCGCGGGTGGTGCGTGGACGGCTTGGCCATCGCCGGGCCGGCGATCACCAGCGCCAACACGGCGGGGACGGCGGCGGCCAGGGCGACGATTGCGCGGCGGCGCGGCGGGACCTTCATCGATTCCTCCGACTCGGCGTGGGCAGCCTCGGAAGTGCCGCGCGGTCCCGCCCGCGCGATGGCTTCGAGGTGAACGACGGTGTTCCTACCTGGCTCCATCTCATCCGGCTCGTCCCGCTTTGTCGAGAGGCAAGTTCGGCGACCCGGCGATCTGGTCGTTTGGCAGGGTGAGCGGGTGACCGATACCTGGACGACGACCTGGACGACGACACTGTGGCATGACGTGGAGCCCATCTACGACGCGATCGTGGAGCACCCGTTCCTGGCCGGCCTGACCGACGGAACCCTGCCCGAGGCGTCATTCGCCTACTACCTGGCGCAGGATGCCCACTATCTGCGCGACTACGCGCGGGCGTTGGCCATCGTCGGTGCGAAGGCGCCGTCCCACGAACTGGCCGGGATGTTCGGCCGGCATGCCGCCGAGACCGTGCAGGTGGAACTGGCCCTGCATGCCTCGCTGCTGCCCGAACTCGGCATCGACGCCGGCACGCTGGACTCCGTCGCCGTCTCGCCGACCACGACCGCGTACAGCAGCTACCTGCTCGCCACCGCGTACGCCGGCTCGTTCGGCGAGGCGCTGGCCGCCGTCCTGCCGTGCTACTGGATCTACCAGCGGGTCGGTGAGTCCCTGCTCCGGCGCGGATCGCCCGAGCCGCGGTATCAGCGCTGGATCGACACGTACGGCGGCGAGGCGTTCGCGGCGACCGTCGCCGAGGTGCTGGCCGTGGCCGACGAGGCCGGGCCGGCGCTCGGCGCGGACGAGCGCCGCCGCGCCGGTGCTCACTTCGTGGCCACCACGCGCTACGAGTGGATGTTCTGGGACGCCGCCTGGCGGCAGGAACGCTGGCCCGTCTGAGGAGTTGGCGGCGGCCGGGCGGGACGCCGGCGGCCTACCCCAACCGGCCGGCCAGCCGGTCCCGCAGTCCGGTGGCCCGCGCGACCGGCCGGGCCACGCTGGCCAGCACCGCCTCCGGCGAGCCGATGACGGTCACCTGGCGGCGGGCCCGGGTGATCGCGGTGTAGAACGTCTGTCGCGTGGCCAGGGGCGAGGTCGCCGGCGGCAGCAGGACGGTCACCTCGGCGAACTGGCTGCCCTGGGCACGGTGCACGGTCAGGGCGTGCAGCGGGCGGACGTCCCCCACTCGCACGAGGGGCAGCAGGTCGGCCCGGCCGCCGCGACGGAACGCCGCCCACAGCGCGCCGGCGCGCTCGACGACCACGCCTGTGTCCCCGTTGAGCAGCTGGTTCTCGTAGTCGTTCTTGGTCACCAGCAACGGCTGGCCCGGATACCGGCCGTCCAGGCGGGGCGCGAGCGTCGGGTCGGCCGCAACCAGCCAGCGCTCGATCGCCTCGCTCCAGTGCCGCTCACCCCGCGGACCCGCACGGTGGGCGCACAGCAGCCGGCGCTGTTCGAGCAGATCGAGAGCAGTGCTCTCGTCGCCGGCGCGGGCCGCGGCGACGATCGCGAGCTCGTGCTCGGCCAGCGCGTGGATCGCCGCCAGCGCGGGGCCGGCCGGCGCTACATCGTCGGCCGTGGCGTGGAAGGTGAGCCCGTCGGCGCCCGAGGTCAGCAGCTCGAGGGCGCGTGGCGCGTCCCCGGCCCGCACGCACCGCGCGAGCTCGTCGATGGCGCCCTCGTACCGCCGCACGGCGCGCAGGCGGGCGACCGATGCGCGGAGGGGTTCGGCCGGCTCCTCGTCGCCGGGCGCGACGTCGCCCAGCACGGCGCCGGCCTCGACCGAGGCCAGCTGGTCCGGGTCGCCGACCAGGACGAGCCGGGCCGCCGCCGGCAACGCCTCGAGCAGCCGGGCCATCAGGGTCAGCGACACCATCGAGCACTCGTCGACGACCACGATGTCGTAGGGCAGCCGGTTCTCGCGGTCGTGCCGGAAGCGGCTGGTCGAGTCGATGCGCCGGCCCAACAGCCGGTGCACGGTCGCGGCCGGCAGCGCGGCCACCCGCTCCCGGTCGGCCGGTGGCAGCTCCGCGCCTTGCACCGCCTCGGCCAGCCGGGCGGCCGCCTTGCCGGTCGGGGCGGCGAGGGCAACGCGCAGCTCCGGTCGTTGGCGCAGCAGCAGCGCGATCAGCCGGGCGATCGTGGTCGTCTTGCCGGTCCCGGGGCCGCCGGCGATCACGCTCACCCGGGCCCGCGCCGCGGTGGCGGCCGCGGTGCGCTGGTCGCCGTCGCCGGCCGCCGGGAACAGCTCGGCCAGGTCCCGTTCGAGGACGTCCTCCTGCAGGTCGTCGGGCCGGTCACCCGCCCGGGCGAGGAGCTCGCCGGCGACGAACGCCTCCTGCTTCCAGTAGCGCGCCAGCCAGAGGCGCGAACCGGCCATGCGCAGCGGCGCCGCGCCGTCCCCGCCGAGCACGAGCGGGCTGCCGGCGCAGCGCTCGACCCACTCCCCCGGCGCCGGCCAGGCCAGCTCGATCGGGTCGGCGTCCTCCTCCTCGGGCGCGACCGACTCGGCCGCGGTGGCCAGATCGAGCACGACCGAGCCCTGGCGCGTCCCCCGCACCGTCAACGCGAACGCGAGCAGCACCGTGTCGTCGTGCTCGCCGGCCAGCGCGCCGACCCGCTGCGCGACCTGCACGTCGGCCACCGACAGGACGCCGGCGGCGTTGAACTCGGCCAGCCGGCCGCTGGCCCGGATCGCCAGCAGCCCGGTCATGGCGTATCGCCGGCGAGCAGGTCGGACGCCGCGACCACCAGGGCGGCCGGCGGGTGCCAGGCGAAGACTCCCGGCGGAGGGTCGGTGCTCGCCGGGCCGCACATCCCGCGCAGGAACAGGTACAGCGCGCCGCCGAGATGGCGCTGCGGGTCGTAGTCGGCCAGGCGCCAGCGCAGGAAGCGGTGCAGCGCCACCTCGTACAGCAGCGCCTGCAGCGGGTAGTGCGCCTGCAGCATGGCCGTTGCCAATGCCTCGGGGCGGTAGTGCCCGGCGGTGAGCGGGACGTCCGGCGGCGCCAGCCGGTTGGTCTTGTAGTCGACGACCACGTACCGGCCGTCCACTCGCAGCACGGCGTCGACGCTGCCGGTGAGGTAGCCGCGCAAGGGTGCGTCGCCGAGCACCGGGTCGTCCAGCGCGGCGGCGTACGGCGCGACCGGGTCGTCGGCCGGCAGGTGGATTCGCAGCAGGGCGGCGAGGTCGCCGAGCCGGGGCGCGCCGCGCGGCCGGTCCCCGCCGGCCAGCGGCAGCTCGAACTCGAGCTCGTTCAGCCGGTCGGCCGGGGCGATCGCGGCCAGCGCCCGCTCGCCGGCGAGCCGGCCCAGCGGGGTCAGCAACGCCGGGACGAGCGCACCGGCCAGCTCGTCGGCGTCGAGGCCGGCCGGGCCGAGACGGGGCAGCAGCTGGCGCGCGTGCTGCGCCAGCTCGCCGGCCAGGTCGGCCGCGGTGAAGTCGGTCGCCTCGAGCACGGCGTGCACGAGCGTGCCGAAGGCAGTGCCGCCGGGCAGCTCGGCCATCGGCGACGGCGTTTGCGAGAGCACTGCTTCCGCATCGTCGCCGACGGGGACGGCCGGCTCGTCCTCCTTCTCGGCGACCTCGGGCTCGCTCGCGACGGCCGCCGTCTCGTGCACCGCGGCGGTGAGCGCGCTGTACGACGTGCGGCGCCAGGCGACGTCCACCGTGCGGTCGAAGGAAGCCGCGGCCAGCGCACCGGGGGCCGGCGGCGCACCCGACCACCGCCGCGCCCCGTCCGCCTCGACGGCCGTCACCGACAGGCATCCCGGCCGGGCCAGCGCGGCCGCCCGCGCGCGGGCGTCCCGGTCGGCGAGCATCCGCACCGTCTCCGGCACGGCGGGACCGGCGCCGAACAGCACCCGGTGCAACGGCGAGCGCGCGGTGTTCTGCTTGCTGGGTGCCCACCACGCGGTGACCGACGCCTGGGCCCGGGTCAGCGCGACGTAGAGCAGTCGCAGGTCCTCGCCGAGCTCCTCCGACTCGGCCCGCCGGGCGTCGTGGCCGAAGGTCGCGAGCGACGGGCCGCCGACGTTGCGCACCCGGCGCCCCTCGTCGTCGTGGAAGCGGGGAATGCGCTCCTCCCCCACGAACCGGTCCCACCCGAACGGGACGAACACCACCGGGAACTCGAGCCCTTTGCTGGAGTGCACGGTGACGATCTGCACGGCGGCGGCGTCGGAGTCGAGCCGGCGGCTGCGGTCGAGCGAGACGTCGCTGACCGCCTCCTCGACGCGGCGGCGCAGCCATTCGAGTGCCGCGGTGAGCCCGAGCTGGCCGGACAGCGCGGCGGCGTGCAGTGACTCGCCGACGTGCCGCAGGTCGGTCAGCCTCCGCTCCCCGTCGATCTCGGCCAGCAACCGTTCGGTCAACCGCTCGTCCCGGCTCACCGCCTCGAACAGCGCGGCGATGCCCCGCTCCTCGTACCGGCGCAGCCACTCACGCAGGCGCAGCCCGAGCGCGTCGACGTCGCCGGTGTCCAGCCGGGCGGCGTTCCACCCGACGAACGGGGACACCGCCAGGCGGCGCAATCGGCCGCGGCGGTGCGGCTGCTCCAGCGCCTCGAGCAGCACGATCCAGTCGGCCGCGGCGGGGGTGCGGAACACGCTCGAGGTCGTGCGCTGCACGGACGGCACGCCGGCCGCGGTCAACGCCTCGTGGACGAGCGCCTGCTGCGCACCGGTGCGCACGATCACGGCGAGGTCGCCCGGCATGACCGGCCGCGGCGCCGACCCGTCGCGCGGGGTGAGGAGAGCACCGCTCTCGAATAGCCGGACCGCTTCGCGGACGACGTCCTGCGTGACGAGCTCGCGGGCGCGGGCGGCCGAGGGCGGGTCGCCGTCCTCGCGCGGCAGCAGCCGCAGTCGCACGGCGGCCTCGTCGTCGGCGAGCGAGCGGCCCGGGTGGCCGGCGGTCACCGGCCGGACGGCGATGCGCGGGTCGCCGAGCTCGGCGCCGCGGAACAGCGCGTCCAAGCCGTCGAGCAGGGCCGCGTCGCTGCGCCAGTTCGTGCCCAACGTGGCGTGCCGGTCGGCGTGCTGCACCGCATCGAGATAGGCGAACACGTCGGCGCCGCGGAAGGCGTAGATCGCCTGTTTGGGGTCGCCGATGAGGACGAGTGTCACCGCGCCGGCGAACGCGCGGCGCAGGATCTCCCACTGCACCGGGTCGGTGTCCTGGAACTCGTCGACCATCACGACCTTGTAGCGGCCGCGCAGCCGTTCGGCCGCGGCCGGCCCGGCCCGGCCATCGGCAAGGGTGTCGCGCAGCCGCGTCAGCAGGTCGTCGTAGCCGACGAGACGGCCGGCCCGCTTGCGCCGCTCGACCTCGTCGCGCACCGCCTGGGCGAACCGGTAGCGCAGCCCGGCCTCGCCCTCGGCGTCGACGGGGACGAGGATCGCCTGCCCGTCGTCCACCACGACCTGGGCCAGGTAGCGCGCCTCGGTGACCGTGAGCGGCGGCCGCTCCACGTCGCCGGCGCCCCACTTGCGCAGGTAGAGGTCCTCGACGACCTCGGCCACCAGGTCGTCCAGGCTCTCGACGAGCACGGCGCCGGCGTCGAAGTCGCCGGCCGTCCCCAATCCGACGAGCACCTGCTCGGAGAACGCATGCGTCGTCGCGACGGTCGCCGCGTCGAAGGACGCCAGGGCCACCGCCAGCCGCGCGTACCGGGCCGCCACCTCGGCGTCGTCGGCGGCGGCCAGGTGCGCGAGCAGCGCGTCGGCACTCGCACGCGCCGCGGCCGGATCGCGCAGCCCGTCCCGCGCGCTGACCAGCCGGGCCCGGACACGATCGCGCAACTCGCGGGTCGCGGCCCGGCCGAAGGTCACGACGAGCAACTCGTCCAGCGTGGCCGCGCCCTCGGCGACGTAGCGGGTGACGAGGGCGGCGATGGTGAAGGTCTTGCCGGTGCCGGCACTGGCTTCGAGGACGGTCGTCCCCTGCGGCAAGGGCGCGAGGTAGTCGAAGGGCGCCGTCATGGCCACACCGCGATCTGCTTCTCGAGCAGGGGCGTCCACAATCGGCGGGCCAGTACGCCGAACCGCGTGCTCTCCCCCTCGAACCGCTCGCCCGCGGCCGGTGGCGCGGCGGCCCACTCGGCGAACGGCAGCGCCGATCCGAACAGCAACAAGTGCTCCCGGTCGGCGTTCTCCGGCGCGAAGCGGTCAGCCTCCCACTCCTTCGCCGCGCGGGCCCGCGCGTTCGCCTCGCTCATCCGCACCCGGCCCTGCGCATACGCGAAGGACGTCTTGAGGGCCATCGGCAACGGCTCCCGCAACCCGGCCGCGCGTAGCCCGACCAGGTCGGCGAGCAGCTCGGTGGCGGCGACCGGTTCCACGCCACCGAGCAGGCAGCGGTCGGCGCCGTCGCGGGACTTGCCGACGGCCACCGCACGGCACGCGCCGTCGCCCGTCGCCGCCACGGCGGCCAGCAGCTCGACCCAGGCGGTGAGGCGCTGCTTCGGGCCCAGGCTCGAGTAACCGACGGAGAGGATCGTCGACCCGCGCACGCCCCCGACCGTCCCCACCACGCGCCGCCCCTCGCCGAGGTCGATCGCGACGTCCAGCGAACCGGCCGGCGTCTGCCGCTCGGTCTCGGTCGCGTGCAGCAGCGCGTCGACGGCGCCGCCGATCTCGCGCAGCACCGCGCTGCCCAGCGGACCGGGCGGCAGCTCGCCCCGCAACCGTTCGAGCCGGGCGGCGCGCTGGCGGCTCATGCCGGCGAGGCAGTTGCGCAGCACGCGATCGCCGATGTGCCACTTCTGCAGGCCGCCGAGCTCGAGCGGCACGGTGTCGTCGGGGTCGCCCTCCTCCTCGAACGTGCTGATCTCCAACCGCTGCCGCAGGAACCCGCGGGCCGGGTGGACGAGGAAGCGGACGAGGTCGTCGAGGGCGACCTCCGGCTCACCGGCCGGGTCGAGCGCTTGCGGGACGAGGGGCGGAGTCGGCCGCCGATCGCGCAGGCTGGCGCGGGCACCGGCCAGGGCGGTGGGGTCGAAGGAGAACGGCCGGGCCCCGGCGAAGTTGCGCGGGTCGAAGGGCTGCAGCGGGTGCCGGACGACGACGTGGTCGCGGGCCGGCCGGCCGTCCGCACCGATCGCCGTCGCGTCGAGCGCGTCGAGCAGCTCGCCCAGCGGGACGCATGGCGGCACCTCGGCGCCACTGCGCGGGTCGGCGCCGGTGTAGGTGATCACGAGGTGTTCCTGCGCCGCGCAGATGGCGTCGAGGAACAGCTGGCGATCCTCGCTGCGCGGGTCGCGTTCGCCAGTGCGCGGGTCGCGGGCGAGGACGTCGTCGCCGTCCGGGATCGCCTGGCGGGGGAAGACGCCGTCGTCCATGCCCAGCAGGCACACGACGCGGTGGGGCACCGACCGCATGGGCACGAGCGTGCAGACGGTCAGCGTGCCGGTGCGGAAGCTGGCCCGGGTCGGCCGGCCGGCCAGCTGGTCGTGCAGCAGCGCGGTGACGTCGGCCAACCCGAGCGGGACCTCGGTTTCGGCGGCGTTCTCGGCCACCTCGTCCAGCTCCTGCCGCAGCTGCATCGCCTGCCACGGTTGATCGCCCTCGCCGAGGTTCGCGATGACCTCGAGCAGCGTCGCCGCCCACTCGCGGGCCGGGCGCGGGCGCTGCAGTCGCTCGATCGCATCGCCGACCCGGTCGACCAGTTCGGCGAGCGCCCCGGCGCGCTCGATGTCGGAGGAGTCCACGTCGTCGACCGGCAGGGTGTCGCCGAGCCAGGAGCCGTCGTCCTCGAGCGTGACGCCGAGCAGCAGCCGGTCAGTGGCGGCCGACCAGGTGCCCTGCGGCAGGTGCTCGAGCTGGTACGCGGCCCGGTGCCGCGGGTCGAGGCCCCACCGTGCGCCGGCACTGACCGTCCATTCGCGGAGCCGCTCGACGTCGTCGTCGTCGAGGCCGAAGCGGCGCCGCACCGGACGGGCTCCGGCCAGGTCGAGCAGCTGGGTGGCGGTGACCCGGCCGGCGGCCAGCTCGAGCACCTGGCTGAGCAGCCGCAGCAGCGGGTTCGTCTGGCGCAGCGAGCGGTCGGCCAGCCGCACCCGCAGCCGGGCCGCCGGGTGGCCGCCCGGTTCGTCCGGCAACCCGAACGTCGCGGCGACCAGTGGCGCGAACGCCTCGACGTCCGGGCAGGCGATGAGGATGTCGCGCGGCTCGAGCGTCGGGTCGGCCGCGAGCAGCCCGAGGATCACCTCGCGCGCGATCTCGACCTGCCGGGCCGGCCCGTGCGCCGCGTGCACCTGCACGCTCGCGTCGACCGGTCCGCGCGTGGTCGGGACGCGGTCGTCGGCCAGCTCGGCCTGCAGCCGCCCGAGCAGCGTGCCGGGACGGGCCGGCAGCGGGTGGTGCACGTCCTCGTGCGGCACCGGCGCCAGCAGCTGCTGCAGCTCCCGGACGTCGCGCGACAGCGACGCGAGCAGCGGCTGGGTGACGACCGGCCGCTGGTCGCGCCGTCGCCCGGGCCGCTCGTCGGCCGTCGCCACCGCGCGCCACAGCGCCGGCGACGGGTGGTGCAGCCAGAGGTGCAGGTCGCGAGTGGCGGCGAGCGCGCGCAGGACGGTGACGCGGGACGGAGCGATGCGGGTGGGGCCGAAGATCGAGAACCCCGGCCCTGGTTCGAGTTGCGCGCAGGCCACCTCGAGGAGTTCGGCCGGCGCCGGGCCGAGCTCGGCCCGTAGGCGCCGCCACAGCTCGGCCTGCCACGCGAGGTCGGGCGGGACGTCCCCGTCGTCGCCGCCCGCCCAGGCCTGCAGCAGCTCCGGACGCGATCGCCCGTACCGGTCGTAGAAGCGGGCCAGCTTGCTGGCGACGGCGAAGCGGCG
>Ga0068855_100009052_pt1 | contig 12031 bp, 9 predicted proteins | sample KBSCornC52_FD_66592 | JGI IMG/M metagenome (GOLD analysis project Ga0068855, IMG submission 66592) | Corn rhizosphere microbial communities from Kellogg Biological Station, Michigan, USA - KBS Corn C5-2 | ecosystem: Host-associated > Plants > Roots > Rhizosphere > Soil ...
AGGCGATGGACGTCGCCAAGGACAAGGCCGCCGATGCGGTCGGCGGCGGTGCGCTCGGTGGCGCAGCGGCAGCGGGAGCGGTCGGCGATTCCGCCGTCGGCGGTGCCGCGACCGGTGCGACCAAGGACCAGGCGGTCGACATGGCCAAGGACAAGGCGATGGACGTCGCCAAGGACAAGGCGGTCGAAGCGGTCAAGGACAACGGCGGGCATTGAGTCCGCCGCGAGCCGCCAATGAACGCCCGCGCCGTAAGGCGCGGGCGTAGCCACGCGCAACCCCTGTCCGCATTGCGCTCGATCCGGCGTTATCGTTCCCGCAGAAGCCAGGCTCTGGGGAACCGCCATGAACGCACCGTCGGCGCTCGTACGCGAATGGTTCGAGCGCGCGCTCGAACGTGATCCGGCCGAGCGCACGCGCTGGCTGCATGCGCATTGCCTCGATCCCGAACAGCGCGCGGCGGTCGAGCGCCTGCTCGCCGCGGACTCGCACGACGCCGCACGCGTGCTCGACGATCCGTTCGAGCAGTTGCTCGGCCGCGTCGGCGACACGCGCGCGGAGGTCGCCGCGCCGCCGGCGGGCACGACGATCGGTGCGTTCACCCTGCACGAACGCCTCGGCGAAGGCGGCTCGTCCGTCGTCTATCGCGCCGAGCGCGAACAGGCGGGCGTGCGCCAGACCGTCGCGCTCAAGCTGCTGCACCGCGGCCTGCATGGCGCGGATGAACAGCGGCGCTTCCGCGACGAGCGCCGCGCGCTGGCGCAACTGCGCCACCCCGGCATCGCGCGCCTGATCGAGGGCGGCGTCACCGATGCGGGCGTGCCCTACATCGCGCTCGAACTCGTCGACGGCGAGCCGATCACCGAACACGCACGCAGTCGCCGCCTCGATCTCGCGCAGCGCCTGCGTCTGTTCATCGACGTCTGCCGCGCGGTCGAAGCCGCCCATCGCGCGCTGATCGTGCACCGCGACCTCAAGCCGTCGAACGTGCTGGTCACGCGCGAGGGCGAGGTCAAGCTGCTCGACTTCGGGATCGCCAAGCTGCTCGACGCCGCCGACGAACACACGCACACGCAACGCCAGCCGATGACTCCCGCCTACGCGGCGCCGGAGCAGTTCGGCCGCGGTCCGATCACCACCGCGACCGATGTCTACGCGCTCGGCGTGCTGCTCGGCGAGCTCGTCACCGGCCAGCGCCGCGCGCACGGTGATGCGCACACGCCCTCGTCGCAGGTCGGCGACGACGTCGATGCCGCGCAGTTGCCGGCACCCGCGCGCGTGCTGCGCAGGCAGTTGCGCGGCGACCTCGACAACATCGTGCTCAAGGCGACCGCCAGCGAACCTGAGCGTCGCTACGCCTCCGCCGGTGCGTTCGCCGACGACATCGAACGCCATCGCGCCGGCCAACCGGTGCAGGCGCATCCGCCGTCGCGCTGGTATCGCGCGCGCAAGTTCGTCGCACGCCATCGCGGCGGCGTCGCCACCACCGCGCTGTTCCTGCTCGCGATCGTCGCCGCGCTCGCGCTCGCGTTGTGGCAAGCGCAGCGCGCCGCCGTGCAGGCTCGCCGCGCCGAGACGCAGGCACGGCGTGCCGAAGCGGTGCAGGCCTTCCTCGGCGATGTGTTCCGCGCCAATTCGCGCAACCAGGTCGATCCCGCCAAGGCACGCCAGACGACCGCGCGCGAACTGCTCGACCTCGGCGCCGGCCGCGTCGACAAGGCGATGGCCGACGTACCGGAAGCAAAGCTGAGCGTGCTGCAGCTGTTCGCGCAGTTGTACGACGATCTCGAACTCGCGGACGAGGCGCTGCGCGTGCGCCACCAGGCGGTCGAGCTCGCGCGGCGCGTGTACGGCAACGACGCGCCGCAGGTGGCCGACGAGCTCGTGCATCTCGCCAGCGCGCTGTCGAGTTCGCGCTCGAGCGACGAACGCAAGACCGTGCTGGAGGAAGCCGGGCGCATCCTCGACCTGCACCACGATGCCGACTCGCCGACGCGCGGCAGCTGGCTGCGACGCCAGGCCGAGTACTACTGGAGCTACGATCCGCCGCGCGCCTACGACTACGCGCAGCAGGCGGTGCGCCTGTTCGAGGCGAAACCGCCCTCGGTCGACCTCGCCGATTCGCTGCTCAGCGCCGGCATCCAGGCGATGCAGTTGCATCGGTTGCCGGAAGCGATCGCGGCGTTCAGCCGCGCGATCGAGCTGTCGAAGGTCGTCGCCGAAGCGGCACCGAATGCGGTCAAGTACACCGCCTACCTCGGCGAAGCGCAGTACGCGACGCTCGACTTCGCCGGCGCCGAAGGCAGCATGCGGGCCGCGCTCGCACTGGCGAAGGCGAACGGCGGCGACGAGCACATCGACGTGCTGCAGACCCAGCACCGCCTCGGCGGCCTGCTCTGCGACAGCGGCCGCACGCAGGAAGGCCTCGACCTGCTGCGCGGCGCGAAGGCGCTCGCGCTGAAGCTGCGCGGCGCCGACGATCCGTTCCACACGCGCTCCGTGCTCAGCGCCCTCGGGCGCGCCGAGGCGAACGCGGGCGACCTCGCGGCCGGCCTCGCCGACGCGCAGGCGGCGACCGCGATCGATCGAAAGAACCGTCCGGGCAGCCTCGACCTCGCCTTGCGGCTCGAACGCGAGGCGACGGTACTGCTCGAACTCGGTCGCGCCGCGCAGGCGGACAAGGCCATCGAGGAAGCCGGCGCGATCCGCGTGCAGGCGAAACAGGTGCAAGGCAGCGCGGCGTTCAATCCGAACCAGCGCCTGCGCGTCGCGCTCGCGCTCGCTCGCGGCGACGCCGCAGCGGCGCAGACCCTGCTCGCCGGCGTGCACGTCGACACGGATGCGAGCCTTTCGTTCGACCATCTCGAGCAATGGCTGCTCGCTGGCGAAGTCGCACTCGCCGGCGGCGATGCGCGCGCGGCTGCCGCCGCGGCAAAGCAGGCGCATGCGGCGATCGCCGCAAGCGGCCGCGCCGACTACCTGAAGGCTTACACCGCACGCGCGGATCTCGCGATCGGACGCGCGCACCTGCACGACCGCAAGCCGGATGACGCGACGGCGCCGCTGCAGGAAGCACTAGCGCTGCGCCGCGAAGTGCTGTTGCCGACGAGCCCGAAGATCGCCGAAGCCGAGGTTGCGCTGGCCGTGGCCGCAGCCGATCGCGGCGAACTGCGCGAGGCGCGCACGCTCGCCGGTGCGGCGTCCGCGATCCAGGCGGCGCACGCGGAACTCGGCGAACAGTACCGGCAACCGTTGCGCGACCTGCTCGCGCGCCTGCGCGAGTGAGCGCTAGCGCGCTGCGGCGAAACCGAGCTCGACGGCTTCGAACGCGATGCGCTCGGCGCCGTTGCGCGTCTCCGCCAGCACGCGCGCGCGCGTGACCTTGATCAGCCAGCCGTGCTGTTCGAGTGGTTCGTGCGCACGGAACGCCTTCGGCGTGAGCACCGCGGTACAGGCGCGATGCTGCGGATCGCGCACCGAACGGTAGCGGATCAGGGCGATGCCGGAATGGCGCGCGGCACGCGCGAGTGCCTGCGTCGCGACATAGCTCGCCGGGTCCTCCCACTGCGCGCGGCGGCGCGCGAACGCGGCGTCGGTCAGCACCAGCGCAGGTCCGGCGACCTCGGCGCGGAACACCGTGTGCGGCACCGGCGGCAGGTCCGGCGTCGCCGGCGAATCGGCGAGGAACTTGAGGCGCCAGTAGGCGACTTCGGCCAGTGCGGTATGCACCGCGGTCGCGCCATACCACACGCCCGGATCGCCGATGCCGCGAAAGCGCGAGCCGGCCGGGGGCGGCGCCGGGTAGCGGAACGGCGTCGCCAGCAGGTAGTGCAGCTGCGCCGCTTCCGCGGGCAGCGGCGGCTTGCCGGCTTCGAGCAGGTCCTCGAGCGCACGCTGCTCGGCGAGCGTATCGACCAGGCGCATCGTCGACGCGCGATGTTGCGCCTCGACCACCCGCCACGGTTTCGCACCGATGCGGCGTGCGGCCTTGCGCAGTGTTTCCGCGGGGTGTTCGCTCATGCCTGCTCCTCCGGCACGCAACGATCGCGCACGCCGGTCGCAGGCGCTGCGACGCCCGCACGCGGCGGCGCGGTCACAGGCGCGCGCGCGCGCTGTCGAGGTAATGCAGCACGTGCACGAGGCCCTCGGCGTCGCGCATGCGCTCGAGCGGGCGGGCGCCGCCGAACGCCGCGTTCGCCGAAGTCAGCCAGGCACGCGCGGCGGCATCGTTGGAGCCGACGATCGCATCGAGCGACCGGAACACGCGCACCCACAGCGCGGCGAGCTGACCCGCCTTGCTGGCCGGATCGAGCGGCGCGCGCACCGCGCGCGAGATCGTCGAAGGACTGACCCCGATGATTTCGGCGAGGGTGCGCTGCGGCACGTCGAGGATCTCGGCCGCGCGCAGTGCGGCCTTGGTCAGCACCTGGCCGGGATCGGTCGCGGCGGCGGGCCCGCGTGCGGCATGCACGGTCATCGCCATCCTCATTGTCGGTTCACCTGCAATGATCGGCGATTCTCGTTGCAGGTGCAATCCCGGCAGCTCAACCGAAGAACCAGTAGCACACCGCGATCGAGGCGAGCACGCCGGCGAGGTCGGCGAGCAGCGCGCAACCGACTGCATGGCGCGCGCGGCGGATGCCGACCGCGCCGAAGTACACCGCCAGCACGTAGAACGTCGTTTCGGTGCTGCCCTGCACGGTCGCCGCGAGCAGGGCGGCGAAGCTGTCGACGCCCTGCGTCTTCATCGTCTCGATCAGCATCGCCCGCGCGGCGCTGCCCGAGAACGGCTTGACCAGCGCGGTCGGCAGCGCGTCGACGAAGCGCGTGTCGAGCCCGAACGCCTGCGCGCACCAGCGCACGCCATCGAGCGCGAAGTCGAGCGCGCCCGACGCACGCAGTACGCCGACCGCGCACAGCATCGCGACCAGATATGGCAGCAGGCTCCTCGCGACCTCGTAGCCCTGTTTCGCGCCATCGACGAAGCTTTCGTAGACCGGCACCTTGCGCCAGGCGCCGGCGACGAGGAAGCCGAGCACGATCGCGAACAGCGTGAGATTGCCGAGCAGGGACGACAGCGGCGCGAGCGCGCTGGCCGGCATGTGCAGCAGCAACGTGATGAACGCGCTGAGGATCGTCGCGACCGCGAGCAGGAATACCAGCACGAGCGGATCGCGCAGCTTCAGCTTCTGCACGAAGGCCACGCTGAGCAGGCCGACCAGGGTCGATGCGCTGGTCGCGAGCAGGATCGGCACGAACACGAGGGTCGGATCGTGCGCACCCTGCTGCGCGCGGTACATGAAGATCGATACCGGCAACAGGGTCAGCGACGACGCGTTCAGCACGAGGAACAGGATCTGCGCGTTGCTCGCGGTATCGGCGCTCGGATTGAGCGTCTGCAGTTCGCGCATCGCACGCAGGCCGATCGGCGTCGCCGCATTGTCGAGGCCGAGCACGTTCGCGGCGAAGTTCAGCGTGATGAGGCCGATCGCCGGATGGCCGCGCGGGACTTCCGGCATCAGGCGTGCGAACAGCGGGCCGAGTGCACGCGCGAGCACGTCGATCAGGCCGGCCTGCTCGGCGATGCGCAGGAAGCCGAGCCACAGGGTCAGCGTGCCGAACAGCAGGATCATGACCTCGACCGACAGCTTCGCCATGTCGAACAGGCTGCCGACCATCGCGGCGAACACGCCGGCGTTGCCGCCGACCAGCCATTGCGCGAGGGCGGCGACCGCCGCGGTCAGGAAGAAGCCGAGCCAGAGCCGGTTGAGCATGCGCAGGGTCGTTGCCGGGATGGCGCAAGCATCGCACAGCGCTGTCGCGCGCGCGCAGCCTCGGGCACACTCGGGCGATGGACGACAGGCCTTTCTCCGCCGCGTGCGAGCGCAACCGCGAACCGATCCTCGGCGTGCTGCGCGGATTCTTCGCCGACCGCCGGCGCGTGCTCGAAGTCGGCAGCGGCACCGGCCAGCATGCCGTGCATTTCGCCGCGGCCCTGCCCGGGATCGAGTGGCAGGCGTCGGATCGCGCGGAGCACCTCGCCGGCATCCGCGCCTGGTTCGCCGAGGCCGCATTGCCGAACACGCCGCCGCCGCTCGAGCTCGATGTCGCACGCGGCCCGTGGCCGGCCGGGCCGTTCGACGCGCTGTACAGCGCGAACACCCTGCACATCATGGGCTGGAGCGAAGTCGAGGCCTTCTTCACGGCGCTGCCGCGCATCCTCGCGGTGGACGCCAGACTCGCGATCTACGGCCCGTTCAATCTCGATGGCCGCTTCAGCAGCGACAGCAATGCCGCGTTCGATGCCACGCTCAAGGCGCGCGCGCCGCACATGGGCCTGCGCGACGTCGGTGCGGTCGACGCGCTCGCGCGCGCGGCCGGGTTCGCGCACTTCGAAGACATCGCTTTGCCGGCGAACAATCGTCTGCTGCTGTGGCGGCGCGTGGCCTGAACAGGCGACGCCGCCCTGCATCGCGCGCGCATACGCTCATGCAGGCGACTCGTCCCAGGCGAGGCGGTAACCGATCCCGTACACCGATTCGATCGGATCGGCCCCTGCCTCGGACAGCTTGCGGCGCAGGTTCTTGACATGGCTGTCGACCGTGCGATCGCTCACCACGCGATGATCCTCGTACAGTGCGTCGATCAACTGCGTGCGCGAGAACACCCGACCCGGTTGCAGGTTGAGCTTGCGCAGCAGGCGGAATTCGACCGGCGTCAACGCAAGGCCGCGACCGTGCACGCGCACCTCGTAGCGCTCCTCGTCGAGCACGATCGACGACGGCGCCGGATGCTCGCCCGCGGCGGCCGCGCTCCGGCGCAGCACCGCGCGCACGCGCGCGACGACTTCGCGCGGGCTGAACGGCTTGCAGATGTAGTCGTCCGCGCCGATCTCCAGCCCGAGCAGACGGTCGATCTCCTCGACGCGCGCGGTGATCATCAGGATCGGAAGGGTCGAGAACGCGCGCACGGCGCGACAGATCGTCAGGCCGTCCTCGCCGGGCAACATGAGGTCGAGCAGCAGCGCATCGGCCGCACGCTGGCGGATCCACTCGATCGTGCCGGCACCGCCGCCATGGACGTCGGCGCGATAGCCCGCCGCGACGAGATAGTCGCGCAGCAGCGCAGCGATCTTCGGCTCGTCCTCGACCACCAGCACGAGCGGGGCGTCGCTCATGCGACGCGCTCCGCCAGCGGCAGTTCGAGCACGATGCGCAGGCCGCCGAGCGGCGACTCGCGCGCTTCGATACGGCCTCCGTGCGCATCGACGATCGCACGGCAGATCGCGAGGCCGAGCCCCGCGCCGCCACGCGCGCGGGTGCGCGACGACTCGACCCGATAGAGCCGATCGAACAACCTCGACAGCGCGGCCGCAGGCACGGCGGGAGGCGTGTCGTCGATGAACAGGCGTGCGTGCGTCGCCGTGCGCTGCAATTCGAGGCGGATGCGACCGGGCGTATCCGTGTAGCGGCGCGAGTTCGCAAGCAGGTTTTCGAGCAGTTGCGCCAGGCGACGTGCGTCGCCGCGCACCGGCAACGCCGGCGACGCGGGCAGCTCCAGCACGAGGCGTTCATCCGCACACGCGGCGACCTGCATCGCCGCACCCTGCTGCACGAGTTCGGCGAGATCGAGCGTCTCGAAGCGGTATTCGAGCGCGCCGACGTCGGCGAGGGACAGTTGATAGAGGTCCTCGATCAGGTGGCCGAGGCGTTCGCATTCGGCCTGCAGCGAATCGAACGCCGCCGGAACCGGTTGGCGCACGCCGTCCTGCAAGGCCTGCACCTCGCCGCGCAGCACGCTGAGGGGCGTGCGCAGTTCATGCGCGATGTCGGCGCCCCATTGGCGTCGTGCGTCGCGGTTGCGCTCGAGCGTGGCGGCCAGATGATTGAAGTCGCCGCCGAGGTCGCCGAGCTCGTCGCTTCGTGAAGCATCGACGCGACGGCTGTAGTCACCGTCGGCGAGCGCGCGCGTGCCGCGCGCAAGCACATGCACGGGCGCGAGCAGGCGCCGCGAGAGCACGTACGCGAGCAGCCATGCGAGCGCGAGGATCACGAGGCCCGCGACGAGCGCGTCGTGTGCCTGCGTGCGTGCGAAGGCGCGATCGACCGCCGCGCTGAGTTCCGGCTGGCGCGCGAGACGCAGGCGACCCACGATCGCGCCATCGACGGTCACCGCCAATGACGGCGCGTCCTCCGGCACATGCTCGTTGCCGGCGACGCGTCGGCCACTCGCGTCGACCAGCAGCAGGCGCGGCATCAGGTCGGGCGGGCCCGGCGGCGGAGGCGGCGGCCGATCGAAACCCCGATCCGGCGGCTCGCCCCGGAATTCATCCGGCGGTGGCCCGTGCGGACGGCGACCGGGTTCGACGTACTCGCCGAGACGCCGTGGCGATTCGCCAAGGAAGTTCCAGTCGCGATGCTGTGCATACGCGGTCGCGAGCCGCTCCGCCGCCGGCTCGAGCCGCTGCAACGCGACCGCGTCGAGGTAGTCGACGAAACGGCCGCGGAACGCCTGCAACTGCCATGCGACGAAGCCGAGCAGGACGCCGCCGCTGAGCGCGACGAACGCGATCAGCAGGCGATGCCACAGGCGCAGGCGCAGGACGGGGAAGATCGACGGCATGCGAGCACGATACCGCCAACGGTTGCGGCGAGATGCCGTCGTGCGGCCAATTCCACGATTTCTCCACGATGCCTGCGCGCTCGCTGCGCATTCGGGGCGGAACCTGTGTCGCGACGGTCCGAACCCGGACCCGCGCAGGAGAAACCCGTGAAACATGCATCCCTTGCCTCACTCCTGACCGCGATGCTCGCGGCGACCGCGAGCGCGCAGGGCCGGCCGCCCGGGCCGCCACCCGAGGTTCCGCCGGCGGAAGCGCTGGCGACGATTCCCGGCCTCAGCGCCGGCCAGCAGGTCGAGTTGCGCAAGATCCTGCTCGAGCGCCGCGATGCGCTGGAATCGGCGCGCGACAAGGCACGCGCCGCGCTGGAGACGCAACGCCAGCGCGACCGCGGCGAAATCGAGCGCATCGAGGAGCAGAGCAGCGAACGCGTGCGCAAACTGCTCGGCGAGGAAAGCTATCGTCGCTATGCCGAATGGCGCGCACGCATGGCACCACCCGGCATCGGCCCTGCGCCGCGCGTGCACGGACCGGCACCGGCACGCGGCGACGAACGTCCCCTGCCCGAGCTGCGGCCTGCGCCATCCGACCAGTCCTGATCGAGGAGAACTGCCATGTGCGAACACGACCTGATCCGCAGGAAGATGACGCGCCGCCGCGCGCTCGGCACGCTCGGCCTCCTCGGTGCCGCCGGCCTGCTCGGTCGACGCCTGCTCGACCGCGGTCCGATCGCGGACGCGAATGCGGCCGTCGAGGTCTGCACGTTGACGCCGGAACTCACGATCGGCCCCTATTTCGTCGAAGAGGGTCTCGATCGTTCCGACATCACCGGCGCCGCGAGCACGCCCTTCATCGCGGATGCGGTCCCGCTGTATCTGGTCATCAACGCGTCGAGCGCGCTCGGCAACTGCGCGCCACTCGCCGGCGTGCAGATCGACATCTGGCATTGCCATGCCGGCGGGCTGTATTCGGACGAAGCCGCGAACGGCACGTCCGGCCAGACCTGGTTGCGCGGCTACCAGCGCACCGACGCGAACGGCAACGTGGCGTTCACGACGATCTACCCGGGCTGGTATGCGGGGCGCACGATCCACATCCACGTGATGGCGCGCTGGTTCGACGCCGGCGGCAACACGACCTACCAGTTCACGACCCAGCTGTTCTTCGACGAAGCGACCAATGACCTGGTCATGGCGCAGGCGCCGTACAACACGCGCGGCAACCGCAGCACGCGCAACAGCAACGACGGCATCTACGACGCATCGATGCTGCTCGACCTGCAGGCGAACGATGGCGGCGCGAGCTACAGCGGCACCATCGCGCTCGGGCTCGAGCTGGAAGCGACGACACCGGACCTGATCTTCGCCGACGCGTTCGAGACCGCCTGAGCCGACCGTGCCTGCGCGGCGGCCGCATGCCGCCGCGCTACAACGGCGCGAACAACTCCGCGACGTCGGCGTCGTCGAAGCGCAGCGCCTGGGTGCTGCCGCCTTCGAGCACCGCACGCGCGAGTTCGGCCTTGCGCTGCTGCAGGGCCTGGATCTTCTCCTCGACGGTGCCGGCGCAGATCAGCTTGTAGACGAACACCGGCTTGTCCTGGCCGATGCGATGCGCACGGTCGGTCGCCTGCGCCTCGACCGCGGGATTCCACCACGGGTCGTAGTGGATCACGGTGTCGGCGGCGGTCAGGTTGAGGCCGACGCCGCCGGCCCTGAGGGAAATTAGGAACAGCGGCATCTCGCCCGCCTGGAAGCGTTCGACCAAGGCCGCACGCTGCGTGCCCGGCGTATCGCCGGTGAGGCTCTGCCAGGCGAGCCCGCGTTCGTCGAGCGCGTCGGCGACGAGCGCGAGCATCTCGGCGAACTGGCTGAACACGAGCACGCGCCGACCTTCCTCGACGAGGTTGCCGAGCAGGTCGAGCAGGTAGTCGAGCTTGGCGGATTCCTGCACCTTGCGCGCGCCTTCGAGCTTGACCAGGCGCGGGTCGCAGCAGGCCTGGCGCAGCTTCAGCAACGCGTCGAGCACGACGATGCCGCTCTGCGCGAGTCCGCGCCGCCGGACTTCGTCGAGCACGCGCTCGTGCTGGGTCAGACGCAGGGTCTCGTACAACTCGCGCTGGTCGCCCTCGAGTTCGATGCGGCGCACGATCTCGGTCTTCGGCGGAAGTTCCGACAGCACATCCTCCTTGCGCCGGCGCAGCATCAGCGGCGCGATGCGCCGGCTCAGCCGCTCGCGCCGTTCGACGTCGCCATGCTTCTCGATCGGCGTGCGGAAGAACTTCGTGAAATGTTTCTCGCTGCCGAGCAGGCCCGGCTCGACCGCATCGAACTCGGCCCACAACTCGCCGAGATGGTTCTCCAGCGGCGTGCCGGTCATCGCGATGCGCTGGCGTGCATCGAGTTCGCGCACGAGTTTCGCGGCCTGGCTCTTCGCGTTCTTGATCGCCTGCGCCTCGTCGAGCACGAGCACCGAATACGCATGCGCGCCGAGCGCCTCGTGATCTCGCAGCAGCAATGGATAGGTCGTGATGACGAGGTCGTGGTGCGGAATCTCCTCGTGCAGGCCGTGGCGCTCGGGGCCGTGCACGACGAGCACGTCGAGGTCCGGCGCGAAGCGTTGCGCCTCGTCGTGCCAGTTCGCCACGAGGCTGGTCGGCGCGAGCACGAGCGCCGGACGGTCGAGACGCCCGCGCCGTTTTTCCGCGAGCAGGTGCGCGAGCACCTGCACCGTCTTGCCGAGGCCCATGTCGTCGGCGAGGATGCCGCCGATGCCGGCATCGGCGAGGAAACCGAGCCAGGCGAGGCCGTCGCGCTGGTAGCCACGCAGGGTCGCGCGAAAACCCTCGGGTTCGAGCGCCGGTTCGCGCGGCGCGCGCAGGCGCTCGAGTTCGGCGCGCAGGCGGGTGCCGCCGCGCCACGGCCGTTCGATCCCGGCCGCGACCTTCTCCAGCACCTCGGCCTGCGCGCGCCGCAGGTGCAACGCGCCGCTGTCGTCGCGCAGCGGTACCTGCAGCCACTCCAGCAGCGGCGCGATCAGCGCGCGCAGCTTCGCCAGCGGCAGCGGCACGCGCCGGCGCGCATCGATCGGCACCAGCCACATCGCGTCCTCGGGCTCGCCCTTGCGCGCGACCAGCGGAAACGCCGGATCGGACAGCAGGCGATGCAGCACCGGCAACAGGTCGATGCGTTCGCCCTCGACGTCGATGCCGAGGCGCAGGTCGAACCACGGATTGCCGGCTTGCTCGTCGACCTCCGCATACCACTCGCTCGGCTCGTCGAGCAGCGCGAACGGGAAACCTTCGTCGGATTCGACGCGGAAGCCGAGATCGCGCAGGCGCGGCGCCAGCGCGAACAACTGGTCCGCGCCGGCAAGCTGGCCGCGACCGTGTTCGAGCACGAAATCGTTGTCGCCGAC
>Ga0068855_100009056_pt1 | contig 12028 bp, 8 predicted proteins | sample KBSCornC52_FD_66592 | JGI IMG/M metagenome (GOLD analysis project Ga0068855, IMG submission 66592) | Corn rhizosphere microbial communities from Kellogg Biological Station, Michigan, USA - KBS Corn C5-2 | ecosystem: Host-associated > Plants > Roots > Rhizosphere > Soil ...
GTCGGGAACTTTCGCCTCGGGTTCGCGCCGGGCTTCCTTTTCTCGACGGGCCGCGTGTCGTTCGATGAAACCACCTGCGGGCTGGCCGGCCGTCCCGCCTGCACCGAAGACCCGACCGCCGACGCGCGCTACGACATCGCCTCCAGCTCCGGCTTCACCTCGGCCAAGTTCGCCATCACCCTCGGCGGCGGCCTGTTCTATCAGCGCCGCGGCTGGGAGATGGGCCTCGCTTTTTCGAGCCGGCCCTTCGGAGGCAGCGGCCTCAACCCCGCCGGCGTGGCCGGCAACGACACCCAGGTGACCTTGCCCGCGCGCGACGGCGGGACGCCGCTGACTTGCCTGAACGGGCGCGCGGACGGCCGCGGCTGCGTCTTCGCCGATCTCACCTACAAGCTGCCCTACACCCTCACCGCCGGCGTGGGCTGGCATCCGCGCCCAGGCGCCGAGCTGGGGCTGATCGTCCGCTACGTGAGCTTCCCCTCCGACGACCTCATCGACATCCGCATCGCGCGGGCGCCCGGCGCCACCGACGGCCTGCCCGACCACATCGTCCTGCACCGCGGGTATCGCAGCGCGCTCGACACCCGGCTGCGGTTCGCGCAGTGGCTGGGCGAGCGCATCCGGGTCGGAGCGGGCGTGCGCCTCGAGACGAGCGCCCTGCCCGCCGCCGAGGTCAGCCCCGCCGCCGTCGACGGCCTGAAGGTGCAGCCGACCGTCATGGTGCTCGTCCGCCCGGTCAAGCACCTGAGCGTGAGTGCCGGCTACGGCTTCACGTACATGTTCAATGTCAACGGCGGGACCGCCTTCGATCCGAGCGCGGCCTCGACATGCGAGGCCGCGGGGGGCGATCTGGATGCCTGCCGGCTCCGGCTGGCGGGCCTGGCCCGTCCGACCGCGGCGGGCACCTACGGCAGCCATCGGCACGATGTGTCCTTGTCGCTGACGACGCAGTTTTGATAAACCGACCGTCGTGCGTCGTCCGGGACCAGTGCGCGCCCACCCCCGCGCCGCGCCGGCGCGCGCTGCGGCTTCGATGACGGCGCGATCGTCGCTCCGCAGCCTGACGTTGCCGGCGGCACTGGCCTGCGCCGCGATCGCGGCGGCCGGCGCAGGCTGCTCGAGCGCGTCCTGGCCGTGGTGGAAGAGTCCGACCACGGCGGGCCCTGGCGCCGCCCCGCCCGCCGCTGGCGCCGCCCCGCCCGTCGCCGCCGCGGAAGCGGCCCCGGCGAACATCGAGGGCGTCGAGGCGGTCGCGGCCGCGGCGCTCGCCTCGTTGCCGGTGCGAAAGTGGCGGCTCGCGAACGGGCTGCAGGTCATCACCGCCCCGGACGCCAGCGCCCGCAGCGTCAGCTACGTCACCACTTATCGCGTGGGATCGCGCGACGAGGACGCCGCCGCCGGGCAGACCGGGCTGGCCCACTTCTGCGAGCACCTGATGTTCGCCGAGGCGCACGGGACGCGCGGCCCCGGACGCTTCGACCGGCAGCTCGAGGCCCTCGGCGGCAGCGGGAACGCCACGACCGCGTACGATTACACCTCGTACACCGATGACGCGCCTCCGTCCGCGCTCGAGGCCATCGTGCGCCTCGAGGCCGAGCGGATGGCGAAGGTCCAGCTGACGCCCGACGAGATCGAGCGCGAGCGCGAGATCGTGATCGAGGAGCGCCTCCAGTCGGCGGAGGACGACATCGACGGCCAGCTCGACGAGCTGGTCTACGGCCAGGCGTTCCGGAACCACCCCTACCGGTGGCCCATCGTGGGGCGCATGGCCGACATCCGGGCGGCCACGCCGGACGCGGTGTCCGCCTTCTTCGCGCGACACTACGGTCCCGAGCGCGCCATCGTCGTCGTGGCCGGCCGCTTCGATGAGGGATCCCTGCTGCGTGCCATCGCCGCCGCCTACGGGAGCCTGCCCGCGCGAACCGGGGACGGGCCCGGGCCCGCCGTGGCGCCCGAGCGCGCGCCCGAGCGCGAGGTCCGCGCCTCGATCACGCGCGCCGTGCCCGCCGATCGGTTCATGGTGGGCTCGCCGGCGCCGGGCCTCGGCGATCCCGATCGCGCCGCGTACGACGTGCTCGACCAACTCCTCACCGGCGGGCCGTCGGCGCGGCTGCCGCGCGCGCTGATGGTCGAGCGCGAGCTGGCCTCGTCGATCGACGCCGACGTGGCGGCCACGCGCGATCCCGGCCTGTGGACCATCGTCGTCCAGATGCGCCGGGGGACGCGCGCGGAGATCGGCGACGAGGTCATCCGGCGCGAGCTGGCCCGCCTCATCGAGACGGCGCCGCCGCTCGCCGAGATGGAGGCCGCCCGCAACCGTCTCGAGACGGACCTGTGGACCGAGCTCGGGTCGAGCCACGCGCGCGCCGAGGTGCTCGGGGCCTACGACGCGACGACCGGTGACTTCCGCACGCTCGTCGAGCTGAGCGCCGCCTACGCACGCGTCTCGGCCGCCGACGTCAGCCGCGTCGCTCGCACGTGGCTCGGGTCCGGCGCGCGCTCGGTGGTGGTGGCGCACCCCCACCCCGCGACCGCGAAAGCGGGCGGCAATGACCCTGCCGCCGCAGAGCGAAGCGCGGGCGGCACCGGCGGAGGGGGCGAGTGACGAGCTCGAAGCGCCGTCGCGACGTCGGCGGGGTCGCCGCGCGGGCCCGATCGCGTCTCTGCTCGGCCGCCACAGCCACGCTGGTCGGCCTCGCCCTGTCGGTCGCGCCCTCCCCGCCAGCCACCGCGGACGCGCCGGCGGCCCCCGGCGCGCCGCCACCCTCGCGTCGAGCCGGCCCGGCCGGCTCCCTGGTGCTGGTGGATCCGGCGCCCGCCCTGCCCGTCGTCCACGTCGTCGTCGCGCTCCGATCGGGCTCCGGCTGGGATCCCCACAAGAAGGAAGGGCTCGCCAACCTGGCGGCGAACGCCGCCCGGCGAGGCGCGGCTGGCCAGTCGCGCTCGAAGCTGGACGGACGCCTCGACACGCTCGGCGCCGCGCTGGAGGTCAGCGTCGATCCCGACTCGACCCGTTTCGAGGGCGACGTCCTCGCCCGCCACCTGGACGAATACCTGGCGATCGTGGCCGACGTGGTGCTGCGCCCGGACTTCGACCCCGCGGAGGTGAACCGGACCCGGCGTGACCTGCTCGCCCAGATCGATGACGAGGGAACCGACGACGTCAACGTGGGGCAGCGCCTCTTCGGTCGCAACCTCTACGGCGATCACCCCTACGGCTACCCGTCCGAGGGGACCCGCGCGAGCCTGCCGCGCGTGCGCCGCGACGAGCTGCGGGCGTTCTTCAGGACCCACGTGGTGGGAGGCAACGTGATCTTCGCCGCGGCCGGGCCCATCGGCGCCGACGCCTTCACAGCCGCCGTCGCCCGTCGCTTCGGCGCGCTGCCCGCGGGCGCCGCGCCCGGGCCGAACCCCCTCGCCGTGCGCGAACCTCAGGGTCCGCGGGGGTGGCGCATTCAGCTGGTCGACAAGCCGGAGCGCCAGCAGGCCCAGATTTTCTTCGGCCAGCTCGCCGTGAAAGCCACCGATCCCGACTACGTGCCGCTGCTCGTCGCCACGACCAGCTTCGGCGGGCAAGGAATGACCGCGACGATGATGGACGAGATTCGCTCGAAGCGGAGCCTGGCCTACGGCGCCTACATGACCCTCAGCGAGCGGCTCGGGCGCGGCGCGCTCGGAGGCTGGGTGCAATGTTCGACGGCGAAGGCGGTCCCCACCTTGAAGCTGGCCCTGAAGCTGTTCGTGGATCTGATGGAGCGAGGGATCGACGCGGGCCAGCTGGCTGCCGCCCAGACGGTCCTGGACGGCACGACCGCCGTCGAGATGGACGATCCGGCGCGCCGCCTCGACGCGCGGCTCACCGCGGAGGTGGCCGGCTTGCCGCCGGCCTTTGTCGACGGATTGCCGGCGCGCGTCCGTGCCACCACGCTGGCCCAGGTGAACGAAGCCCTCCGCCGGCACCTCCGCGCGCACGACCTGGCGATCACGATCGTCTCGACCGCGGAGGCCCTGCGCCCGCGCCTGCTCGAGTCCGGTATCAAATCGGGCGCGGTCGACGTCGTCCCCTACGACGTGTTCTGAGCCGCTCGGCGCTGGCGAGAGTCTCCCGGGCGAGCGAGGCGTGCGCGGCCTTGCCAAGCTGGGCGCATCTTGTACCTTTCGAGCCATGTCGATCGGCCCCCAGACCAAGACCGTCCTCGGACGCGGCAAGTTCGTCGAGCTCCTCGACGTGGACGGCTGGGAGTTCGTGCACCGGTTCGCCTCGTCCGGTGTGGTCGTCATCGTGGCGACCACCGAAGAGGGCGGGCTGGTGCTGGTCGAGCAGCCGCGCAAGCCCATCGGCCGGCGTGCCATCGAGCTGCCGGCCGGCTTGGTCGGAGACATCTCGGGTCAGGAGCAAGAATCCTTCGAGCGAGCGGCCGCGCGCGAGCTGGAAGAAGAGACCGGCTATCGCGCGACTCGCTGGAGCCACCTGCTCGAGGCGCCGAACGCGCCCGGGCTGTCTTCGGAGCTGATCTCGTTCTTCCGCGCGACCGGGCTCGAGCGCGTCGGTCCGGGGGGCGGCGACGAGACCGAGGACATCGTGGTGCACGTGATCCCGCTGCCGGAAGTGCCGGCCTTCCTGGCGCGCAAGATGTCGGAAGGGATCGCGATCGATCCGAAGATCTTCGCGGCGCTGTACTTCGTCGACGGCACCTGGTCGCCGCCACGCGCGGTCCGATGAGCCCGCCCAAGGCTCCGCCGCCCGTTCCGTTCGCGACGGTCCTCGGCGAGGCACAGGGCCCGCTGGCGTTCACTCCTCGCGCCGCCCAGGGGGAAGAGGGAGGCGTGGTCTGGGAGTATCAGGTCGACCCCCAGCACTTCAACCCGTACGGCGCGCTCCACGGCGGCGTCGTGCTGGCGCTGCTCGACACCGCGATGGGACACGCCGTGGCGACCAAGGTGCACGCTGCCGGTCGTTTCAACGTCGCAGCGCAGATGAGCACGAGCTTCCTGGCGCCGGTCTACGCGGGCCTGCTGCGCGCGCGCGCGAACGTCGTCAAGGTCGGCAAGCGGCTGGCCGTCGTCGAGGCCCGCGTCGAGCATGAGGACGGCACCGCGGTGGCCATCGGCACCGCGACCCACAGCTTGCTGCCGTGAGCGCGGCGCCGGCGTCTACCCGAGCGCCAACGCGCGTCGGGCGGCCGCCGGATCGTTCGTGATGATCCCGTCGACGCCCATCGCACGGAGGCGCACCAGATCGCTCGGTGCGTCCACCGTCCATACGTTGACGCGATAGCCACGCCGGTGCCAGCGATCGACGGCCGGACCCGAACAGAGCACCGCCTCGGGGTGAGCCGCCGCGGCTCCCAGCAGGGGCAGCGTCCAGGCGCGACGCAGGTGGACCGGCGAGTCACGCTCGAACAGCAGCCCGGCCGGCACGCGCGGCGCCTGCTGGCGCCAGGCCCAGATCGCGTAAGGGTGGAACGACGACACCAGCACCCGATCGCGCGCGGTGGGGACGTCGACCAGGGCCGCGACGGCGCGAACGAGCGCGCGGATTTCACTCCAGGGGACGCCCATCGCCTTCAGCTCGACGTTGAGGAGCAAGGTCGGCCCGCACGCCTCGAGCGTCTCCGCCAGCGTCGGGATGCCCGCGCCCGAGGCGAGGCGCACGCGCCGCACCGCCTCGAGCGACAGCGCGGAGATTCGCTCGGGCCGCCCGCCCAAGCGCCGCAGATCGTCGTCGTGGAACACGACCGGCTCGCCGCTCGCGCAGCGCAGGACGTCCAGCTCGACGCCATCCGCCCCGTCGGCCGCCGCGCGACGAAAGGCCTCCAGCGAGTTCTCGGGACAGAGCGCGCTCGCCCCCCGATGACCGATGAGCAGCGGACCAGCGCCGGCGGCCGCATTCGAATCGCGGCCCGCCAACCACCGGTTCGCGGACGCCGTCACTGGGTGACGGGCCCGCCGCCGGTCGACGGGCCGTCGGTGCACATACCGGTGTCGCCGATCGGCACCACGGCCGCCGTGGAGACGCCATCCCCCGCGCTTTGCGTCGTGAGGATGGCCTTGCACCCCCCGCTGCTCGGCGGATTGCGACAGGCGTTGGGACAGGCCGGCTGGATCTTTTCGCAGCCCGCGCTCTGCCAGCTCGCATACGCGCCGGCCTTCAGCTGATCGATCTTGTTGGCGTCCACGAACGTGTTGCAGTCGCCGGAGCAGCTCAAGGTCGAGGGCGCCTGAGCGGTGCAAGGATTGACGAGGCTGTTGAGGTTGCACGCCTTCGCCTTGGCCAGCTCGGTCTGATAGTCCTTCGCGTACTGCGCGCAGGCGGCGGTGTTGCCGCCGGTTCCGCTGCTCCCTCCCGCCCCGCCGGTGGCCGCGACGCCTCGTCCCCCGGCAGCCGGTCCGCCGCCCTGGCCGCCGCTTCCGGTCATCCCGCCGCTTCCCATCGTGCCGCCGCTGCCGCCGCTGCCGTTCACGCCGCCGCTTCCCATCACGCCGCCCGAGCCGCGCCCGCCAGAGCCCGTGGTGCCGCCGCTCGCCACGGCGCCGCCACTGCCGCCGACTCCGCCGCTCCCATTGGCGCCGCCGCTGCCGCCGTTCGTGCGACCGCCCGCGCCGCCGCTCGCTCCGGTGCGGCCCGCCGAGGCCCCCGATCCGCCGCCCCGACCGGCCGCGCCCGCGCCGCCGTTCATCATCGTCGCGCCGGCGCCCGCGACGCCGCCCTCCCGACCGGCATCACCGGCCACCGCTCCGGTGCCACCGGACAGACCGCCGCTGCCCGTACCCAGGCCGCCGTCGTCGCCGGGGGCGCCGCCGCTCGACGGCCCTCCGCCCACGCCGGGGAGACCGCCGCCGAAGGGCTTACCGCCGCCTCCGTCGCATGCGCCGATCGCGAGAACCGCGAGGGCGATCGGAAGTGAACCTGAAGCTAAGAACCGCCGACCTGCGAGCCGCGACATAGGCCTTCAATGATGCTTCATTTTTGGGGTCCGCGAAAGCCGGAGGACGCCCAAGAGATCCAACCCAGGCAGGCTCGGACCTTCATTTTCCGGCCGAAAATGCGCTCAGCTCGCCGTCGGGTGGCGTTCGATGTGCGACGCGGTGCCGTCAGGACCGAGAGCGGACGACATCGGCACCGGTGCACCTGCATCGAGCCGGCCGCCCGTGATGAGGCGCGAGCCGCGCCGGTACGTGAAGTAGGACCACGCCCAATCGATGAGGACCAGCAAGCGATTGCGAAAGTCGATCAGGTAAAAAATGTGGACCGACAACCACGCCAGCCAGGCGATGAACCCGCCGAGGCGCAGCCTTCCGATCTCGGCCACCGCCCGACTCCGTCCGATCGTCGCCATCGAGCCCTTGTCCAGGTAACGGAACGAGCCGCGCGCGCGGCCGGCGATGGCGTTCTCGATCGCGCGCGCGACGAACCGCCCCTGCTGCATGGCGACCGGGCTGACACCGGGCAGAGGCCCGCTCGCGTCGCGCGGGATGAAGGCCGCCGCATCCCCGACACAGAACACGTTGGGGTGGCCCGGCACCGAGCAGTCCTCCTCGACTAGGACGCGCCCGCCGCGGTCGGAGGGGACGCCGAGCATCGCGACCAGCGGCGAGGCCTTGACCCCGGCCGCCCACAACACCGTCGACGCTTCTATGCGCTCACCGCCGAGCTGGGCCCCCGTGCCGTCGATGGACGTGACCCGCACGCCCGTGCGCACCTCGACGCCCATCTCCTCCAGGCTCTTGCGCGCGCGGGCCGACGTCTCCTCCGAGAACGACGCCAGCACCCGGGAGCCTGCCTCGACCAGGATCACCCGGGTCTGGTCCGGGTGCACCGCGCGGAAGTCGCGCGACAGCACGAACGTGGCCAGCTCGGCGATGGCGCCCGCCAGCTCCACGCCGGTCGGTCCGCCCCCGATCACCACGAACGTGAGGTGCCGGCGCTGCAGCACGGGATCGGCCTCGCGCTCGGCGGCTTCGAAGGCCAGGAGAACCCGGCGTCTGATCTCGACCGCGTCGTCGAGGTCCTTCAACCCCGGAGCGACCGTCGCCCACGCGTCGTGACCGAAGTAGCTGTTGACGGCGCCCGGCGCCAGGACCAGGTAGTCGAACTCGAGCGTGCCGCAGGCGCGCGTCGCGATCCGCGACGCCGCGAGATCGACGCCGACGACCTCGTCGAGGAGGACCCGCGCGTTCTCCTGCCGCCCGAGGACGCTCCGGATGGGAACCGCGATCTCCGCGGGCGCCAGCCCGGCCATCGCGACCTGATAGAGCAACGGCTGGAACAGGTGATGGTTCGAACGATCGATCAGTGTCAGACGCACGGGCGAATCGGCGAGCGCCCGCGCCACGGAGAGGCCGCCGAAGCCTCCGCCGACGACCACGACCTGTTTCCTCAGCTTCACACCGCCCAACTTTAGCAGCCCCCGCCCTCCGCTGCCCTCCCCTGGATCGGGATCGAGCTCGGGTGCAACCGCCATTCGTGTCCCGGCATTTCGGCCAACGCCGAGAGCGAGACTCTGTGCCGCGACGCCAGAGCGAGCATCGCGCGCGAGTGTGTCGACGGCAGGCGCGGGTTGCGCGCGCCTGCCGTCTCACAGGATTTGGGGGGTCGCAGGGGGGCCGTCCGCGGTCTCCCTCCTGCTAGACTACGCGCCCATGAAGATCTCGTGTGTCGAGCCGGTCCTCGACGGGCCGCGGAGGCCAGCTCCTGGCCGTGGGCGCTGGGCACGATCCGCTCTCCTGTTGCTGGCGCTCGGCGGCGGCGCCCTCTCGTGCGCTCACCAATCCGGCAAGGCGCCCGAGGGCCCCGCACAGAGATTCCAGTCCGACGCGTCCCGCGTTCGGGTCATCGAATTCGAAGACGATCTGGTCGAGGGCCGTCTGGTCTTACAGGCGCTCCCCGTCGCTTCTCCCGAGCGCCCGCTCCTGCGGGCCAAGCTGGTGACCTATTTGCTGCGTCCGCTCGCCGCGCTGTCGGCGGATCAGCTGCGCCAGGAGGCGCGCGACCTCGGCAACACCGACGTCTTCGATCGCATCTTCGACTCCCTGCGCGACGCCGTGAACCTGTACGAGCCCATCGACCTGTGGGGCCGGCCCGACGGCGTCTCGGCCGCCGAGCGGGACCTGCTCGCGCGCAGCTCGCGCCTCGTGCTGGCGCTCTTCGGACCCCGCGGCGCCGAGACCCAGTCGGCCCTGGCGCTGGGCGTTCTGATGGCCGTCGACCCGCAGAACGGCGAGTGGCCGAACCGGTTCGACAAGGTGATCGACTGGACCGACCAGGCCGGCGCGGCCGGCGAGAGCAGCGCCCGCCGCAACATGACGGCCGTCGAGCTCTTGCAATCGGTGCTGGGAGACTGGCCAGCGCCCCAGGTCGCCGACCGCCTGGTGCGGCTCTTGACGGAGCGCCGCGAGAAGCTGGCCACGATCCTGGGCCGGCCCCTGCCCGGCAACGACGAGGCGCGCCGCGCCCTCGGCGATCTTCTGATCGCCCAGGGCGGCGAGATGCAGCGGGCGGTGGGAAACGTGGCGGCGACCTACCTGCGCTGCGGGCAGATCGAGCGGGCGGCCGCCGCGATCCGGCCCCTCGCCGGCAAGTCGGGCGACGAGCCGGAGCTCCGAGCGCTCGTCGACGCGGCGGCCGAACCCTCGGCGAAGGCGGAGACGACGGTGCGCCTGGCGCGTCGCTACCTGCCACGGGTCGATCTCCTCGGCGGTACGGCGACGGAGACCGCCGATCTGGGTATCGCCTACCGGGTGCTGCAGGTGGGGCTGGAGCGGCATCCCGATGACGTCGAGTCGCTGGTGCTGTCGGCGGAGATCGCCAAGCTGCTCTCGTCGCCGTTCGTGTCGATCCGGATGCTCGAGGAGGCGCAGCAGCTCCTCGAGCGGGCCGGTCAGGGGCAAAGCGAGCTGTCGGCGCGGCTGTCGACCGAGCTCCTCGACCTCTATTTCCTGCGCCTGCGCCTTTCGCTCGATCCGGAGCGCGCCGCCCCGCCGGCCGCCGACGAGGCGGAACGCCTTCGGCGGCGCACCTCCGAGACGCGGCGGCGCTATCAGGGCGCCGAGCTGCACGTCACCGACGCACAGATCGACTTCGAGCTCGGCCGGAGCTACGTGAACGCGGGCCTCCTCGATCGCGCCGAGCCCCTGCTGATGCGCGCCCGGAGCGCGCCCTCCGACAACAAAGCCGAGGTGGCGGCCGACCTGGCCGGGCTGTTCATGAAGCAGGGCCACCCCGAGCGCGCCAGCCAGCTGCTGCGCGAGAGCCTCGATTCCCTGCAGGGGGCGCGCGGCGCGCGCGAGACCATCGGCGGCGTCGAGGGCGAATCCCGGCTTGAGCGCCTCCTCGGCGATGCGCTGGACCTGGGCGGTGACCGCAACGGAGCCGAACGGGCCTGGCGCATGGCGGCCGCGGGCTGGGAGCGGCTCATGCTCGAGCACCTCCACCGCAAGAACTTCTCGCGCTCGGCGGAGGCGGCCTTCGAGATCGGGCGGCTCCTCTACAACCTCGGCCGGCACGCCGACGGCATCCAGAAGTTCGAGGAGGCGATCGAGCAGGACAGCGACCGCGATCAGTCCTACATCGACGCGGTGGCGTTTCTGGTCCAGAACGGCGAGGTCGACGCGGCGGTCAACATCTACCGGCGCGCGCTGTCCCGTCCCGACCGCAACGTCTCCGAGTACGTGAAGGTCTATTCATCGCTGTGGATCTACGATCTCACGCGACGCGCTCAGAAGACGCCCGACGCCACGGCAGAGGCCTTCCTGCGCACGATGGACCTGCGCCACCCGGAGATTCGACCGCAGCGCGGAGCCGCCTGGTACCGCCAGCTTTGCGCGCTCACCATCGGGCGCATCGACTACAACCAGCTCCTGGCCAAGGCCGACACGAGCGGCAAGCGGGCCGAGGTGTACTTCTACCGAGCGATGCAAGCCTTGTCAGAGGGGCGCGCCAGCGACGCACACGACCTGTGGCAAAAGGTCATCGACACGCGAATGATCTCGTTCTTCGAGTACGAGATGGCGTCCCGCTACCTGCGCGCCGGGGCCCCCACCTCCCCCGCCAACGAACGCCCGCCGTCCACGGAAACGATTTAGTGCCGTTTGGCGCCGCGGTCGATGCTCCGAGCTCTGCGGCCTCGAGGGGAGACGAAGTCCCCGGCGGGTACTGACGGGACGTCGCGGCTGTGCTAGACACGCGTCTCGTTCGATTCGGTGCCGTGGCCAAGTGGTAAGGCAAGGGTCTGCAAAACCCTCATTCCCCGGTTCAAATCCGGGCGGCACCTCACCAGCGACCCGACTCGGCTGACCGCGCCGCGGCGGCCAGTCCGAGCCTCTCCGGACGGCGACGGCTCGTGGCTCAGGCGAGCTGCCAGCGACCGACCAGCGCCGCCGGATCGCCGTTCGCCGCGCGGAAGTCGTCGAGCAGGTCGTCGGCCGGACAACGTCCATCGGCGGCGCGCGCCGCCAGCGGCTCCAGCAGGGCCGCGTCGGCCACGCCCCCTGGCAACCGCCGGAGCCCCGCACCCGCGATGGCCACCAGATCGACCGCCAGATCGCGCAGCGACCGCCCGACCAAAGACGCCTCGAGGCCGGCCCGTGGAACCTCGCGCCGCAACCTCTCGCGATCATCGACCGACGCGGCCCGGACCAGCTCCCAGGCCGCGCGCCGCGCCTCGGGCTCGTCCAGCAAGCCACGCCACAGCGCCGCCAGACCGAGCGCCATCGGCATGGGTCCGGCGTCGGCGCCCCGCACCTCGATGTAGCGCTTCAGCCTGACCTCGGGGAACAGCGTCGACAGGTGAGTCTGCCAGTCGCCCATCGTGGCGCGCTCGCCGCGCCACCCCTCGGTCATGAACCGACGAAAAGTCATCCCTCCGGCCGGGTGGTACTGACCGCCGCGCACCACGAAGAACAGGGGGACGTCGAGCGCCCACTCCGCGTAATCTCGAAAGCCGAAGCCCGTCCCGAACACGCCTGGCACGAAGCCACATCGATCGGGATCCGTGTCGAGCCAGACGGCGGCGCGAAAGGTCTTGTG
>Ga0068855_100009057_pt1 | contig 12028 bp, 10 predicted proteins | sample KBSCornC52_FD_66592 | JGI IMG/M metagenome (GOLD analysis project Ga0068855, IMG submission 66592) | Corn rhizosphere microbial communities from Kellogg Biological Station, Michigan, USA - KBS Corn C5-2 | ecosystem: Host-associated > Plants > Roots > Rhizosphere > Soil ...
ATAAAAAAGCTCTGGTGTCTTGCCGTAAATTTGCGCCACGATCGGCCGCTCGATTTCACTGTAGGTGAGATCCTTGAGCAGGGTTTGCGGCGAATGGAGAGCCGATTGAATATTGACGAATTCCGTCAGAATCACGTCGGGCTTCCCATGCTTCGCCGTGATAAACCGGAATGAGGCATCGGTAACGCCATCCATAGGCGAGAGACCAATGATCGGTTTTGGTATTTTGGCCCAAAAATTCATCGCTATCGCGGACCAACATAGCACTGCGAACACGGCCAAGCGAGCGTGCGCGTTCCATGGTCTTGACCTACGATCGCACGCCAACGTATGTTCGAATCATCAGGGCTATCGGGAGGCATTTCATGAAGGCAAACGGAAACGGTGATCAGGCGCTTCATCTTGCAACCCATTCGGGTTGGTATCGGTTCGAGCCGCGCGGCACCGAGTGGATTCAAGCGGACCGCGCGCTCACCTATTGGCAGATGAGCTGCATTCAAGTCGATCCAGAGGATCCCAAACGTGTTTATATCGGCACGGAACACTCCGGGCTGTTTGTTAGCCATAACGGTGGAGCGGATTGGACTCGGGCCAATCCAAACGTCCCGTGTCTCACGATGTCTTCGATGCTCGCTCTTCCCGGTAAGTTGCTGGCCGGAACTATGCCGGCGGCGCTCTTCGTCAAAACGAACGGCGGCCAGTGGCAAGAACTGCCAGGCGTGCGACAGGGGTCGAGCGGCGGCAGCTTTCCTCCCAATCCTGATTTTCCGCCTCGCACGCGAGTCCTAAAAAAATCGCACGAGAACGGTGGCCGGCTTTTTGCCGGTATCGAAGTTGCCGGCATTCTCGTGAGCGATGATGAGGGTCAAAGTTGGGCGCCCGCAAATGACGGATTGACGGATCCGGACATCCATCAAATTTTGCCTTGCAGACACAGAGCTGGTCTGGTTGTGGCAGCTTGCGGCGAGGGAATTTCCCGAAGCGCCGATTCCGGTCGCCACTGGGAAAAAGTGACACCCGCGGGCGGCCGCACCTACGGCAATGCTCTGGCCGAAGATGCAAGCGGAACGATTTATCTTGGCATTACTCGGGATCGGCCGCGGACCTGGACGCGCGCGGGCCGCGCGCAGAGCGCGATATTCAAATCGCAAGACGGCGCCCATTGGGAATTGCTTACCGAGGAAATGGCGGGCGGCATCATGGATATTTGTACCGCGCCAGACGGTGAAAGCGTCCTCGTCTCGACTTCCGACGGTGAAGTCTTTGCGCTTTCTGCCACCGGCGCAAGCCGGACGATCATCAGCGGCCTACCCTGCATCACCGCCATGGCGATGGGAGCTTAATTCGGTTTTCCGCGCCAGGAAACCCAGCTAATCTGGCAGCCGCTGATACTTGCCCTTGAAGAAGAGTAGCGGTCGCTCTCCTGTGGCTTCTACATTGACGATCTCGCCGACGACGATGGTGTGATCACCGCCGTCATGGCATTCCCGAATCTTACATTCGACATAGCCGAGAACGCCCTCGATAATCGCCGCTCCATTCGTGCCGCTGCGCCAGTTTAAATCGGCAAACTTGTCCGCACCCTTCGTGGCGAAGCGGCGCGAGATCTCTTCTTGATCTTCGCTTAAAAAGTTCACCGTAAAGCCGTTTGCCAAACCAAAACACGCATAGCAGGTCGCGGCTTTATCGACGCTGATGAGGACCAGCGGGGGATTCAGCGACAGTGACAGAAAGGCATTGGCGGTGAGCCCGTTGGGATTGCCGTCTGGATCAACGGTGGTAATTACCGTCACACCGGTGGCGAAATGTCCCATGACGCGACGGAGCTCTTGTGGTTCAATGGCCATGCTCTTATCGTACTTTGGTAGCAGAGCGCCGCTTGGGCTGTCAATGCGAGGTACAGCATCTTTCGTGCTGGACGAAGGCGCGCTCGACGTGATAAAAATTTCCCCAATCGGAGGTGAAACATGGTCGTACAGGAACGCGAAGCGGAGAATTCTTTTGATCGCTATATCTCTGAAATTCGCGCTGCATGGGGCGATGGAAAGGACCCTTCGCTGCCGTTCACAGTGGCGGGATTGATGGAGAAGCTTTTCGCTTCCACCCGTCCTGGCGATCCTTGGATGGCCGAGATCATCCGCGAGGGCAAACCGTCGCGCGAACTCTACCGCGATCCGGAGTTTGGGTTCATTCAAATGGGACACGTGCACAAACAGGGTCATGGAAATAAGCCGCACGATCACGGCCCGTGTTGGGTGGTGTACGGCTCTTTTAGCGGCGTGACCGAGATTACCAAATACAAGCGCATCGACGATGGCAGCGAGCCGGGAGTGGCCAGGTTAGAAAAAGAGCGGCTCGATCGGCTAACGCCCGGGGTTGTGGTGCCTTATCTTCCCGGCGATATTCACTCCACCCATGCCGCCGCAGGGCCGGGAGTCGTGTTTCGTTTCCTGAGCTACGATCTCGAGAAGATCGAGCGCTATCGCTATAACCCCGAAAAGAATACCGTGGCTAAAGTTTAGTTGGCTCGGCTGCGGAGTGTTGAATGGGTAGTGAAGAATTCTTCTTCGAACAGATTCGTTCGGCTGGCTGCTTGTCCTACGTGCTTGGCTGCGCCAAAGAAAAAAAGTGCGTGGTCATCGATCCGGAAATCGATAAGGCGGATGATTACGTTGCGCTCGCCGAGTTCCTCGGTTCGAAGATGGTTTATGCCATCGATACTCATACCCATGCGGATCACAACTCGGCGTGCAAAGTCATGCGCGAGCGGTACAATATTAAAACCGTCATGCACCGAGCTGCCGACGCACCCTATGTCGATATTCGCGTTGATGATGGTGATGAAATCAAATTCGGGCAGCAAGTTCTCAAAGCCGTTTACACTCCTGGACATACTCAAGACGCCATGTGCCTGCTTTTCCACGACCGCCTGTTTACTGGCGATACGTTACTTATTGGGGGTTGCGGCCGCACCGATCTGCCCGGCGGTAATGCCGAAGCGCAATACCAGAGCTTGGTAAAATTAAAGCGCCTTGGTGATGAGATTCGCGTCTATCCGGGTCACGATTACCGCGAAGCGGTCTCGACCCTCGGCGACGAGAAGCAGAAGAATGCGCGCATGCTGATTCCGACCCAAGAGGAATTCGTTCATTTCATGACCTCTCGTCGTCCTCCCCTGCCGCGCAAAATTCAAGAAGCCCTGGAATGGAACCGTACGCCCATTTTCGGCACGCAGCGCGGCATGGGTGAAGGCATCTGAATCGCGAGAATTTCGCGGTTCACATTGCACTGATAACTGATAAATATCTCACGACCAGCAGTAACTGCCATTTGCCTTTATACTCTCGCCGGCTTGCGGAAAAATGACGCTTCCCGCTCAGTTCACGCTTCCCGAGATCATCGATACCGTGCGCCGCTACTGGGGTTATTCCGAGTTGCGGCCGCTCCAGCCGCAAGCGATTTATGCCGGACTACAGCGTCGTGATTCGCTGGTCGTCATGCCGACCGGCGGCGGCAAATCATTGTGCTATCAGGTGCCCGCTGCCTTGACCGGTTCGACCGACATTGTCGTTTCACCATTGATCGCGTTGATGAAGGATCAGGTGGATGCTTTGCGCCAATGCGGCTATCCGGCGGCGGCCCTCTACAGCGGCATGAGCCCGGAAGAAATCCGCGGAATCGAAGCGCAGATCATTGCCGGCATTTATCGGCTCGTGTTCGTGGCTCCCGAACGTTTGCTGACGCCGCGATTTTTGCAAATCGTTGAGCTGGCAAACATTCGTGCCTTCGCGGTCGATGAAGCCCACTGCATCAGCCAGTGGGGCCATGATTTTCGTCCGGAATATCGTCAGCTCGCCGGACTGAAAAAGCGTTTTCCGAATACCAGTGTCCATGCGTACACCGCCACCGCCACCGAACGAGTGCGCGCCGATATTGCGGCACAGCTTCGGCTCAAGGATCCGCTAATCCTGGTCGGAAATTTTGACCGCCCCAATCTCGTCTACCGCGTCATACCGCGAGCGGATGTGCGTTCCCAGGTGTTGCAAATCCTTCAGCGCCATCGCGGTCGCGCCGCGATTGTCTACTGCATCAGCCGCAAAGATACGGAGTCGCTTGCGTCATTCCTGCGGGCGCACGGCTTACGCGCGGGTTTTTATCATGCTGGCATGGAAGCTGAAGAGCGGCGCCTGACGCAGGACAAATTCGCCGCGGAGGATCTCGAGGTGGTGGCGGCGACGGTTGCATTCGGCATGGGGATAGACCGAAGCGATGTGCGCTGCGTGATTCACGCCGCCATGCCCAAATCAGTCGAACATTATCAACAGGAAACCGGCCGCGCCGGCCGTGACGGATTGGCAGCCGAATGCGTCTTGCTCTACTCCGCCGCGGACGCTCTGCGCTGGCATTCGCTCATCAACAAAAGCGCCGCAGAAAGCGATGCAGCGCCGGAAATTGTGAATGCTTCGCGCGCGCTGATCGAAGACATGCGCCGCTTCTGCGCTGGGCTTCATTGCCGTCACCGCAGGCTCGCGGAGTACTTCGGGCAGCGCTATGAAAAACCCAACTGCGAAGCATGTGACGTCTGCTTGAACGAGGTTGAGAACGTCGCCGATGCCACACTGACCGCGCAAAAAATTCTTTCCTGCATCGCTCGGGCCGGTGAGCGCTTCGGCGCCGAGCATATTATCGATGTTCTACTGGGCGCGAAGACCGAACGGATCCGCCGCTGGGAGCACGACCAGCTACGCAGCTATGGCTTATTGAAAAGCAGCAACCGCCCCGCTCTCCTCAACGTCATTTATCAGCTCATCGATGAGGGGCTGCTCGAACGCAGCCCTGATGAACGGCCGGTGTTGCGCTTAAATGATGCCTCGCGCGAAGTGTTGCAGGGCCGGCGCGGCGTCCGCCTTCTCGAGCCCAAAACGAAAGTGAAGAAAACCCGCGTCGATGAGAAGTCGTGGGCAAATGTCGATATCGGCCTGTTCGAACTGCTTCGACGGTTGCGTCGCCAGCTTGCGGAACAGCGCGGTGTGCCAGCATATGTATTATTCAGTGACGCCACGCTCCGCGACATGGCTCGAATGAGACCGGGCTCGCCTAACGCGCTCCTCGAGATACGAGGCGTCGGCGAACGCAAGCTTGAGGAGATCGGAGCGCGTTTTCTCGACGCGATTGCCACCTACTGCCTCGAGCATCGTTTGCCGCTGGATGTATGATTGAATGAGTTCTGAAAGGAGCGGACGCTCATGAACACTCGTGTCGTTGCACCGCTGTTGATTGTGTTCCTGGGTTTGCCATTTTTCGCTTCCGCGAATCCTTACCTGCCAAAACCTGGCGAGACCCCAACCACGGTGCGGGTCGCGGCCTGCGCGATCACCGGCGGGTTTATTCATTTGTACGCTGCTCTCGACTATGGGCTCTTCGATAAATACGGCATGAAGATCGAGTTTGTTTCGATTCGCGGTAGCGGCGTGGCCTTAGCGGCGCTCGCGGCCGATGAGATCCAGTTCCTTTATTGCGCCGCCGATGCGACGATTCCCGGAGTCGCCGCAGGCAGCGATGCCAAATTGATCGCGGCGCCGCTCGTCGGATTGCCCTGGGTATTGCTGGCACGCAAGGACATAAAACGGGTCGAGGATCTCAAGGGCAAAAGTATCGCGGTCACCCGCCCGGGCGATTTGACCTTTCGCCTGGCCCGCGCGCTGCTGAAAAAATTCAATCTGAGCGATGCCGACGTGAATGTTCGTACGGTGGGCGGCACCGGCCAAGTGGAGCCGTTCAACGCGATGCGAGCAGGCATCGCCGAAGCCGCACTGGTGACGCCGCCCCTCGATGCGCGCGGCCGGCGAGATGGCTTCAATCTCGTCTATCGGCTGAATGATCTCGGCTTACCGGCTATTTATAGCTCGCTCCACGCCAATGCCAAGACCCTGAGAGACCGTACGACGATCGCACAGCGCTGGGTTGCGGCGCTGGCCGAGTCCATCCAGTTCGTGGAAAAAAATCCTGACAAAGCCAAAGCCGCCGTCAGCAAGGCGTTAAAGCTCAATGACGCCGACGCGCTACAATCTGCGTACGACGCCTATGCCAAACTGCTGATCAATCGACGTCTCATCGTGCCCGAGCAAACGGTCGCAGGAGTAATCGAAGTGGCGCGCGAGCAGGGCACAAACATTCGCCGTAAGAGCGCTGAGATCGTCGATAACCGCTTCGCTGAGGATCTGGAGAAAAGCGGTTTTCTAAAGGAATTGTGGGGCGCGGATCTAGCCCGGTAGTTTCCTCCTGCCGACAATCCGCCCACAGTAACGTCTACTGTCATTCCGAACAAAGAGCCTATGTCCCAGCGTGTCATGCTGAGCGGCAGCGAAGCATCTCGAGTTCCATCAACTCGCAAATACAAGATTCTTCGGCGGAGTTTATCCCGAGTAGACTCGAAGCGTTTCGGAATGACAGTCACGGCGCAATCTTACAATGTGAGGGATCCTTCGGGGAAATATTTTTGGCTTCGCCTCCAATGAGATCGCCGTCATCCATTCGTGAGGTAAACCGTCAGAGTTGATCGCTGCTGCGGGCGTTCAGTGAGTCGTCGAAATACTCCTGCTTCACTGAATACTTTCACTCAGTAATGAACACACTCACTTCCCACCAATCATTGAGATAAACGAACGGTCGATCATGTCTTCCACTGTCAATTTCTTTTTAATCCTGCCGCTGCGAAACTCCTCGTCGATCACCACTGGAATCGCCTTCTCGGCGATCTGCCCGTTCACCGGGAACGAATCGCGATATTCATCGTAACCTGCGGGAGCATAATTGGGATCCATTTTGACGTACTTTTTCATGATATTGACCGCCTCGTTCTTGTTGTCGCGCGTATAGCGCACGCCTTTCTGGTACGCGCGCAGAAACTTCGCCACCTGATCTTTTTCTTTGCTGAGGTACGATTCGCGCGCGGCAAATGTTTCATAGGGCCACTGCGGAAATATATCTTTGAGGTCGAGAAGCTTATTGAATCCTTGAGACTTGGCGATCTCGGTCACCGGAAACCAAACGACCGAAGCATCGACGCCCTTGGCGGCCAAGGCCGCGAATCGCGCCGGCGTGCTGCCGATCTGTAGAATCGTCACTTCCTTTTCGTCGACGCCGAAGTGCCGCAGAGTCGCGCGCGTCAGGAAATCCGTGAGCGAACCGAAACGGCTGATGGCAAAGCGCTTGCCTTTCGCCTGCTTCATCGATTTGAAGTCCGGTTGAGAGTAGAGCTGAAACGGCATGAGATTGCAGATACCCCAAAAATTCTTCACGTCGATACCCGCAGCGTGCCCGCCCACGGTCTCGACAAAAGCACTGCCCATGATCTGCACATCCCCGCCGATCAGCGCTTGCAAATTGGTCGCGCCGGCGTTGAACAGCACGAGCAAAACATCGAGTCCTTCATCTTTGAAAAATCCTTTGGCTTCGGTCACGTACACGGGCAAAAATGCGACGTTGACGGAAGAAAGACCGACGACTATTTTGGCAGAGCCAATCCCGGGAACCAGCCCGGCCAGAAGCAAGCTCAAAGCAAGCGATAGCGCGAATCTTTTCATGACCGACCTCCTTAAGGGTTATAGCTTCTGAATGACTTTTTCGCCGAATAGCCGCATGGAAGCGAGAATCTCCTCTTGCGGCAAACCAGGCGTCCAATCGAAACGAGGCAGCAGGTAAGAAACGCCGAGGCGTTCTTGATACTCGCGAATCTGATCGATACATTCCGACGGCGAACCGAGGATAAACCGGCCCTTGGCAAGCTTGTCGAATGCCCAACTCAGCTCGCTGGGATCATTCATCGCCTCGTTTTGTTTCCACTTGATATAAATGGCCCGATAAAGCTGCTCCAGACAGGACCGCGCTTTTTCCACCGCTTCTCTTTTGGTCGCCGCAACGAATGTCTCGCGGATAATGGGCAGTGCCGGAGCGTCGGATTTGCCCGCATCTGTCCATACGGTCCGGCACAATTGCACCTGGCGCTCGAGCTCATCGATGGCCGAGTGCGGTCCAATCATCCAACCGTCGCCGATGGACGCGGCACGCTTTACGGCGGCGTCGGTGTTCGCCGCGATCCAGATCGGCGGCCGCGGCTTTTGCAGCGGCTTCGGATCGACGGTAACGTTTTTGAGCTTGAAAGCTTTTCCCTCGAAGCTGACGTTGTCCTCGGTCCAAAGTCTTCTGACGATTTCGACGGCTTCGACAAAACGCTGATAGCGCTGGCTTTTGGTCAGATTGAATGCGTTCAATTCTTCTTCGCGATAGCCGAGGCCGAAGGCGGCAAAGGATTTGCCTTCGTTCAGCACGTCGAGGCTCGCCAGCTCACTGGCAACAGTCACAGGATGGCGTAAACCGAGAAGCGTAACGGCCGTTCCCACGGCACAATGTTTCGCTTCGGCGCACAAACGCGCCAGCGCCGGTACTTGGTTCAATCGCTGCAGACCGGGAATGTTGTAATGATCGCCCATGGAAAAGGCGTCGAAGCCGACCGCATCCGCGACCCGCACCTGCTCAATCAAAGTCGGCATCAATGACGCACTTGGTTTTTCAATCGAGACTTGGGGATTGAGTTGCAGGCAAAATTTCATAATGGATGTTAAACCCGGAAAAAATACTGGTGTTGGGCAGGCATCGGCAGTTCACTTGTACAGCTGATCGACAAATCCACTCTTCACTAACTCCAGCATCACACTGCCGTCCACGTAATCGCGCGGATTGCTCGATGCTGTTGACGGTTTGTCTTTGCCGAGCAAATCGAGTCCTACTTTGATGGCCTCGAGGTTGATGCCCGGGACTTTCAGCATTTGCTCGATGATCACCTCCTGAAAGCTGTCCTCCAACGCTTCGCGGTCTTTTTTTCGATCCATGCGAAGATATTTCGCTAATACTCCGATGGCGAATTCCTTATCGTTCTTCAACTCCTTTACACCTTCGATATAGGCTTTGAGAAATCGCGTCACCATGTCGCGCCGGCTCGCAAGCAATTGGCGGCTCACCACAACACCTTCCTGAGGATAGGGAATGCCCAATTTGTTCATATTGATAAGTGCATTATAGCCGAGGCGCTGGGCGGCGCCGCTCAAGGGTGGAATGACTACGGTGCCGTCAACGGTATTGGCCTTGAGCGCAGCGAACCGCTCGGTTTGTCCCCCGACTTGGACAATCGTCACCTCCTTTTCCGGATTGACTCCGAGTTTTTGCAACGCGAGACGCAACCCGGCGTCGCTCGACGACCCAAATCGGCTGATCGCCAGCCGGGTCCCCTTCAGGTCTTCGACTCGCTTGAGGCTCGGTTTCACGATCAAAGTATAGGGCAGTTTGTCCATGTGTGTGGCGATCATCACCAAATCTGCGCCGCGAACCGCCGCGCTCAAATACGCGCCGCCCATCACGGCAATTGGAATACTTCCGGCGATCACGACCTGTGCCAGTTGCGTGCCTCCTTGCATGGCAATGACCTCGGGTTCAAAGCCGAATTTTTTCAATATGCCCCGGTCATTCGCTGCCCAGACCGGCGCGAACTCAGCGCTCAAACCGGGAATGCCAACGCGCAAAGGCTCGGCGTTGGCCACAACCGCAGCGCTGATCGCAGCCAGCAACATCCAAAGTGAAACAATTCGCATCAAACGTCCTCCCTGCACCGCCTCTCACAAATTGCTGTGAATCCGATTGCCCGTGCTAGCGCTGTCCGTCGCCGCGATCACGTAGGGCTCTCCAGACGCGCTCCGGTGTCAGCGGCAAATCGCGAATACGGACGCCGGTGGCATTGAACAGCGCATTTCCGATCGCGGGCGCCACAGAAACGATTCCCGACTCACCCATTCCTTTTGCACCGTAGGGACCGGGTCCGTCAGAGTTCTCGACCAGCGCTGAAGTAAAGAGCGCCGGTAGATCGGTAAAACGCGGTACGCGGTAATCCACCAGGCTCGCATTCAGCGGCTGGCCGTTTTCGTATTCCAGAGCTTCGAAAAGAGTATTGCCCAGGCCCTGAATCGCAGCGCCTTCGTCCTGCCCTTCCGCCTGAAGCGGATTGAGTGCCTTGCCGACATCCGCAACGGTAACGTATTTTTCCACTCGGATCGCACCCGTTTCCTCATCCACGGCAATTTCCGCGCTGCCCATCCCGGTTTCCCAAAAAAGCGGTAAGCTTTTGCCGAGCGTTCCGTCAGGCCGCATGTAGCCGCGGCCGATCAGTTCTCCGCCGGGCATGCCAAAAAAAGCGCTGACGACCTGGCCGTAGGTCATCTGTTTGTCGCCGCTTACTGCTTGGCCGTTCGATAAGGTGATTGTGCTCGCATTCACCCTTAAAATTTCCACTGCGGCTTCGATTAGCTGCCGGCGCAGATCGAGAGCAGCAGCCTTGACGGCGCTTCCCATGACGGTGGTGGAACGGCTTGCCCCCGTGGAGCGATCGAAGGGCGTTGTCCGAGTTTCGGTCTCGCGCATCGTGACCTTCGCAACAGGAATGCTTAGCTCCTGCGCAACGATTTGGCAAAGAATCGTGCGCGCGCCCTGTCCCACTTCGGTCGTGCCGGCGAGCAACACCGCGCTGCCATCGGCGAGCAAGCGCAACAGAGCCACTGATACGGGCATCGCTTCGGAATCAGACACCCCGATGGCCAAGCCTATACCGCCCGGCCGCCGAGAGTTCGATTGCAATGGCGCCGCTGCAGCTTGAAGCCCTGCGCGCAAATCGGCGTCCATGGGCGTGGCGCCAGGTTTAAGAACTTGACCGCGATCGAGCAACTGCAGACGGCGATACTCGAGCGGATCCATTTGAAGCCAAGCAGCGATGGAATCCATGTGCGATTCGAGGGCCCAGATCGTCTGTGGCCCACCGATGGAACGCATCGAACCGGCGGGAACTGTATTCGTATAAACCGCGAGAACGTCGACTTTGCAGTGAGCCAGCTTGTAAGGACCGATCATTCTGCTGATCGCCCGCTTTGCTACGCGCGGGCCGTTATCGGCGTAGGCGCCGGTATCCATCAAGACCTCGGCTGCGCGCGCGACCAAGGTTCCGTCCCGCGTGATCCCCGTCTTGATTCGTATCCGTGCGGAGTGGCGCCGGGTGGTGAGCATCGCTTCCTCGACGCTTTGCGCGATGCGCACAGCTCTCCCGCCGGTCTTGCGCGCGATCGCTACGACGAGCGGCTCGATCTTAAAATAGGACTTACTGCCGTACGCGCCGCCGACGAACGGCACGTTGACCTCCACCTTGGCGTGGGGCAGCCCGAACATGTGTGCAATCTCGGCGCGCACCAAAAAAGGATGCGCGGACGAGCTCCAGAGCGTAACGACGCCGGCGCTCACACGCGCAATCGCACTGTGGGGCTCCATCGCGTACTGATAGATCATTGGAAAGGAGAAAGTCTCTTCGACAATTTCTTCCGCACCGGCAAAAGCTTTGTCCGGATCTCCCTTAACGAAACGCTCGCGGTGGCAAATGTTAGCGCCGAAGCTTTCGCCGACACCCGCCACCTCGTGAAATTCCCCCGCGCCGGACTGCTGCTCGTGCAGCAGTGGCGCGCCTTCCGCGAGGGCGGCATCGATGTCGGGGACGCAAGGCAATTCTCGATAGCGCACATCGATGAGCGATAAGGCCTGTTCGGCTTCCAGGCCGCTCTCCGCGGCCACAACGGCGATCGGCTCGCCGACGAAGCGGACTTTGTCGATCGCGACGACCGCGCGATCGCGCAGGCAATTACCGTAGTACGGATCGATATCCGTTAGATCGTCGCGGGTGAGTATCGCGACTACCCCGGGAACCGACAGCGCTTTGGTAATATCGATGGATTCAATAACGGCGTGCGGCAGGGAGCTGCGCAACACTTTCGCTTCCAGCATCCCCGCGATCGCAAGATCACCGGTGAACTTGGCCGCACCGGTGACTTTCTCGACGCCGTCGACGCGTGGGACGGAAATACCGATCGTCATACAGAATGCGATCTTCTCATATGCGGTTGTTGCTTATTAAATGTTCACGAAAGACCAACGGTTCTCA
>Ga0068855_100009058_pt1 | contig 12028 bp, 11 predicted proteins | sample KBSCornC52_FD_66592 | JGI IMG/M metagenome (GOLD analysis project Ga0068855, IMG submission 66592) | Corn rhizosphere microbial communities from Kellogg Biological Station, Michigan, USA - KBS Corn C5-2 | ecosystem: Host-associated > Plants > Roots > Rhizosphere > Soil ...
CACGGTCAAGAAGACGCCGCTGGACGACTTCAGCAACCCGCGCAAGGCCGGCATCATCGCCGTCAACCTCGACGAGGGCGACCACCTGATCGGCGCCGCGCTGACCGACGGCCAGCACGACGTCATGCTGTTCTCCGACGGCGGCAAGGCCGTGCGCTTCGACGAAGCCGACGTGACGCCGCACGGCCGCACGTCGCGCGGCGTCAAGGGCATGACGCTGGAGGCCGGCCAGTCGGTCATCGCGATGCTGGTGGCCGAGGACGAGACGCAGAGCGTGCTCACCGCCACCGAGAATGGCTTCGGCAAGCGTACGTCCATCGTCGAGTACACGCGCCATGGCCGCGGCACCAAGGGCATGATCGCGATCCAGCAGAGCGAGCGCAACGGCAAGGTCGTCGCGGCCACGCTGGTGCGCCCGAACGACGAGATCATGCTGATCACCGACAAGGGCGTGCTCGTGCGCACGCGCGTGAGCGAGGTGCGCGAACTCGGGCGCGCCACGCAGGGCGTCACGCTGATCTCGCTGGACGACGGCGCCAAGCTGTCGGGCCTGCAGCGCATCGTCGAGAACGACGCCAACATGGAAAACGGCGAGAACGGCACCGACGGCGGCGACGCCCCGGCGGACGCCGGCATCGAGCCGCAGGCCTGACGCCATGGCAGACCCGACGCGTCCCTGGAACTTCGCGCCCGGCCCCGCCGCGATCCCCGAGGCGGTGCTGCGCGAAGCGGCTGCGCAGATGCTCGACTGGCACGGCTGCGGCGTCGGCGTGATGGAGATGAGCCACCGCGGCAAGGAGTTCATGCAGATCGCCGCCGAGGCCCAGGCCGACCTGCGCGAGCTGCTGGCCGTGCCCGCGGACTTCCGCATCCTGTTCATGCAGGGCGGCGGGCTCGGCGAGAACGCCATCGTGCCGATGAACCTGTCGCGCGGCGGCCAGGTCGACTTCGTGCAGACGGGCGGCTGGTCGAAGAAGTCCATCGCCGAGGCGCGCCGCTACGCGGACGTGGCCGTCGCCGCGAGCAACGCCGGCAGCGTCGACAGCGCGATCCCCGACCCGTCCACCTGGACGCTGCGCCCGGGCGCGTCGTACGTGCACATCTGCAGCAACGAGACGGTCGACGGCATCGAGTTCCAGGCCCTGCCCGACCTGAAGGCGCTCGGCTGCGACGCGCCGCTGGTGATCGACTGCTCGTCGCACATCCTCTCGCGCCCCATCGACTGGTCGCGCGTGGGCCTGGCCTTCGCCGGCGCGCAGAAGAACGTCGGGCCCGCGGGTCTGACCATGGTCATCGTGCGCGAGGACCTGCTGGGCCACGCGCTGCCGATCACGCCGTCGGTGTTCGACTACCAGGTCGTGGCCGACAACGATTCCATGTTCAACACGCCGCCTACCTGGGCGATCTACATCGCGGGCCTGACCTTCAAGTGGATCAAGGCCCAGGGCGGCGTGGCGGCGATGGAAGCGCGCGCCATCGAGAAGGCGACGATGCTCTATGCCGCGCTCGATGCGAACCCGCTGTACGTCAACCGCATCGCGGCCGGTTCGCGCTCGCGCATGAACGTGCCGTTCTGGCTGCGCGACGAATCGCTCAACGAGGCGTTCCTGGCCGGTGCGAAGGAGCGCGGCCTGCTCGCGCTCAAGGGCCACAAGAGCGTGGGCGGCATGCGCGCCTCGATCTACAACGCCATGCCCGTGGAAGGCGTGCGCGCCCTGGTCGCCTACCTGAACGAATTCGCCACCCGCCATGGCTGAGAACGATGCCCCGAACCCGGACCTGCTCGCGCTGCGCGTGCAGATCGACGCCCTCGACCGCGAACTGCTGGAGGCGTTGAACAAGCGCGCCAGGCTCGCGCAGACGGTGGGCGAGGTCAAGAAGCGCGAAGGCTCGGTGGCGTTCCGCCCCGAGCGCGAGGCGCAGGTGATCGACGGGCTCAAGGCCGTCAACCCGGGGCCGCTCAAGACAGAGAGCGTGGCGCCGATCTGGCGCGAGATCATGTCGGCCTGCCGCGCGCTGGAGACGCCCACCCGCGTGGCCTACCTCGGCCCCGCGGGCACGTTCAGCGAGGAAGCGGCGCTCGGGTACTTCGGCTCGTCCATCGTGCGCGTGCCGTGCGCCAGCGTCGACGAGGTGTTCCGCGTCACCACCGCCGGGGCGGCCGACTTCGGCGTGGTGCCGGTCGAGAACTCCACCGAAGGCATGGTGGCGCGCTCGCTCGACCAGTTCCTGGTCACGCCGCTGTTCATCATCGGCGAAACCAGCCTGTTCGTGCGCCACAACCTGCTGCGCAAGACCAATTCGCTCGAGGGCATCTCGGCCGTGTGCGCGCACCCGCAGGCGCTCGCGCAGTGCCACATGTGGCTCAACGACCACCTGCCGCACGCCGAGCGCCGCCCCGTCGCGAGCAACGCCGAGGGCGCGCGCCTGGCCTCGCTCGACCCGAACCTGGCCGCGATCGCGAGCACGCGCGCGGGCAGCGAGTACGGCCTGCACGTCGTCTCGCCCGCGATCCAGGACGACGCGAACAACCGCACGCGCTTTGCCGTCATCACCCACACCGAGCGCCACCCCGCGCCCAAGGCGTCGGGGCACGACTGCACCAGCCTGGTCGTCACGGTGTCCAACCGCCCCGGCGCGCTGCACGACATGCTCGTACCGCTGAAGGCCAACGGCGTGTCGATGACCAAGTTCGAGTCGCGCCCGGCGCGCTCGGGCCAGTGGGAGTACTACTTCTACGTCGACATCGCGGGCCACCCCGACCAGGACCATGTGCGCCAGGCGCTGGACGACCTGCGCAAGGTGTGCGGGTTCTTCAAGATCCTGGGGACGTACCCGGTCGACGTGCACTGAAGCCGCTCGTCCGACTCCGCCCGGCGGCGCCATGCTGATCGAGATCGCGCTCGGCCTGGCCAGCCTGACCGACGACGTCGTGGACGACCTGCCGCCCTCGCTTCACCACGGCCTCGAGAACGGCGCCTATGGCCGGGACTGGCCGCGCGCGCTCGACGCGCGCCTGGCGGCCGCCCGCTTCGGGCCAATCGACTGCGGCGCCTGACGCGATGGCCCTCCGCCGGCGCACGGCGTTCCCCGATTTCGGGGAGGGACGTCCCCCTCCGGTCCCGATACCCTGCTCACCCATTCCAGAAAAGGGAGATCCGATGTCCTCGAAGAAGGCTGCGCTCGCCGCGGCAACAACGATCCTGGCCGCGCTCGCGGCTGCTCCCGCGCAGGCCGCGGTCACCTACTCCTTCGCCGCGCTGTCCTCGTACGAGTTCGACGGCGAGCACGCCGTCGGCGCGTGGTCGTTCACGTCGCCGGACTTCATCACGGGCGACACGACGATCCCCGTCTCCGAGCTCAGTTCCTGCGTGGCGGTGCCGACCGGCGGCCCGGGCACCTGCAAGGCGCCCAGCTTCCGCTATTTCGTGAACGGCCCCCAGGACTTCAATGAAGTGGCGACGCTGCATTTCAGCTCGCCGATGACCACCGATACCCAGATCTACTATTACTTCGCTCCGGGCTCGTTCGAGCACTATGGCAGCTACCAGACGGTGCTTTTCGGTGCAGATCAGATGGGCACGCTGACGGTGTCGCAGGCGGCCGCCGTGCCCGAGCCGATGTCCGGCGCGCTGCTCGCGGCCGGACTGGGCGTGCTGGCGATCGCGCGCCGCCGGGCCCGCCGCGACTGAGTCGCTTGCACGTTGCCGGGCGGCTGCGCCGGCACCCCCATGACGGCGCCTCGGGCGCCGTCGCTGTTTCCGCGGCGGCGGACGGGCTGTGACCGCGCGGCGCTGTCGAGTTCGCGGAACACCGCTAGACTCGGCCGGACAACTGTCCAGTCGCCGCGCCGTGATCCCCTCTTCGCCGACCATGCCCCGGGCCGTATGCCAGACGGAGCCGCCATGGCCGCCGCGCCGCGCCTGAGCTTCGCCATCGTTCCCACGCCGTCGCTGACATCGGCCGACTGGGACGACCTGTGGCAGCTCACCGACGCCTTCTTCGAGACCGACCGCGGCCATGCGCAGGACAGCGCGCGCCGCCACCCCCAGACGGTGCTGGTGCGTTCGCGTGACGACGGACGCCTCGTGGGGGCGGCGTCGATCAGCATGCACCACGTGATGTTCAGCGGCCGCATGGTCACCGCCATCCACACCTCGCAGGTGCTGCTGCGCCCGGAGGCGCGCGGCCGCAACGTGCTGCAGTCGGTCGGCTTCCGCTGCTTCCTCGGACAGCGCCTGCGCCATCCGTTCCGCCGCATCTACTGGTTCTTCGACACCTTCGGCTGGAAGAGCTACCTGCTCCTGCCGCGCAACTTCCGCGACTTCTGGCCGCGCCACGATCGCCCCACGCCGCCGCACGAGCAGTCGCTGATCGACCGCCTCGCCACGCGCGTCTACGGTGCCGACTGGCGTCCCGCGCAAGGCATCGTCGTGCGCTCCGGGCGCAGGCGCCTGCGTCCGACGACGGCGCCGCTGGAAGGCGCGCGCGCGTCGCAGGACATCGACTTCTTCGTCCGCGCCAATCCCGGCCACGCCGAAGGCGACATGCTGGTCTGCCTGTGCCCGCTGTCGACGGCGAACTGGCTCCACGCGGGCCAGCGCGCGATCGCGCGCGCGACGCGGCGCTGACGAGGCGCCTGAGGCCGCTGGCTGGGGCACCGGCGGGCGACCGCGCGCCGGCGAACGCTCAGCGCCAGTCGCCGGCGTCGAGCACCTGATCCATCAGCGCCGTCAATGCGGCGTCGCCTTCCTGCATCCGCTGCAGCCAGTGGCGCAGGCCGTCGGCCGACAGCGCCGCCGTGAGCGCGGGGCCCGCTGTCGCAACGGCCGCGAGCAGGCGGTCCAGGCGCGCGCGATCGATGCGCTCGAACGCCGCGGCCGCCACCGGCGCCACCGTGTCGCGCTGGGCGTACGCATTGGCCAGCTCGCGCACGAGGTCGATGGGTGCGTCGTCCGCCATGCCGGCCCCCACGGGCGCCAGCGCAGGCGGCGGGCTGGCCTCGAACGCGGCCAGCTCGCGCTCGGCGGCCTCGCGCAACTGCGCCAGTTCCGCCTCGCCCAGGTCGCCGACGCCGAACCAGTCGACCTGCGCCCCCGGCGCCTGGCGCAGCGCGTCCTCGGATGGCTGGGTGTCGGCGAATGCGGCGGCGTGCGCCGGATCATCCAGCAGCCCGGGCGGCGACGCCGCGAGCGCCTGCGCCATCAGCGACAGTTGCAGGTCGGGCAGCAGGCGGGCGTGCAGGAACAGCCACTCGAAGCCGGACAGTTCGATCGCCATGGCGTCAGATCGCATGGGCCGCGGCCAGCACCGCGCCGCCGGCCAGCAGCAGCGGGATCGGGCGCAGGTTCTGTTCGGCCATCATCAGCGCCTGCAGGGCGGCCATGCGCACGCGCGCCATCATCGCGTCCAGGATCGCGCGGATCACGGTGGCGGTGAAGCTCTGGTCGTTGGCCACGGGGATGCGCGCCCATTCGGCGGCCTTGCGCAGCAGGCCGTCGATCTGGCGGCCGACCACGTTGCTCATCATCTGCACGCCCTTCAGAAGCATCTCGGTGAGCAGGTCGATGGCGGTCAGGCCGAGGATGACGCCTTCGCAGAGCTCGCCCAGCACGAAGTTGAACAGCTTGAACAGGATCGCCAGCGTCTTGTCCGTCAGGGCGTGCACCCAGTTGCTCTGCCCCAGCAGCACGCGCGCCTGGGCCGCGTTGGACTGCTGGTAGAGGTTGGCGATGGCGCGCACGGCCGTCCAGTCCTCCGCGTCCTGCATCGTCGCGATGTAGCGGTTCATGTCGTGGTTGACGAGGCTCACGCCGGTGCTCATCGGCGAGTTGCAGGTGTAGTTCTTCTCGTCGGTGGCGCGCGGGTTCACGTGCACGAAGGGGAACGGGCCGACCATGGTGATCGGGTCCAGGTCGTGCGAGACGCGGAACATGTTCTCGATGCCCAGCCGGCGCTCGAAGGCCTGGTGGGTCGAGCGGTAGCCCACGCGCGGGCTGCCGAAGGTGTAGAGCTTGGTCAGCTTGCCGCGCGCCGCGTAGTGGGCGGCGACCAGCGTGGCGACTGCGCCGCCCAGGCTGTGCCCCACGCAGTGCACCACGTCGGCCTCGAGGATGGGCGCCTCGTTGCGCACCATCTCCAGCATGCAGCTGTCGAAGGTCGTCTTGAAGCCCTTGTGCACCAGGCCGTAGTCGCCGAAGCCGGTCAGCGTGCCGCGCGCGTCGGTGACGAGGTCGGGCTTGCCGGCCATCTCGGGGCGCGTGCCGCGCACCGCGACGATGGCGTGCTTCGCGCCGCCCTGCACGTACTGCAGCACGTAGCCGAAGCCCGAGCGCGTGTTCAGGCCCGTGGTGGCCTGGAAGACCTGCTGCAGGCGCGCGCCCGGCAGGTTGCGGCCGACCGAGGAGTTCACCTTGTCCGAGCCGACATTGGCCGCGCCCAGCACGCGGTTCTCGATGTTGGCGCGCGTCTCGACACCCGCCACGGGCTTGGTGTTGATCCAGTCCTTGAGCGCGAAGTAGGAGTTGAGCGCGATCTTGCCCGCTTCGATGGGCGAAAGCGTGTTGTCGTAGGGCATCTTCGAGTTCCCTGGGGGATTGCCACCGCCCTGGACGTGTCCGGGGGTGGTCGCCGCGGCCGGACGGCCGCGACTAGAGCGCCTTGGTCAGGTCGAGGGACCAGACGAAGGTCTTGGGCTTGGCGATGTCGCGCGCGTCCACCGTCTCGAGCCAGAGCGTGCGTCCCACCATGGCCCAGCGTTCGACGTTGCCGTCGTCCAGGCCCAGGGTGAGCACCTCCAGCCCCTGCGGGTGGCGCGGCGAGAACAGCAGGAAGTGGTCGCGTTCGCGGACGTAGACCTCGGCCTTCACGCGGATCTCGCCGGAGTGCCACAGCACGAGCGCGCTGTCGGGCGCGACGGGCCAGGTCTCGAAGAGGCGGTCCGGCAGGCCGGTGGAACTGTCGCGGACGGCGTCGCCGAGCTTGCGGAAGGCGTTGCCGCGCAGGTCGACCAGGTAGAGCGCGTGCTGCGTCCGCGGATTGGCGTAGGCCATGCCCAGCACCAGGCGCTCGCCCGGCACGCAGGCCGCGTCGAGCGCGTGCGACACGCCCCAGGTCTGCTGGCCGGGGTCGATCTGCAGGTCGCGCTGGCGCACGAACGACGGGGCGGCCTCGGAGCCGAGTTCCCACAGCTCGACGTGCGGATGCAGGCCCGAGATGTTGACCAGCGCCAGCGGCGGCACGCCGTCGCGCGGCGCGATGCGCCAGGCCGCCACGCTGCGCTCGTTCGTGTCCGTCTCGACAAAGCGCCCCTGGGGCAGCGTGCCGGCGACGCGCGTGGGCTTGCAATGATCGTAGGCCGCCTTCGGCAGTGCCGGCGGCTGCGCCGGGAAGGCCGCCTCGGGATGCAGCGGTGCGCCCAGTTCCGGCGCGACGACGGAAGGCAGCGGCGCCGCCTTGCCTTTGAAGAGTCCGAACATTCCAGTGTCCCCGCCGTTGCCGGCCATATTCGGTTGGCAGCCCGCGAGGATGGTTCCGACCAGGAACAGCTTGGCCACGAACTCGCGCCTCGAGCGCGTCACCCGGCGGGCGCGCGCTGCGTGGGTCGGGTCGTCGATCGGGTGCCGGGCGTGCGTCATCCAGGAGTGGGTCTGCGGCTGCAAGGGGCGCGTCGCCTGGCAGGCGCGGCCGTGCTGCGGGAAAGATAGCACGGAGGCCGGCGGCCACGCCGACGCTCCTTCGAAAGCAACGGCGATTCTGGCCGGCGATCCACCGCGGCGCCAATCGCCCATCGTGGGGGAAGATGTATCGGGACGTGAACGGGCGTCAGCGCGCGCGAGAGTCGCGCCCGGCGCCAACTCCGTCAAGCCACGGCGCCGGCGCCACGCCGGCGGCGGTCGGTTCGCTGCTATCGTCGGCGCCCCGCGTCCTTCGCCCGCCTCGTTCGCCTCTCGTGCGCGTCTCCGTCGTCATCCCCACGCGCAACCGCGCCGACCTGCTCGCACGCGCGATCGCGGGCGTCGCGGCGCAGGATCACGCCGACCTCGACCTGATCGTCGTCGACGACAGCGACTCCGGCGACGAGGTCGCGCGCAACGCGCAAGCAATGCAGGCCGTGCCCGGCGCGCGCCACGTGCTGCTGCGGCCGTCGGGCGCCCACGGGAGCGGCCCCGCGCAGGTGCGCAACGCCGGCATCGCCGCGGCCCGCGGCATGCTCGTGGCGTTCTGCGATGACGACGACCACTGGTCGCACCGGATTTCCTCGCGACCGCCGTCGCCGCCTTCGCCGCCGACGGCCGCCTGGACCTCCTGTTCGCCGACCAGTCCGCCATGGCCGGAGGCGCCCGGAAGTACGCCGCGTGGCAGCCCAAGCTCGACGCCCTGCTCGACGCCCGCGGCGTCGGACAGGGTGCGACGACACTGGTGTCGCGCGCCGAGTGCCTCGTGGTGGCGGGGGACTTCGCGCACATGAACACGTGCGTCTTCCGCGCGTCGCTGCTCGCGGACCTGGGCGGCTTCGACCCTGAGTTCCGCTACTGCGAGGACCTCGACCTGTTCGTGCGCGCCGTCGACCGCGCGCGCGGCCTCGCCTGCCTGCGCCGCAGCGTCGCCGTGCACCACGTGCCCGACCGCTCGCGACACGACAACGCGTCCACCCGCATCGACGCGCGCACCCGGCATGCCACGCTGGACCGCATTGCGCGGCGCCTGGTCGAGCGTTGCCGCACGCCCGAGGCGATCGCCTACAGCCGCCGCCTGGGCGCCGACGCCTGCCGCACGCTGGCCCGCGAGGCCGCGGCCGGCGCACGCGGCGACGAGGCGCTCGCCTGGGCCCGCCGGGCCAGCGACTGGCGCCCGACGTGGCGCTGGACGATGTACACGCAGTTGCTGCGCTGGCGCGCGCTGGTCTCGTCGGGCGGCACGGCGGCCTGAGCCCGGTTCACTGACGTTCGGTGCGGGCGGGTTCGCCGACGCGGCTGGCGATCGGGGTCAGACCTGCCCACCCTGCGCGACGGCGTGGCCTCGTTGCTCCAAGCCGCTGCGCGCAGCGCGGAGAGGCCAGACCCCCTGGGCAACCCGGCGCGCGCACGAGGCGGCCGCCCGGGGTCTGGCCTTTCCTCGAATCGCGCCGGGGCGGCTCGGGAAGGCTGATCGGCTCCGCGCGATTCGCGGACAGGCCTGACCCCGATTCGCCGACGCAAGCGACCGCACAAGCCATGAAAAAGGGAGCCGCAGCTCCCTCCGTGGTGGCGGACCCGCGGCGTCAGACCGCGAAGTCCTCGAGTTTCCTGCCCGCGGCCAGCGCCGCGGTGAGCCAGCGCGGCTTGAGGCCACGGCCCGTCCACTGGTTGCCCTGGTCGTCCTTGTACTTGGCGGCGACAGCCTTGCGTTCGCTGCCATCGAGCTTGGTGCCGGCCTTGCGCCCGCGCGCCTGGGTCGAGATGTCGTCGGAGGTCAGGCCGTGTTCGGCCATGATCGTGCGAATTTCCTCGATGGCGTCCTGGCGACCTTTGGAATTCAGTTGGGCGATTTGTCTCTCGAGATCGGCCTTTTGCCGAATCAGCTGCTGAAGGTCAGTCATACCCATCCTTGAGGTGTCGGCCGGGTCGAATATGCCCAGTTCGAACCGAGTTTAGCCGGGACGGCTGTCCGTTGGGTGTCGTTCATCCCCCTCGATTGACCGCTCACCCCCGCGGAATTCATCGCGACGCGGGCCGGCGGCGTCGGATGACTGGCCCGGATGTGCAAAAATTGGCCCATGGGCCGTGTTCGCACGGCCGTTTCGTCCGCGTCCGTCTCCCACGCCGCCCGATTGGCTGTTACTTTTGTAACGCGATCGACGCGGTGCCTGACGGCCGCCATGTCGACCGGGTCGTCGGGATTCGATTCCCGTCCGCGAATTACTCGTGCTTTCGGGTTTGCAGCGGTTCGACATGTTTTGACCTCGCACGGAAAAAGAATCCAGATGTTCAGGCAGCTTGGGCTGATCGGTTGTGGTTTGATGGGCGGTTCCTTCGCGCTCGCGATGAAACGCGCGGGCCTGGTGAAACACGTCGTCGGCTACAGCAAGTCGCCTTCCACCGTGATCACGGCCCAGAAGATGGGGGTCATCGACCAGATGGCCGAATCGGCGCTGATGGCCGTTTCCGGCGCCGACATCGTGCTGATCGCCGTGCCGGTGGCCGCCACCGAGGCCACCCTGCGCGCCATCCGCCACCTGGTGCACCCCAACACGCTGTTCATGGACGTGGGCAGCACCAAGGCCAACGTCGTCGACGCCGCGCGCCGCGTGCTGCGCGAGCGCCTGCCCAGCTTCGTGCCCGCGCATCCCATCGCCGGCAAGGAGGTCTCGGGCATCACCCATGCGGACGCCACGCTGTACCAGGACGCCCACGTGGTCCTCACGCCGGTGCTCGAGACGGACATGAACCTGATCGAGCGCGCCCGCGCCGCGTGGACGGGCATCGGCGCGCAGGTGCGCGTGATGACCCCCGACGCGCACGACACCGCGTTCGCCGCCGTCAGCCACCTGCCCCACCTGCTCGCCTTCGCGGCCTACCTGGGCGTCGCGCACCAGCCCGAGGGCGCGCAGTTCCTCGACCTGGCGGGCCCGGGCTTCCGCGATTTCACGCGCATCGCCGCGAGCGACCCGGCCGTCTGGCGCGACGTGCTGCTGGCCAACAAGACCCAGGTGCTGGCGCAGGCCGAGCTGTTCAAGACGATGCTCTACAAGTTCGAATCGGCGATGCGCGAAGGCCAGGCCGACGTGATCGAGAGCCTGATCAAGGACGCCGCCGCCGGCCGTTCGAACTGGAAAAAATGAGCTCGGCCGGGTAACCTCACCCGAGCCCGCGCGGCGCCTCCCGGCGCCCGATTGACGAAGACGTTGCGACCCCGCTGCCTTCAAGCCGGGCGCCTCCAGCCCAGCCCCGCCGCCATGTACGCGATCCCCTTCCTCGACATCCCGCCCCTGCGATCGGCCGCCGGCCGCGTGCGCCTGCCCGGCTCCAAGAGCATCTCCAATCGCGTTCTGCTGCTGGCCGGCCTGGCCGCCGGCACCACCGCGGTGCACGACCTGCTCGATTCCGACGACACCCGCGTCATGCTCACGGCGCTCGAGGCGCTCGGCTGCCAGCTGCGGCGCGAGGGCTCGGTGCTGCACGTCACGGGCCTGGGCGGCCAGCTCACGACGAAGTCGGCCCGGCTGTTCCTGGGCAACGCGGGCACCGCGATGCGCCCGCTCAGTGCGGCGCTGGCCGTGCTCGCCGCGCTGCAGGGCGGCGAGTTCGACCTCACCGGCGTGCCGCGCATGCACGAGCGCCCGATCGGCGACCTCGTCGACGCACTGCGCCAGCTGGGCTGCCCCGTGCAATACCTGGGACACGCCGGCTACCCGCCGCTGCGCATCGGCAATGCGCGCCCGGGCACGCTGTCCACGCATGAACCCGTGCGCGTGCGCGGCGACGTCTCCAGCCAGTTCCTCACGGCCCTGCTGCTGGCGCTGCCGCTGGCCACCAGCGAGCGCGCCGTCACGATCGCCGTCGAGGGCGAGCTGATCTCCAAGCCCTACATCGACATCACGCTGAACCTGCTCGCGCGCTTCGGCATCGAGGTGCAGCGCGACCCGGCGCACCCCTACGCGGCGTTCACGCTGCCGCAGGCCTCGCAGTACCGGTCGCCCGGCGCGATCCACGTCGAGGCCGACGCGTCGTCGGCGTCGTACTTCGTGGCGCTCGGCGCCCTGGCCGGCATCGAGGCGCCGGTGCGCATCGAGGGGGTGGGGCTGGACTCGATCCAGGGCGACATCCGCTTCGTCGAGGCCGCGCGCGCGATGGGCGCGCAGGTCGAGGGCGGCGCCGGCTGGCTCGAGGTGCGCCGCGGCGCGTGGCCGCTCAAGGCGATCACGCTCGACTGCAACCACATCCCCGACGCCGCGATGACGCTGGCCGTGATGGCGCTGTACGCCGACGGCACCACCCGCCTGACCAACATCGCCAGCTGGCGCGTCAAGGAGACCGACCGCATCGCC
>Ga0068855_100009062_pt1 | contig 12025 bp, 11 predicted proteins | sample KBSCornC52_FD_66592 | JGI IMG/M metagenome (GOLD analysis project Ga0068855, IMG submission 66592) | Corn rhizosphere microbial communities from Kellogg Biological Station, Michigan, USA - KBS Corn C5-2 | ecosystem: Host-associated > Plants > Roots > Rhizosphere > Soil ...
TCCAAATCGACCCGGCTGGTGGTGGGCATCAACAATCTCTTCGACAAGAGCCCGCCGTTCCTGACCGGCGACAGCATCGGCAAGAGCAACACCATTGCCGGTCCGTATGACGTGACGGGTCGTTTCTTCTTCGCCCGCATTTCGACCAAGTTCTGATCGCGGGAAAAGACAGCGGGGGTAAAGCGGGCGGGTGGCGCAAGTCACCCGCCCGTTTCCTTTTCAGGCCCATCGTAACACCCGGAAAATCAAGGATTTTCCCCCGTCTCCGGCCTGTAAGTTTCCGATAATAAAAGTGGCGCCGACTGTCCCTGTTGCTTATCCGGGCTGTGGTATATCCGCGATGATCTATGCCGATTTCGAGCGCGCGATCGCATCACCGGCCCTCAAAGATGTCGCCATCCACTGGAACGCGGTCCGCCAAGGCCGCCGCATGCCGCGTTGGACCGACGTCATTCCGTCGCGGATCGCCGCCCATCTTTCGCTGGTCTGGTCGTTCAAATATGACGCGGCAAAAGACGCCTTCACCGGCCGCTTGGTGGGCGAGCGCATCGCCCGTCATATCGGCAAGGAGTTTCGCGGCCTTTCCCTCACCGAGGCATATCCCGCCGAAGCGCTGCCCTGGGTCCGCGTCCTGTTCAGCCGCGTGGTACGCGAACCGGCGCTCTATGCCCATACCGGTTCGCTCTTTCGTCAGATGGGCCGCGAACATCCGGGCGAACGCATCCTGCTCCCTTTGTCGGAAGACGGCGTTGCGGCGGACGGCGTATTGGGCGCCACCATCCTGGAAGACGCGACCACCATGCCGCTGACGCTCATTGCGCCCGACCGCGCGAGCGAACATTGGTTCTCCCTGTCGGGCTGACGAAATTCCTGTCGTGAACGCGATGTAAGCATTTCGCCGCGACGGGAATGGCGCAGGCCCGCATTGAATGGGAGCGAACCTGCGATAGAGGCTTCATGCCCGCATCCCCGCGTCTGCTCTGCGTGTCGTTCCTGATGCTGGCGATAGGCCAGGGTGCGGGCCATGCCGCCGACAAGCCCGATCCCAATATCGATCCGGTGTTGCCGGACCCGGCGCCCAACAACGCCTATTTCCCGCCCGGCGCGGCCACGGCCGGGAGCGCCGATCCGGCCCCGGCACTGCAACATGTGCCCTTCACCGCCGCGATGCGGATGGGGCAGGGGCCTGGCTGCACCGCGCTCAGTCCCTGCGCGGTGGACTCGCCTCCCTTGGAGCAAATGCCGCCGCGCTGATGCTTCTGCCGTGATCCCGCGATATGATGTCAGACCCGCGGAATCTGCTACAACCGGCAGCGCAAACTTCAGGCGGGGGCCGATCATGTCCGGGCGCAAATTCGTGTTCGCGGGGTTGGCGCTGCTCATGGCGTCGTCCGCCGCCATCGCGCAGACCAAACCCTCGTCGATGGACCGCGACCTGATCGAGGTGACGGTCCCTCAGCTTCAGCAATTCTATGCATCGCGCAAATACACCGTGACCCAGGTGACGCGCTGGTATCTGGACCGCATCGCCCGCTATGACGGCATCTATCGCGCCGTCGAAACCGTGATGGCGAAGGAAGCGCTGGCGCGGGCGGCCGAGGAGGATACGGACCGCAGCGCAGACCATGGCCCGCTCTGGGGCGTGCCCATCATGGTGAAAGCCAACACCAGCATCCAGGGCCAGGTGACCACCGACGGCTGGGCCGGCTTCACCCTGCCGGGCAAGGAATTGATCGCGCCGCGCGATGCCCAGGTGGTGGCCAAGCTGAAAGCGGCGGGCGCCGTCATCCTCGGCCACACCAACATGCCTGACTTCGCCAATTCCGACGGCAGCCGCTCGTCCTCCTTCGGGCGCACCGGCAACGCCTATGACGTGCGCTTTTCGCCGGGCGGCTCGTCCAGCGGCACGGTGACTTCGGTAACCGCCAACATGGCGATGCTGGGCACTGGCACCGACACCGCCAACTCCATCCGCATGCCCGCCGCCACCAGCGCGGTGGTGGGCGTGTTTCCCACCCGCGGCTTGGTGAGCATCGCAGGCATCGCGCCTTTGGACTGGATGCTGGACAATACCGGCCCCATCGCCCGCACCGTGACCGATGCGGCTATCGCGCTGTCGGCCATGCAAGGACCCGATCCACTCGATCCCGTTTCCAACACCGCGCCAGCCGATGCGCAGCGCGGGCCATATCTTTCGTTCCTCAAGCCGGGCTCGCTCAAGGGCAAGCGCATCGGCGTGCCCGTCTTCATCATGAAGGGCACATCGACGCCCTTCCATGGCACGCCCGCCAATGTGCCCGAATGGGCGGCGCAGAAACGCATCGCCGACCGTTTCCTGCCGCTGGAGGAGCCGACCTATACCGCCTTCAAGAAAAACCTAGACGAGCTGCGCGCGGCTGGCGCCACCATCGTGCTGGACGACAGCATATTGCCCGATGATTTCGTGACCGTGGTGAGCCGCATCGGCACCTATCCCTATGTGCGCGATGGGATGCAGCGTTTCCTGAAGGATTTCGGTCCTGCGCAGTATCATTCCATCGAGGACTATATGCGGGTTGTGGGCCAGCCCATCGGCGCCAATGTGATCGGCGAAGGCGTAGGCAGTTCGCATATAGAAGGTGTCACGCTCTATCAGCGCCCGCTCGACGGCGACCGGGAGGCGGAAGCCAATGTCTATGGTCCGCGCCGCAAAGCCATGGCGATGTATCTGGAGACGATGGACCGGCTGAAACTGGACGCCTATGTCTATCCGCCGATCCAGATGCCGCCGCCGGACGAGACCCTGCCGCAGAATGGCGAAGTCAGCGACGGGCCCCATTCCGACACGGGCTGGAACAACATGCTGGGCGTGCCGGCGGTGGTGGTGTCGGGCGGCTTTTATCCCGGCGGCTTGCCGGTGGGTCTGGAATTCTCCGGCCGCCCCTGGCGCGACGGCGATCTTCTGGGCATCGCTTATGGCTTCGAGCAGGCGACGCATCATCGCCATCCGCCGGTGCTGGTGGAGCAGGGGCTTTTGACCAAGACGCCGTGAATAAAGCCCTGGCTTTGCCGCACGGCGCGGCCATGGCATCGTGGCGCGATGGACTATCAACTCGCCCTGGTGCCGGGACGCGTATGCGGCGGCTGCACTGTCTGCTGCACGGCGATGGCGATCGACGGGCCGGATATTCAAAAGGACGCGGGCGTCACCTGCCGCCACTGCACCGCGCATGGCTGCGGGATTTACGAGACGCGCCCATCGCTCTGCCGCGACTATCATTGCGGCTGGCGGCAATTGCCCCTGCTGGACGACAGCTGGCGGCCCGACCGCTCCCAGGTATTCGTGGAGATCGAGCCGCACGCAAACGGCACCGCGATCAGCCTGGTGCTTTTGGGCAATCCGCTGAAGACTGTGCGTCAGTCCTGGTTCATCGATTTCATCGCCACCGGCATACGCGGCGATCTTCCCTTGATGCTGGGCATTCCCGGACCGCCAGGGCGGCAAGGCGCATCGCTCGAACTGAATACCGAGGCGATGACGGCGGCCGCGCGAACCTCGCGCGCGGCGGTCAAGCAGGTGCTGGAGGCGGAATTGAAATTGCTCCAGGGCCACGATTTTCCGCCACGCAGCTTTCGCAATCATGGCCACAATGTGAATGGCCCGGCGTGATGCGCGAAAAGTTCCGTGCCATTGCGGGACCATCCCTTCCGAAGGTCAGGCCGGGGCAGGCGGGATCATGGAGAATCCCGGATTCACGACGATTTTTTACCATACCGGGCCGCCTTGTTTTTACCTTGCCACCCTTAACCCCGCCTTAGCCTGATACTTATTTAACTGGCCCATCGGCCGGTTTTGCATGGGGCGAATTCCGGCCGGCAAATGCGTCAGGCCTGCATTTCATGTCGAGTAGCGAACGCCAGACCCGATACGGCGTGATCGACTTTTTGCCGATCGCCGCGGTGGTGACGATCGGCATCTCGGCCGCCGTGATGGTCTTCGTCCTGGCGCGCGGCTATTACCTGGCCGCGGACCGCGACGCATTCCAGCGCGACGCCGCCGATTACGGCGCCGCCTTCAAGACCGGCATCGAGCGGCATGTGAATTCGCTGGCGGCCATTCATGCCTTTGTCTCCTCCTCCCATGACGTGAACCGCTGGGAGTTTTCCAATTTCGCCCATCAGATCCTGCCGCAGAATTCCGGCTTCAAGGCCGTGTTGTGGCTGCCCCATGTCGCGGGAAAACAGCGCAAGGCGTTCGAGGCGGCGCTGCAGAGCGACGGGCTCTATGGCTTGCGCCTGCGCGAGCTGGCGCCCGACGGCGCGCTGGTGACGGCGGGCGACCGCGACCGCTATATCCCCGTCGCGTATGCCGAGCCGTTCGACGCCGGACTGATCGGCGTCGATCTGGCCAAGGATCCCATCTATGCGCCCTTGTTCCAGCGCGCCCGCGACAGCGGCAAGGTGGTGGCGTCCGCGCCCTTGCCGCGGGCGCTGATCGAAGGCGCGCGCGCGCCGCTGATGCTGGTGGTGTTTCCCTTGGGCCGCGGCACTGTCCTGCACAAGGCGGCGACAGGCGCGCAAAAATCCAGCGGCGCCCCGCCCGAGTTGGAAGGCTATGCACTAGGGGTGTTGCAACTGGCCAGGGTGGTGGAAGGCATTGCCGGCGTCCATGCGCCGGTCGACGCCGCCATCGCCACCGGCAATGGCGCAGCGATGAAAGTCTATCCGGGCGGCGCGCCTGGCGATGCGCCCGCGCCGGCGATGGATTTGGCGCGCTGGTTCGGCGATTCCGAATTCCACCAGGTCCGGCCTTTCGCGGTGGCCGGCACGCCTTTCTATCTGGCGATCCGCTCCAGCGGGACGGGCAGCATCTTGACCCGCTTCTATGTTCCAGCGGGCGCGGCATTGCTGGTGCTGGCGCTGGCGGCGCTTCTCGCCCAGACCATGCTTTCCATCACCATGCGCAAGCGCCAGGTCGAACGGGCCGTGATCGCTCGCACTGTGGAGCTGTCCAAAACCAACCAGGTTCTGGCCGCGGAAATCGATCAACGGCGCGAAGCCGAAGCGGCGCTGCGCATCGCCAAGGACAAGGCGGAAGCCGCCAATCGCGCCAAATCCGCCTTTCTTGCCACCATGAGCCATGAGCTGCGCACGCCCTTGAATGCGGTGATCGGTTTTTCCAGCATGCTGATCGACCAGCCCGACGTCTCCGCCGAAAAGACCTATGACTATCTCAGCGAGATCAATGGCAGCGGCGCGCGGTTGCTCGACTTGATCAACGACATTCTGGAAATCACCCAAATGGACACCGAAACGGGCAAGGCCGGCGAACTGGTCTTTTTGCCCGAGATCGCAGACGCGGTGATCGAGAAGATGCGGTCCTTGAGCGAGCGGGCAGGCGTCACGCTGCACAATGCCGTCGCGGATAGCGTGCCGGAGTTGCGGGGCGACAGCCGGCGGCTGCAAAAGGCGCTGATGAATCTGGTTTCCAATGCCGTCAAGTTCACGCCCCGGGGCGGCGAAGCAACCCTGTCGGCGGCCATGGGCAGCGACGGCCTCACCATCGAGGTGCGCGACAATGGCATGGGCATGATGCCGGCGGAGGCGGCCAAGGTGATCGACCTGTTTTCGCAAGGCGACAATTCCCTGTCGCGCCGCCATGACGGGGTGGGACTGGGCCTCACTTTCGTGCGCCGCGTCGCCGATCTTCACGATGCGCGATTGCAGATTTCCAGCGGGCCGGGCCAGGGCACGGTGATCCGCATGATCGTGCCCTGCGCGCGCATCGTTGCGGCGCGGGAGGTCGCATGAAAAATTCGTCCCGCTTTGCCGTCCTCGCCGCGCTTCTTCTGTTCAACGCCTGCGCGGCCAAGCCCAAGCCCGCGCCAGCGCCCGTGGTCGCCGCCGCGCCCGAACCGCCGCCGCCTCCACCGCCACCCGCGCCCACACCCGATCCCGGCCTGGTGACGGACAAGGCGGGCGTGATGGCGGCACAGCGCGCGCTGCTGCAACTGGGCTACAAAGTCGGCAAGCCGGACGGCGTGCAGGGCCCCGCGACCGAGCGCGCCATTCAGGCCTTTCAAAAGGATCACGGCCTTGCCGAGGAAGGCCGCCTCACCCTTTCGCTGGCGGTGCGGCTTAAAACCGCGCTGGCGGCGGCCAACGCCAAGGCCGCGGTCATCGCGCTCCGCCAAGGCGACATGTTGATCTATAGCGACGGCGAAGTGGAATTCGCCGCCGCCGGCCGCGAAGTGCAATGGGAGCAGAGCGATCCGCGCGAACTGGTGGCCATCCGTCCCGACATGGGCGACTGGCCCGCGGCGGCGAAGGCGGGGCTGGACTGGGCGCTCACCCATGCGCTGGACGAGCCCGCCACCAAGCGGCCCCTCAAATGGTCCAGCACCGGCGTCGCCCGTCATTTCGAAATCCGCACCTTTGCCGCGCTCACGCCCCGCGAAGCCGGCCTGGTGGGCGGCTCTCCCCAGTCCTGCCGCCGCTATGAATTGCGCACGGACGATGCGCAGCTGCGCTATCCCGGCATCGCCTGCCAGGACAGCAATGGCGGCTGGTACATCCCCCACAGCACGGTCCGTTTCGCCCGTCCCGCCAGTGGGTTGGAAAGCCATCCGTCCGTCCGCAAGCCATAAAGCGGAGATGACACAGAAGCGAGGTTGCAGCGGCGCAAAGGCGGGACGTATCTTCCGTCCGATATGAACGAACTGGACCGCCGCGACCTGATCGGAGCTGCCTTGCTCTTGGGGCCGACCGCCGCTTATGCCGCCCAGCCGGGCAAGAACGCCCGCGATGCGCATGACTGGCGCGCTGTGGCCGACCAATACGATATCACCCGCGAGATCGTGCCGTTCGAAAACGGCATGTGGGGCATGATGCCCAGGCCCGTGATGGAAGCTTATCGCCGCAAGACCGAGATGGCGAACCGGCGCAATTCCTTTTATGCCCGCCGCGAATTCGATGCCGATTTGGAGCGGGTGCGGGCCCGCGCGGCCAGCGATCTGGGCGTGACGGTGGAAGAGGTGGCCTTCACCCGGGGCGCCACCGAAGCCTTGATGACCTTGATCAACGGCTATAACCGCCTCAAGCCCGGCGATGCGGTTCTTTATGCCGACCTGGATTACGACAGCACGCAATCGGCCTTTGAATGGCTGAAGGCCCATCGCGGCGTGGATGTGGTGACCATCGCGCTGCCCGAACCCGCCACGCACCAGAATCTGATCGACGCTTATGAAGCGGCGCTGAAAGCCAATCCCAAAGTGCGACTGATGCTGGTCACGCATGTCAGTCATCGCACCGGCCTGGTGCTGCCGGTGGCCGAGATCGTGGAGATGGCGCGGGCGCAGGGCGTGGATGTGATCGTGGACAGCGCCCATGCCTGGGGCCAGCTTGATTTCAAGCTCCCCGATCTCAAGGCGGATTTTGTTGCTCTGACCTGCCAGAAATGGATCGGCGCGCCGGTCGGCACCGGGCTGATGTATGTGAAGCGCGGCCGCATCAATGACATCGACACCGCGATCGGCAATGGCGGCTTCGCGCCGAACGATATCAGGCGGAAGATTCACACCGGCACATCCAACTTCGCCGCCTTTCTGGCGCTGGAGGATGCGCTGGATTTTCACCAGAAGATCGGCGCGGGGGCCAAGGAAGCGCGGCTGCGTGCGCTCCGCGACCGCTGGGCGGAAGCGGTGCGTGGCCGCGTCGAGATTCTGACTCCCTCCGATCCGCGCCTCACTTCGGGCATCGCGTCCTTCCGCTTCAAGGGCCATACCAGCCGCGCCCAGAATGTCGCGGACGCGCAGGCGCTGCTGCAGCGATTCAAGATTTTCACGGTGGAGCGGTCCGGTGTGGCCAGCGGCTCCTGTATCCGCGTCACCTGCGCCGTCTTCACCAGCGAGGCCGAAGTCGATCAACTGATAGCGGCGCTCAAGGCCATGTCCGCCTAAGGGGTGGCCCTACAAGCCCTGGTATCTGGACATTTTTGGCAATTTGTTCTCTCTTTGTTCTATTCGATTCCGGGACCAAAGAGGGAGGCCTTCATGTACACCGTCCGCACCATTCCGCCCGATATCCTCACCGATGCGCGGGGCCTCACCCTGCAGGAGGCGTTTACCCGCATCATGGCGCTGATGGACCGGCACTACGCCTTCGCGCGGACCTGCCGGGTGATGCACCTGATGATGACGGGCGTGGAGGAAGGCGAGCCGGAGTTTCTTTCCGAATTCACCACCGACGAAACCGCCCGCAACGCGATCATGGCCCAGGTCTGCGCCCATGGCTTTGGCCGCTTCCGCGTGATCACGGATGAGGAATACCGGCGCGAGGTTCTCACTCGCGCGGCGTGATCAGGAAAGGCGCGACGGGCTCAGCCAGCGCACGCAGAGAAGAAGAAACAGCGCAAAGCCCGCCGATGCCGGCCACAGCGAATTGCCGCTGACCGCCACCGCGCCCGTTCCCGCCCAGGCGATGGAGATCAAGGCTTCCGCCAAAGTGGCGATGCGCGACGACGTATGACGGCGGCGGAATTGGCTTCGCTTGGCCTGGCCGCGGAACCAGAGCTGGATGGCGATGGAGGACAAGGCCGCCGCACCGATGCCCGCCGCCGCGAAGAATGCCTGCCGCTGCGAAACGAACAGCAGCACCGCCAGGAAGGGTAAGAACACGATCCCGATGCATTGCATCACCGCTTCGGCCTTGGCGCGCAGCAGCCGTCCCGGCTTTACCGGCGCCGAGCGGACCAGGTCCGGCGCGTCCTCGCCCGAGATGGTGAGCCAGGCCAAGCCCCCCGCCAATTGGCCCGATGTCATCACCAGTACCGGCACCAGCACGATGGCGCCGCCCGCTTTTCCGTAATTGTGCCAGAGCAGCAGCGCCGGCGGCGACAGATAGAGAAGCTGCATCAAGGATTGGGAGATCAGCCAGGGATCGCGCAGGATCAGCAATCGTTCCTTGCGCCTGAGGCTCGCCGCAGGCGGCAGCACCCGAAAGCGATGCGCGCGCATTGCCGGGCGCGAAGCCTGCGCCACGCTGGATGCTTCCAGCACATAACCGGCGAAACGCGGCGCATAGCGGGCGGTGACGGCCAGAAAGATCAGAAGGCTGGCCGCCAGCACCCAGACCAGATCCAACCGGTTCCCCAGCGCGGCGGCGGCCGGCCACCAGAGGGGGCTGTCCAGCCCGGGTGCGCGCGACAGCACGGTCTCCGATTGCAGGATCGACAGGCGCTGCAGGGTGCCGCTGGAAAACATCGCCGCGGTCTGAAGGCCGATCACAAAGACGCCGCCCACAATGGCGGCGGCGATCTGGGCCGCCAGCCGGGTGCGGCGGGGGCCGATCCATTGAAACAGCTTGATGGTGATCGCCACCGCCAGCGAGGTGGTGACCAGCGACACCGCGATCAGCACGCCATAGGCGCTCAGCCAGCGCCAGCCGTCGCGCCAGATCAGTACATTGATGAAAGGCCCCATCAGCAGGACCGACATGATCGCCGCCGACAGGGCCATGGCGCCGATGCGCACGGCGAACAGCCGCTCCGCCTTGACGGGCGCGCTGAGGATCAATTCCAGGTCGGAGCGCGAATAGAAAGTGCGGGTGACGCTCTCCATGGCCTGAGACAGCATCGCCGAGCCGGAAAGAAGAATGCTGGCGGTGATCCCGATCAGGGTCGGCAGGTCGGCCTGCATCTCAAGGCTGACGAAATTGCGCACCAGAAGATAAGCGATCACATGCAGCGCGACGGCGAAGGCGCAAAGCCAGATCCAGGCCCGCCGCTCGCGATCCGGCCGCCCCGCCGTCATCATCGACAAGGCATCGCGCCAGGCCAGCCGCCTCTCGTGCCGGGCAAACCAGAAAAGAGAGGCGATCGCGTTCATTCCGCCGCGCGATCCTCATCCACCAGGGACAGGAACATGTCTTCCAGGGTGGCGCCTTCGCGGCCGGTCTTGGCGCGCAGCTCCGCCAACGTGCCTTCGGCGATCAGCCGGCCCTGGGCGATCACGCCGATGCGGTCGGCCATGCGTTCGGCGATCTCCAATATGTGGGTGGTCATCAGGACGGTGCTGCCGCCCCGGACTTTTTCGTGCAATACGTCCTTGACCAGGCGCGCGGCGCCCGCATCCAGGCCGGTCAAAGGCTCGTCCAGGATGATCAGGCGCGGCTCATGCACCAGGGCGCCCGCCAGCGCCACTTTCTGGCGCATGCCGCGCGAAAAGCCTTCGCAGCGCTCGCGCGCATGCGGCGCAAGGCCCAGCCAGCGCAACAATTCGCGCGAACGCGAGGCGGCGACATCGCCCGGCACGTTCCATAGCCCCGCCACGAATTCCAGATATTCCGGCGGCGTCAGCTTGTCATAGATCATGGGCTCGTCGGACAGCCAGCCGGTGATCTGTTTTGCGGCGATGGGATCGGCCAGGGCATCGATGCCGAAAATGCGGATCGCGCCCGCATCGGGCTTCAGCAATCCGCTCACCATGCGCAAGGTGGTGGTCTTGCCCGCGCCATTGGGACCCAAGAGGAGATAGAATTCGCCCGCCCGCACTTCCAGATCCAGCCCATCGACGGCGGGGCGCCCGAAGCTCTTGCTGAGGCCCGTGATGGAAAGGGCGGGCGGCGTGCTGGCGGGGGTGGTGGACATGGCGGACGCAAATTCCCGGATAAGCCCGGCAAATTTAAGGTCGGGATCGTTTCCAAGCCTTAAACCGCCCTTGTTCGTGGGGCCAGTCCTGGCGTTAGATCGGGGAACACAAAGGGGGGACTCGCTCATGAAATTATCCATGAAATCATCTGGCGCGCTGCTTTTGAGTGCCTTGCCGCTTGCCGTCATGACCGGCCCGTCCCTCAGCGCGGAGCCAGACGATCTCACCCTGCCGCCGGGCTTTCACGCCACGGTGGTGGCGGAAAATCTGGGCGATTATACCCGCCATATGGCGTTTCTCGACGCCAGCCATCTCTATGTGTCCACCGAGCCCCAGACCAAGGACGCCGCCAACCAGGGCGTGATCGCGCTGCATCTGGACACCAAGCACCATGCCGACGCGCAAGCGCATTTCACCACCATCCATAACGGCACCGCCATTACGGTCTATAAGGGCGCGCTCTATACGTCGTCGCCCAACACGCTTTACCGCATCAAGCTGTCGGGCAAGGAACTGGTGCCCAGCGCCAAGCCTGAAATCGTGATCGACGGTCTTCCCGGCCGCGCCGCCATTGCCTTCGACGGCAAGGGCAATCTCTTTGTGGCGGTGAGCGGCGGCGGCAATGTCTGCGCGCCGGAAACCGTACCGCGCACGTCCAAATCGGTCGGGCCTATGCCGTGTCCTTTCCTGGAGACGCGGGGCGGGGTGTGGCGCTTCGACGCCAACAAGTTGGGCCAGACCTGGGTCCAAGGCGAGCATTACGCCACCGGCATCCGCGACACCAATGCGCTGGCCTGGTCCAAGACGGTCGGCGCGCTCTATGTGGTGAATTACGGCCGCGACGCGGCGGAAAAAGCTTATCCGGAAATTATCAGTGCCGCCGACGGCGCTCACATCTCCGACGAGATGTTCAAGGTGGTGAAAGGCACCGACATGGGCTGGCCCTATACCTATTACGACAGCGCCAAGAATATCCGCCTGGCCCAGCCCGAATATGCCGGCGACGGCAAGACGCCGGTTACCGACGCCAAATATGCCGTGCCGGCGGTGGCCTTTCCCGCCCATGTCGCGCCGATGGACATCGCTATCTATGACGCGGCGCAATTTCCCGCCTCCTATCGCGGCGGCGCCTTTGTCGCCTTCCATGGCGCCGGCGGCGGCGACCCGGGCGGCCATGATGACGGCTATAATGTGATGTTCGTGCCGCTGGACAAGTCGGGCAAGGCCGGCAAGCCGCAAGTCTTTGCCGACGGCTTCGCCGGTCCCACCCGCGAAGACAAGAACGGCAAGCGCGCCCGCTATCGCCCGGTGGGCGTCACCGTGGGCCCCGATGGCGCGCTCTATGTGGCGGAATCGCAGAAAGGCCGGATCTGGCGCATCGCCTATACGGGCAAGTAATC
>Ga0068855_100009064_pt1 | contig 12025 bp, 9 predicted proteins | sample KBSCornC52_FD_66592 | JGI IMG/M metagenome (GOLD analysis project Ga0068855, IMG submission 66592) | Corn rhizosphere microbial communities from Kellogg Biological Station, Michigan, USA - KBS Corn C5-2 | ecosystem: Host-associated > Plants > Roots > Rhizosphere > Soil ...
CGCGCTTGCGGCCGGCAACGCGCAAGCGGGCAGCACTTCCGGCACGTTCACCGTGAACGTCACGCTGACCTCTGCGTGCACGCTGGGGGCGGTCACCAACGTCGCATTCGCCTACACGTCGCTGCAGGCTGCGGTTGCCAACGCGACCGGAGGCGGGTTCTCGGTGAGCTGCACTAACTCGCTGCCGTATACGTTCGGCCTGCAGTCGGGCAACGGCGCGGCGACGCCTCCGGGAGCTGCGACGATCGCGGTCACCGACAACGCGGTCAACCTAAACTACTCGCTCGGCCTGAGCGCCGCTGGCGGCACGGGTAACGGCGCTGCGCAGGCCTACAGCGTAACCGGCACGATGGCGGGCAGCCAGTCGGGCACGTGCGCCACGGCTAGCTGCACCAACGCGGCGGCGACCAACAAGATCCATACGCTGATCGTCAACTACTAAGCCGTCGAAGCGGAGCGATCGACCATGCGATCCGCTTCATTCGCGCCCGTCCTCCCGGCCCTGGTGGCGCTCCTTGCCGGAGCGCCATGCTGGGCCGGGTCGACTAGCGAAAATTTCACGGTCGACATCACGATTACGCAACCCGGAGGCGGCTCCGCCGTCACGCCGGGTTCTCCGTCGCCGGCGCAGCCGTCCCGGCCAGGGGTGTGCTACAGCCGGTCTCTGAGCGAGAAGACCGGGGCCTCGGTCCAGGTGGTCTGCGACTCAGGTCAGTTCGTCAGCATCGAAGCGGTGCCGGGACAGCCGTTCCTCGGCGTGCACGGCGGGGCATTCCGGTACTCGATGTCCATCGATCGAGACCGTACGGCATACGAGGCAGCGGCAAAAGATCCTTTCGGCTGGAGAACCGGCTGGGGTACCGTCACCATGCTGCGCCTGTACGACGTGCAGCACGCCGGCGGACCGGGCGATTTCTGGGCCGACCGGCCGCTCGAGCTGCTGGTGAGCTTCTAGAACAAGAACAACAAGGATCATGAACAAATCCCGCTTTTCGTCCTGGACCCGCGCCGCGGTGGGAGTGCTCGCGGTCGCAGCGGCTCATTGCGCCTGCGCCGGAGTGTTCTCGGTCACGCCGGTGCGCATCTACATGACGCCGAAGGACCGCGCTGTTGCGGTAACGATTACCAACGAGGCGGACGAGCCGGTCGTGCTGCAGGCCGACGTCTATGAGTGGCGCCAGAGCCCGGAAGGCGAGGATCAGCTCACGCCGAGCGAGGATCTCATCCTCGCGCCGCCGGTCGTGAAGCTCGGAGCGAAAGCGAAGCAGGTGGTGCGGCTCGCGCGCCTGCAGCCGCCCGACGCCTCGCGCCAGCTCATCTATCGCCTCATCCTGCGCGAGCTGCCCGAAGCGGGCCCCTCGAAGGGCATCAACGTGCCCATAGCGCTCGCGCTCTCGATGCCGGTGTTCATCACGCCGCAGGTGGCGAAGCACGCCACTTCCTGCACGGCGCTTCGCAACGAAACCCGAACACTCTCCGTGCAATGCGCGAACAGCGGCAGCGCCTACGCGCAGGTGCGCGAGGTGGTGGTGCGGCAGGACGGCCAGGCCGTGGGGCGCTTCGAAGGCGGCGCCTACATCCTGCCCGGGGCGCGCAAGCGCCTGCCCATCGAAGCGGCAAAACCCATCCCGGTCGGCGCCCTGCAGCTCGTCGTCACGTTCGACGACGGAGCCACGCAGAGCTTCGACGTGCCACCTATTTGAGGGGCCGTGTCCGGCTGCCACCCACCACCATGCGTGGAACGCTCCTACAGCTTGCCGTTGCTGCAAGCGCCGGTCTCGCGATGGCGCAGGCGGCGGCCCAGGCGCCCCGGACCGCGGAGCCCCAGGTGACGCCCGCAGGAGAGCTGCGCGATGCGGCGCCCGAATCGGAGCCCGCCACCCGCATCATCCCGCTCGAGGTCTCGATCAACGGCGCGCGCGCGGGAAGCTGGGTGCTGATGGAGCGCGGCGGCGCCCTGTACGCGCAGCTCGACGCGTTCGAGGAATGGCGAATCAACCGCGATCCGCGTGCGCCCGCGGTCGCATACCGGGGCGAGACCTGGTATCCCCTAGCTTCGCTGCCGGGCTTCGCGGCGCGCTTCAACCCGGCGGAGCAATCGCTCCAGCTCAACTTCAACCCCGCGGCCTTCGCCACTACGCGCGTCGCCGCGCCGGTGGCCGATCGTCCCGTGGTGTCCCGCCCGCTCACGACCGTATTTGCCAACTACGACCTGAGCTACACGCGCAGCGACCTGCGCGGCGTTTCAGCGACCAACGACGTGGGCGCGCTGACCGAGCTCGGGATTTCGGGCAGCGCCGGCGTTCTGACGAACACTTCGGTGATCCGCAACATGGTCAACGACCCGGCGGCACCCTATTCCCCGGGGTGGCGCCGGCTCGAGACCACCTTCACGCGCGACTTCCCCGAGAGGAACGCGAGCCTGCGGCTGGGCGACAGCACGACGCGCACCGGCGCCTGGGGGCGCTCGGTGTACTTCGGCGGCATCCAATGGGGCACCAACTTCTCGCTTTCGCCGGGTTACATCACGCAGCCGATCCCGACGATCGGCGGCCAGTCGCGCGCGCCGAGCACGGTCGAGCTCTACATCAACGATGCCCTGCGCCAGACCTCTCAGGTGCCGACCGGTCCGTTCACGATCGACAATTTTCCGCAGATCACCGGAAGCGGGCAGGCGCGGATCGTGGTGCGCGACCTGCTCGGGCGCGAAACCGTCCTGGTGCAGGATTTCTTCAGCAATGCCGCGCTGCTGCGCAAGGGCCTGAGCGACTACAGCTTCGAGGCCGGTGCGGTGCGCAGGAACCTCGGCATCGATAGCGCCAACTACGGCGAGGGCTTCGCTTCGGGCCTCTTTCGCCACGGCCTGAGCGATTCGTTCACCCTGGAGACCCGTGTGGAGGGAAGCGAGCACACGCGCGGCGGCGGCGCAGGGCTTGCAGTCGCGCTGCCGCTCGGGTTGCTCGGCCAGGTGGCCGGCGCGGCAAGCAGCGACGACATCACCGGCAGCGGCCGCCAGGGGCTCGTGAGCCTCGAGCACTGGAGCCTGCGGCACGGATTCTCCCTGCGCGCCGAAGCGGCCTCGCGCGAATACCGGCAGATCGGCCAGGACGAGGGGACGCTGCCCTACCGCCGCCAATGGCTCGCGAGCTACACGTATGCCCGTCCCGAGCTCGGCCACCTCGGCCTGGGCTACGGCAAGATCGACACGTACGATCGCGGCCCGATTTCCACCTACACCGCCAACTACTCGATCCGCGTCTTCGCGCAGAGCTCGCTCACCGTAAGCGCGACGCGCGTCGAGGGCGGCGACGCAGCCGCGCGATCGATCGGCGTGAGCCTGCTGATTCCCCTCGACGGCCGGATCAGCGCCTCGGCAGCCACCACGCACCACGCCGGCCATACCGATTCCTATGCGACGGTGAGCAAGGGACTCGGCCTTGAGGCCGCAGCGGCGTGGCGCGCGCTCGCAGGCCAGCGTACCGGCCAGGACTATGTCGAGGGCGGCCTCTACTACCAGGGAAGCCGCGGGCTGGTCACCGCCGACGCGAGCGCCTCCGACACGCAATCCACCGTACGGCTGGGCGCGCAGGGCGGACTGGTGTTCGCCGACGGCGCGTTCTTCGCCTCGCGCAAAGTGCAGGACAGCTTCGCGCTGGTCGAAGTCCCCGGCTATCCGGACGTCGGCGTGGGCTTCCAGAGCACCGTGCTGAGCCGCACCGACTCGAACGGCAAGGCGCTCGTTCCCCAGCTGCAGCCTTACCGCACCAACACCCTGCGGCTCGATCCGAACGAGCTGCCGATCAGCGCCGAGCTCGACACCATCGAGATGGCGGTCGTGCCGCCGGCGCGCGCGGGCGTCAAGGTGACGTTCCCTGTGCGCTCCGGCCGCGGCGCGCTCGTTCGCATCGTGCTGGACGACGGCCAGCCTGCGCCGGCCGGCGCGGAGCTCGAGCTCGTCGGCGACACCAAGGAGTTCTTCGTCGCGCGCCGCGGCGAAGCCTTCGTCACCGGTCTGAAGGACAAGAACCGCCTGCGGATCAGGTGGCAGGCGCGGAGTTGCGAGTTCGACGTCGAGCTGCCGCCGGGCAAGCCCGACGACATCGCGCGCGTCGGGCCTTATGTCTGCTCGGGGGTGACGCGATGAAAACCTTTGGCCGCCTCGCAGCCCTGCTCCTCGCCTTCGCCGCTGCGCCGTCGTTCGCAGCCATCACCTGCAACGTGACGGTGACGAACATCACTACCGTCTACTCCCCGACCGTGGCGACGGACAACGTTTCGACCGGCAGCTATACCATCTCGTGCACCCGTCTTGCCACCGACGCCAATTCCCTCGCCTGGTCGCTGGCCGCGAACAACGGCCTGCAGTCCGGAGGCGGCAACAACCGGGTGAACCTTGCCGGAAACCGGTATGCCTACGATATTTACATCGACCCGGCTCATACAACCAAGTGGCAGGGCACCAATCGCTTTACCGGGACGTTGAGCTTCGGCGCCAGCCTGTCGGCCAGCGTAACCGGCACGTTCGACCTCGTGGTCTTCGGGAGCCAGGCGGTCCAACCGGCAGGAACCTACACCGACACCGTGACCGTCACGCTGCGCAACACCGCCAACAACAGCACTCTGGATACCAGCCCTTTCACGGTAAGCGTAATCACGACCAACTCGTGCCAGCTCTACACGCCGCCCGGAAACATCAATCTCGCCTACACATCGTTCCAGGCGAGCGCGGCAACGGCGAACACGTCCTTCGGCGTGCGCTGCACGACTGCGCTGCCGTATACGATGGCGCTCGATGCGACTGCGGGGACGATAGTTGGCCTCAACTACACGCTGGCGCTCTCGCAGACGAGCGCCACCGGGAACGGCATCACGCAGAACTACACGGTCAACGGCAGTATCGCGGGCGGGCAGGCCGGTACCTGCGCGACGGCGAGCTGTTCGGGCAGCCAGACCCGAACTCTCACCGTCACCTACTGATCGGCGCGCTCGAGCCGGTAGCCGAACTGGTGCACCGCGGCGAGCCGCCAGCCGTGCTCGCCGCCGAGTCCGAGCTTGGTGCGCAGGCGGCTCACGTGCGTGTCGACGGTGCGGGTCTGGGCCTTCGCCTGCAGCCCCCACACCGCCTCGAGCAGGTGCTTGCGGGACACGACCTTCTCGGCGTGCAGGAAGAAGAATTCCGCCAGCGCGTATTCCTTGTCGGTGAGCTCAACGCGGCGTCCGTCGCGCTCGACGGTGCGCCCGCCGCGATTCAGCCTGAACGGCGCCAGTTCGAGGACCTCGGGAGTGGCCTGGACGCCGCGCACGCGACGTGCCACGGCCTCGATGCGCGCGAGCAGCTCGCCCTGGCGTACCGGCTTGGTGATGTAGTCGTCGGCTCCGGCCTGCAGCCCGCGCGCGATGTCATCGTCGCGGTCGCGCGCGGTGGCGAAGATGACGAGCGCCGCGGGCACGCTGGTGCGGATTTCCTTCAGCACCTGCAGGCCGTCGGTATCGGGCAGGTGCCAGTCCAGGATGTACAGGTCGAACGACTCGCGCGCGAGGGAGCGCTGCAGCGCGTGCCCGCGGTCGAAGTAGTGGCAGATGTGGCCGGCCTCTTCCAGCCACTTGCGGATGAGCGTTGCCTGGTCGGCGTCGTCCTCGAGATACGCGATTCGCATGCGTCGCCGTTACGCCGCGGCGCGCTCGGCGCCTCGTGCGGCGAAGCGCTCGAGGAGCTCCTGCCGCTTCCTGCGCACCGCTTCGACGTTGCGCTTCTTGATGTGGCCGAAGCCGCGAATCTCTTCGGGGAGCGACGCGAGCTCGACCGCGCCGGCGTGGTTCTGCGGGCTCAGGCCGGCGAGGAGCTGCTCGAGCGTCTGCTCGTACTCGCGGATCAGCTCGCGCTCCATGCGCCTCTCTTCGGTACGGCCGAAGGGATCGAACGCCGTTCCTCTGAGGAACTTCAGCCGTGAAAGAACCTTGAAAACCCCTTTCATCCAGCCGCCGAAGCGCATCTTGCGCGGCTCGCCGGTGAGCGGGTCGGTCTTCGCGAAAAGCGGCGGCGCGAGGTAGTAGTACGTCCTGTAGTCGCCCTCGAACATGTCGGCGATCTTCTTCTCGAACTCGCCGTTGGCGTGCAGGCGCGCGACCTCGTATTCGTCCTTGTAAGCGAGCAGCTTGTGGTAGTAGCGCGCAACCGCTTCGGCGAGCTTCGAGGAGCCCGCCTTTTCCTGCTCGACCCTGCGGACGCGGTCGACGAGGCTTTTGTACTTGTCCGCGTAGGCGGCGTTCTGGTAGTCGGCCAGGAACTTCGCGCGCCGCTCGATCAGCTCGTCGAGGTTGCGCGAGAAGTGCTGGTCGATCGGGATCACGTCGGCGGGCGTGGCGATACGCCGGACCTTCTCCTGGTCGGCCGCGGCACGCCGGCCCCACAGAAAGCTCTTGCTGTTGAATTCCACCGCCACTGCGTTCAGCTCGATCGCACGCTCGAGCGATCGGCCTGCGAGCGGAACCCAGCCCTTCTGATAGGCGTAGCCGAGCATGAACATGTTGGTCGCGATGGCGTCGCCCATCAGCGCCGTCGCGAGCTCCGTCGCCCCCACGAAATCGCTTGCTTGTGTCGTTTCACGGATGTCGCGCTGGAGATCCGAGCCGGGGAGCTGCCAGTTCGGGTTCCTCACGAACTCCGCGGTAGGGGTTACGTTGGCGTTGACCACGGCGCGGGTGCGCGCGGGCCCCATCTTGGCGATGGCTTCGGTGCTCGCCGTCACCACGAGGTCGCAACCGAGCACGAGGTGCGCGCCGCCGGTGTCGAGGCGCGTGGCGTGGATGTCCTGTGGGCTTGCCCCGATCTGCACGTGCGACATCACGGCGCCGTATTTCTGCGCGAGACCGGACATGTCGAGGACGCTCACCCCCCTGCCTTCGAGGTGCGCCGCCACGCCGATGATCTGGCCGACGGTGATGACGCCCGTGCCGCCGATCCCGGTGACGAGAATTCCATACGCATTTTCGAGGGAGGGAAGCGCCGGTTCCGGAATGGGTGGAAATTCCTCGTTCCCTCTCGAGGCTGACTTGCCCTTCTTCAGCCGCCCGCCCTCGACCGTGACGAAGCTCGGGCAGAAGCCGTTGAGGCACGAGTAGTCCTTGTTGCACGAGGACTGGTTGATGGCTCGCTTGCGTCCGTACTCGGTCTCGAGCGGCTCGACCGAAAGGCAGTTCGACTTCACGCTGCAGTCGCCGCAGCCCTCGCATACCATCTCGTTGATCACCGCGCGCTTGGCGGGGTCGGGGTACTCGTTACGCTTGCGGCGGCGGCGCTTCTCGGACGCGCAGGTCTGGTCGTAAATCAGCGCCGACACGCCTTGGATTTCACGCAATTCCCTTTGAACGGCATCGAGCTCGTCGCGGTGACGGATCGTCACGCCCGGCGCCCAACTGGTGCCGCGCGGGTACTTCTCGGGCTCGTCGGTGACCACCACGATCGGCTTCACGCCCTCGGCGGCGATCTGCCGCGAGATCATCGCAGGGTCGAGCGGGCCGTCGTGGCGCTGGCCGCCGGTCATCGCGACCGCGTCGTTGTACAGGATCTTGTAGGTCATGGTGACCTTGGCCGCGACCGCGGCGCGGATCGCAAGCAGGCCAGAGTGGTAGTAGGTGCCGTCGCCGAGGTTGGCGAAGATGTGCTTCTCGTCGGTAAACGGGGCCTGGCCGATCCAGGGCGCGCCCTCGGCGCCCATGTGGGTGAAGGTCGCGGTGCTGCGGTCCATCCACACCGCCATGAAGTGGCAGCCGATGCCCGCGGTCGCGCGGCTACCTTCGGGCACGCGGGTTGAAGTGTTGTGCGGGCAGCCCGAGCAGAAGTAGGGCTGACGCACCGCGGTCACTCTCGGTTTACTCAATAATTTTTCTTTGAGATCCAAGAACGCGATCCGCTCCTTGAACTGGGAGCCGAGCGAGCCCGTCATTCCGAGCTTGTCGAGGCGCTCGGCAATGGCCCGCGCGACCATGGCCGGGGAATGCTCGTAGTGCGCCGGCAGCAGCCAGGTACCGGCCGGCTTGCCTCCGCTGCGGCTCCATTCGCCGCTGTCGTCGAACTTGCCCACGACGCGCGGCACGCGCACGCCTTCCTTCCAGTTGTAGAGCTCCTCCTTGATCTGGTACTCGATCAGCTGGCGCTTTTCTTCCACCACCAGCACTTCGTCGAGCCCCTCGGCGAAGCGGCGCGCGCCCTGCGGCTCGAGCGGCCAGGTCATCGCCACCTTGTAGACGCGCAGGCCGATGTCTCTGGCGACTTGCGCGTCGATGCCCAGGTCGGCGAGCGCCTGCATCACGTCGCCGTAGGACTTGCCCGCCGTGATGATCCCCAGTCTTGCCTTGGGACTGTCAAAAACAATGCGGTCGAGCGCGTTGGCGCGCACGTAGGCGAGCGCGGCGTAGACCTTCCAGTCGAGGATGCGCGCTTCCTGCTCGAGGATGCCGTCGGGCCAGCGGATGTTCAGTCCGTCCGCCGGCGCGACAAAGTCGGTCGGGATCTTGATGCTGACTCTATCTGGGTCAACCAGGACCGAGGCGCCGGATTCGACTACGTCCGTCACGCACTTGAAGGCCACCCAGCAGCCGGAATAGCGGCTCATCGCGTAGCCGTGCAGGCCGAGGTCGAGATAGTCCTGCACGCTCGCCGGGTTCAGGTGCGGGATGAGGCACGCCTTGAAGATATGCTCCGACTGGTGCGGCAGCGTCGAAGACTTCGCGGCGTGGTCGTCGCCCGCGAGCACCAGGACGCCGCCGTGCTTCGAGGTGCCCGCGGCGTTGGCGTGCTTGAACACGTCGCCGCAACGGTCGACCCCGGGACCCTTGCCGTACCACATGCCGAAGACGCCGTCGTATTTCGCCTTCGGAAACATCGTTACCTGCTGCGTGCCCCAGATCGCCGCCGCCGCGAGGTCTTCGTTGACGCCGGGCTGGAACTTGACGTGGTGGCTATCCAGGTGCTTCTGCGCGCGCCAAAGCGCCTGGTCCAGGCCGCCGAGCGGCGAGCCGCGATACCCGGAGACGAAGCCCGCGGTGTTGAGGCCCGCCCTCTGGTCGCGCGTGCGCTGCAGCATCAGCAGCCGGATGAGCGCCTGGGTTCCGGTGAGAAATACGCGGCCCCGCTCGACGGTGTACTTGTCGTCGAGACTGAACTGCGCGAGATTGGTGGGAGCATTCATGCGGCAGGGTCCACGTCGGCATCCATTATGGCGCTGAACCGGAGCGAGCCTTGATGCGCGGCTTGACGACAACTCGGTCCCAGAATGGTTCGTGACCGAAGGAGCTCGCTAGAAAATCGATGAAGGCGCGCGTCTTGGCCGGTAGGTGACGCCGGTGAGGATAGACCGCGTAAATTGCCACGTCGCTGTCGAAGCTATAGCCCGGAAGTAGCGACACGAGGGAGCCGCTCGACAGATGGCGGCGCACGTCCCACGTGGACTTGAGCGCGATGCCGAGGCCCGCGAGGGCCCACTCGCGCAGGACTTCCCAGTTGTCGCAGACATAACGGCCGCTCACCCGGACCGACCCGGGCTTCCCGGCCGGATCCTTGTATTCCCAGGTGCCAGCGAAGTCGGAGGCGAGCAGGCAGTTGTGCTGCGCGAGCTCCGCGGGAGAACCCGGCGTTCCGTGGTGGCGCAGGTACTCCGGGCTCGCGCACACCACGCGCCGGTTGGGGGCGAGCTTGCGCGCGGCGAGCGAGGAGTCGGCCAGCGCCGCGATCCGGATGGCGAGGTCGAAGCCATCCTCGACGAGATTGACGCTGCGATCGGAGAGGCTGAGGGCGAGCTGCACCGCCGGATAGAGCGCGGCGAACTGGGGCACGAGCGGGGCGACGTACTGATTGCCGAACGCGGCGGGGAGCGCAACGCGAAGCGTGCCTTGGGGAGCCTGGCGTCCCGCGGAGACCGAGGCGTTGGCCTGCTCGATCTCAGTGAGGACGCGCGAGCAGCTCTCGTAGTAGCTCGCGCCTTCGTCGGTGAGATGGAGGCTGCGCGTGGTTCGGTTCACGAGCCGCACGCCCAGGCGCGCTTCCAGGGCTGCGAGCCTGCGGCTCACCATGGCCGGAGACAGGCTCAGTTCTCGCGCCGCGGCGGATAGGCTTCCCGTCGCTACGACCCGCGCGAACACCGCCATTTCACTGAACGAATCGGCCACTTTTGCATTCTATGCAAAAGTGTTTTGAGGAGAATTCCCGGTCTTGCTATTCAGGTTAAAGGCTGGTACTGTTGCATCGCAGCACCGGTCGCCTCCTCCTCCTCCTCTGGCACCGGAGCTCTAAGGGCGGCCCCGTCGGGGTCGCCCTTATTTTTTCCTACGGTGGGGTGATCTTTTCGAGGCGGTAGCCGTAGTTGTAGATAGGTACCACGCGGTACCCCGACTCCGGGCGCAGGTCGAGCTTCTTGCGGACCTGGCTGACGTGCGTGTCCACGGTGCGCGTCGCAAGATCGCCGCTTCTGCCCCAGACCGTTTCCTGGAGATGGCCACGCGACATCAGGCGTCCCATGTTGCGGAACAGCGTCACCGTCAGCTCGAACTCCTTGGGCGTGAGATCGATCTTGCCGCCGTCCTTGCGGACTTCGTTGCGCTGGGTATCGATCTCGAAGGGCGGGAAAGACAGCAGCTTCTTCTCTTCGCTCGGGTACGCGCGGCGCAGCAAGGCGTGCACGCGCGCGAGGAGCTCCTGGCGCCGCACCGGCTTCACCATGTAATCGTCGGCCCCATGCTCCAGGGCAAAGACGATATCCTGCTCCGAGTCGCGAACGGTGACGAAAAGGACCGGCACGCTCTTGGACACGTTGGCGCGCACCCACATAAGCACCTCGGCACCCGTTACGTCCGGGACCTGCCAGTCGAGCATGAACAGATCGAAGCTCTCGCGGCCGGCCATCTTCATGGCTTCGCGGCCGCTCACGTAGGCGTGGACGTCGTGGCCGTCGTCGGTGATCCAGCGACGCAGGAGCGCCAGCTGGTCGGGATCGTCTTCTAAAATCGCGATGCGCATTGTTCTCTCCCAGCCGGCAATGATACTGCTATACGGAAAACCGATAAGGAAATCATGCGCATTGCCCTGATCGGAGGGGGGACTATCGCGCGCTTGGTGCTCGAGCATGTGCGCCGCGCCGAGCTGGGACGCTTTGAAATCGTGGCGTTATTGGGCCGCCCCGGGGGCGCCGCGCGCGCACGCGAGCTGGCGCGCGAGTTTTCCGTGAAATATGTCGAGGATGTCGGCGCCCTGGCGTCGGAAAAGCCGCAGGCCGTAATCGAGGCGGCGTCGCACGCCGCTGTGAAGGAGCACCTCGTGGCTTTGCTCGACGCCGGCATCGCCGTGGTTGTGCTCTCGGCCGGTGCGCTGATCGACGATTCGCTGCGCGAGGCGGCGGAAGGCGCGGCGCGGCGCAGCGGCGCGCTTCTTTTCGTCCCCTCGGGCGGCATCGGCGGGCTCGATGCGCTCAAGACCGCCTGTCTCGCCGGCGTCGACCAAGCCTCGATCGAGGTGGCCAAGCCTCCAGCGGCGTGGAAGGGGATCGCCTACGTCGAAAGCGGCGGTTTCGCGCTGGACGATCTCAGAAGCCCGCTCACGCTGTTCGAAGGCACGGCGCGCGAGGGCGTGCCGCACTTTCCGCAGAACGTGAACATCGCGGCGATCCTAGCGCTGGGCGGCATTGGCCCGGACCGCACGCGGCTCAAGGTTGTCGCAGACCCCGCGCTTACCCTGAATACCCACACGATCCGGGTATCGGGACGCTCCGGGCGCTTCACCCTGCGCCTCGAAAACGTTCCCGCGCCAGAAAACCCCAAGACCTCCTGGCTCGCCTGCTATAGCGCGCTCGCCGCGCTGCAGGCGCTCGGCTCTCCGGTTCGATATGGGACGTAGCAACCGCGGGACATAGGAAATTCCGCCGCATTTCTTGACCAAGCGTCGGATAATTCGCATAATTTCGGGTTCCGCCGGAGGGGTGCCCGAGCGGCTAAAGGGGGCAGACTGTAAATCTGTTGGCCTTGCGCCTACGTT
>Ga0068855_100009067_pt1 | contig 12022 bp, 9 predicted proteins | sample KBSCornC52_FD_66592 | JGI IMG/M metagenome (GOLD analysis project Ga0068855, IMG submission 66592) | Corn rhizosphere microbial communities from Kellogg Biological Station, Michigan, USA - KBS Corn C5-2 | ecosystem: Host-associated > Plants > Roots > Rhizosphere > Soil ...
GCCCCGGCCCACGCCGAGATCGATCTCGAGCGCCGCCGCGCGATCTCCCGCGCCCACACCGCCACCCACATGGTGCACAAGGCGTTCCGCGAAGCGCTCGGCGAGACCGCCACTCAGGCCGGATCCGAGAACGCGCCCGGCCGGTTCCGCTTCGACTTCGCCAACCCGTCGGCCGTGCCGGCGTCGGTTCTTGCGGACGTCGAGGGGCGGGTCAACTCCGTCCTCGTCGACGACCTTGCCGTGACCGCCGACGTGATGTCACAGGCCGAGGCCATCGCATCTGGAGCCATGGCGCTGTTCGGCGAGAAGTACGGCGACCGGGTGCGCGTCGTCTCGGTCGGCGACTGGGCACGAGAGCTCTGCGGCGGCACCCACGCCGGGCGCACCGGGCATCTCGGCGTCATCAAGCTGCTCGGCGAGTCGTCGATCGGTGCGGGCACCCGCCGGGTCGAAGCCCTCGTGGGCGCCGACGCCTACCGCTTCCTGGCCCGTGAGGCGGTGCTCGTCTCGCAGCTGGCGGAGCAGCTGAAGGCCCCGCGCGAGGAGTTGCCCGACCGCATCGAGGCGCTGGTCGCTCGGCTGCGTGAGGCCGAGAAGGAGCTCGAGAAGCTGCGCGCCGACCAGGTGCTCGCTGCGGCGAGCGGGCTCGCTGCAGCCGCGGTCGAGCAAGGCGGGCTATCGATCGTCGCCCAGCGTGTCGTCGACGGCGTCGGAGCCGACGACCTGCGCAAGCTGGCCCTCGACGTGCGCGGTCGGCTGTCCGGCGCGGTCGTTGTACTCGTCACAGTCACGGGTGATCGGCCGCTCGTGGTCGCGGCGGTCGACGAGGGCGGTCGGGCGCGTGGCGTCAAAGCGGGCGAGCTGGTCGGTATCGCGGCGCGGGCGCTCGGCGGGGGCGGCGGCGGTCGCGATGACGTCGCGCAGGGCGGTGGTTCGAACGCTGCCGCGGTCGACGAGGCGCTCGCGGCGGTGCTGGCGAACGTCGCGAGCCGAGCTGCGAGCGCGTGACGGCTTTCCGCCTTGGTGTCCGGCTCGGCGTCGACGTCGGCCGCGTGCGGGTCGGGGTAGCGGCATGCGATCCGGCGGGCATCATCGCCTCGCCGGTCGAGACGGTCCGCCGCGACCCGAAAACGGCGGCCGACGTCGCCCGGATCGCCGCGCTGGCGATCGAGACGGACGCGGTCGAGATCATTGTCGGGCTGCCGCTCTCACTGTCGGGCGGCACCGGCCCGGCCGCACAAGCGGCGTCCGACTACGCGCTCGAACTGGCAGCAAAGGCAGCGCCGACTCCGGTGCGACTCGTCGACGAGCGGCTCTCGACGGTGAGCGCGCACGGCAGCCTGCAGCAAGCCGGGTTACGCTCGCGGGCGCGGCGTGAAGTCGTTGACCAGGCCGCGGCTGTCATCATCCTCCAGAGCGCGCTCGACACCGAGCGTGCGACGGGCCGGCCACCAGGCAAAATCGTGAAGGGAGGCGCGCAATGACCGTGTTTCCCGGCGCCCTCCTCCGCTCCGCTCCTCGCTGCGCTGCGATGCTCGCTTCGGAAGGCGCCTCATGACGGACATCTTCGACCTGGGGCTCAGCCACCAGCCCCCGAAGCCGCCCGTCCATCGCCGCCTCCTGCAGATCCCGGCGGTCGCCGTCTCGCTGCTGGTGTTCATCGGCATCGCGTTCGGGGGAGTCACGCTTGCTGGGAAGTACCTCAAGCCCAAGGCGTCCAACGACTACGTGGGCGATGGCACCGGCCTCGTGCAGGTCGAGGTGGCGCCGGGCGACACGTCGTCCGATATCGCGAAGGCGCTCGTGGCCGCAGGCGTGGTCAAGAGCACCACTGCGTTCATCGACGCCGCACAAAGCGACCCGCGGTCGCGGGACATCCAGCCGGGCACGTACCAGCTGAAGCTGAAGATGTCGGCGCAGAGCGCGCTGGCGCTGCTGGTCGACCCGACCTCGCTCGTCGGTGGCCGGCTGACGATCCCCGAAGGCACGAAGCTTTCGAAGCTCAAGCAGATCATCGAGTCGAAGAGCCAGATCAAGGCCGCCGACCTCGACAGGGTGCTCGCCAACCCGGCGGCGCTCGGGCTGCCGGCCTACGCCAAGGGCAAGGCAGAGGGGTTCCTCTTCCCCGCGACGTACAACGTCACGAGTTCGACCACGGCGACGTCGCTGCTGACGCAGATGGTCGCAAGGTACAAGCAGGTCAGCAGCGGGATCGGGCTCGAGGCCGGGGCTGCGAAGCTCGGCCTGTCGCCGTACCAGGTGGTTACGATCGCCAGCCTGATCGAGGCCGAGGTCAAGCGCCCGCAGGACTACTCCCAGGTGGCCGAGGTCATCATTAACCGGTTGCACCGCGGCATGAAGCTCGAGCTCGACTCCACGGTCAACTACGCGCTCGGCACGACCAAGCCGCTGCTCAGCCAGAGCGACCTCAAGGTCGAGTCGGCGTACAACACCTACCTGCACACCGGACTGCCGCCGGGCCCGATCGACTCACCGGGGCAGGCGGCGCTGCAGGCTGCGCTCAACCCGGCGACGGGCAACCTGATCTACTTCGTCACGGTCGACCCCGACACCGGCGAGACGCTGTTCACCAACTCGCTGAAACAGTTCAACGAGTGGAAGGTGCAGGCGCAGGCGAAGTTCAGCGCAGCGGCGTCGTCGTCCGCCTCGCCTTCACCGTGACCATGGGCACGCAGCGCGCCGCGGTTTTGGGCTCGCCGGTCGCGCACTCGTTGTCGCCCGCATTGCATCGGGCCGCCTACGCCGAGCTCGGGCTCGACTGGTCGTACGACGCGATCGAGTGCGACGAGGCCGCGCTGCCCGGCGTGCTCGACGCGTGCGGCGACGACTTCGTGGGGCTCTCGCTCACCATGCCGCTCAAGCGGGCGGTGCTGCCGCTGCTCGATTCCGTCTCGCCGCTCGCCACCGCGATCGGCGCGGTGAACACGGTGGTGTTCGACGGCGTCGGTCCGTTTCGGCGTCGCATCGGCCACAACACGGACGCCGGAGGCATGGTCGCCGCTATCCGTCGCGTTCGGCCGGACGCCGTCGCAAGCGCCACGATTCTCGGGGCCGGCGGAACGGCGTCAGCCGCGGTTGCTGCACTGCGTGAACTCGGCATCGAGCGGGTCCGTGTGGTCGTGCGCGACGCCGGGCGGGCGGGGGAGTTGCTGGCCGCGGCCGACCGCCTGCAGGTGCAGGTCGACCTGGTGAGCTGGCCGGGAACCGAGGCGGTTGCCGAGGCCGAGCTGGTGATCGCGACGACACCGGCTGGAGCCACCGACGCGCTGGTCGGTCTGGTTTCGAAGGGGCAGCTGCTCTTCGACGTCCTCTATGCGCCTTGGCCTACCGCGTTCGCCGCCGCGGCTGCCACGGAAGGCGCCGAGGTGATCGGCGGGCTTGAGTTGTTGGTGCAGCAGGCCACGCTCCAGTTCGAGCTGTGGAGCGGTCGCCGGGCGCCCGTCGACGCGATGCGAGCAGCTGCTGAGGCGGCGCTGAAGGCGCGTCCCGAGACGCGTTGATTTCGGTGCCGGCGCGTTAGCCCGTTCGGCGGAGAAAAACCTGGCGATTCATCGCCCGGTGTGACCCGTCGCCCCTCTCAAGCAGATGGCCATGCCCGCCGAAGGGATTAGCGGAAGACCCGCGGAATCCCGCGTGAGCCAGGTCCCGAGAGAAGGTGCTCGATGTCATCCGTGCAGCAGCCGCCTGAATCCGCGAGCCGCGCCGGTCGTCTGGATCGGATTCTGCGAGATCTGCTGCATCAGACGCCGGGCGTCGAGGCAGCCGCCGTCGTGTCGTTCGACGGGCTGCCCATGGCGTCGGCACTGCCGGCCGACATGGACGAGGACCGCGTCGCCGCGATGAGCGCCGCGCTGCTGTCGCTCGCCGAGCGCGCTGCACAGGGACTCGGCCGCGGTGACCTCTCGCAGGTCTACATCGAGGGCGAGCACGGCACGGTGTTCCTCGTGTCTGCGCAGGACGAAGGGGTGCTCATCGCCGTCACCTCGGCGGGCGCCAAGGTCGGCATGATGCTGTACGAGGTGAAGCTCGCAGCCAACCGCGTCGGGGAGGTGCTGCACGGCCCGGTGCCGCTTCCTGACCCGCTGCCGTCGCACATCACCCGCGGCTATCTCGAGGAGCACGCGGTACCCGCAGCGCCTGAGCCAGTCGTCGAGCCGGTGGCCGAGGTCGCGCCGGTCGCGCCCGTTTCCGAGCCGACGACGGTCGCCGAGGTCGCGGCGAGCTACACCAGCTCCTACTCCGAGTCGCCGCTGACCGATCCCGCGTACTCCAGCTACTACTCGACGCCGGTCGACGAGCAGCCCGAAGCCGCGCCCGAGGTCGCACCAGTCGCTGCCGAGCAGTCGGCCTGGTCGTCATACGCGCCGAGCGGCAGCGTGCTGCCGGGCGAGCGCAGCTCCTGGAGCTGAGACCGCTCCGACCCTGACCTGCTGCCCAAGACCGCGCGACCGGATGAGGTAAGACCGTGAAACTTGAAGGCTCGCTAGACGCCTTCAGCCTTCCGGACATCTTCCAGCTACTGAGCTTTACGAAGAAGTCGGGCGGGCTGCACCTGCGGCGTGCCGCGACGCACGGCTGCGTGTATTTCCGCGAAGGTGCAGTCACGGGCGCCACTTCGGACGACGGACGCCAGGCGCTGGCTCGCCGTCTCGTCGGAAGTGCGGCCGTCGGTGATGATGCTTTGGCCGCCGCTGTCGAGCGTGCCGCGAACGAGGGCGTCGGAATCGGGCGTGCGTTGAGCGACGCCGGTGCGGTGGACGGCGAGCTGTTGCGCGCGATGGTGTCGGAGCAAGCCGTCGACGCCGTCTTCGACTTCCTCCGTTGGGCGGACGGCGACTTCTCCTTCAGCATCGATGAGCCAGGGCCCGACGACATCGGCGTTTCGCTTGGTGTCGAGGAGTTGGTGAACGACGCTCGCCGCCGCCTCGAGTCGTGGGAGCACGCCTGCCGGGTGATTCCGTCGCCCGACACGGTGCTCGTCTTGCCGGTGTCGGTCAACGACGACCCGCAGCTTTCGCGTGCCGAGTGGGCTTTGCTCGCGTTAGTCGACGGACGCCGGACAGTCGCCGACTTGGTGATGCTCGCCGGCCGCGGCGATTTCGCGGTTGTTTCTGCGCTGGCCACGATGGTCGAGCGCGAGCTGCTCGTCGTCCGGACTTCTGACGGTGACGAGGGTGTGTCGGCTCTCGCGCGCCGTCATGGCTTGTTGGCTCGATTGGAGAGCGCACCAGCCGCGCCTGTCGAGGTGCCCGTCGAGGAGCCCGCTGCTCCTGCGCAGAAGCCAGCCGAATTTGCTTCTGCGCCAGCAGTTTCGGCCGAACCGGTAGCCGATGATCTGCCAGCCGACGAGCCGCTGTTCGCCGGAGTGACGAACGCCGAAGTATCGTCGGCCTCGACCGTGGCGTCGGTCTTGGCGGCGGCCGCGAACGCTCCTGCTGCTTCCTCTGACGGTGGCGCGCCGCGATTCGTCGCCGACACCCGCGGGCCGGTCATTCCGCCGCGCCCCGAGCCGTTCATGCCGCGCCGGCGTCCGGACTTCCCCGAGGACGCACCGCACCGTTCGGTCGGCATGTCGGTTGGATCAGCTGCCGTTGCAACCAATGCGGCCCCGGCCCACGATGCTGCGGAGGCGAAAATGCACATCGAGCGTGACCCAAGCGTGAACAAGAGCTTGCTGCTACGTCTCATCGCCGGTGTGCGGGGGTTGTAACCGATGACCATCAAACGCGGACGCCGTGGCGGGAACGCCCAAGCCGTCAAGATCGTGGTGACCGGCCCTTTTGCGGCCGGCAAGACCACGCTCATTCGCACGATCAGCGAAATCACCGTGCTGTCGACGGAGAAGGACATCACCGACGAGACGAGGTCTCGCAAGTCCGAGACCACCGTCGCGATGGACTTCGGGCGGATCACGATCGACCACGATCTCGTGTTGTATTTGTTCGGCACGCCGGGCCAGGACCGCTTCGACTTCATGTGGGAGATCCTCGGCGAAGGCATGCTCGGCTACGTGCTTCTGCTCGACGCGAACCGGCCGGACTCTCTTGAAGAGGCAGTTGGGATTCTCGCCGCATTCCGCAAGATGGCGAAGGTGCCGTTCGTCGTCGGCCTCAACCGCGCGGAGGGCGTCGACTCGGACGCCGAGGCTCGCGTGCGCGAAGCGCTCGAACTCGACCCGTCGGTGCCCGTGGTGGCCTGCGACGCAACCGATCGCGCTTCGGTGAAGAACGTGCTGCTCGCGCTGCTGTACGCGGTGGTCGACTCCATCGACGTCGCGGCCGCGCAGGCCTAGCCCGGGCATCAAGCTTCCCTTTCGATTGCCGATGGACTGCAGGTGACCGCACTCGCCAAATCCGCGATTGCGCCGCCCATGTCGGGCGAAGCAATGCCGCGCCTCTCAGTAGCGAGGCTTCGGGCGCTCGGACCTGCGATCCTCGTCTGCGTCGCCGTCGTCTGGACCACTGTGCAGTTCCCGCAGGGGAGCGGCGGCCGGGAGCCGATGGGTCTCACGAGGGACGCCGTACCGCTGCTGGCCGCCCTCATCGCCGTCCGGCCCTGGCGAACGATGCGGTGGTGGGTGCTCGCTCTTGCTGCGCTCGTCGGAACATGCGCGCTCGCCGTCTGCGAGGTCACCACTCCCGGCTGGTTCGGCGCCAACAGGGCTGCCTCGTATGGCATTTCTGCCGCGACGTTCGTCGTGGTGGCTGCGTACGCTCGCCGGGCCAATCGGGCGTATTTCATCGCCGCAGCGGTGACAATCGCCGGCGGCATCCAGTTCTGCCGGGCGTTGGTGCCGTGGTGGGGCAGCCGGGACCCGGCCACGGAGATGATCGGCACGTTCTACTGGCACAACCAGTTCGGTGCCTTCTTGCTCGCACCAGCCATCCTCGGCCTCGCGCTGATCCTTGCCGGGCGCGCGCCGTTCCGGTTCGCAGGTTGGATCGGCGCCCCGCTGGCGGTTGCCGGGATCGTCTACTCGTCAAGCCGGGGAAGCGCGCTCGTGCTGGGCTTCGGATGGCTGGTGATGGGCGTGCTCGCCTTGCGCTCGAGGCGGCGTGCGCGCCGGCTCGTGGTCCGCTGGCTGGCGGCGTCCGCCATCGCCGTTGGGGTCACCTTTGGTTTCGCTGGGCCACCGTTCTTCTCGACGTGGCACGCTCCATGGGCGGCTGCTCAGGCACGAGCAGCGACCGGGCAGACCCTTGAACAAAACGGCGGCGTTCGCCTCTCGCTGTGGCACCAGGCACTCATCGTCTTCGAACATCACCCCGTTGCAGGCGCAGGCTACGGCGCCATGTCGGACGAAGCGATAAAGCTCACGCCAGCGAACTGGCCGCGCTCGCCGCTCGCCCACAACGACTACCTTCAGGCATTCGCCGAAGGGGGAGTCTTACTCGGCGGGCCTTTCCTCGCGGCATGCGGTGCGATTGCGGTCTTTGTTGCACGACGCACCTGGCTCCTCCTGCGGCGTGGAACCACCGACCCACTGCGAGCGGGAGTGACCGTCGCCGCAACGATGGTAATGGCACACGCCGCTATCGACTTCGACTGGTCGTACCCTGCATTGTTCGCGACGGCGGCCGCCGTGGTCGGTCTGGCGTGTGCGGGCGCCACGACGAGCAGGTCGCGCTGCGGCAATCCCATTGAACGGCGGTCTGCCGCCCTCGCCATCAGCGGTGCGACGCTGCTGATCACTGCTGTGGTGATCGGCTCGGTGGCAGGCAGGCATGGCGGAATCTCGCTGGTCTACCGTGGTACGCCCGCCGCGGCGGATGCGTTGGTGGTCCGGTGAAGCAACTGGGCGACATCCTGCTCGAGGGCGGCCTGGTCACGCACGAGCAGCTGAGTATCGCTTTCGAAGAGCATCAGCGCAACGGCCGCAGCCTCGGACGGGTACTCGTCGACCAGGGAGTGCTTTCTGAGGGCCAGCTTGTTGCTGCGCTTGCGACCCAGATCGGTTTGCGGTTCGTCGACCTCACCGACTTCGCCGTAGACGGTTCTGCCGTTTCGCGGGTGCCACCCAGTGTGTGCCGTCGATACACCGCACTCCCGGTCGGCTACGAGGACGGCAAGCTGCTGGTCGCGATGGCGGATCCTGCCAACGTCTTCGCGATTGACGACATCCGGTCGATCACGGGCATGGATGTGAAGCCGGCGGTCGCCACGCGTGCCGACGTGCTCACCGCCATCAACAGGTACCACCGCAACGACGGCGAGCTCGACGACCTGTCGATGACCCTTACCGGCGAAGATGAGGCTGCGGACGACCTGTCGCGCGTCGCCGAGGTGGTCGAGGACGCTCCGATCGTCAAGTTCGTCAACCTCCTGATTTCCCAGGCCATTCAAGACCGCGCGTCCGACATCCACATCGAGCCGACCGAGCATGATCTGCGGGTGCGGTTCCGTATCGATGGTGTGCTTCACGAGGTGATGCGCTCGCCGCGCAACATCCAATCCGGCGTCATCAGCCGGTTGAAGATCATGGCTGATATCAACATCGCCGAGCGGCGGGTCCCGCAAGATGGACGCCTGTCGGTGAACAGCACCGGCAAGAAGGTCGACCTTCGCGTCGCGACGTTGCCGACCGTGTGGGGCGAGAAGGTCGTCATGCGAATCCTTGACAACTCCACGGCCATGCTGAACCTATCGGACCTGGGCTTCTCCGAGTCGAACTACGAGCGCTACGCCAAGAGCTTCACAAAGCCATACGGCATGTTGCTCGTCACTGGCCCGACGGGCTCCGGAAAGTCGACGACGCTTTACGCCACGCTCAACATCGTCTCGTCGCCGGACAAAAACGTCATCACCGTGGAAGACCCGGTCGAGTATCGGCTCCCGGGCATCAACCAGGTGCAGACCAACGTTAAAGCCGGGCTGACCTTCGCTTCGGCGTTGCGCTCGATCCTTCGATCAGACCCTGACATCGTGCTGATCGGTGAGATCCGAGACCACGAGACCGCACAGATCGCGATCGAGGCCGCGTTGACCGGTCACCTCGTGCTGTCGACGCTTCACACCAATGATGCGCCGAGTGCCGTGAGCCGACTGATCGAGATGGGCATCGAGCCGTTCCTTGTCGGCTCGGCGCTGGACTGCGTCCTAGCGCAACGTCTCGCTCGGCGGCTGTGCTCCAAGTGCAAGGAGCCGTACACACCGACCGCCCAGGCGCTTGAGCAGGCGCGCTATCCATGGCATGACGGAGAGCCCCTTCCTACGTTGTACCGCCCCGCTGGCTGCTCGGCCTGCTCGAAGACCGGTTACAAGGGCAGACTTGCACTGCACGAGGTCATGTCGGTCACCGAACAGATTGAGCGATTGGCCGTAGAGCGTGCCTCGGCCGAGACCATCGCCCGGGTGGCGCGTGACCAAGGCATGGCGATGCTGCGGGAGGACGGGCTCGCCAAGGTGGCGGCCGGCGTCACCTCTTTGGAGGAAATCTTCCGCGTCGTCGTCTGACGTCGTGTTGCGGCGCCGTTGTCGTAGGCGGTGCGGATGGCTCAAGCGGCGTGCGCATTTGGCCGATGCCACGGGAGACGTCGTGCTGCGAGCACGGGTGGAAGGAGCAGGAGTGGACAGCTTCGGATTTTTCTCGGATCCTGACGCGCGCCCGCCTGATGACGGAGGGGCGGAAGCGCTCGGGCCCTTCGACGCAGATCCCTTCGGCTCGGCGATGGCAGAGTTCGAAGCTTTGTCCTACCCCGGTCCGGACGCGCTGGGCGCCGCCTACCGGCAGGCATCCGTGCCGCACGCTGAGGCACAAGACTTCGCTGCCGTGCAGGACTTGGCTGCTCCTGCCCAGGAACCGCCCCCGTTGCCGGCGCTGTCAGCGTTGTCGCCGCTCGGCTCGGCGGCTTTTCCGCTGCCCGACCTTCCGCCGGCTGGAGATGCGCACAGCGCCGCGGCCCCTGCGGCGCTGGTCCCTGGTGCGAGTCTGCGCGACGTTCGCAATCCAGTGAGCGGCCCCGGCGTTGAGGCGGCCGAAGAGTCCGACTCTGCCGCGTTCAGCCGGCTCTCGCTAGAGAAGACGGACCAGCTGGGCTCGGTGTCTCTGACCGATCTGTTGTTGGCAGTACTCGAGCGCGGCGCTTCCGACCTCCACATCACTGCTGGTGCCCGGCCGACAATCCGCATCAACGGAAGTCTCGTCCCTCTCGACGACAGTCCAGAGATGACGCCGCCAGTTATCCAGCAGATGCTGTACCAAATCCTCACCCAGCGGCAGCGAGAGCGGTTCGAGGGCGACCTCGAGCTCGACTTCGCATATGCGTTGCCGGGTCGTGCGCGGTTCCGAGTGAACCTCTACCGCCAGCGTGAGGCGCTCGGGGCGGCATTCCGGCTGATCCCGTACGAACTCAAGAGTCTTGAGAGCCTTGGCATACCACCTGCGGTGGCGAACTTCGCCATGCTGCCCCGCGGATTCGTGCTCGTCACGGGCCCAACCGGTTCGGGCAAATCCACGACACTCGCCGGTCTCGTCGACCTCGCGAACCGAAATCGGCACGACCACATCATGACGGTGGAAGATCCCATCGAGTTTCTGCATCGGCACAAGTCCTGCCTCGTCAACCAACGCGAGGTAGGCGACGACACGCACTCGTTCGCCAACGCGCTGAAACACGTACTCCGCCAAGATCCTGACATCATCCTCGTCGGCGAAATGCGCGACCTCGAGACGATCTCGGTCGCCTTGACGGCGGCCGAGACCGGTCACCTGGTATTTGCGACACTGCATACCCAGGATGCCGCGCAGACCATCGACCGTGTCATCGACGTCTTTCCGCCGCACCAGCAACAGCAGGTGCGTGTTCAGCTCGCCGGTTCCCTCCAGGGCATCGTGGCGCAAACGCTGTGCAAGACGGTCGACGGCCGGGGTCGAGTAGCCGCGACTGAGGTGCTGGTCGCCACGCCGGCGATCCGAAACCTGATCCGGGAAGGCAAGACGCATCAGATCTACTCGGCACTGCAAAGCGGTGCGCGGCACGGGATGCACACGATGGACCAGCATCTCGCCGAACTGCTCCGGGCCGGGCGGATCAGCTACGAGACAAGCCTCGAGAAGTGCCATCACGTCGAAGACTTCAACCGGCTCGCGGGCCGAGGATGACGAGGACTGACGCATGACCACGACGTTCCAGTACTCAGTACGCGACCGCGCCGGCAAAGTCATCACCGGGACTATCGAGGCCGACAGTCAGGCCGCAGTAGCTGCTCGGCTGAAGTCTATGGGGTACGCGCCACTCAGCATCGATTCAGCCCGCGCCGGCTTGAAAAAGGAAATCACGATCCCGGGCTTCGGCAAGCGCGTGAAGCTCAAGGATCTCGCCGTCATGGCTCGGCAGTTCGCGACGATGATCAACTCCGGACTCTCGCTCCTTCGAGCCTTGTCGATTCTCGCCGAACAAACGGAGAACCCTGAGCTGGCACGTGTTCTCGTCGAAGTTCGCAACGACGTGCAGACCGGCCAGTCGTTGTCGTCGGCGTTCGGGCGTCATCCCGAGGTGTTCCCGGCTCTCGTCATCAACATGACGAAGGCCGGTGAGGTGGGCGGCTTCCTCGACCAGGTGATGCTTCAGATCGCCAACAACTACGAGGCCGAGGTGAAGCTGCGGGGGAAGGTCAAGTCCGCAATGACCTACCCGGTCGTCGTGCTGTGCATCGCGCTCCTTGCAGTAGTCGGCATGCTCATCTTCGTCGTGCCGACGTTCGCGGGCATGTTCAAGACGCTCGGTGGCAAGCTTCCGCTGCCAACGCAGGTTCTCGTCGACTTGTCGAACCAGTTGAAGGTGCTAGGTCCAGTGATGCTGGTCCTGGCCATCGTCGGTCTCATGGTGTGGCGCAAGGTGAAGCGAACGCAGCGGGTGCGCGAGTTCGTCGACCCGCTGAAGTTGCGCTTGCCGGTGTTCGGGCAGCTCTTTCAGAAGATCGCGATCAGTCGATTCTCGCGTAACCTCGGTACGATGATGCACTCGGGGGTGCCGATCCTGCAGAGCCTCGACATCGTCGC
>Ga0068855_100009068_pt1 | contig 12022 bp, 10 predicted proteins | sample KBSCornC52_FD_66592 | JGI IMG/M metagenome (GOLD analysis project Ga0068855, IMG submission 66592) | Corn rhizosphere microbial communities from Kellogg Biological Station, Michigan, USA - KBS Corn C5-2 | ecosystem: Host-associated > Plants > Roots > Rhizosphere > Soil ...
GCGTGGAGGTGGCCGACGCCTATGGCCACGTGAACGGGGGCAAGGGCGGCTTCTGGGAGGATCGCGGCTACGAGTGGTACGCGGGGATCTGAAAGCCAGGCGGGCGCCGTGCGATCCTGCGACCCCGCTTTCCCCCAACGCAGGATGGCGGATGGGCGCTTCGCCAGCGATGTCACACGCCGGCCTGCGCGCCTGCCCTCTGCCCTCTGCGCCCCCCGGTTGTCATCCTGCGCGCAGTCGCAGGATCCACGCTCGCGTTCCGACCTGTCCGCATGGCGGGGAGACGTGGATCCTGCGACTGCGCGCAGGATGACATCGTTTCTTTCTTGGACTCACCGCGTCGCACCCTCGCGCGCCGGCCGGTGCAGTGCCGTCCGCTGCCATCCCGCCGCGTCGTCATCCTGCGCGAAGTCGCAGGATCCACGCTCGCGTTCCGACCTGTCCGCATGGCGGGGAGACGTGGATCCTGCGACTGCGCGCAGGATGACATCGCTTCTTTTTCGGACTCACCGCGTCGCGCCGCCAACGCCGGCCGGTGCAGTGCGGTCCGCTGCCATCCCGCCGCATCGTCATCCTGCGCGAAGTCGCAGGATCCACCTCTGCCATGAGGCCGCCGCCACCAGGATTCCGCACGGAATGGAACCGCTTCCGCCGCGACGCCTCGATTCGTCGGATACTCCGCGCTCGGACAACCTTCAGGGAGACTTCGAGTGAGCGACGCTGATCAACCGCTGCGCGCGGCGCTGGCCGCCTACCAGGCCGCCGTCCTCGCCAAGGACGTCCAGGCCTTCGTCTCGATCTACGCCGACGATGCGCGCATCTTCGAGCTGTGGGGCACCTGGGAGCACGACATCGCCTCCTGGCGCGAGATGGCCAAGGGCTGGTTCGCGTTCCTCGGCGACCAGCGCTCCGTGGTCACGGCCCACGACGTGCGCACGCAGGTCTCGGCCGACATGGGCCTGCTGACCGCCAGCCTCACCTACACGGCCGTCGATGCCGGCGGCACGCCGCTGCGCTCGCTGGACAACCGGCTCAGCTGGGTGCTGCGCCAGCGCGGCGGCCGCTGGGTGGTGGTGCACGAACACACGTCGGTGCCGCTCGCGCACGAGGACGGCAAGGGCCTGCTCAAGCGGCCGGCGACGGCCACGGCATGAGCGCAGCCCGGCCGCCCGAAGGCGCTCATACCGCAGCACGCAAGTGCGGAGGTTGCTCCATGAGCCCGCGCGTGTAGACCGCGGTGAAATCCGGCGGCATGCGCCGGACCTTGCCGCTGGCGATCTCGACACAGACGAAGTGCGTCGCGCCGCGGAACAGCGTCGCGCCGTCGGATTCGCGCACGAACTGGTAGCGCCGGTGCAGTGACAGCCGGTCGAGCCCGACGATCCACGTCGCCAGCAGCACGCGGTCGCCCAGCAACGCAGGAGCGACGTAGTCGAGCTCGTGCCGTCGCACCACCATGCCCTGGCCCAGGCGCGTGTAGTCCTCCGGCCGCATGCCCAGCGTGACCGAGTGGTCCCAGGCCACGTTCTCCAGCCACTGCAGGTAGTGCACGTTGTTGACGTGCTGCATCAGGTCGATGTGGGCGTCATTGACGACGACGGGCAGCACGTGCGGCCGCGGCGCGTCCCACGTCGGGTGTTTCAAGGCTTCGCTCATCGAGCCGGATTATCGGCGCGGGCCCCGGTGCGCGGGTGCCACCGACGGGACAGCCCCGCCGCAGGTGCATCGTGAACGCATCCTGCGCGCGATCGACGACGGCGGCGCCCTCTCACGGGTGCGACTCGTCCGCCCGCCTGACGACGAAGTCCCCCGCACGCTCGGCCGGTGCGACGGCCCAGCCCTTGTCCAGCGCCAGGCGCCAACCCGGGCCGGCGAGCCGGTCGGACGCCAGGCCAGCCGCCGACACCGCCGCCACGCTCATCGCCTTGTCCAGCAAGGCGCCCTGCTGCACCTTGAGCGTGCCCCATTCGGCGCTCAGTGTCATCGTCGGATAGACGACGCCGTCGCTGCCCAGGGCCTCCAGCGTCTGCGGATTGAACTGGTAGCTGGCGTGCAGATGGGCCAGCGGCAGGCGCAGCACCGGACCGTCGACGAGCTTGGCCTTCAGGTCGGCCAGATGCGCCTGCCGGGCCTGGTCGCGCGCGAGCTCGCGTGGGCGCAGCGTGTCGTCGTAGTCCGCCTCGCGCGCCTTCACGGTGTCCGCCGACGGCTCGGGCAGCTTCAGCGCAGCCTGCAGCATCTGGTCGAGGCCGGACGGCTTGCCGGCCTTCATCGCGGCAGCGAGCTTGACGCGCCAGCCCGGGTCGGCCGAGTCCAGCAGCAGCCCCCAGGCCGGCCCGCTGGCGTACGCGAACGAGCGCACGAAGGTGGGCACCTGCACGAAGGACTCGAGGTCGCGCAAGGCATAGGCCGTGCGCTCGGCCGCGGTCGGCAGGCCGACGCGCACGCCGGTGTACTCGGCCACCCCTTCGTTGAGCTCGAGCGCGCGCTCCTCGGCTTGCGCGTCAGGAAAGCGGCGATGGCGCTCGTGGCGGAACAGCAGCGCGTCGGACACCGCGGCGTTGCGGGCCGCCGCGTCCGGCGCGGTCAGCGCGCGTGCGAGCGCATGCCATTCGAGTTGCAGCAGGATGCGGCCGTCCAGCGTATCGAGGTGCAGGTTGCCGCCGTCGCCCAGGGGCATGCCCAGCTCGCCCTGCGCGCGATGGAACAGCTCGTGCGACAGGGTGACGTGGCGATGCGCCACGTCGTCGGGCAGCGGCCAGAGCAACTCCGTCCAGCGCCCGCCCGACCACGTGATGGGCGTGCTGGCGATGACGACGTCCGGCGGCAACGGGCCGACGAAGACCCTGCCGACGGGCTTGAGCACGCCGCCCGCGTCGGCCTGGTTGGCCACCGCGGTGTTGTCCGTCCAGTCGACCAGCAGCACCGGCCCGCACAAGGAGTGATGCCACAGCGCGCCGCCATCGCGCCGGCAGAGTCGCGCGGCCTCGTCGAACAAGGCCTGCGCCTTCGCCGGGTCGATGGCCGCGCGCGCGGACATCGGTACCGATGCCCCCAGGACGGCTGCCGCCACCGCGGCGGCCATGGCGACAGTCTTGCCGGAGGAATTCACGCAGCGCGGTTGCCAGGACATCGGAGCCCCCAGAAGTACGACGGTCATCGTACTTTATACGACGCCTGTCGTACTTCGCAAGGCCTGGCACGTCCCGACCGCGCGCCCGCCCTGCCCGTCCGCCGCCTCAGCGGCGCGATTCCCACTGCACCCGACCCTGTGGCATCACCGTGAGGACCAGCACAGGGGCGCTCGCTTCGCCGATCAGGGTGACGCGGTCGCCTTCCTGGCGCACGGCGACCGGCTGGTCGCGCACGGAGGCCGCGATGACACGTCCCTGGCGCACGCGCAGCGCGAATGGCCCCGCGGCGTCGCGGGCCTGGATGTCGAGCGTCGGCCCCAACGCGCTGGCCATGTACAGGTCACCCAGCGAGGGATCGACCGTCGCGACCCGACCCGCTGCCAGCGCCAGGAGGCACGCCGCGGACAGCCCGAGCGCCGCGACGACGCGCCGGCGCGACGGCGCCGCAGCGCAGCCGCCGGGCTCCACGAGCGCGCGCACGCGCTCGACCAGCCCCTGGCTGCGCGCCACCGCCAATGCCAGCCTCGGCGCCACTGGGGGCTGCGCCTGCGTCGCCGCTTCCGCCAGCTTGACCAGCGCCCGCGCGAGCGCCACGGGCGACGCCCCATGCCGCACCGCCAGCGCGTCGCAGCAGCGTTCGCGCTCGCGCGCGAGCCCGGCCTGCAGGCGCCACGCCACCGGATGGAACCACAGCAGGGACAGCACGACTCGCTGCAGCAGGTTCCAGCGCAGGTCGCCCCGTCGCACATGGGCCAGCTCGTGCAGCAGGACGGCGTCGAGCTCGGCCGGCGTGAGACGCGCCGCCAGGCCGTGGGGCACCAGCAGCCACGGCCGCCCGCAGCCCGACACTTGGGGACTGGCGACCGCCGCCGCGCGCAACACGGGCGCCGCGCCGACCAGGCCGCGCCGCATGGCCCGCCGCAGCGACGCGCGCACCTGTGCGGAGGCCGGCGCGGAGGCGCCACGCAGGCGCACCAGCGCCCGCGCGTCGCGCACGAGGCGCAGCAGCATCGCCCCCACCCCCAGCGCCCAGCCCGCCGCGACTCCGAGCGCAAGCGCCCCGCACGCGCCGCCGGATACGGGGACCACCAGGCTGACCGGCGGCCCCTGCGGCGGCGCCTCGGCCGCCGCCGTCAACGTGGCCTGCGCCAACGCCAGCGTCAGCACGGGCAGGACGACCAGCGCCGCCAGGTGAAGGCCGGCCAGCCGATGGCGCGCCCGCGCCCCCGGCACGGCCCGGCGCCAGGCTTGCCAGGACAGCAGGACGAGCAGGCCCTGCAAGGCAACGGCCAGCACGCCCCAGCCCTCCAGGCGCGCGAGATAGGCCAGCGTGAATCCACTCATGACGCAATCGCCGCACTGCGTGCTGCGGTGCGAACGCCTTCGGGCCGCCAGGCGGCGCTCACGTCCGCCCCTTTTTAGGCTTGCCCGGCGCGGCTTCGGGCTGCTCCAGGCGCGCGATCATCGCCTTCAGCTGCGCCAGCTCGTCGGCATCGACCGGCCGCGCGTCGAGGGCCTGCATGGCCAGCGCGAGTGACGAGCCCGAGAAGGCCGTGTCGATCCAGCCGCCCACCAGTCGGTTGAGCGTGGGCCGCTCCGACACCGCCGCCGCATAGACGTGCTGGCGCGCCTCGTCCGTGCGCGTGAGCAGGCCCTTGGCAAGCATGTTCTGCATGAGCTTGAGGGCGCTCGTGTAGCCGGTGTCCGTCTCGGCGTACACGGCCTCGTGGACGTCGCGCACCGTGGACGGCCCGTCGCGCCACAGCACGCGCAGGATGGCCAGTTCGGCGGCGGTGGGCGGCGGCGTCTTGCTCATGCGGCCATTGTGCGCGCGGCCTCGCGGCGATGCCATGCGCGCAATGGCCAGTTAACCCCCGGTAAGGCGCCGGAAAGCGCGCGCGATCCACGATAGGCTTCCACCGCAGTTGCACGAGATCCCGATGTCAGACGTCCTTTTCCTCGCCTCGCCGTCGCACGGCCACGTCCATCCGACGCTGGGCCTCGTCGACGCGCTCGTGCGGCGCGGCGAGCGCGTCACCTACTTCGCCGCCGAACCGTTCCGCGAGCGCGTCGAGGCCACGGGCGCCACGTTCAAGGCCTACGCGCACGACCTCGACATGTTCAAGGGCCCGCCGCCCCCCGGCCAGCGCTCCGCGATGCTGGAGGTCCTGGCGCGCGGCGCCGACACGCTGGCCGACATCTTCGCGCAGACGCAGTACCGCCGCTTCCATTACCTGGTGCACTCGGCGCCGTTCCCGTTCACGAAGCCGGTGGCGCGACTGCTGGAGCTGCCGACGGTAGCCTCGCACGCCGTCTTCGCCGGCCTGGCCCCATTCGTCGAGCGCGACTCGCCCGCCACGCATCCGATGCTCGCGCCCGACCCCGAACGCGAGGCCGTGCTGCGCCAGGCGGCGTCCGACATCGGGCGCCGCTTCGGCGTTGCCGTGTCCACCGACCTGCGCGACTGGCTCTTCAACCCGGGCGAGCTCAACCTCGTCTACACGTCGCGCCTGTTCGCGGGCGCGTCGCCGCACTTGGACGACAGCTACCGCTTCGTCGGTCCGCCGGTGCATGCGCGCACGGAGACGACCGATTTCCCGCTGGAGCGCATCGCGGGCAGGCGCGTGCTCTACATCTCGCTGGGCACCGTCTTCGGCCAATGCACCGCGGCGCTGGTCGACGCGTTCATCTCGGCCTTCGCGCGCTGGGACGGCGTCGTGGTGATGGCCGCCTACGGCGTCGATACCGCGACGTGGCGCCTGCCGGCCAACTTCATCGTGCGCCACTACGTGCCGCAGCGCGACGTCCTGAAACACGCCACGGCCGCCATCACGCACGCGGGCATGAACAGCATCAGCGACCTGCTCGCCGCACAGGTGCCCTTCGTCTGCCTGCCCATCGGTGCCGACCAGCCGGCGCTCGCGTCACGCGCGCGCGAGCTGGGCGCCACCCTGGTGCTCGATCACGCCACGGTCACCTCGCAGCAGCTGGAAGAGGCCGTGGCGCGCGTCCTTGCCGAGCCGTCGTTCCGCGCCGGCATCCACGCGATCGCGGACTCGTTCCGCGCGGCCGGCGGCTATCCGCGCGCGGCCGACGAGGTGTTCGCCTGGAAGAAGGCTCGGGGCCTCCATTGAGGTCGATCGGGGCGAGAATGGTCCACCGATTCACCGCCTTCGTCCGCCATGAAACTCGCCACCTGGAACGTCAACTCCCTCGCCATCCGGCTGCCCCACCTGCTGGCCTGGCTGGCCGAGACGCAGCCCGATGCGGTGGTGCTGCAGGAGACCAAGCTGGTCGACGAGAAGTTCCCGCATGCCGAGCTGAAGGAGGCCGGTTGGCACGCCGAGTTCTTCGGGCAGAAGACGTACAACGGCGTGGCGCTGGTCTCGAAGCTGCCGGCCACCGACATCGTGCGCAATATCCCCGGCCACGCCGACGAGCAGGCACGCGTCATCGCCGGCACGGTGGGCGGCGTGCGCATCGTGGGCGGCTACTTCCCGAACGGCCAGGCACCGGGCAGCGACAAGTTCGCCTACAAGATGGGCTGGCTCGACGCGCTGAAGAACTGGGTGGCGGCCGAACTCGCCGCCAATCCGAAGCTGGTGCTCATGGGCGACTTCAACATCGCGCCGGAAGACCGGGACGTGCACGACCCGGTGCTGTGGGCGGGCCAGATCCACTGCACCGACGAGGAGCGCGCCCACTTCCGCGCGCTGTGCGGACTGGGGCTGCACGACGCCTTCCGGCTGCTCGACCAGCCACCCAAGCTGTGGAGCTGGTGGGATTACCGCAACCTTGCGTTCCGCAAGAACCAGGGGCTGCGCATCGACCACATCCTGGTCAGCGAACCGCTGCGCGCCGGCGTGCGCGCCTGCTCGATCGACAAGGCGCAGCGCAAGCTCGAGCGGCCCAGCGACCATGCGCCGGTGATCGTCGAGATCGAGCTGCCGGCGGTCTGACGTGGGTTTGCGAGGCGAGCGATCGGCCACACGCTGCGTCGAATGGGTCAACGAGCCCAGCCCTGGCGTCTACTCGCATGAGCGAGGCGAGCGCATCGCGGAATGGCAGGTCGAGTGGCTTGCCCGCGGCCCACGAACGCCGGGAGCCATCGCAGAGTTCATCGCATCCAAAAGCGGCGTTGCAGCAGGCTTCTGACGCCTGTCGCCACGCGACCACCGCGGCCCCATCGACTGCGGGCGCGTTCCTAGGCCACGCGCCGCGCCGGCCCCGGCCGCTGCGCCACGGGCCACAACGCCACTGCGTTGCCCAGGATCGCCAGCGCGATGCCGGCCAGCGTCAGGCCCGTCCACAGGAAGTTCTCGAACACGCTCGAGACGGCCAGCGCCACCAGCGGCGTGAGCACGCCCACGTAGCCCGCCTTGGCCGCGCCGACGCGGTGCACCAGCGCGTAGTAGGCGCCGAACGCGACGATGGAACCGAGCAGCGCCAGCCACGCGAGCGAGCCGAGAAACGCCGGCCGCCACGACCAGTGCCACGGCGTGCCGGCCAGCAGCGCATGCAACAGCGCCGCGCCCGCGCCCCAGGCCATGGCGCAGGCCAGCGGCCCCCAGCCGCGCACGCCCAGGCGGTGGTAGCCCGCGGCGGCGATCGTCGACAAGCTGGCCAGAAGCACCGAGGCCATCGTCAGCTCGGCGCCCCACACCACCTCCTGCGAGGCGGTCAGCCGCGTGAACTCGTGCCAGAAGATCAGCACGACGCCCGCGATGCCAGCCACGCCGCCGAGCGCCACCCGGCGCGACATCGGCGTGCCCAGGAACAGGCGCGCGAGCACCAGGCCGAACAGCGGCGAGGCCGCGTAGCCCACGGCCACCACGCCGCTGGCGACGAAGCGCTCGGCCTCATAGACGCACACGTAGCTCGCGTAGAACCCGGCCAGGCCTTGCGCCATCACCAGCGCCTGGACCTTGGGCGCGAAGCGCAGCGGGATGCGCCTGGCGACGCAGAACGCGAACAGCCCGGCCGCGGCCAGCCCGAAACGGATGCCCACGCCCAGCGTGGGGGCGAGGACGTCGATCTGCGCGGTGATGGCGTACCACGTGGTGCCCCAGATCAGGATGCAGATGGCGAACAGTGCGGAGGTGGGCAGCGGCATGGGCCGCGCAGTTTGCCATGGGCGCCGCATACCCCCGCAGCGCGCAGGCCCGCTTTCGGTGATTGCCGGTCGCGTTGGCTGCGGCCAGAATGGATTCAGGCGCCCCGTCGGTCGCCGTGTCCGGCCACCGCCCGCTCCGCATGAATGCCCTTTCCGCCCTCGTCCCGCCGGACGCGCCCATCAGCGCGACGGTGCTGGAGGCGTTCGTGCTGGCCACGCTCGCGCTGGTGTTCGTCGCGTTGGCACGACGCGACCACGAACCCGGCCTCGCCTGGCTGGCTGCGGGCTTCGGGCTCACGGCCTGGTGGTGCGCCTTCTACGCGCCCCATCCACCGACCTCGCCCGTGCTCGACTCCGTGCCCGAGCGGGCGTCCGCCGCGATCCTGGTCGTCGCCACGCTGCTCACCGGCCTGGGCGTCATCGAATACCTGCGTGGCGGCGTGCGGCACGCGCGCGCCTGGCTGCTGATCCTGCTGCCGTCGCTGCTGGTGCTGCTGCCGCTGGCGGTGGGGGCCGCCGAATCGCGCCTGGCCGTCAACCTGGCGGTCATGGTCTGCTACACAGGGCTGGGCGTGCTGGCGCTGCGGCAGTCGCGCGAGGAACCCGGCCACGGACACGTGCCGTTGGCCCTGACGCTGCTGGCGGTGCCCGTCACGTTCGTCGCGTTGGTGGCGCTGCACACCGTTCCCGGCCACTACCGCGTGCTGGCCATGATGCCGCTGCTGGTGTTCGGCACGACGCTGTTGACGGTCACGCTGCTGCGCCGCCGCCGCGCGCTGGAGGCGGAGGTCGCGCGGCGCGCCACCGCCGAGAACGCCCTGCAGGACGCCAATCGCAACCTCGAGGCCAAGGTGCTCGCGCGCACGCAGGCGCTGGAGGACCTGGTCGCCAGCCTGGAGGCCTTCAACCGCAGCGTGTCGCACGACCTGCGCGGCCCGCTGGGCGGCATCGCGGGCCTCGCGCGCCTGGCTGCGGACGCGCTGGGCACCGGCGACGTCGCCATGGCGCAGCGCTCGCTGGAGGCGATCTCGGCGCAGGCCGAGACGTCCACCAAGCTCGTGGCCGCGCTGCTGCAACTGGCGCGCATGGGCGACGCCGACATCGCGCCGCGCCGGGTGTCGCTGGAAGCGATCACGCGCGACGTGATCGCCCAGCTGCAGCACGACCGCGCGGACGCGGCCAAGGCGCGCTGGATCGTCGGCGCGCTGCCCGACGTCCAGGCCGATGCCGACCTCCTGCGGCCGGTGCTGGTCAACCTGCTCGTGAATGCGCTGAAGTTCTCGCGCGACGCCGATCCGCCCACCGTGCGCATCGAGGCCGGCGCCGACGACGGCCAAGTGGCGGTGGTCGTGCGCGACAACGGCGTGGGCTTCGATTCGGCTGCGGCGGGCCAGCTGTTCGAGCCTTTCGCGCGCCTGCATGGCCGCGCGTTCGAAGGCCACGGCATCGGCCTGAGCATCGTGCGCCGCGCGGTCGAACGCCACGGCGGCCGCGTCTGGGCCGAGGGCGAGCCGGATCGCGGCGCGGCATTCCATTTCACGCTGCCGCGCGCGGCTTGAGGCGGCGTCGCATCGCGAATGTGGGCGATCGCGACGAGGAGCGCACCTCATCGGGGATCGGCGTCAGATACCGCCGATCGGCGTCGTCAGCGTCGCGGATGCGTTGCGCGGCGGAGCCAGACCCCTCGGGCGCCGCCGGATCTCCCGGGCCGCTCGCAGGCGCGGCGGGCCGGCGCCAAAGCGGTCTGGCTCCGGCCTTGCGCACGCTGCGATGGAGGAATGGCGAGTCCGGTGCCTGACCCCGCCTTCGAGGGGGCGCCCGGATGCATCGCGCCAGGCACAGGCCGACGCGTCAGGCGCGGGCGATTGCTGTCGCCTCGTCCGAGCGCCGGGACCGCGCCTCAGCCGCCCCGCGATTCGACGACCTTGAGCGCCGCGCGCGCCTGGTCGATCGACTGGCGATTGAGTTCGCGCGATGACGCCGTGCCGACGCGCGCGTTGTGCAGCACGCCTTCGAGCAGCGGCCGGGCCTGGGCATCGCGGCCCAGGCTCGCCAGGAAGATGCCGTAGGCCGCCTGCGTCTCGGTGCTGTTGTGCACGTGCATGGCGTGGTCGAAGGCGGCCAGTGCGCGCGTCTCGTCGACCTGCGTCAGGGCCTGCGCGAGCCACAGGGCGGCGTCGCCGCCGGCGTCGCGCGGCGAGTCGGCCAGCAATGTCTCGAGCGTGGCCGCAGCGTCGGCATGGCGGCCGGCGAGCAGTTGGGCGCGCGCCAGGCCGCGGCGGAACTTCACATCCTTGAGGTACGGGCCGCTGGCGCACGCCTGGAACTCCTCGATCGCCTCTGCGTAGTCGCCGCGCGCCAGCAGCGCCTCGGCCAGGCGCGAACGGTTGTCCACCGTCGGCGTGCGATCGAACGACAGCCGCGCCTCGCGCAGCTCGCGGTTCGGGTCGACGATGGACTTGACCACGCGCGCCGACTTGCGGGCCACGGTCGAATGCCGCATCTCGGGCAGGTATTCGGCGAAGAAGTACACCACGCTGCCCAGGAACGGAAACAGGATCAGGATCATGATCCAGTACATGTTGCGCCCGGTGCGCACGGCGTGCACCGCGAAGTAGATCGCGATGGCGATATGCAGGAAGCCAAGGATCGGCACGGAGTTCCTCCCTATGTTGTGGGCGGAATTGTAGGGTCGCGCGCCAGAACGCTTCGCGCGAGACCTCGCCGACGCCGCCGCTCGCCAGAAGGCGCACGAGCCGAGGCAGCGGCGGATTTCGGCCAGCGCGGAGGCGCGGAGCGCGCGGACCTACCCGGCGCTGCCGCTCGCACGCCCCGCACTCCACCCGAGGGAGCGGCGGATCCGGCTCCGCCGGGCCGCTCGCGGAACACCCCTCGGGGGGCAGGGAGCGCCAGCGACCGTGGGGGCTAGTCCTCCAGGCCCAGCTCCTGGATCTTGCGCGTGATCGTGTTGCGCCCGATCCCCAGCTTCTGCGCGGCCTCGATGCGGCGGCCGCGGGTGAGCGCCAGCGCGGTGCGGATCAGCTGGCCCTCGAACTGGCGGCTGAGCTGGTCCCAGACGTCGGGCGAGCCCGCGTCGAGCAGGCTGCGCGCGGCGAACTCGAGGTCGCCCAGCCAGTTGCTGGCGGCGGGAACGCCCGCGAGATGGGCGGCAGGCAACACGCTGGTGCCCGATGCCCCATCCGCGACCGTGCCGGCCGCATGGGCGTGGCTGTCCGCACCCGGCAGGGGCATCGCGTCGCCCGCGAACGCACGCGCTCGGCTGCCGCCGGGGGCGGTCAGCTCGGGCGGCAGGTCCTTGCTCTCGATCACCTGCGACGGCGCCATCACGGTGAGCCAGTGGCAGATGTTCTCCAGCTGGCGCACGTTGCCCGGGAAGTCGAACGCCTTCATGGCCTCGAGCGCCTCGTCGGTGATGCGCTTGGGCTCGACACCCAGTTCCTTGGCGCTCTTCTGCAGGAAGAAGCGCGCGAGCGCCGGCACGTCCTCGTTGCGCTCGCGCAGCGGCGGCAGGCGCAACCGGATGACGTTGAGGCGATGGAACAGGTCTTCCCGGAATACCCCCTGGCGTACCCGTTCCTCGAGGTTCTGGTGCGTGGCCGCGATCACGCGCACGTTGGCCTTGATCGGCTGGTGCCCGCCGACGCGGTAGAACTGGCCGTCGCTGAGCACGCGCAGCAGGCGCGTCTGCAGGTCGAACGGCATGTCGCCGATCTCGTCGAGGAACAGCGTGCCGCCGTCGGCCTGCTCGAAGCGG
>Ga0068855_100009069_pt1 | contig 12021 bp, 9 predicted proteins | sample KBSCornC52_FD_66592 | JGI IMG/M metagenome (GOLD analysis project Ga0068855, IMG submission 66592) | Corn rhizosphere microbial communities from Kellogg Biological Station, Michigan, USA - KBS Corn C5-2 | ecosystem: Host-associated > Plants > Roots > Rhizosphere > Soil ...
CCTCTACGTTGCAGTCATTGCAATCGCAGTCACTGCGGGTCTCGCGGGATGCAGCTCAGGAACAACGTCAACGACGAGCCCCGCTTCCACCAGCACATCCCCTACAGCGACACCTTCATCTTCAAACAGCAACCTGGTGATCACCGCGTCCTACTCTGGAAACAGTACTTATGCAGGATCAATCGCTGCCGGCATCACTGCCGCTGGGTTTACGACAACTTCTTCGGGCGTAACGCCCATCACGGTAATAGTCACTCCGGGAGGCTGCTAGGAACGACTCGCGGCTTCGGAGGCTGATTGCCATCACTCGTAGCGAGATCCATCAGATAATCCTGTGCGACAAACCGAGGACTACTGCTTGCCACCCGAACGTATCTGCCGTCGGGCTGCAATAGCCGTGCCTTCGTGTTGTCCTTAAGGTAGGATCCAAGAATTTCATTCCGTAGCCGAGCGGAAAGCTGAGGTGCATCCACTGGAAATACGACTTCGCATCGTTCAAAGAGATTGCGAGGCATCCAATCCGCGCTCCCGCAGTACACCTCATTCTGGCCGCCATTCTCGAAACTGAATATGCGGCTATGCTCCAAAAAGCGTCCAACAACAGACCGCACACGAATGTTATTACTCAAGCCTTTGATTCCCGGCCGCAGGGCGCACATTCCGCGAACAATCAGATCGATTTCGACACCGGCATTCGAAGCTGCGTAAAGAGCTTCGATCGTTGCGCGATCGAGAAGTGCGTTCATCTTCGCGACAATGTGCGCAGGCCGTCCTTGACGTGCATGCTCCGCCTCGCGATCGATGAGCAGCAGAAGCTTCGGTGCTAGCGTCAGCGGAGCCACCAGCAGCGGCGTATAGTCTTCCTCTTCCGCCTTCGCCGTTAGATATCGAAACACCCGCTGCACGGCCGAGGTGATCCCAGGCCGTGCCGTTAGTAAGCTGATGTCTGTATAAAAGCGAGCGGTTATGGAGTTGTAGTTTCCAGTGCCGAGATGAGCGTACCGGCGAATCTCGCCATCGGAGTCGCGACGAACCATCAACGCCAGCTTACAGTGGGTCTTCAGTCCAAGGATGCCGTGGAACACACCGACGCCTGCATCTTCCATCTCGCGGGCCCAGCGGATGTTCGAGGCCTCGTCGAAGCGGGCCAGCAACTCGACAACAACCGTGACCTCTTTGGTCTGCGCTGCCTCTGTTAATGCGGTGTATAGCGGGGATGCCTCACTGGTGCGGTATAGCGTCTGCTCCATAGAAACAACAGCGGGGTCGTCGACCGCACACTGTACAAACTCTTCTACCGTCGAATACGAATCAAACGGGTGGTGCAGCAGGATGTCCCTCTTTCGCACCTCATCGAACAAATTCGCAGTCTTCGCAGAGAGTTGGTAACGGCGGCCCTGGAATGTCGGAAACTTTAGGTCTGGCCGCGCGACGCTATCGTACAAGTGCATCAGCCGCAGCAGGTTTACCGGCCCCTTGGTCTTGAACACCTGCACCGATTCCAACTCGAAATTCGTGCGAAGACGTTCAATGATTTCCTCCGGTGCACTCTTTTCGATCTCCATCCGCACCGCGTCGCCTTTGCGACGGTTATAAAGTTCCGCGCGCACGCTCTCAAATACACTTCGCGATTCTTCTTCTTGCAGATAAAGATTGCTGTTTCGTGTAACACGAAACGGAGCGCGAGCAAGCACGTCGTACCCACGAAACATACGGGGAACCTGCGACTCAATCAGCTTGTGCAGCATGATGAAGTCGGATTTGCCGTCTGGGCCGGGCAGCGGAACGAGACGTGGAAGTGCTCGAGGCACGGTGACAACCCCGAGTGCGGCCGGCCCTTTTGAGCTCCCCTTACGCTTCGAGCGCAGTAGTAGCGCAATACAAAGGGCTTTGTTCAGCACCCGGGGAAAAGGATGCGAAGGATCAACCGTCACGGGCGTGAGTAACGGGTCGACCTCCCGCTCGTAGAAATTTAAGGCATACTCACGGGCGCGGTCGTCTAGCTCCTTCCAGGAAAGCAGACGGATGCCTTCCGCGCGGAGCGCTGGTGTCAACTTCTGGTTCCAGCAGGCGTACTGCGCATCCACAAAGTTATGAAGGATTGGCGCGAGCCGGTCCAGGCTCTGCTGAGGAGTGATGCCATCCTGCACCGGCTTCTTTGGATCGTTATACGCATCTTCAATCCGCTGTAGAAGGCTGGCTACGCGAATCTCAACAAACTCGTCAAGATTGCTGGCGGTAATTGCCAGGAACTTTATTCGCTCAAGAAGCGGATTCGTAGTGTCCTCCGCCTCCTCCAGAACGCGCTGATTAAACAGCATCCAGGATTCGTCTCGCTCGAAAAAGCGCTCGCCCCCGATCGGGAAAGTAACGGCTGCCTTTTTTTCGGCGTGCTTCTTACTTGAGAGCTTTCGGACACTCTTTTTGGAGTCTACGGCCTTCTTCGATTGATTTGATTGCTTCGATTGCTTCATCGCCCGATTAGTCAATATCGCACAACAAGCAAGGAAAAAAGCTGCACCACCATCAATTGTGCGGCTCTTCTATTCAGAAATCGACGCCCAATGGAATCTGACCATCAACCTCGTTCGGTACCTTACGGTATTCTGTTGTTCAGAGAGATTGGATGCGAAAGATGCGGTGTCTTCAATGAAGATCAGTCAGCTTGGCGGCTCAGACATGTGGCTCACGTCGATAGGTTTCGGCGCTTGGGCTGTCGGAGGTGGAGATTGGGCGTATTCCTGGGGCCCCCAGGATGACAACGATTCCATCGCCGCCATTCACAGGGCAATCGACCTTGGCGTGAACTGGATCGACACCGCTGCCATATATGGTCTCGGTCATTCCGAGGAGATCGTCGGGCGTGCCGTCAAAACCTCCTCCGTTAAGCCATTTATTTTCACGAAGTGCGGCATGGTGTGGAATGAGAAAAAGGAGATTAAACGCACCCTGCTCGAGATCCGTCGTGAGTGTGAGGAGAGTCTGCGCCGCCTTCAAATCCACGCCATCGATCTCTACCAGATTCACTGGCCTGTCGAAGACCAGGACATTGAGGAAGCATGGGGCATCATGGCCGCGCTGCAGAAGGAAGGCAAGGTACGCCACATCGGTGTGTCAAACTTCTCTACTGAGCAAATGGAGCGATGCCGGGAAATTGCACCCATCACATCGCTTCAACCTCCATACTCCATGCTGAATCGTGCTGTAGAAGCGGAGATTCTTCCTTGGTGCAGGGAGCATTTGGTGGGCGTCATCAATTACTCTCCAATGCATTCCGGTCTGCTCACCGGTACGATGACCAAGGAGCGTGTGCACAACCTCCCGGCAGATGACTTCCGCCGAAACGCGAAGAACTACCAGGAGCCGCTACTCAGCCGCAATCTGGCCATCGCAGAGTTCCTGAAGCACATTGGTGCACGGCACGGGGTACCAGCCGGTGTAATAGCGATTGCGTGGACCTTGTGCAATCCGGCGATCACCGCAGCTATTGTCGGCGGCCGGAATCCAAAGCAGGTGGAAGGCGTATGGCCTGCCGCCACTTTCCGCCTGTCCAAAGAAGAGTACGAAGAGATCAATACCTATCTCGCGGCGAATCCTAGCCCGGCAACTTAATAGCCACGAGCAGAGCTGGTACAAGGTAGTTACCTTTTCCCGCCATCGTTCACCTTCATGCAACCTTAGTGCCATCGTATCCGTGAGTTTCGGGTGGCAGAATTCTTCCTGTAGCATAACTTTGGTAACCGTTCAGACGGTTCCGGAGTCTTTGGCTACTCCAGGGGGAGGAATTTTGGCGGCCTGGCAAAAGCCGGTTGAGAGAGTCGCCGTTCGCACGGCGGTGCGTTTTCCTCTCAAACTAGCCCTTCGTCTGATAACGGAGGACGGAACGGTCGATGCCACCACGCGGGATATCTCTTCAAATGGGCTTCTCTTTGAAGCCAGCAAGCTCCCGAGAATCGGTAGCGCGATCGAGTTCACGATGAATATGCCCTCCGAAGTGATGGGCTGGGACTCCGATGTAGCCATTCACTGCTTCGGACGCGTCGTCCGCCACCAGTATTCCGACGAGAAACTGATGGCAGCCGCCGTAATCGATGATTACTACCTGAAAGCCTGAATCAATGACCTCTGCCCCCAATCCGGACACTCCCCACACCGGCTCGAACGAGCAGCCGGCTCCTGGCCAAATTCGAGTCATCCTGGCCGATTCGCAAGCGATCTATCGCGTCGGCATGAAAAAAGTTTTTGCTCTCGAAGACGACATCCGAGTGGTTGCCCAGGCTGAATCGCTCTCAAACTTGCACACGGCCCTGCAACGCTATCCGACCGACGTGGTTCTCCTCGAAGGCCAGCTTATTGCGGGAACGTCCGATGCCATTCCGGAGCTGGTACGCCGCGCTCCCGACGCCAAGCTCATCGTCCAGGTCGTGGAGGCGGATGAGTCTAACATCGTGGAGCTCTATCGGCGCGGCGTCCGCGGCGTCGTTCCCCGTTCCGTTTCGCCCGACCTGCTGATCAAATGTGTCCGCAAGATCGCCGCTGGCGAAACCTGGATCGACAATCAATCGATAAGCTGGGTGATTGAAGCTTATCGCTCCCAGGCTGCGACTCTAACGAATCCGCGCCTCCAGCCCAAGCTCTCGAAGAAGGAACTGGCCATCATCAGTTGCATCACCCGAGGTATGCGCAATAAGGAAATTGCCTACCAGATCGGTACAACGGAACAGGTCATCAAGAATTATCTCCGCAAAGTCTATGACAAGCTCGGAGTCTCTGACCGTCTGGAACTTGCGCTGTACTGTCTGCATCATCAGCTGCTGAAGAACTATGTGCAAGAGACAGATGCCATTCTGCCTCCCGCTGAAGCACCTGAGCCACCGCTCCGGGTAAAGATGTAAATCGGCTCTGCGCCGCTCCGGCATTCGAATGATAGGATTCGGCGGATGGCCTTTTTCGCCAACTTCCGTGAACTGAATGCGCAGCAGCGCAGAACTTTTGCCGCCTGCTTCCTTAGCTGGACGCTGGATGCATTCGATTTCTTCCTCCTCACCTTTTGTCTCACCGCAATCACAATTACCTTCCACACCACTCGCAAAGAGGTGGAAGAGGCGATCTTCTGGACCCTTGTGATGCGTCCGGTTGGAGCTTTCCTCTTCGGAATAGTGGCAGAATTCTACGGTCGCCGACGCACGTTGATAATCAACGTGGTTGCGTTCTCCATCTTCGAACTTGGGTCCGCGTTCGCCCCTACGCTGCATAGCTTCTTGATCTGTCGCGCCCTGTTCGGCATCGCCATGGGAGGCGTGTGGGGAGTTGGTGCTGCGCTTGCTCTAGAAACACTGCCGCCTGAGAATCGCGGTTTCTTTTCCGGCCTGCTGCAGGAAGGCTACGTAATTGGCAATCTCCTGGCGGCTGCTTTGTTCGGAGTACTCTTTCCGCACCTCCATGGAACCGGGATAATGACGAACTGGCGCGTCATGTTCATGATCGGAGCCCTTCCAGCACTGCTCGCGTTTTACCTTCGTCTTTGCGTAGAGGAATCGCCGGTATGGGCGGCCGGCAAGTCCAAAAGATCCGTTCAGGCAAAAATGGGCTGGTCGGCGATACTGCAGTACTTCCTGCGATTCCTCTTTTTGGTGCTTCTAATGTCGGCATTTACAGCGTTCTCCCATGGCACTCAGGACCTTTACCCTACCTTTCTCCACGATCATGGGCTGAGCCCATCACTAATCGGCCTGATTGCGGCGATTGGGAATCTCGGAGCACTGGCAGGTGGCATTTGTTGCGGCGCGTTGTCAGAGCGGTTCGGCAGGCGCACCACCATCGTTGCCGCGTCGCTGCTTGCGATTCCGATGGTGCCGCTCTGGGCCTGGTCGCACACAGCCGTCATGCTGGCCACCGGCGGCTTCCTAATGCAATTCATGGTTCAGGGCGCCTGGGGCATTATTCCCGCGCATCTGAATGAGCTCTCCCCTGCCCCAGTCCGCGCGATCCTGCCGGGTTTTGCGTATCAACTTGGCAACCTGATCTCGTCCCGCAATAGCATTTTTCAACAGATGTATGCGGATCGACACAACGGAGGAGCGCTCAACATGGCGCTTTCGGGCACGGTAATTCTGGTCGCTGTGGCCATCGCAATTATCACAGCAGTGGGGCCGGAGGCAAAAGGGGTCCGCCTACGCTGACATCCAGAGCAGAAGGCCGCCGTAGCTGCCTTCTGCTTAATTACCCGTGAGTTTTAGAAGGTGATCTTGCCGGTGAGTTGCATGGTGCGAGCTTGGTTGAGAAACTCCTTCTCCGGACGATTGAAGAAAGCGTTGGTCACAGTCTGGAAGTTGTAGCTGGAAGTAAAGCTCGGGTTGTTGACGTTGTCGACGGTACCAGGCTGATATTGCGGGTGATTGAGAACGTTGAACGCCTGAATTCCGGCCTGTATCGAATACCGATCGTGGAATGTGATGCGCTTGTACAATCCCACATCTACATTGTCGATCGGACGAATCGGCAGCGTATTCCGGGCAGCATTCGGTAAGGTACCCAGACCCGCCTGAATGTAATAAGCGTTCGGGTTATCGGCCGTGTAGCCAATGACGTCTCCGGCTCCATTCTTTACCGCAGTGACACCGCTGCCTGTGCTCTTTACACCCTTAGGATTGATGATCGCCCGATCAATTGCGGCACCGCTATCGCCATTAAGGTTAGAGTTTACGCCGGAGAGTACCGTCGCATATTCAGGCGACTCGTAGGTATAGATAGGCGCGATTACCCAATTGCCGACGAGGTTCTTCATAAGGAAGTTGCCGGAGTGCTTGTATGCCTGAACATCGTAGATAGCTTCGAGCGTGAGGCGGTGGGTACGATCCAGTGCCGAACGGCTGTAGTCGCAGGAGATGCATTGAGAGTTCTGCTGACGCCGCGGAGTAAGGACTGTGGAGAACACCTCGGCAGTAGCATCATCCATGGTCTTCGACCAGGTGTAAGAAAGGTTCATCTGCAACCCGTTCTGGAAACGGCGAGTGAGGTTAGCGATCAGACCGTTGTAGTTGGACTGTGAAAACGGCTGGTACGAAGTGATCTTGCTTGTAAAGCCGGCAGCCTTCCAAGCCGGTACGATGTTCGACAAACTCTGAATAGCGGCCAATGTAGTGGCGCCGCTACCTGAAGCTTGGAGAACAGTGGAGCCCGCGACCGTGAAGAGTTGGTTGGTCGGAGTGACTCTCGGCTGAATGTTGATCTGGTCCTGCGTCGGAAGGTGGATACCGCGTGTTCCGATATAACCGATCTCAGCGGTATAGTTGCTTCCAATCGTGCGCTGGATGGTAAGGGTGTAGGTTTCCGAATAGGGCAGAACCTGGTCAGGTATATAGGCCGATGTCGCGGCTCGTGCGGCTGCGGGAGAAAGAACCACGGTGCCGGACCCGGTGCCGGGGGGTAGACCACCGTTCTTCAGGAAATTGGGCGATAGGTAACCAGGAGCGCTCCCCGTGCCGACATCCTGCGTGGATGAATACTGCGGTGGGAACGAAAGCGTACCGAGGTTATCGAAGAGCACGTCGTATGCGATGCCGAAACCAGCCCTCACTACTGTCTTCTCATTGGGAGCCCAGTTGATACCGAAACGCGGCGCGAGCGCGGTATACGTTGGCTTGGGCGCATGAAAGTCTACCAAGCCCGGGACGGATGCCACACTGTTTAGGGCCTGAGCACGTTCACCAGTAGGTACTGAAGTGAACTCGTAACGAAGACCCACATTAAGGGTGAATGTGGGGTGTACACGCCACGTGTCATTGGCATAGCCATACAGTGCAGTCTGGTCGCCATAATAGGTTTGACTTCCGGTCGAGCGCTCGGCAAAGCCATTCTGATCCGGTGCGAGGTCATGGAAGAACTGGTCGGTTAAGGCGTATTCGTAATCTCCACGAGCGCGCTGCGTGAAGCCTTGAGGCGAAATGTACTTGCGCCCGTCAAAGCCGATCTTGAAGGTGTGATTCCCTTTGATGTAGGAGACGTTATCGGTTGCCTGATATAGATTCTGGATTGTGAATTGAGGCGCATTCTGGTCAGCGCCCAGGTTCAAGGTACCAAGGTCGTCGAACGTCAATTGCGGATACTGATCCAGACCGGGATACTTGAAGTCACCCGCGGTCAGTGTGTTCTCGTAGCGATTGAAACCGATACGGAATTCGTTGGTCAGGTTAGCAGTAAAGAGGTGGTACTCAGATAAGGCGAACAGGTGCCACTTGAATGGCTCCTGGGTGTAAAAGACTGGCAGCAGAGTCTCGCCCGAGTTAGCTCCGCTATCCGTTTGGGACTCCCAATTATGAATGTACCGAAGGCGCAGAGAGTCCTTGCTGGAAATTGTGTAATCGACGCTGCTGACGAACGAATCAAAGAGCAGAGGCGCGCCGGCATTGATCAGGTAATTGCCAAGGGGAATCTGCGTCTTCGCTGAACCACGATTGGTTACGGTGATGTACTGCGGTCCTGTTTTCTCGGTGCCGCAAGCATTGTCCGTAGCGTCGTTGACCTGAGCTCCGCCTAGATAGTTCGGAAGGGGCGTTACTTTCGTGAACTCCTGGAGATTGGTCTGGCTGAAACCGTAGCTGGATGCGAGGCTGTTCAGCGTTGCGATGCCGGCTGCAGTTGGGACGCAGACAAAGGTGCTCACGTTCTGGCCAAGAGTTTGCCGCTCAAACTCGGTAAAGAAGAAAAGCTTGTCCCTGAGGATCGGGCCGCCTATCTGGCCTCCGTAGCGGTTATTGTCATATTTGGGGTTGGGGATCTTGCCGCCAGCAATTCCGCTGGCTGCGTTCAAATTTCGATTCTGAAAATACTCGAATACTCTCCCGTGGAAGGTATTAGTTCCCGAGACAATCGTGGAGTTGAACTGGCCACCGGACGAATGACCGAAATCCGGTGAAAACTGGTTGGAAATGAGAGTGGCGCCTCCAATAGCGTCGTTGCCGATATAAACAAGAGGCCCGGTGACCGCCTTGTTATTGTTGTCGATCCCTTCAATCTGGAAGTTATTGTTCCGAGGGCGATTCCCGCCAATAGAAGGACCGACCCCAAGCCCGAGGCCTCCGGTCGAGGCAACGCCTGGGCTAAGCAACGACAGATTCAAAACACCGCTCTGTAGGCCAGTTCCAGTCGCCCCTCCGACGGACGCGGTGGGAACGTTCGAGGCTTCGGTATTGGTAAAGCTTGTTGTCAGATTCGTACTGGTGGTGTCGAGGGCAGCCGTCGCCTCGGCTGAAACCTCTATCGTAGTGCGGGCACCGATCGTAAGGGTGATATCGCTGGTCACCGTCTTGTTCAGCTCAACCCCGATGCCATGAAGCGTGTAGGTCAGAAAGCCTGGAACGGTGACAGCAACGTCGTATCTGCCCGCCAGAAGATTCGAAGCGCGGTACAAACCACTGCCGTTCGTGGCCGTGTTGGTAGTGACGCCGGTTTCTTCGTTCCTGATCGACACGCTCGCATTCGGAATCACAGCCCCGCTGGGATCTCTCACCGTTCCTACCAAGTCGCCGCTGGTCGCTTGACCAAATGCACGGAACGATAAGAGTGAAATAAAAATTGATAGGCTGAACAGGATTCGACCGGTCTTCATGACTGTTCTTCTCCCCGAGGAACAAAGCCACCAGGTCGCTCCAGGGGGCCCGTTCAAGATTCCCGTCGGAGTTGCAACTCTGATACCAAAGTTGCAGATGGCAGGATGCACCCCGCCCAAGTGCAATCGAATCTACCGAATATAATTCGGCCCAGCCGCGACACGATGTAAATTATCGTTGACAGTTCTATGAATTTTTGAATTGTTTCTGTGACGAAAGACGTCTACACGGAGGTGAAACTCGTCGTTATAGGGTCAAGACTCGAGCCTAGGCCATCACCTGAGCCGCCGCTCGTACCGTCGTCTGTCGCACGGTAAGCCTCTCAATCCGGTCGCGCCGCACTTCATAGCCACATCCCACACCGGTCGGCACTATGATCTCTCCCTCTGCACTCACCGTTACCTCCGGCTCGATGATGTCTTCGGCCCAGTAGCGGCTCGACGCGGAAACATCCCCCGGCAGAGAGAAATTAGAAAGCGAAGATAGCGCGATGTTGTGTGCCCGGCCTACGCCCGTTTCGAGCATCCCGCCGCACCACACTGGAACCCCACGCTCGTCCGCTGCATTGTGGACAGCGATGGCCTCCGAGAAGCCGCCCACACGACCCACTTTGATGTTAATAATGCGGCACGACTCCATGTCAATGGCCGCTAACGCGTCCCTCCGATTGCGTATCGATTCATCTAGGCAAATCGGCGTATCGATCCGCTTCTGCAGCATCGAGTGGAAATAGAAGTCGTCGTACCAAAGCGGCTGCTCAATCATCATCAGATCAAACTCGTCCCACTCCGTGATTCGCTCGATATCCACCACGCGATAAGCCGAGTTCGCGTCGCAGCTTAGCCGGATATGTGGCCAGCGAGTGCGGACCTGCTCAAATATCTTCCTATCCCAGCCCGGTTTGCACTTGAGCTTGATGCGCTGATATCCAGCCTCAAGGGCCTCTGAAATCTTATCCATCAGGGCAGCTGGCGAAGGCTGAATTCCAATCGAAACTCCACATGGAATCCGCTCCCGCGTGCCACCCAGCAAGTTGGCAAGCGGCATCCGCTTCTGCTGTGCCTCTAGATCCCATACGGCATTCTCCAGCGCCGCCTTTGCCATGCGGTGACCACGAACCTGTTTCAGTACACCCGGTACGCTTCCCCCGCCCAGCAGTTCCTGTCCGACAAGCCTCGGGGCCAGCTCCTTCTCGGTGACCACCCACGCCGTGTCGATGCACTCGTCTGAGTAGTAGGGGTGCTCACCTGCCACGCATTCCCCCCACGCGCTCAGTCCATCTACTTCGATCTCCACGAGCAGAACTCGCCGCATAGTTGTGGACCCGAAGCTTGTCTCAAACGGGAACGCGAGAGGCATATTGATCTCACGCAGGTGGATTGCATCGATAGTCAGCATTTGTTGGTCCTGTTCTGCGATGTCGATTCAGACGCTGGCCCAAGGTCGGCGCCCAACAGTCGCGTAAGCACAAAGCAGCCATCTCCCTGCGCGGTGCGCTCGTAGCCGGTGACTGCCAGGCCTCGTCTGAATGCATCCTGCAAAGCAATTCGGTTCTTTGTTTGGAGTGACAGGGCCAGACTACGCTGCTCCACGCTTCGTTTCCACTCGTACACAGCCGCTGGAATTGTGATCCGTTCCACAGCTTTTCCACTGTTTTCCGAATTTTTCGGTGGATTTTCATTCACAATCCCGCTTAATACCTGCTCAACCCGCGATGATCGGAGCCACCACTCTGCGACCAGGCGGTCAGTCGGCAAGTTCCCCTGCAGCGGCGAGGTGGACGGTCCATAAAAGTCCGGCATATATCTCCTCACAACCACTCCCAGGCGTGCAATATTCAGATGCGCATTTTTGATCTCGAGCGGGTCGAACGTCCATTCCATCCGCTCGATGCCACTCTCCAGCGCATTCTCCCGCTGGGCTAGCTTCAAACGCCTTCCCAAGCCCGAGTTCCTGTACTCCGGCAGCACGGCCAGCATGTGGGAGTGCAGATACGATTTACCGCCGCGAAGTCCCGGCAGCGACATCGCAAATCCAACCAGCCGCTTTCCGGCGAACGCACCAATTACCTGCCCTCCAATTGCGCTCGCCACAACGAACACACGTTTGGGAATCAAATCACTGTCGCTGTATCCCCAAACCGCAAGCTGCACAGCGACGCATTGCTCGAAATCCGAGAGCTCCTTGACAGGCGCGATGCGTACCTCACGCGCCTGCTGTGCGGATTCCTCGGTACTCAAGACCGCACCTCTACGTCCGCTTTCGCCTTGCTCCACAGCCCCTCGAGGTCATCTGCGGTGAGCTTGCCCAGTTCGTCAAACCCTCCAGCCTCACCCTCCATCGCCGCGAATCTCCGCCGAAATTTAGCGTTCGCCGCGCGCAAAACGCCCTCGGGATCCATCTTCAGGTG
>Ga0068855_100009071_pt1 | contig 12021 bp, 11 predicted proteins | sample KBSCornC52_FD_66592 | JGI IMG/M metagenome (GOLD analysis project Ga0068855, IMG submission 66592) | Corn rhizosphere microbial communities from Kellogg Biological Station, Michigan, USA - KBS Corn C5-2 | ecosystem: Host-associated > Plants > Roots > Rhizosphere > Soil ...
GAAAATCAATCGGAGAGCGTCACGATGATCAAATCGACCGCGCGCAGCGCATGCTGTCCGGTCTGCGCGGCTGTGGCTATCCCGATAGCGGTCACGAGCCGATAATGGCAGGAATGACGAAGGGGCGACGCAAACCGCCCTTTTTCGAGCTCGTCATTGGCCGAGTGAGGTTGAACCCATTGTGTGTCGCCTCAGCCGTTTTCAGGGCCGTAATCGCGCCTCGTCAATGTCTGCTTCACCAGCAACTAGGGGCAAAAACAGACGGTCGACTAACGGCCAAATGCGGTCCTCTCCTTGAACGGCCGCAATGGGTGGAAAGCGGACGTTGCTTTAAGCCGCACCAAGCTGGCGCATCAGATCGGCGAAGTCAGTTCTGTCCCACCGCCTCACGAGCCGATCTCCATCGAATTTTCCGAGCGTGCGAAGAGTAAATTCGACGGTCCTGCCAGTGGCCGGGATTCCCATTAGCTCGCCGGTATGTGTGCCGCCAGCGAGAAGCTCTGTTTCTACCGTGGAATTAGAAACGTCCGCTTCCAACTTCATGATTACTGCCCATTCGTCAGGCATCGCCCCATTGATGGCGGCGCGGAATGCCTTGAGGCCAGCAAGTCCCGGCGGAAAACCCGAGTCCTCCAGCTCGAAACAGCGCAATTCAGGCGCGGTCACCTCCTCGAGTTGCACTCCATCCTCGGCGATAAGTCCTTTGGCGAAACGAACCCAGGTTCGCGCCAATTCGCCCTCTGGTGAATCCGCCTTGAGGAGGGCCTGCACCGGTGACGTTGCAGAGAAACGGGAACCTTCGTTTACGGGCCGTGCATCAGCTGGAATGGGCATATTGAGCCTCCCGATCCGATCTTGGTAGCCACCTAGCGGGCCAGAGTCCAAAACTAGGCTTGTCGTTGTCTGTATGTCCCAATGGGTCGCGTGCCGACCGGCCGTGAAGGGTGGAAAGCGACGCTATCCTCGAAGAGCTGCCCATGTTAGCCACCACCTCGGTATCGCGCCGCTTGGGGGAAAATATATGGCGACGGTCGCTGACGGATCTTTGCTGAACGAGCGCCGTGGGGATGTCTTGTCGGGCACGCCGCGGGTGCACTCGATCGACCGCTGGATCTACGTGTTCACGGCGGCCAGCTTCATCGCAATCGTCGTGGCTGGCTTCATTCCAGACTCGCTCAAGATTATTGCGATGGTGAAGGCGGGCCAGCATCCGCCGTTCCCCCTGATCATGCATGTTCATGCGGCGCTGATGGGGTCGTTTCTCCTGCTGCTGCTGACTCAGACGGTCCTGGTGGCAACCGGGCGGACCGCTCTCCATCGGCAACTCGGGCTTGCGGCGATGGTGTTGGTGCCAGCGCTGGTCGTCGTCGGCTTCGTCCTGGCGCCCGTAACCTATCGCACACTTTGGCAGGGTGCCCACTTCGGGCCGCCGCCGGTGCGGGCGGCGTTGGCGCCCGTACTGACGGACGTCGAGAATATCCTGCTGTCGCAGATCAGGGTCGGCGTGCTGTTCCCCCTTTTCATGGCGATCGGCTTGCGGGCAAGGGCGCGCGACGCGGGATTTCACAAGCGCATGATGATCCTTGGGACGGCGGTTGCGCTATGGGCCGCATTCATCCGCATGCCGTGGCTACCCGCACTGCCGAACCGCCCGCTAACGCTGGACTTGTACGTGCTGCTTGCGTTGTCGCCGATGTTTGCATGGGACGTGTTCCGAAACCGCGGCGTGCATCGGGCTTATTGGGTGTGGCTGCCGATCTATGCCGCGAGTGCGCTGGTGGTAAACCTGCTGTGGGACACGCCATGGTGGCATGCGACCGCGCGCCGGATAATGGGCGTGTGAAAACGCTTGTGGCGGAACGGTAGCCGGCCGACGTCAGGCCTAAACAGTATAACGAAGGCCGAGGCGATCGACGCTGCGCTTTGCCACGGCTGGATCGACGGCCAGCTGGACAAGTACGACGACAAGTATTGGCTTGTGCGCTTCACGCCGCGAAAAGCCCGCAGCAAGTGGTCAAAGGTAAACCGCCGCCGCGCAACCGAACTACTCGAAGCGGGTCGAGTTCGCCCTGGTGGACTGGCCCACATTGAGGCTGCGAAGGCAGATGGCCGTTGGAAGGCTGCCTATGAACCTGCGAGCACGGCAGCAGTCCCAGCCGACCTGCAGGCCGCGCTCGATGAAAGTCCCGCAGCTGCAACGTTCTTCGCGACCCTCACGGGTGCAAACAGGTACGCGATCCTCTACCGCATAGGTGCCGTGAAGAAGGCGGAGACTAGAGCCCGCAAGATCGCTGGCTTTGTTGCCATGCTCGAGCGGCACGAGACCATCCACGGCTGAAGGTGGCCGAAAGGAAACCGTCTGCTTTGGGGCGTTCCCGCGTACAAGCAGACGCTCAGCGTTAACGGCGCGCATTTGGTGGGGCGCCTGTGCCAATCGTTCGTAACCACCGCCTGCGACCTAAGGAGCCGCGACCGGGGAAGCTTCACTCCCGTTCGCGTCGCGCCTAACGCGTTTGAATGAAGGTGCTTGCCGATCCGGACCGATTGCTGGGAGACGGCCTGCTCGCCATCCGAGACCAGTTCAACATTCTCGGTGACTTTCCGCCCGAAACGCTCACCGAGGCCGAGCGAACCAAGAATCGTCCGCCGAGTGAGCACGCCGATTGGTCAGAGCGCAGTTTTGTGTCGCTCGACCCGGCCGTCTCGACCGATCTCGACCAGGCCTTCTTTATCGAACCGGGAGGCGCGGACTTGATACTTCACTACGCGCTCGCTGACATCGGCTGGTTCGTGCCACCAGGGGGCGCTCTCGAGTCGGAAGCGTGGAAGCGTGGGGTCACCCTCTATCTGCCGGACGGCAAAGCACGGCTCTATCCGGCAGAGTTGAGCGAGGGGTCCGCCAGCCTGCTGCCAGACGGGCCGCGACCGGCTATCGTCGCGAGCGTACGGTGCAGCAAAGACGGCCAAGTGGCGCTCGAAGACATGACGCGGGCCATCATTCGCAGTCGCGCTAAGCTGGCTTACGAAACCATCGATATTGGGGCCATTCCTCACTTGGTCGATTTCGCGGAGCGGATGCGCCGCGGAGAAGATTTGCGCGGTGCAGTGAGAGTGGATCCGCCGGATCAGGAGGTCGAACGCGGTGAGGATGGGAAGTTCCGCCTGACCTTTCGGCCATGGCTTCTTTCCGAAACTGCCAACGCGGGACTGTCGCTCGCCGCCAATATCGCCATTGCCCAGGTCCTCCTTGCCGCAAAAACCGGGCTCTTTCGAGAGATGCCGCCACCCGACGAACGTGCCATCGCGCGGCTGCGCAACACCGCTCGAGCTCTGGGTCTCTCTTGGCCAGCCAACGCGACCTATTCCCAATTCGAGCGCGCGATCGACGCGACCACGAACGCCGGCGCGACATTTCAACTCGCAGTGCGCCGCTTCACCGGAAGAGCCCAGTACCTGCCGTATACTCCCGGTCACATCCCTTGGCATGCCGCCTTGGGCGCGACATACACCCACGCAACAGCGCCCATGCGCCGCCTTGCCGATCGTTATGTCCTCGAAGCCGCGCTTGACGTGGTCAATGGCCGGAGCGTGAGCGAAAGCTGCATGGCTGCATTTGGCCGGCTCCCATCGGTAATGGCTGCTGCTGACTCTCGCGAAGGTGCCATCGAAAGGGCAGTCATCGAGTTGGCGGAGACCACTCTTTTGGTCGGGCATGAAGGAGAACAGTTCGCCGCAACAGTTACGGAACTCGATGAGCGAGGCGCGCGAATTCAGCTGCGTGATTTACCCGTCTTGGCGCGTGTTGATGCGTACCGGATTGGCGTTGGTCAGGAACTTGAAGTGCGCTTGGTGTCCTCAGACCCCGTACGGCGCGAACTGCGGTTCGATCGCATCGGTTGAATTGCTGTTGTCAGAGCAACCGCACCAAGCGAGCTGGGGCCAAATTCGACCCCGCCTCGCTGGGCTGTTGTTTCCGAATTCTGGCCAACTTCTCTCGTTCCTGGAACTTATCGGGCGACGAGAGCGAGACTGGCAGCGCGTCTCTTCTGCCTCGCAGAGATTAAGGTGCAGTTGCTCTGACAACACCGTCAGGACCTTTGACGGGTAGTGTCAAGACGGCCCCCTGCCCAATTTCACGCTGACACTGCGGCCGTCATAGGCGATGTCATGGGCGGTGCGCTCCCCGTCCGATTCCAGCGCCACGCCACCCAGCCTGATGCGCAAATTGCGGCGGGCCTGCATGCCCGGGAAATGCCCCTTGCGCGCGCCAATCGTCAACACGCCGTGCGCATCATTCCAATCGAGTTTGATCGTGGCGCTGGCGCCCTGTTCATAGCCATAGCTGAGGCCGTCATCCTCATAGAGTTGCGCGCTGCCGTCGCGTCCCGGAAAGACGACGATCTCCATGTCGCGCCCCTGGGCCTGCACGGTGGATTGGACGACCGGGCCAAGCGGCAATATGGCGCCGGCGCGGACATGCAATGGTATGCGTTCGATTGGGGCCGGGACACTATGCTCACGCCCGCCGGCGCGATGTTCACCGGTCCAGAAATCGTACCAGCCGCCGGACGATTTCGGCAGATAAACCGGCCATTGCTTCACCCCTTCCGCCACCACGGGGGCAACGTGCAGGGCAGCGCCGAACATATAGCTGTGGGTCTGGTCGAGCGCCGCCGGATCGTCAGGGAAATCGAACACCAGCGGACGCATCAACGGCATCCCGGCCCGGGTCGCTTCTGCGGCAAGGCCATAGATATAGGGCATCAGGCGATAGCGCAGTTCCAGATATGTCCGCGATACGCTTTCGACCTGATTGCCAAAGCGCCAGAATTCGGTGTCGGTCATATAACCATGGACGCGCTGGAGCGGCAGGAAGGTTGCATATTGGAACCAGCGGATGAAGCGTTCGTGATAGGCGGGATCGGTATATTGGCCCTCGCCCGGGCGGAAGAAACCGCCGGCATCGACCGTCCAATAGGGATAGGCGGCCGCCGCCATGTTCAGCCCGGCGGGGATCTGGCGCTTGAGGCTTTCCCAATCATTGCCGATGTCGCCCGACCATGTCGCAGCGGAATAGCGCTGCTGGCCCGGAAAACCCGAGCGAGTGAGGATCATCACCCGCTTGTCGGGATAGGCCGCGCGCTGTTCCTCATACACCGTGCGTGAAACCTGAAGCGGATAGGTTAGCTGCTGCCGCTCCCCGGGTCCGGCGGCGGTTCGACGTCCGACAAGATCGTCGTTCTCCGGCTCGGTCGCGTCCTGCCACCAGGCATCGATGCCCAGCACTGCCAGGCGGCCCTTCTGGTTGTCGGCATAGAAGGTCGCTGCGGTCGGGTTGAAGAAATCGACCCAGTCGGTATCGGGAATATAGAAGTTCCGGGCCGCAACCTGCTTGCCCAGTTCGGTATCGCGACCGATCTTGGACCAGACCGAGAGCATAAACCGCATGTCCATGCCGTGCAGGTCGCGACAGAGCCCCGCCGGATCGGGATAATACTCCTCGTCGAAGCGCATGGCGTTCCAGTCATATTTGCCCCAATATTGCCAATCCTGCACCATCATATCGACCGGCAATTTGCGTTCGCGGAATTCGCGCGCCGTGGCGAGGATTTCCTCCTGCGAATGGAATCGCTCGCGACAATGGATATAGCCCAGCGCCCAGATCGGCATCATCGGCGTCTGCCCTGCAATTTCGCGATAGCCGGCCACGATGTCGGAAGCTGCAGGCCCGGCGATGACCACATAGTCGATGGCGTCTGCCACCGGCGAGCGCCAGACCGTGCGCGCCTCCACCGGCGCAAATGTCATGCTCGGCACGTCGTCCTTTTCGGCCAGCACCTTCACCCGATGCTCGCCCGCATCAAGTTCGGCGATGAAGCTCGCTGTCGGGGGTAGCCAATGGTTGCTGTGGTCGGTCAGCACCTCGCCGTCGATCTCGACATGATGGCGCGATGACATTTTGCGCCCGAGATCGAGGAGGAAGGCATGACGCCCCTTCCGTGCGGCGGTGAATACACCCTCGAAGGAAGCCTCACGCCGTTCCACTTTCGCGTTGCCCTGCGTGGTGGTCACATCGGTAAGCCGCGCCTCCCCGACCTCGGCCCGTTTGCGCAGCGCGACGGGACGATCGGGCGTGTTGAGTTCGCTCATCCCATAATTATGCCACAACAGGCCATAGCCACGGCTGGACAGCATGAACGGCAGGCTGATCTGGGTGTTCACTTGCGTCAGGCGACGCGGCATACCGCGCAGGTTGAGGTGGCCGTCCTGAAAGCAGCCCGTCCCGTATAGATGTTCGTCCTCCGGCGAAATGAAACCTTGCTCGGCCTGAAAGACCGTCTCTCCCTGCAGATCGGACGGCGTCAGACGCCGCGCGCCCGGCTGTTCACTGAGCAACAGGCGGTCTTGCCGGTCGAAGAAGCGCAATTGTGATCCGTCCGCCGCCACTTCACAGCGGATGAACGGCAGATCGAGACGGGTCGTCCCCCCCACTTCGCGGCGCACCGCACGCGGCCCCTGCCCGCCCGCGACCAATATCTGACTGGTCGGGGCCATGGCCGCCGCATCCGCCGGAACGAACCGTACCCGGAAAGCACGATCGCTGAGCGCTATGACCTGCAGAACGCCATCGTCAAGCCGCGCCACAAGATTGGGCTCACGGTCCGGCCGCGCCCGCGCCCACAATGCTGTCGCGGGCGCAGCAAAACAAGCGGATGCGGCGCCGGTCAAAAGGATCCGACGGCTCAATCTTATCTGGAACGCCATGCATCTTTCCTCAACCAATGGTCGCCGCGGTTCGGTCCCAAAGGTGCTGTCAATTGGATGGCAACTCGTCTGCGGTTGACGGAGTTATCCCTCGGGGAGAGCAACCTAGACCTGATATGCACCGTGTGACGTCTTGGAGGTCGCTACCCACGTATGCACATCCCAGTCGAACTGCAGCATGGTAACTTGATTGGCTCATATGTGCAGCTTGCCGGAATGAACGTCCCCTTTCCACCCTTTGCAGTCAGTCAGCACACGACCCATCGCGGACACTCGGCTGTGCGGATTGGTCCGCCGAATTGACGCGGCCGACTTAGAGGGATTTGCTGTCATTGAGATCGGTTCGTATCAGAAGGATGATTTTGGCAGGTTAACTTCGCGTACATGGCTAGGGTTATGCGGCGGCGACGGGAGATCCAGATGATGTCCAAACTTCAGCTGGATCGCCGGTCCCTTTTGCTGATGGGTGCAACGGGGCTGTTAACCACGCCACTCCTGGCGCGCGGCGTCCCAGCTGAAAGCTGGGTCAATGTGCGCCACTTCGGCGCGAAAGGCGATGGTTCCGCGATCGATACTCCCGCGATTAACAAGGCGATCGAGTTTGCTTCGACGCGCGGTGGCGGGACCGTCTATTTTCCACCCGGCGCATATGCCTGCTTCTCGATACGGCTGAAGAGCCGCGTTGGACTCCATCTAGACAACGGAGCGATCATCCTGGCCGCGAAGGCACCTGAAGGAGGCGCCGGCGGCTATGACCTTGCCGAACCACAGGACCCGTCCTTCGAACCGTATCAGGATTATGGTCATAATCACTGGCGCAACAGCCTGATCTGGGGCGACGGACTAGCGGATATTGCGATCACGGGTAGCGGCCTCATCTGGGGAAAAGGCCTTGGCCGGGGCTCCGACGGCTACCGGCAGGATCCAGCCGGACCCGGCACCGGAAACAAGACGATCGCGCTCAAGAACTGCCACAACGTGCTGCTCCGAGACTTCAAAATTTTGGAGGGAGGCTGGTTCGCCTTGTTGCTGACCGGCGTCGATAATCTCACTATCGACAACCTGCTTATCGACACCAACCGTGATGGGATGGACATCGATTGCTGCCGCAACGTCCGCGTTTCAAACTGCACGGTCAACAGCCCCTACGACGACGGCATCTGTCCCAAGTCGAGCTTCGCGCTTGGTTATCCCCGCTCGACTGAAAACCTGACGATCGAGAATTGCATGGTGACCGGCGATTACGAGATCGGATCGGTATTGGCCGGAACCTGGAAGAAGCGCGGCCCGGAAGCCGTAGGCAGCATTTATGGCCGCATCAAGTTCGGAACCGAAAGCAACGGCGGCTTCAAGAACATCACGATCACCAACTGCACCTTCGACGGAAGCCAGGGCCTAGCACTGGAGACGGTCGACGGTGCGAACATGGAAGACGTGACCATCAGCAACATCACCATGCGCGGCAGTGTCTCGTCGCCGATTTTCATGCGGCTTGGTCGTCGGATGCGTGGCCCGAAGGGCCGGCCGATCGGCACGCTCAGGCGCGTGATGATCAGCAATGTCAGCAGCTCCGGCGCCGACTTGCTGCCTTCGATCATCGCAGGGCTGCCCGATCATCCGGTCGAGGATATCAAAATCAGCGACGTCTACTTTCAGCAGGTCGGCGGTGCACCGGAGGCAATGGCGCACCTGAACCCGCCCGCCAACGAAGACCATTATCCGGAACCCTATATGTTCGGCGATCTGCCGGCCTGTGGCTTCTTCATTCGCCACGCGCGCAATGTCGAATTCAGCAATGTCGAGGTGGCGGTGCAGCAGAAAGAGCCGAGACCTGCATTTCGGATCGAGCATGTGGATGGCGCAGATTTCTTCCGCGTTCGTGCGCCCGGCGGCTCTTTATTCAGCTTGGAGGACGTACATAACTTTGTGGTCAGCGGCAGCGGGCAGGTGCCCGATCAGAGGCTCCCCGTCGCACGGTCCATGGTGATCTGATCAAGCCGGCGGACCGTCGCCGTTAACCCGACGAGTGCTGTCAGAAGAATGCACCGACCGGCAAGGACCGGTACCCGTTCGGTCGGCGAGTTTCGCACGGGTTTATTGGAGCTTTGCGCCTCCAAGGTCTGCTTTCCACCCGTTGCTGTCATACGAGAGCTGCCACGCGCCCACGAAGCAGACGGTCCCCTTTGAAGCGCATCGCGTCTCAGTTCGAATAGCCGACATGGGCGCAAAGCGGCTGGTCCGCTGAGGGTGGAAGGCGGACGTTAGCCCGTTGGCGCACGGCTACAAACCGCCACCTCCACGCATCGGATGCGAAGACACGCGTAATCGACAAATCGTGGCATCAGCCCGAGCTTCTCGTAGGCGATGAAGTTGCGCGTCGCTCCACAGCGAAGTCCGCCCCACGTCTGACTGCACGACCGTTTAGCGTCTGCAATCCGCTCGATCTTTCGCTGATCCGATTCCTTATAGAGTCGCGTCGAAACTCTCGACGAGGAACAGATAAGAATCGTTGGCAATCCAATCCACGTCTTGGCTTGGGCAACGCGCACGTGAAAGTCGCTCCCAACTCTTCCAAGGGTCGCCAGCGGCTGCGGCGACTGTCGACATTGCGATGGTCGCGACCGAGATAGCCAGCGTGAGGGATTTCATCCACGACCCTGTATCGTGTGCACGCCCATGTCCGCAATGGGGCGTGTGCTGACCGACTGCAAAGGGTGGAAAGCGGCCATCACCCAACCGCTCGCAGGAACAGTCTCCAAACAACCTGTGGTTCCGGCGCACGGCCGTACGCCGGGCCTTGCGCGAGATCATCGAGGTCCATTCTTCAGGACATTCAGCGAGCCAGGTCTGATCACGGCGTCGATAGGTTCTCCGCGTATGGCCTGTTCATTGAACTCCCGATAACCTGATGTCTGATTGAGAAAGTTCTCCTGCGCCAATTTCAGGCGTAACAGGTGAATCACGGCGTCCTGGCAGGATTCCTGATCGTGCAAGCCACGGCGCATGCCCTCCACTCTCGCAGCGGCATCTGCCAGGGACCCCTGGACATCGTCTAAGACGGGCAACATCAGGTTCTTGACGGTATCGATCTTGAAATAGTTGTCGGACAGCGTCGTAGGCAGCAATGGCAGCAAGGCGCTGTCCCTTACGCCAATCCACGCTCTGTCGGTTGGGACAAGAAATATGTATTGCTCGATCGGCACGAGCAGCTTGGAAGCGTCGGGACTGCGGCAATCGCCCAGGACCGAGAGGTTCTTGTCGACGTTCTCTTGGGACCGCTGCAGACCGAAAATGTCCATATTCAAGGCGCTGCGGTTTTCCACGCTTTCAGCACGCAGCTTCTCGGTCGCCTCGTGCACTTGGGAGCGGTGATGTAGCGCTTCAATCGCTTGCTCGGCGCCAAGGGCGAGCAACACGCCGATTACAATGATGCCGATCTCGCCGACAAATCCGCGCCAGCCATGTATCGGCTTCGGCAGGTGAATATGCATGTCGATCCCCCATGAGATTCTAACATTCCCCAGCCTCTCCACAATGGGTTGGAGACATACTTCGCAAATGTGCGCAATGGGTCGGAAGCTGACGGCCGACTCCACCACCCGCCGATCGATCCCGAGCACGCATCGCGGCGCGCCATTGAGAATCGAACAGCAGAGGGGTCAGTTCGCTTACAATTTGTCGCGCCAGGCCATTACCTCCAGCTCGCCGCGGACCGCGTCGTCGATGGGAATGACCGGCCGCGCCTCAAATTCAAACGCCGGCAGCATCGAGGCGAACTTGTGCACTTCGACCGGATCGTCGCACTCCGCCAGCATATAGCCGCCCCAGTCGCCAACACGGATGACGAACATTTCTATGTTGAAATTGGACGGCTTTTCCCATTTGCGGAAGACGTCGAGAATGCGCTGTTGCGCCCTCTCGTACTCAATGGCTGAGCCTTGTGGGCGTTCATTCCAGGTAATCATGTATTTCATTGTCATCCCCCCTGCGTGGCGATTACTGCAACACCTGATTGATGCCGCTGGGTTGAGAGGACCAGGTACCCGCGGGCCATGCTGGCCTCCTCGGCTTCTAATCGCGTCCCGCTAACCGATCTGCGCCTAGTAGGCCGGCAAGCAACAACGATGACCGCAGCAACTTATGAGCGGAGCACCAAGCAGGCCTGCCTCGCGTTCGGCATTGGCGAAAGGTTCGCAATGGCATGTCTGTCTTTTACAAACCCACACCCGTAAGCGGCTCGTCGCAAGGCCGGAGACCGGTTTACCTATCGAACGTTGGGCCCTGAACGGACCTGGGTGTGAGTTAGGTTAATTGGACAAGAAGACTGCTGCCACGCTTGTTGAGATCGAAGAGACACAAGCGGCGCATTGATGGCCAAGAGCCTGGCCGAGAAATCGGATGAGCTGATCCAGCGCCATCGGGATGAACTGAAGCGCGGCGATTAAGGCCATCGCCAACGAATTAGTTCGCTAATGCCTGCCAATGGGCATACCGCCTTTGTGTCGCTGCTCCCACCTGGCCAGTCAGCGCTTGAGAGACATGGATGAGCTCCCGCCAAAGGAGACATCCCCATGTCCACGCCGATCATCATCATGGCTTTTGCGATTGCAGTGTCTTTCGCTGGCGCGTTCTTTGCCTGCGAGTGGTTCATTCGGCGCTACGCAACGGATTCCACGAGCGGCGCGGCTAGCTGGAGAGCACGTGCGTCACGCGCCTACAATCGCCAGCACCGTTCGGATGACAACCCAAGCGAACGGCACTCCGATCAGCACCATCAACAGGAAGAACTCTAGCTCGGTCTTGTCGGGTCGGCGCAACGCGTTAGCACCAAGGATGCCGAACGCCGTCCCACGGCCTTACGAGGCCTTCTCGAACGAGCGTAGCACCGACGTCACAGCTGCCGACGAGCACGAGCCGCAATCGACGGCCAGAGTTGAGCAGGACGAGCAGCCGGTCGCGCGCCTGGACCGCCTGGCGGGTCTCGATCGGGCACCGTCCATGAAGTTCCGGCGCGTCGAACCTGCGGGGGTGACAAAACGGGAAGCCGCTAACTTGTGGTGAACTGCCCTGCCTCGGCTCCATAATGCTTGGTGGCGAATGCGCGGGCCGCCGCTGCGCTCTTGAAGCATTCCTCCTCGAGCACTTCCGTGACCAGCGGGTATCCCTGGCTGTTGAAGCGGGTTTCGCGGATCGCAAGCCGTATCCGACCGTCTTCGTCTTTAGCGATCTTGAACGGTTTGGGCGTGTCGGGGTGCA